>DGYFI06202__coassemble_350_pt1 | contig 68397 bp, 58 predicted proteins | sample DGYFI06202__metabat2_low_PE_038 | metagenome-assembled genome bin DGYFI06202
TCGCCGGACGAAGAATCGGGTACCTCGTCCGCCGAACGCCGCAGCGCGGCTTCCGAGGAGAACTCGCGGGCCACACCCACAAGCTCTTCGAGGTTATCGAGGCGCGTGCCATCCTGCGGATCGTTCGACCCCTGCAGTGCATCGCGATAGCCGGAGGCGTCGAGCACAGCGTCGAGGAGATCGCCGATATCGGGAAGCGATCCCTCTCCCGCGGCGTGACCATCGCCCTCGAGGCGCTCGCGAAGCCCATCGGTCATCTCCACGAACGCGGCAATCGAGTTGACCGCTCGCGGCCCGAGCCCGGCTACCTTTCCTTCGGCCGCATCGCGAAGCGCCGAGCCGAAACCGATCTGCCGCACGTCCGCGTGGGCGACCACGGCCTGCTCCGCCTTGTCCCCGATTCCACGCCTCGGGGTGTTGATGATGCGCCGCAGCGAGACGGTGTCCTCCGGGTTGAGCAGAATGCGAAGGTAGGCGACAGCGTCCCGGACCTCCTTGCGATCGTAGAAGCGGAGCCCGCCGACGACCTTGTACGGGATGCCCAGGCGGATGAAGATGTCCTCGAGCACGCGCGAGGAGTTGTTCGTGCGGTAGAAGACGGCGATATCGGAGTAGTTCAAGTCCCCGGAATCGACGAGGCGATCGACCTCGCCCGCGACGAAACGAGCCTCGTCGTGCTCGTTGTCGGCGACGTAGGCGGTAATCGCCGAGCCTTCCTCCGAAGCGGTCCACAGGTTTTTCGGACGGCGCCCCTCGTTGCGTGAGATGACCGCGTTCGCGGCGGAGAGAATCGTCTGGGTCGAGCGGTAGTTCTGTTCGAGCAGAATCGTCTCCGCGTTGGGGAAGTCCTTCTCGAAGTCCTCGATGTTGCGAATCGTCGCACCGCGGAACGCATAGATCGACTGGTCCGCATCACCCACGACGCACAGCTCGGACGGCGGAACCGAAAATTCCGGCTCTCCTCCGCCACTTTCGTTCGTCCCTCCCCCGACGATCGTGCGGACGAGCACGTACTGGGCGTGGTTGGTGTCCTGATACTCGTCGACCATGACGTGGCGGAAACGGCGCCGATAGTATTCGGCGACCGGAGGATTGTTGCGGAGGAGGTCCACGGTCTCCCCGATGAGGTCGTCGAAGTCGAAGGCGTTCGCCGAACGCAGGCGCGCGGCGTACTCGATATAGACGGCCGCGATGGTCTGGGCGTTTCGGTCGCCGTCCTCCATCGCGATATCCATCGCCCTCTCAGGCGAGACGAGCTCGTTCTTGTGATTCGAGATCGAATTCGCGAGGTACCGCGGGGTGTACTTCTTGATGTCGAGGCCCTGCTCCTTGGCAATAATGCCGAGCAGCCGGCGCGCATCGTCCCCGTCGTAGATCGAGAAGTTCGAATTGCGCCCCGGGACCAGCTCGTATTGCGCGCGGAGGATGCGCACACAGATCGAGTGGAAGGTGGCAACCCACATCCGCGAGGCCTCCGGCCCCACCAGATCGGCTACGCGCTCGCGCATTTCCGCAGCCGCCTTGTTGGTGAAGGTGATGGCCAGGATCTGCCCCGGGTGCGCCCCACCGGCGGCGAGTAGATAGGCGATGCGACGCGTAAGCACGCTGGTCTTGCCCGAACCGGCGCCCGCGACAATGAGCAGCGGCCCGCCGCGGTGCTCCACGGCCCTGCGCTGTTGGGGATTGAGCCCCTCGACGAGGCGCTCCACGTAGTCCGATCCCCCAGCACCCCCTCGGGCCCGGGCAGAAGCGGCCCCGGGCGCGGACGAATGTGCTGCGGAATTCGGTTCTGTGCGTGGAGACATGATGACTGTAGGTTACCGCCCGGGTGCGACATTCCGGGTACTCGCTCCAGCGCTCGCCCCGCGCACATTAGGCTGTAGTCCATGAGTGATGCCGCCTCCGAGAACACGCCGACCGGCGACGCCTCTGTCGACCCTGCGGGCACGGACGATCCGCTGTCCGAGGCGGAGATCCAGGAGCTGCGCCAGGAGATCGACAGCCTCGATGCCCAGATCCTCGCGTCGGTCAAGCGACGCGCGGAGGTCTCGCGGCTAATCGGCAAGACCCGCATGGCCTCGGGCGGTACCCGGCTGGTGCATACCCGCGAGCTCAAGGTCTACGAACGATTCTCCGAGCTCGGCGAGGAAGGCCGCATGCTCGCGTCGCTGCTGCTGCGTCTCGGCCGCGGCCGGCTCGGCTAAGTTGCAGGTGGGCGAAGCCCGCGCCCGCGCGCCCGGCGAAGTATGTCCGACGTCATTATTGTGGGTTGTTGAGGGCGCGAGCCGGGGGCGCCGAGGCCTTCGGTTCGAGCCTGTGTGACCTCGAATCCTTTGCTAGGAGAAAAGCGATGAACGCTCAGCCACCCGCTGCTGCAGCCGCCGATATCTCGACGACGCCGGAGTGGGACGCGGTGGGCGATGCCGTCGCCGAACTTGCCGACACCTCGCTGCGCGAATTGTTCGCCGCAGACTCCGGTCGCGCGGGAAAGTTCACCGTGAACGCCTGCGATCTCCACGTGGATTTCTCCAAGAACCTCATCACCGAATCGATCGCCGCGAAGCTGTTCGCGCTTGCGGAGCGCGCCGATGTCGCGGGCAAGCGCGACGAGATGTTCGCAGGCACACACATCAACTCCACCGAGGACCGCGCGGTTCTTCACACCGCTTTGCGCCTGCCCGCCGACGCCGAGTTGACCGTCGACGGGCAGGACGTTGTCGCCGACGTGCACGCGGTGCTCGCCCAGATGCGCACCTTCGCCGAACGCGTGCGTTCCGGCGAGTGGAAGGGGCACACGGGCCGGGCTATCGACACGGTCGTCGGGATCGGCATCGGCGGCTCGGACCTGGGCCCCGTGATGGTCGACAAGGCGCTCCGCGCATACCAAACGGCGGGCATCCGTGCCCGGTACGTGTCGAATGTCGACCCGGCGGACCTCACCGCGGTGCTCGCGGAGATCGATCCGGCGAGCACCCTCGTCGTCATCGCGTCGAAGACCTTCACCACGCAGGAGACGCTGAGCAACGCGCACGCTATGCGCCGGCACTTCGTCGCCGAGCTCGGCGACGAGTCCGCAGTGGCCAAGCACTTTGTCGCGGTGTCGACCGCCGCGGACAAGGTCGCCGAGTTCGGGATCGACACGAACCACATGTTCGAGTTCTGGGACTGGGTCGGCGGCCGCTATTCGGTGGACTCGGCTATCGGCCTCACGTGCATGCTCACCGCGGGTCCCGAGGCGTTCGACGAGTTTCTCGCCGGTTTCCACGCGATGGACACCCACTTCGCCACGGCCCCGGCGTGCGAGAATCTTCCCGTCATCATGGGCCTGCTCGGGGTTTGGTATTCCGATTTCCTCGGCGCGCAGTCCACGGCGGTGATCCCCTATTCCGAGGACCTGTCGCGCTTTCCCGCCTACCTGCAGCAGCTCACCATGGAATCGCTCGGCAAGTCGGTGCGCCTCGACGGCGCGGACGTCGCGTACCCCACGGGCCAGGTGTGGTGGGGCGAGCCCGGCACCAACGGCCAGCACGCGTTCTTCCAGCTTCTCCACCAGGGCACACAGCTTGTGCCCGTCGACTTCATCGGCTTCGCGAACCCCGCCGAGGACGTGCAGACCTCGGACGGTTCTGGCTCGATGCACGACTTGCTCATGAGCAACTTCTTCGCCCAGTCGCGCGTGCTCGCCTTCGGCAAGACCGAGGACGAGATCCTCGCAGAGGACGTGCCCTCGGAGCTCGCCCCGCACAAGGTGATGCCCGGAAATCGTCCCTCGACGACCGTGCTCGCGCCTCGGCTCACCCCTGGTGTGCTCGGCCAGCTCATCGCGCTCTACGAGCACATCGTGTTCGTGCAGGCCGCCATCTGGGGCATCAACGCGTTCGACCAATGGGGCGTGGAGCTGGGCAAGAAGCAAGCCGGGCAGCTACTCCCATTTCTGACGTCGGACGCAGCCTCTTCCGATGACTCCGCCGCCTTCGACGGTTCCACGGACGCGCTGCTCGCCGCCTACCGCGAGGCCCGCGGCCGGCAGTAGCCGCCCGCCCGCGGTCTAGAGGAGCTTGCGCGACACGGGCTCGGGTAGGAACCGGAGCAGGGGGTCGACCACGGTCCACGGCAGCGGAGGCACGGCGGCCTGGATTGGTTCACGGTCGATCGCCGCGACGAGCGCCTGCACTCCCTTATTCAGGTCCGCCTTGAGCGGGCTCTTGTTCTGGCTGGTCATTTCCGTCGCGATGTAACCGGGCAGGATCGTCGACACCTTGATCTGCGAGCCGCGGCGGCGTTGTTCGGCATGAATTCCCTGCGCGAGCGACGTCACAAATGCCTTGGTTGCGCCGTAGGTTGTCTCGGCGCCGAGCATTCCGCGGCGTGACGCGATCGAGGAGATGAATACGAGGTGCCCGCCACCGCGTGCCCGCATGAGTTCGATGGCGACCTCGGCCTGGTGCAGGGCGCCTAGGACGTTGACGGTGGCCGTTTCGGCATTCGCCCAGGCCTTGCCCGATCCGACCGAGGCACCTTTACCCAGTCCGGCGTTGAGGACGTAGCGATCGATCCCGCCGAGCTTGTCGTCGAGCTCTGTGAACACACGCCGAACAGCATCGGGATCGGCGACGTCGAGCGCGGCGACTTCCACCGAGATCGACGGATTCGCCGCAAGCAGTTCCTCGCGCAGCGCCTGAAGATTGTCGAGCCGGCGCGCAGCGAGCGCTAGATTGTGTCCGCGGGCGGCCCACTGCCTGGCCATTCCCTCGCCGAGGCCCGCGCTCGCGCCGGTGATGAGGATGTTCTTCCGCTCCCCATTGTTCTTGCTGTACTTGCCTGAAATACCCAAAACCACCGATGTGAACCCATCTGATCGTCGACTCATGCATGCGCACTTTCGGCTCAATTTACTTGGTTTCCGCAAACTCATGACCGTTGTGGAGCGGATAACCTTCAGCTCAATGCCAGCAAACCAATAGAGTTAACTAAGTGAACCTGAGCGCGCAGGCCGTCACACCGCCGAATCGTGGGCGGAACAAAAGAGCCGTCACTCACATCAGACGAGAGACAACACGAGATCAGAGAAGACACGAGAGGTCGACGATCATGGGCAGAACGACGATGTTTCCGCTCCCGATGGCACTGTGTGTCGTAGTCGCGCTCGCTGGTTGCTCGACGCTTAATGGCAATGGCGACGGCGACGGCGAGGATGCAGAGGCCGGTTCGTCGATGTCGGAGACTGCTCCTCTTGATCCTGAGGCACTGGACACCGGCGATTATCCAACGGAGCCGCAGCCGGAGTTCGGTCCGACCGACGAACACAGCATCTTGGAATACGAGACGCAGCGGCTGGCCGAGTATGTGGCTCTGCCTTACGAAATCGATCCAGAGCTCTCCGAAAGCACGAACGTGACGATCCATACGATCCGCGCGGGCGAAGCCCTCATCGGCGCAGGCTTGAACTCTGCGGAATCCGCACTCGTCGCCGAACGCGGTCTTCTCTACGGTTTTGTCGGTGGCGGTGAGACGGAAACGACTAGGGTCACCGACCCGAAGAAGTCCCTCGTGACAGGCGTTTGGCGTTTCGAGTCCCCTGAATCTGCTCAGGCCGCGGCAGCAGCCATCACTCACTACATGCAAACCGGCGAGGGCGCGCCCGAAAAAGAAGCCGCCGAAGAGGCGGAATTCTTCCAACCTGCGACGCCCGAAGAGCTTCCCGGCAGGCCCGATGCTCAGGTCGTGAGCATGATTCCCGAGCTGGATGACTCGGTCGAGCGAGTGTTCTCCTTCGTTCCTAAGGGTAACTACATCACCTATAACTACGCCGAGACGCCAGTCGGCGAGAAACAGTGGTCGCTGGATACGATTTCGAAGTCTCTCGAAGTGCAGGAGCCCCTGACCGAGCAATTTGTCGGTTACCCCACGAAGGAACAGCGGGGTGATGCCGAGCCCCCCGAAACAATTATCGACCAGGACAACGTCATTATCTACACGATCCCCACCCAGGAAGATGAGAACAATTTGGACGGGGCGACCATGGCGTCGTACGGCCCCCGCGGACTGGCCCACTTCTACGAGGATCAGAAGGCTCTACGTGACGCAGTAACCGAAGCGGGTGCCGAGCACACCGGAATGTGGGGCACGACCGTATTTCGCGCGAAAAGCGACGACGCCGCACAGAGGCTCCTCGACGAGTTCCTTCGCATCGACTCCGACGAAGACTTCAAGGCTACTGATTCCCCTGTGGGCCTACCGGACGCGAAATGCAAAAAGAATTTGCACGAGCTCGGCCGAATCGACGTGTGTTACGTGCTTAACGGACGCTATATCGGAGTCGCTCAGGAGATAGACGAGACCGAAAGAGTCCATCAAAAGATCTCCGCGCAGGCTCTCATCCTCGAAAAGGCTGATCAGGATGCGTAGTAGTTCCAACGAAACCGGTGCCCGCCGAGGGTGGACCCTCGGAATCGATTTCGGCACGTCGAACACCGCCGCAGCACACACGGGCGCAGTGAGCGACTCAATCGAAACGATCCAGCTCAGCCATAACCGGACGACGATGGCGTCCTCGGTGTACGTGGAGTCTCCGCACCAGATCGATGTCGGGGAAGTCGCTTTCGACAAGGCACAGAAGAACCCCAGCGGGTTCCTCATGTCGCCGAAACGCACGATTACCCAGGGGTCTGCATACGTCAACGGGTACGACATCCCCGCTTCCGTCCCTGTCGCCGCAGTGCTCCGGTCCGTCGTGGATCGCGCGACGAAGGCACATAACGGAGAGCCTCCCAGCGAACTCGTCCTCACGCACCCCGAAGCATGGACGGAGCGCGAGATCGGAGCCCTCCTCGCGGCCGCGAAGCAGCTCGGTTTCGCGCCGACGCAGGTCACGACGATGTCTGAGCCCCAAGCGGCGGCGCACTATTACACCCGGGCCGAAAAGCTGGAGCCAGGTGCCAAAATCGGCGTTTTCGACTTCGGCGGCGGAACGCTCGACGTTGCTGTTCTGCAAGCCAACGATCGCGGCTCCTTCGACGTCATCGCCGCAAATGGCGACAATCAGATCGGCGGCAAGAACTTCGACTCGCAGATCCGCCGCTGGGTCGACGCGCAGCTAGAGGAAGAACGACCAGACGTCCTCCAGTATTTGCGTACCAACGCGTCAATGGACCAGCTCTTCGATCTTGACGATTCCATCCGGCGCGCAAAGGAACTTCTCTCGGAAACCCAGACGGCGACGATCTCGGTGCCGACCGGCGCGGAACCGGCCAAACTCCAGATCACACGAGACGAGCTGGAAGAAGTTATCGCTCCCTCCCTGCGGGCTGCGTTCGATCTCGCACGCGCGACGATCGCGTCGACAGGCGTCACGTCCCCTAGCGATCTCGTGGCGCTTTACCTCACGGGCGGCTCCTCCCGAATTCCCGCCGTTCACGAGTTGCTCGCCCAACTGGGCCCTATCGCGACGCTCGACGATCCGAAAACGGTGGTCGCTCAAGGCGCTCTGACGGGTACCGCTCCAGTTATTCGCGGGCTCGGTGGCGGGAATGCGCATGGCCGCCAGTATTACGGTGCTCCGAACGAAGCGACCGGGAGACGGTCCCCCGGCAACGTTGCCGAGCAGTCGAGCACCCCCAAGCAGTCCAAGGGGCCCGGCCGTCGCCGCCTGCTCACTCTAGGCCTGCCGATTCTCGGCGTTGTGATCCTCGTAATCGCAGCGATCGTCGTTGTTCCCCGCATGCTGGATGACGGCGCCGGAAGTGATGCCACCTCAACCTCCGGCGAGGCTTCGGCCTCTGATTCACCGGAGCTCTTGGTGGACAAGCAAGAAGTTATCGACGCCTTGCCTTCAAAATTGGCCAGCGATGTCGAGGACTGTTCTCTCAATGGGGAAACCACGTTCGGCGGTCGCGAATATTTATGTCAGTTCGCCGACGACGCCGCTCTTGTACCGGCTCCCGTCGATAACGGGATGCAAGAACATTTCTTCAACGTCGGGGTGGATCCTGACGCCGCTGCCAGCGATATCGTAAGCATCCGCGAGGGGGCCTTCGCATCGGACGAACCGATTGACGACCTGGTCGAGAACTCGCAGCGCAATTCCGCCGCGCGGATCTATGGCGGGCCCGACAAACGATCCGGTTTGCTGATCATCAAATATGCGAATACCCGGACGGGTGTGATGATCACCGCCCACGGCTTCGCCGACGTCGAAGAAGCAAAGCAATTTCTCATTACTTCAGGCTTGAGCACATGAGTAAGACTCAGTGTCCGGGGAACATCTCTCCCGTTCAACGCACCCTAGGACGTGAGCCCATCAGCCTGGGAAGTTATCAACCTGATCGCTCGCCGGCGATCATCACGCATTACGGAGGATCTCGAATATGACTCGCAAAATGATTTTCGGAGCTGCAGTGTGTACGACGCTCCTGTTTGCGGCCGGCTGCTCTTCCGACAACGAAGCCCCCAACAATGAACCTGTCGTTGACGAGGCAGCTCTCGTGACCGGCGACTATCAGACCGAACCGAGCGAGCCCTTCGGCGAATTGGATCAAAACGAAGTTCTGGACTTCGAGTCGCAGCGCATGGCCGAATACGTCTCGTTTCCTTACGAGATCAGTTCGGAACTCCCTGATCGAGGACAGACCCCTATTCACGGGATTCGGGATGCTGCGCAGGCATACGGCGACAAGGCCCAGGAACAAATCTTCCGTGACAACTCGATGCTCATGGGATTCCTGACAAAAGGCACTACCCCGTCAGTGGGCGACGAAGTACCGGCCAAGCAGCTCAACCACCAAGTACTGAGGTTCGCGTCCGAGGACAATTCGCGTGCAGCGGCCGAAGCGTTGCATGAGTCGTATCTGGCTCCGCAGCCTTCCTTCGACGAAACGCAGCCGCCCTCTCCTGGCGGGGAACCGGCAGAAGTTCCCGGGCATCCGGAAACGCTTGCCGTGACCATGCCCGTGTACGACACCGACCACACGCAAACAGTCCTCGCCTTCACTCCGCGTGGGGAGAAGATGATCCTGGATGTCTTCACCGTGGCGCCGGAGGATGTGCAGTGGGCTCTGGACACGGCCGCGGATTCGGTGGATGTCCAAGGACCGCTCATCGATCAGTTCTACGGTGCGGAAACGACACTCAACCCGCGCCCCGAAGACGCGCCGAAGGTGGATCGGGAGGTCGATCAGGACGAATTGCTCATTTACGCGCTTCCCTCGACAGAAGACGAGAGCAACATGAATGGTTCCGGAAAAGCCGTGTACGGTCCGCGCGGATTCTCGCACCTCAGCGGAGACTCGGAGCGGACTTACACTGCCCTGGAGGACGCCGGGGTCAAGAACATTGCGTTCTGGGATACCACCGTCATTCGGGCGGAGGACGACGACAAGACCGCCAAGCTCGCAGACGAACTCATCGCGATCGACACAGAGTCCGGGTTCAAGGAGGCCGACTCTCCGGCCGGGCTACCCACTGCCACGTGCATGTCGAAAGCCGAAAGCATGGGAATGCAATACCTCTGCTACATCGTCAACGGTCGCTACATCGGTATAAGCACCGAACTCGACGACCTGGAAGCTGCACAGGAGAAGATCTCCGCCCAATACCTGGTGCTCAAGCAGGCAGATCAGAATGCCTGAGGACAGCTCGCGAGGTCACGCCTGGTCGCTCGGGATCGATTTCGGCACGACCAATACCGCGGCAGCCTTCGCCTCCCGAGACTCCGACACGACACATGTCTTCCGACTCGGGGACGATCAACCGTCGCTGTCGTCCTCGGTATTCGTCGAATCCCCCGACCAGATTGACGTCGGGGCGGCGGCAATCGACAAGGCGCAGCGCAATCCGTACGGGTTTCTTGCCGTTCCCAAGAACACCGTTTCCAGCGGGACTGCAAATGTCAATGGCTACGACATACCTGCTTCCGTCGCAATCGGTGCCGTCCTCGATTCGATCGTGCGGCGTGCGGTCGATGCAAACGGCGGCAGAGCTCCCACGGAATTGGTCTTGACCCACCCCGAGTGGTGGTCCGAGCGGGAAGTCGAGGTTCTCGTCGACGCCGCGCGAAGGCTCGAACTGTCCTCGACTCGTATTCTCACCGAGTCAGAGCCCCGGTCGGCGGCGATGTACTACTCGCACTCGACCTCGCTCCGGTCCGGAGCGAAGATCGCGGTATTCGATTTCGGCGGCGGAACGCTGGACATCGCCGTCCTTGAGCTCGGTGCCGATGGCTCCTTTACCGTGTTGTCCTCCGACGGTGCGCCCAACCTTGGTGGCCGCACCCTCGACTCGATGATCCGCTCTTGGGTCGACCACCAGCTCGAGCTCAATTACCCGGGTGCAGTCGAATACCTGCGCTCGGCTGCGACGGCCGAGCAGATATTCCAGCTCGAGAACTCGATTCGCAGGGCAAAGGAGCTGCTATCGCAGACCCGCACGGCCACCATCTCGGTACCGAACCCCGGGCAACAGCAGATACAGCTCGACATGAGCCGCCAACAACTCGAGCAGATCATTCGGCCGGCGCTCGACGACGCCGTTGCGATCACCCAGCGGACGCTCTCCGCCGGCGGGATCCAGTCGCCCTACGACCTCGAAGCGCTCTACCTCACAGGCGGCTCCTCGCGAATACCGCTGGTCCACGAACTCCTTTCACCTCTCGGACCGGTCTCCACCCTTGACGACCCGAAAACCATCGTCGCCCAGGGCGCGCTTTCCGCGGCCGGGAACATCGCCCGCTCCCTTGCCGTCGCATCGCCGGCCCCCGCGCAGGACTCCCAGTCCTCCTCGGCGCGGGCAGCGACCGCGGTTGGTTCAGGAACACGGACCCGACGGCGGGGCTTCCTGTTCGCCGTCTCCGCCGTCATCGCCGTGCTGGTAATTGGTGCGGGTGGGTTCGCGCTGACGAGAAATAGTGCCCCCGATCCCGCACCCGCTGCGGAGGCCCCCGCGGCTCCCGTTCTTCCCGCTACTGACCCGGAAACGCTTCTCGCGTCTCTCCCGACCGAGCTTGCCGACGGCCTCTCCGATTGCAAGGCATTTGGGGACACCGATTACGGCGGGATCGAGTTCCAGTGCCATTTAGATGCCGATTCCGAGTCCGCGAAGGGCAATGTTCGATTCAACACTACGACCATGTTCATCGCAGCCGACGAAGATGCGGCAGGAGTTGAGCTCGCGAAAATCCGCGCAGGTTACAAAACTTCTCCGGGCGCGGAAGTCGAAGTCGTCGAGGATCCACAACGCGTCTCCGCAGCTGCCATCAGCAGTGGCGAAGGCACCGGCACCACGTTGGAATTCGCCAGTGAAGAGACACACATTTCGTTGAGGTCCTTCGATTTCAAATCACCCGACACCGCGAAGGACTTTCTCCGCAAGTCCGGACTCATGGCAGAAATTGGATAGTCATCGTGAAGTTTTTCCCCCACCCGAAGTTCGCTGCCTCGACCGTGTGCGCTCTGTTGGTGTTGACTGCTTGCTCGCAGGCGAGCGACAGTGGCACCGAGACCGACACACCCACCGAACCTCCCGTCGATGTGGCGGCGCTTGACACTGGTGAGTACGCCACGGAGCCACACGAACCGTTTGGAAAAGCGGACGATAGCAATGGGCTCGACTTCGAAACGCAAAGGATGGCCGAATTTTTGGCCATGCCATTCGAGATTGACCCGGCGTTAACCGAACGAACCAAGCTCCCCCTCCAGTCGATCCGAAGCGCTGCCGAGAACCAGCCGCTTACCGAAGAGGAACAAGCGGCCCTCGACGACAACCAATTCTTGTACGGCGTGACGAGCGGAGGGGATGTACCTTCCACGGAAGACTCCCCAAATCAGCAGATGATGTATCAGGTGTTGCGCTTCCCGACACCTGAGAACGCAAAGCAAGCGGCGAATCAGCTCGCATCCGTTGGAGGTGAAGGCTCTGCGCCCGTTGAAATTCCGGGGCATCCGGAAGCCCTCGCGCATACGCGGTTGACCGGGTTCGATAGCGACTTCACGGTCGTGTCCTATCAACCGCACGGCGAGTACGTGCTCCTCAGCCAGGTACGCGCTCCCGAGGCCGATCGCGACGTTTCTCTTGAACGCACCGCGAAGTTTCTCGACGTGCAAGCGCCGCTGATCGATGGTTTCTACGGCGTTGAGGCGTCGGCCGCCCCCAGGCCCGCCGGAGCTCCGAAGGTCGACACCACGATCGATCAGAATGAGATTCTCCGCTATACGCTCCCGAGTCTGGAAGGCGACGAAACCTCTAATGGCGGTCACAATATGGGAGCCTTCGGCCCTCGGGGGTACGCTCTCATGGCTGATCACGCAGAGCCGACCATGAATTTGTTGACGGAGGCGGATGCGAAACACACGGGGTCTTGGGCAACTTCTCTTTTCCGCGCAGGCAGCGAAGAACAAGCCGAAAGACTTGAACAGGGTCTGATGAAATTGGACTCCGACGACGGCGCGAGCGACGCGGAGCCCCCGAAGGGCCTCCCAAACGCCAAGTGCCTCAAGGAACCGATTTCGTCCGGCATCGTGCATTCGTGTTTTGTACGCGTGGGCCGATACGTTGGCGTCGCCCAGCAGTTGGATGATCGCGAGTCGGTAGACCAGGCGATTTCGGCCCAATATATCATCCTGCAGAAGGCCGATCAGGACATCGAAGACTAGCGGGCAGTCCGCGCTGCCTTGGCATTCCGCGTTACTAGCGCTGGCAGTTCGGGCAGTAAAAGACTGTTCTGGCGAAGCGATCGGCTGCGCCGGAGTCGCCCGCTAGTTCGCCGAGTTCTCCGGCGATGACCATCGTCCCGCAACGCATACACGGCTCCCCGCCGCGCCCGTACACCCAGTGTCGGGCGCGGCGCTTGTCTACCCCGGTGAACATGCGGATCTGCCGACGCACGTTGATGGCCATCGTCTTGCGGGCGAGCATAAGCAACGGCTCGAGTCCGCCCGCCGCGTCGACCTCTCTCACGGTGTGCCTCGGGTCGATCCCGCGCAGGAACAACAACTCGCTGCGATACTCGTTGCCGATGCCAGCCACGAGACGCTGGTCAAGGATGGCCGCGCCGATCGCCCTGTCGCCCTCGCCGCGAATCCGGCCCAGCGCCTCGGCACCACTCCAGTCCCCGACCCGAAACGACTCCCCCGGCCGCGGCTCGCCGAGAAGATCGGGGCCGATATGTTCCACTCGCGCCGCCGCCTCCTCGGGCGAAAACACGTTGAGCTCCCCGAGCTCCACGCCGACTGCCTCAGCTCCGCCGTCATCGCCGGAAGTGCGCAGCACAACGCGCGCAAGGAACGCCGGAAACGTCCACTTGCGCCCAACTTCGTGGACGAACCACTTGCCTTCCATCTTCAGATGCGAATGGATGACGGAGGACAGCGCATCCGCCGTGGTGGGGACCGAACCCCCGACATCGATGAACAGGTGTTTGCCCACGGCACGCGCCTGCAAAATGCGCCGGCCGGTGAGGTCGACGGTGGCAAACGTCGGCACGCGGAAATCGGTGCGCGTGAGTACGTAGCCGGCCATCGCCTCGTGGATGCGGGCGGCGGCGCGGTGGACGGTGTCGCCCTCAGGCATATCCGGCTCCCGAGCCAATTCCCGAGCGCAGGCGCAGCCCCTGCGGGGTCGCGCCGAATCCCGCGCCGCGAAGCTGCTCTGCCCAATGCGAAGCTGCCGCGGGTTCGCCGTTGATGGTCTGGACAGTCACCGAACCGATGCGGCCGTCGCGCACGAGGGCCGCGAGCTTGCGCACGGCGAGGGTGACAGCATCGTCACGATCGCTATACACGAGTAGAGTCTTTCCTCCACGCTCGAGGTAGAGGGCGAGCTCCCCGTCGACGAGACCCACGAGTGCGCCGGATTTGCGGCCCGCGCGTCCGCCCTCTCCGGGCGGGGCCGGCCACGGCAGGGCCGCGCCGTATGGGTTAGCGGGATCCGTGGCGGCGAGTACGTGTACCTCGGGGGTGTCCTGCCCCCTGGACCACGTGGTCTCGTCGGCTGTGGCCTCGTATCCGCGGAGTCGATCGATGGTCGCGCCGTCGGCAAACTGTGAGGCACCGAGCCCCTCGATGTAGTAGCCGCGACGAGGCCCGCCCGCATCTTCCATCGCTGCTAGAACCTTGTATACGCCCGCGAAGCCGCCGCTGATGCCTTCGGACTCGACCGCTCCGCGAGTGACGACGCCGTGACGGGCGAGCACGAGTTCGGCCGCTGCGTGCGCCCGAACGGTCGCGTCCGGCTCGGTCGAAGGGGTCGCCGACCAGCGTCCCGCGACGACCGGCGGGGTGCGCATGCCGGTGCCGATGGTGCCGCCGACGCCCGCGGTGGAGCCTCCGGCAAGAGCTACGCTACCGAGGCGCGCGCGGCCCAGGCGCGGGGCGCGGGACGAACGACTTCCCCGTCCGCGCGAAGTCGAACGGTGCGCTGGTGAGCCTGAGCCGGAGGATTTTCCGGCATTACCCGGCGCCGGGAGCGCCCCGGCGAGCACCGAGCGCAGGGGCGCGAAGGTGTCGCCCTTGACGAGGCCGAGCCAGGCGAGTTCCCACAGCGCGTCGCGCACCGCGATCTCCGAGACGGCTGGGATTGCGTCGCCGTCATCGGCGGTATCGGGTTCGGAACGGCGATCCGTCTCCGCCTTGGTGGCGGCGACAATGTCACGAAAGAACTGCCCTCCCCCGTGCTCGAGGACATCGAGGACGATGCGCTGCAGGGGGCCGAGATCCGCGCGGGCGGCGGTTAGATCCGACGCAGGAAGAGTGAGAGGCGCCGAATCAGCGGGGTGGAGAGATACGAGACCGTCGCGGGAGCCCGAGCGGCCTCGCCCACACCACAGCACCTCGCCGGCGGCGAGCAGTTCATCCAGCATGCCCGGCTCGTAGTCGCGAACGCGTGGGGCGAGGACCAGAGGCTCCCATGCCGAGAGGGGCAACGGGGTGCCGTCGAGCTGTTCGATGACGGCGAGCAGCCCATCGACCCCGTGCTCCTGATTGTTATGGCCGAGGCCCTGCCACGCAGGGAGGAAGCGGCCAAGTGCTGCGGGTTCGACCGGTTCGATGGCTGCGCGGAGTTCGGCCAGGCTGCGCTTGCGAATGCGACGTAGGACTTCCGGGTCGCACCATTCGGTGCCGGTACCGCCGGGGCGGAATTCACCGGCAACGAGTTGGTCGTTCCCCGTGAGACGGTCGAGCACACCGCGGGCGACGGAGAGCCCGATTCCGAATCGTTCCGCAATCGCGGCAGCGGTGAAGGGAGCGTGCGTACGGGCGTAGCGGCGAACCAACTCGCCGAGGGGATCCTCGCCGGACTCGAGGAACGTCGCCGCGGTACCCGGCGGTGGTGGGACACCGATGCCGTCGCGGAGGCGGCCGAGATCCTCGCTTGCGACCCACCACGTTTCTCCCGCGAAAGAGACTTCTGCAGCGCGGGCGGAACGAGCCAGCTGCTCGAGATTGTGGTCGACCGCTTCGGGGTCCTCGGCGCGCGCGCCGAGCTCGTCGCTCGTGAGCGGGCCGAGCAGGCGGAGCAGGTCTGCGATGGCCTCGGTATCGCGCGCCTTATAGCCCGCGGCCCGGTGTTGCAGGCGGTCCTCGACCTGCTCGAGGATCGCCGGGTCGAGCAGCTCGCGCAGTTCGATCCGTCCCAGGAGCTGGCCGAGCAACGAGGGATCGAGGCTGAGCGCGGCGGCCTTACGTTCGGCGAGTGGCCCGTCGCCCTCGTAGACGAAGGCGCCCATGTAGTCGAACATCAGCGCGGCGGCGAACGGCGAGGCCGTGGAGGTAGTGACCTCGGAGACCCGAATCTCCCCCGAGGCAATCGAACCGAGAACCTCCTCGAGCGCAGGCACGTCGTACACGTCCTGCAGGCATTCGCGGACCGCCTCGAGGATGATGGGAAAGTCCGGGTATTGCTTGGCGACGTCTAGCAGCTGGGACGATTTCTGGCGTTGCTGCCACAGCGGGGCGCGCTTGCCCGGGTCGAGCCGCGGCAGGAGCATCGCGCGCGCCGAACATTCGCGGAATTTGGAGGCGAACAGCGCCGTGTCTGCGACGTGCGAGGTGACGATGTCCACCGCTTCCAACGGGTCGAAGACGATCTCGCTTGCGCCGACGGGAGGCTGCCCCGCGCCGGAGGCCCACGAATCAGCGCGGAGGGAATCCAGCGGCGCATCAAGATCGGGAACGGCGCCGTCATCGGCACCGCCCACGTCCGGGACGCGCAAGATGATGCCGTCGTCGTGGACGACGGGGACGGCGTCGAACCCGTGGCGCGAGGCCAGACGGACGCGGATCGCCTCTGCCCACGGCCAGTGCACGCCTGCGCCGAACGGCGAGTGAATGACGACGCGCCAATCCCCTACCTCGTCGCGGAAGCGTTCGACAATGATGGTCTTGTCCGAGGGCACCACCGACGTGGCTTCGACCTGTTCGGCGAAGAAGCGACGGAGGTTCTCGCGGGCGCGCTCGTCGAGCCCCGCGGATCGCAATCGCTTCTCTACTTGTGTCGAGCCAGTGGCGATGTCGCGGAGGAACGCACCGAGGGCGCGGCCGAGCTCGATCGGGCGGCCCATTTCGTCCCCGCGCCAAAACGGCAGCCGCCCGGAATGGGCGGGCGCCGGCGACACGAGGACGCGGTCGTGGGTGATCTCCTCGATTCGCCAGCTCGTGGCGCCGAGCGCGAAGACGTCGCCGATGCGAGATTCGTAGACCATTTCCTCGTCGAGCTCGCCGACGCGGTTCGGATTGTCGCCGACCATGAACACGCCGAACATGCCGCGGTCGGCGATCGTTCCGCCCGAGGTGACGGCGAGGCGCTGCGCCCCGGGGCGCCCGCGTAGGATTCCTGCGTCGCGGTCCCACACCACCCGCGGGCGGAGCTCGGCGAAGTCGGTGGACGGATACTTGCCGGCGAGCATGTCGAGGGTCGCGGTATATGCGGCGCGTGGCAGGCCTGCAAAACTCGCGGTCCTGCGCACGAGGTCGAACCATTCCTCGACGTCGAGGTCGTCCATCGCGGCGGCGGCGATGGTGTGTTGTGCCAGTACGTCTAGCGGGTTGGCCACGGGTGCCGTCTTCTCGATCGCGCCGGCGAGCATCCGCTCGACGGTGATCGCCGAATGCACGAGGTCGGCGCGGTGTTTCGGGTAGAACACAGCCACCGAGGTGTCGCCGACGTTGTGCCCGGCGCGACCCACGCGCTGCAGGCCGGAGGCGACAGATCCCGGCGATTCGACCTGGATCACTAGGTCGACCGCGCCCATATCGATGCCGAGCTCCAGCGAACTCGTCGCCACGACGGCGCGCAGTTCGCCGCTCTTGAGTGCGTGCTCGACCTCCGCGCGCCGCTCCTTCGACACCGATCCGTGGTGCGCCATCGCCAGGTCCGATGGCGCCCCACGTGTGACCTCTGAGGGCACCATCATCTGCGCCGGCGGGCGCGGCGGTTCGTCTGGAAGGTTCTCCGGCGCAGTGTCGGCGGCGTGGATTTCGTTGATCCGCGCGGAGAGCCTCTCGGCCAACCGCCGGGAATTGACGAACACCAGCGTCGACCGGTGCTCCGTGATGAGGTCCACGACCTGCCGCTCGATATGCGGCCAGATCGAGCCCTGCCCCGCGCTGCCAGGCGGCGCCTCCACCGGGGAGGGTGTTCCGGACAGATCCGCCAGGTCGTCGACGGGCACCCGCACCGCGATGTCGTACCTCTTGGATGACGGTGGAGCCACGACATTTACAGAGCGCTCGCCCGCGAGGAACGCGGCAACGGTGTGTGGCTCGGCGACCGTGGCCGATAGGCCGATACGCTGCGCGGAAGGCTTGCCCGCGCCGCCTTCCTCGGCCGCCAGGGCGTCGAGCCGTTCGAGACTGAGCGCGAGATGCGCGCCACGCTTGGTTCCGGCCAGCGCGTGCACCTCGTCGACGATCACCGTATGTGCGGAGGCCAGGCCTTCGCGGGACTGCGACGTCAACAAGAGGTAAAGCGATTCGGGGGTCGTGACGAGGATGTCCGGAGGGTTGCGGCGCTGCTTCGCGCGTTCGCCGGGCGGGGTGTCTCCGGTGCGGATGCCGACGGTGACGCGTCGCTCGGGCTGGCCATCGATCTCGCGGGTGCGGGCGATGCCGGCGAGCGGGGCGCGGAGGTTGCGCTCGACGTCGACGGCGAGGGCTTTGAGCGGCGAGACGTAGATGACGCTCGTGCCTTTGTGCTCCGGTTCCTCGGCGAACAGCCGGTCGAGCGCGGAGAGGAAGGCTGCAAGCGTCTTGCCCGAGCCGGTCGGCGCGACGACGAGGGTGTGTGCGCCGCGGCTGATCGACTCCCATGCGCCGGCCTGGGCCGCAGTCGGCGCGCCGAAGGACTCGGCGAACCACCGCGCGGTGGGCGCGGTGAAAGCCGAGAGCGCTTCAGAGCTCGACGTCGAATCAGTCACGCGTTCCATTGTTCCGCATGGCTCCGACATTCGACGCGGTCCGCCGATAGTGCGAAGAGTGGTCAGCGATTCGCTTTGATGAAGTCCACCAACCGGGCATAGGTGTCACCGGAACGCCTGATTAATGCCTCGCGAATAAAGACGGTCGGGTCCAGGACGTTTCCGCTATCGAGTTGTACGAACGGATCGAGGAATCCGTTTCCATTCCACCGTTCGGCCCATTTGCCCGGCTCCAGAGTGAGCACCATTTGCCCGAGGTGTCTCTGGTAGCGGTCGAGAAGGTCGCGATTTTCCGGGCGGGCCGCCTCGTCCCACGTCGCGAAATTATCGAGGAGATGCCGTTCGATGACCGGCGCATCGACCGCGCCACAACGATCGCCCGTGGTGTGCCCGGCGATGTCGTAGACAAAGAACTCGATATCGAGAATCGACATACCGCCCAGCCACGTTTCGAGGTCGTTGAAGCCGAGAAAGGACTCGTCCAGGAACTCCGCTCCGATTTGTGTCTCGGGAGTGGCTACAGAACGCTCGGCTCCGCGCCTGAATGATGCGCGGGCGGGAACGACTTCGCCTTTTCGAGGAAGTTGAGGAGGAACGCCCAAACCGTCATCGGCGAGCGAGAGAAGGGTCGAGTCGCACGTCGATATCGACCCCAAGTCCGCCCGACACTCGCTCAAGGCGGCATCGGAATCGATCGGCATTCGGGGGCGTGTGCCGACTTCGTCGATAATCTCCGACGCGTACCTCGGATGCCCGCACATAGCTACGACAATCACGGCGGTCCTCCACCTTTTCGGGTCGACTCGGTAGCCGTCCGAGGAGGTCAGTGCGATCTGCGACACTTTGGAGGTCGTCAGCCGTGCGGGGTCGCTTACCGTGAATTCCAGCGTTGGATCGAGGACGAACTTCTGGACCAGACCGGCTGCTGCATCTAGATCGACACAGCCGGCAGTCGTGGGAGCCCATGTCGTTTCGTGGAATGGCGATGACTCGTACAGCGTCGACCAACACCGCCCGGGTTCAGAAGTTAGGGTTCGGGAAAAGCGCGCTAAACTACTTGGGGCTTCGGCGCTCGACACGTCTACCTCGAGCGCAAACTCGCAGTTCATCCAGATTCGAGGTCCGAGGTCGAACATCCTTGGCGAAACTCGCCATCTCGACAACGACGATGGTGCACCTTCCAGCGAAAACGGCCGAACGTAGTCGCCGCTTTCCAGCGGCGTCCAGCCGAGCCTCTCAACTAGATTCTCGTGCAATAGGTCTTCGCACTCTTCGTAGATGTATGACAAGGCAAGAGCTCCTTCTCCAGTCTGAACTCGTCCTGCGACAACAAGGGCACTCTTCAGCGCCGCGTGCATCGGCCATTGGGCCTATCTTGCGAGAACTGCGTGCCGAGCTGCCGCTCGCAATGTATGACGCCGGGGCGCCGGCGAGTTCATGACGGTCTCGTATCACGTGTGCGTGGATCAATCCACGCGATTTTCGGATGCTCTCGCGGGTATAGAAGTTCCCGATGACTTCGAGACTCTAGCTGGCTGCCGCGCATTGAGGGACACCTTTCTTCTCCTCGCGCGTCAGCCCCGACGAGATTTGGCGGGGTCCTTCGCTAGAATTTTTGCCTCGCACGACCACCATCTAGTTGGGCTCGCCTTCCGGCCAGCCTGGCACAGGGGAAGGGGCTTCTACTGGCGGCTCCGGGACAATGGGGTCACTCGCACTACTAGGTGTTCTTTCTTTACCGATTTCAACTAAGCACCGCGACTCAAAATCAATTCCGCGCCCCTCTGCAGAATCCAGACCGAGCATAGGTTGGTACTCCAAGGCTTTCCAGTCGCCAAAAACTGACTCGGGAGGGTACTGTGCCGTTCCTACGACATTCGACGGTGGGGAATCCCCTACGTTGTCTATAACCAAACGTGAAATCCGTACACGGGTATGGGTCTCAGTCCCCCTGGCTTGCCACTGTCCGTTGCCAATTTTCTCCGCAACGCCGGAGGGATCCTCACAAACGATCACTTCGGATCCTGAATCAGTTTCATTCACAGCGAGTACGTGCAAATCTTTCGCGCCTCTACGTCCACTCGGCCCGACGGGATGGTCGATTGCGACGCGTTCAAGAAGCGCCGTATCAAATTTCGTAGCATCCTCTGCCCCTGGAAAAAGCGCGCTTTTTCCGCCATCCATAAGCATTCGAAGCATTGATTCGACATAGGCCCGAACGAAGGTGCCAAGTGAACTAGTGGGATCGAAACCGTCTGATTTGTGCCAAATATAATTAGTGGCATAACGCTGCTTTTCAGGGGTGGCACTTGTGCCATCCGTGATCGCTTCTTGGCTCGAAAGATATGCACCTTCTTGCACTACTGAACAAGCGGACGCTGACAGTACAGAAGAAACGAATAATGCGATGAGCACTGCACCACGTTTAAGCAACATCGATGGATCCTTCCGGGACCGGAGTATAGCCAAGTCGTACCATGTTGGGAGCTTTCGAACCTGTCAAGATGTTCCCCATGAATGGGCAACAACCGACTTGTCGCTTATTTCCTGCATGTGTGATTTGTTGACCACTCGGGTTTTGGAGTGAGTTGATTTGGTTATGGAGACGTCCGGAGTGGATGAGCGATCGGCGTTACGGAGCTTAGGGCGATTCCGCTGGGATTTTAGATCCAGCCTGTGGTCGCTTCGACTGCGTCATTGGATTCGCAAATGTCGATTTTGCCGAAGACTCTGCCCGCCGTTTGAACCGCGACTTGCCTAGGCCAGCCAATTCGGACAGCTTGTTCGGGAAGTTCCCAGCGACTTAGGAGCCAGGAAATTCCGCGACTCAAATACCTAATGCAGGATAGGCAAATGTGGAACTCTCGAAGTTCATGTCATTAGATGAAGGGGCGCTGCAATTGGGGGCAGATCGGTCTCGCGGCGTCGCCGCCAGGGCAATTGCAACGATCTTCGCGTGCGTTCTGGTGAGCGGCTGCGCCACCAAAGGCGAGCAGACCGTGGATCAGGCCCCGATTGCCCCGCACGTGCCAACGATGGACTATTCGATCGTATGGCACGACAGTCCCGTCGTTGACCTGGAGACTCCGCTCGGGGGATTTATTCGGGCAACGACTGAATCGTATCTACGAGGATTGGACTTCAGCGATATCGAATATTCTTTTCCCGGGTTTGAACTGGCCGTAGCGAACAGTTCCCCATCGATCGCCGAAGACACGTTAGACGGCCAGGATTGGCGCGAAGACCAAGAATCTTCTTGGTCAGGTGCAAAGGATTTGAAGGTCGATTCGGTTTCAGAACGTGACGGACGCACAACCGCGATTGTGTGCGCTTTCCAGGATCGATTGCTGCGTGAAAGTTCTGAAAAACCCAACGAATATTTGATTGGTGCAAGTAGCGAAGGCGCGCTCAGAGTCATAGAGATCGCGTTTACTCAAACCGGAACGCAACCGAAGCTCGTTGATCCAGGTCCATCGCCACGCCCGAACAACCCCGATATTTTCGGTCAGTGGCAGATCAACGCGATTGACTACGATATGAGGTACCACTCTCCCGAGGCAGCGCGCTTGGAGGCACGTGAAAGTTGCGAGGCGAACAGAGGCGACATCCCGCGCGTGCCCGACGAGGGTAAGACCGTGCCGAAGAATGATCCCTCGGCTTCAATTCCACCGTCCCCAGGGTGGTCGAACGCGCCTGGCGTCTAGCGCACCTCTTAATCCGTAAGCCGTTGCCTCGGACCACAGAACGATTTCGTAAGTTCGCCGTCATACCTGAGTCTGATTTGTTGCGAGACCGCTGGTTGGGCGTGAGGATTACATGTAGGAATCGTGGCATGGCTTCGACGAGAACAGACGCGACCTCACCGCCGCCCACCCCGCCGGCCGGAACCAACGGCACGGAACCGGCCCGCCAGAGCCGCTGGATCACGGCCACGTGGTGCGCGCACTGGCTTCTTCGCATGTTCGTCGCCGGCTACTTCTTCATCTACGGCTGGTCGAAGTTGTTCCTGCTCCAGATGGGGACGATCGACTACCCCGAATCGCTCATCACCGTCGGAGAGAAGTCGCCCATGGGCATCTTGTGGACGTGGATGGGCTACTCGCCCACGATCCAGTTCGCCGCCGGCGCCATCGAGGTGCTCGTCGGGCTACTACTTTTGTGGCGGCGCACCGCCGCACTCGGAGCGCTCGGAGGCGTGGCCGCCGGATTCTCGGTTTGGCTGCTCAACATGACGTACGACGTGCCGGTCAAGACTCTGTCGGGCATGCTCGCGGTGCTCAGCGCCGTCATCCTCATTCCTTGGATCCCGCGGGTCTTCCGCTTCCTCACCGGGGCGCCCGTCGACCGCGCCGTGCTCCCGAACGCGGTGACACCGGAGAAACTGCGCCGAGTGACGCGCTTCTTCCCCGCGCTCGCCGCGATTCTCGCTATCGCACTGCCGTTTGCCACGCAGTCGATGGTCCTGCCCGGCTCCGATTCCGAGGACGAGCCCACCCCGCTCGCCGGGGTGTGGCGGGTGAGCACGGATTCGCGGGGCCCCGCCGAGACTCTCGCCGAGGACTCCCGATGGAGCCAGATCGCGTTCGGCACGCGCGAGGCGAGCGGACCGGCGACGTCAACGGCCGATAGCGAGCAGGAGTCGCGGATCGTCGCGGTCCGCGAGGTCGACGGCACGCTGTGGCTCGGCACGTACGCCCTCCGAGGCGAGCCCGGCGCTGATGCGGAGGCCACCGTCGACGTCACTCTCGATGCCCAGCTCGGCGGCAATACGACCTTGGGACGGGCCGCCAATGACGGTGGAGATCCGCAGCCGCACGACGGCGACGTCATCGAGGAATCGTTTACCGTGTCGGTCGGCGGGGATGAGCTCAAGTTGGGTGGCGAGCGCACTCTACACGCCACCCGAGACACTGAGGGCGAGTACTTGTTCGACAAGGGATTTTCGTGGTCGGGTGATCCGGTCAACCGATGAGCATTCTGCAGGCGAGGCCCGCGCTCGCCCGCAAATGTCGCCGTGTCTCCCTATGCTTGGGGGCGTGCGAGACCTCAACGATCACGAACTGGCTTATTACATCGCCGAGGGCATCGGCGCGATTGCCACGGGCGCGCGTACCGGCGGCCTCATCGAGGCGCGCGATCTCGCGCAGGTCGCCAACCGGGTGGCTCACGATTGGGTTGACCAGGTTTTGCGCGTCAATCGCCCGGACGATGCGATCTTGTCCGAGGACTATGCCGACGACCTTGCCCGGCTCGACTCGGATCGCGTGTGGATCCTCGACGTCATCGACGGGACGAAGGAGTATGCGACCGGGCGCGGCGACTGGGCTGTGCACGTCGCTTTGGCGTCCTGGGGCACGATCGAGGCGGCGTCGGTCGGCATGCCGGACGCGCAGCGCGTGTTCCGCGACGACTACTGCTCCTACGTCGACGGACCGATGAGCGGCAAGATCGTCGTCTCGCGGAACAGCCCGCCGGCGGGGATCGACGAATTCGCCTCCACCCTCGGCCGGACGATCCGGCCCATGGGCTCGGCCGGCGCGAAGACGATTTCCGTTCTCCTCGGCGACGCCGATGCCTACATCCACACCGGGGGCCACAACGAATGGGACCAGGCGGCACCGGTCGGCGTCGCGCTGCGCGCCGGGCTGCACTGCTCCCATCTCGATGGCTCGCCGATCGTCTTCAATCAGGCGGACGTATGGCGAAAAGACTTCCTCGTGTGTCGCCCGGAGATCGCGGACGAGGTCCTCGCCGCGGCTGCTCAGCTGCCGCCACAGAATTACGAGCGCCGCGACCCCGCCGCAGCGCGCCGTTAAGAACCGATCGCCGACCAGCGCCCATTGCGACGTTCCACTCGCACCGGGTAGTCGAAAGCATCGGATATGACGCCGGACGTGATCGCTTCCTCGGCCGTCCCGCACGCGAGTTCCTGCCCATCTGCGAGCACCATCGCATGCGTCGTCGAGGCGGGAAGTTCCTCGAGGTGGTGGGTGACCATGACCGTCGCCAACTCCGGACGCATCTCCCGCAGCTGCCCGATCACCTTGAGCAGGATCTCGCGCGCGGCGAGGTCGAGGCCCGTCGTCGGCTCGTCCAGCAACAGCAACGACGGCTGCGGCATGAGCGCCCGCGCGATGAGCACACGTCCGCGCTCGCCCTGCGAGAGCACCTCCCATTTACGGTCGGCCTTCTCCTCGATCCCGAGCGCGGCGAGCAAACGCTCGGCCAGCTCGCGCTCGGCGGTGTCCGGCGCCCAGTGCCGGCGCAGCCCGGCCGCGCCGAACAGGCCGGTGTAGAGGGCCTCGCGCACCGTGAGCCACGGCTCGATGCGCGAGCGCGGATCGACGTGGCCGATGGTCGTGCGCAGCCAGTGCGTGTCCACCCGGCCGAGGCGGTGGCCAAGGACGTGGACCTCACCGCGCGTCGGGTGCTCGCGCGCCCCGCACAGGCTGAGCAGCGTCGACTTACCCGCACCGTTCGGGCCCAGCAACGCCCAGTGCTCCCCCGGACGCACGTGGAAACTCACGTCCTGCAGGAGCGGACGACGCTGGCGGATAAGCGAGACGCCGTTGACGGCCAACACGAAATCGGCGGCGTCCGGCGTCATACCCGATGTGTCTGCGTCTGCTGCCGAGCCTGCACCCTGCGCCATGTGTGCCCTCCGGGATAATCGGTGTGCGGTTTCGGTGTACTGGTTTACTCCCCCACCCTGTGCCACGCCGGAGGAGGGTGCGGTTCGACCTACCGGGCGAAACTCGGCCATACTTTAGGGTATGTCCGCGATCCATACGCCCTACGAGGACCTCCTGCAGCACGTGCTCGACAACGGCACGCCGAAGGCAGACCGCACCGGCACGGGAACGCAGTCTGTGTTCGGGCACCAGCTGCGGTACGACCTCTCGGAGGGCTTCCCGCTGATCACCACCAAGCGCGTGCACTTCAAATCCGTTGCGCACGAGCTGCTGTGGTTCCTCCGCGGAGACTCCAACGTCGCGTACCTCCACGAGCACGGCGTGAGCATCTGGGATGAATGGGCCTCGCCGGAGGGCGATCTCGGCCCGGTGTACGGGGTGCAGTGGCGCTCGTGGCCGACCCCGGACGGCCGCCATATCGACCAGATCGCCGCCGCGCTGGACACGCTGCGCGAGAATCCCGATTCGCGCCGCAATATCGTCTCCGCGTGGAATGTGTCCGAGCTGGAGAACATGGCGTTGCCGCCGTGCCACCTGCTGTTCCAGTTCTACGTCGCCGACGGCAAACTCTCCTGCCAGCTCTACCAGCGCTCGGCGGACATGTTCCTCGGAGTGCCGTTCAACATCGCCTCGTACGCGCTGCTCACGCACATGATGGCACAGCAGGCCGGCCTCGAGGTCGGCGATTTCGTGTGGACCGGGGGCGATTGCCACATCTACGACAACCACGTCGAGCAGGTGCGCACGCAGCTCTCCCGCGAGCCGTACCCGTACCCGCGGCTCGAGCTGCACAAGGCGGACTCGATCTTCGACTACCGTTTCGAGGACTTCGAGATCGTCGGTTACGAGCACCACCCGGGCATCAAGGCTCCGGTGGCGGTATGAGCGTCTCGCCCAGCGAGGATTCGTCCGCGCCGCACCTGCGCATGGTGTGGGCGCAGGCGCGCGACCGCGTTATCGGCAACGGCTCGGGCATGCCGTGGCACGTGCCGGAGGACATGAAGCACTTCGTGCAGGTCACCCGCAGGAACACCGTGCTCATGGGACGCGCTACCTGGGAAAGTCTGACGCCGAAGTTCCGCCCGCTCCCGGGCCGCCGAAATATCGTTCTTTCTCGAGACCCGGATTTCGTTGCCGAGGGCGCAGAGGTGGCGCGTACTCTCGACGAGGCTCTGGACCTGGTGGGAGACGGCGCCGACGTTCTCGGGGGCGGCTCGATCTATGCCGCCGTGCACGACGTAGCCAGCGAGGCTATCGTCACCGAGTTCGATGCGGACGCGATCGGCACCGTGCGCGCGCCGGAGCTCGACCCGAAGCACTGGCGTGCGGCGGAGACGAGCGAGTGGGAAACCTCGGAGTCAGGGCACATCGACGGCTGGGATGGGCCGGTGCGCTACCGGTTTATCCGCTACGAGCGGATCTAGAACCACTTCCAGTTCTTGGGCACCCGCTGCCCTGGTTCGAGCACACGGATCTTGACGTCGCCGATGAAGGTGTCCGCCTGGATGCGGATGATCGGACCGTACGGCGCGGCGTACCGCCCCTCCTCTGTCTTGAGCGCACCCATGATTCGGCTACCGCTGAGCTCCACCCGCACCCCTGGCGGAATGAGGATGCGGGTGTCGCCCATAACGGAATGCGTTTTGAGGTCGGTGACTTCGGAGTCGATAATCGCCTCGCGCAGATCGAGGTAGATGTCGCCCATGAGCGTGAAAACCTCTGCCCCGTCGGTGAGGTCCCAGCGCCCCTTGCGCTCGACATCGTCCATCCAGCCCTTGACCGGGCCGACATTGCGGATGGTCACCGCCGAGCTTTCCCGGCGGATGACCGCCTGCGAGTCCGCCTCTTCCGCCATGATCGGCCGGCCCTTCTCGGGCAACGCGCCGGCCTCGGCGAGGATCGCGTTGAGCTGCTCGGCGGTCTCCGACTCCCAGATCCTGCCGGACATGTCGGAGAACTCCCCGAGCGTCAACCGGCCGAGACCGACCTGCCTCTCCAGGGCCTTCGCGGCACGTTCTCGGTCGTTGTCGTACAGGTCTCCCATGGGGTGCAGATTAACAGCTCTCGGCCGGTCGGTCCGCTGCTCGCCGCCTAGTCGTCGTGGATGATGAGGCCACGCAGCAAGCCGGAGCCCGGCGTCTCCATCATCTCGTAGCCCTCGTTGACCTGGTCGAGCGTGAAACGGTGGGACACGAGCTCATCGAGCATGATGTGCTTCTGGTCCCAGAGCTTGAGCAGGTCCGGGATCGCGTAGTTCGCGCTGGCCGAACCGAAGAGCGAACCCTTGATGACCTTCTCGAACTGGCACAGGAACAGCCCCGGGATGTGCACCGAGTAGTTGTCCATCGCGCCCATCGACACGAGAACCAGCACGCCGCGCTTACCGAGCAGGTTGAAGGCGGCCTCGGTGACGGCGGCGTCGGCGACACCGATGGTTATGATCGCCTTGTCCGCCTGCTCGCCCCAGCTCAGCTCGTTGACCACTGGTCCTGCCTCGGCCGGGTCGGAGAAGAAGTGCGTCGCGCCGAACTTCATCGCGACGTCCTCCTTCGTCTTATCGGTGTCGATGGCGATGACAAAGCGCGCGCCGGCGAGTTTCGCGGCCTGCAGCGCATTGGCGCCGAGCCCGCCGATGCCGAACACGACGACGATATCGCCGGCCTTGACTCCGGCGGTGTTGATCGTTGAGGAGTACCCGGTGGTCACACCGCAGCCGACGAGAGCCGCGGTCTCGAACGGAATCCATTCCTGCACCGGCACAACGGACGCCTCCTTGACGACCGAACGCTCAGCGAACGTGCCGAGGTTGGTCATCCCGCCGGCCTCGCGCCCGCCCGGCAGCTTGAACGGCAGGCGGCCATCGGCCATGTATCCGGTGGTGCCATTCCAGCCCTCGTTGCACAGGTTCGACATGCCGCGCGAGCACGCGCCACACGTACCGCAGCCGGGAATGAAGGAACCGACGACGTGGTCGCCAGGCTTGACTCGGGTGACGCCGGGCCCCACTTCCTCCACGATGCCCGAGCCCTCATGCCCGACAACCAGCGGAAGCATGGCAGGCATATCCCCGGAAGAGATGTGGAGGTCGGAATGGCACAGGCCGGCGACCTTCCACTTGACGAGCACCTCGAAATCCTTGGGGCCGTCGAGTTCGGCCTCCACGAGTTCGAACGGGTTACCGACTTCCATCGCTACGGCGACCTTGGTTTTCACGTTCTTTCGGCCCTCTCACTTGTCTTGCGTGTCGTGCGTCGGGATCGCGCGCTCCGCCCCTACTCGAAGCGCGGCGAGCCCGACGAGATCTAGAACACGTTCTACGTGTCTGCCAAGTATTGTGGCACACGACACAGGCCGTGCGTGAACGTGTTCTAGTTTTTCTCGCGGACGCACGAAAATGCCCCCGCGGGGAATGTGTTCCCTGCGGGGGCTTGACGGGGCTCTGGAAAGTCCGCGCCGAAAGGCGACTAGGAGTCGCCCTGTGCAGCCTTCGCGGTCTCTTCCTCGATGGCCTTGCGTACCTGATCCATGTCGAGCTCCTTGATCTTGCCGATGAGCTCTTCGAGGCGGGCGGCGGATTCGACGCCGGAGTTACGGTAGACGGCCACGCCCTCGCGGAAAGCCATGAGGGTGGGGATCGCCTGGATCTGCAGCTGCGCTGCGAGATCCTGCTCGGCCTCAGTATCGATCTTCGCGAACACGACGTCCTCGTGGTTCTCGGAGGTCTTCTCGTACGTCGGTGCGAACGAACGGCACGGTCCGCACCAGGAAGCCCAGAAATCGACGAGGACGATGTCGTTCTCGGTGACCGTCTTCTCGAATTCGCTGCTGGTGACGTCCACGGTTGCCATTTATATAGCTCCTTTTACGGTTTGTGTCCGCCGTCTTTAGTCCACCGCAACCGATGCCGGCAGTGGTTCTACCGGGGGTTGCCGCCTGGGGCGGCGTTCTCTTTGTTGGCTTTAGCTGACTCAATGAGTGCAACCAGCTTGGCACGAGATTCATTCCAAAATCGAACTTTGCGTACCCGAAGGGCCCGTACCTGGGGCGACGCCGATTCCACCGCCGCGAACTCCACCCCAAAGATGGGGCACCGAGCACCCTTGTCCCAGGAACCCAAGCGGCCTGTTTTCCCAGGTAATTAACCTGTGACCTTAATTTTCGGCGCGTCCGGCATGCCCGGCGCGCTCGACGGCGATCTCGTCGAGAAACCAGCCGAGGTTGCCGAGAAACACCGCGTTGTCGTCGCCGACGAGCATGTGCCCGGCCTCGGCGACCGAACGCGTGAAGACGTGCGGGATCTGTTCGCGCAGGGCATCCCCGGCGTCCTCGGCGATCACGTCCGAATTGGACCCGCGCAGCAGCATCGTCGGCACCTCCACTCGGCTCGCGTATTGTCCGAGCACCTCGGCACCGAGCGCGGCGTTGTCCCCGCTTGCGTTGTCCGCGAAGCGCGGATCCCAGTGCCAGTACCAGCGCCCGTCGTCTTTCTGTCGGAGGTTCTTGCGCAGCCCGTCGACGTTCTTCGGACGCGGCCGGTTCGGTTGATACGCGGCGACCATGTCGGCTACCTGCTCGAGGGAATCGAAGCCCTCGATCCCGGAACGCATGAAGGCGCCGACTCGCTCGACCCCCTCGCGTTCGAGCTTGGGTGCCACGTCGACCAGCACGAGGGCACGTCCGACGTCATCCCCGCGCCCTAAAGCGATGAGCGAGGTGATCCCGCCGAGCGAGGCGCCGACGAGCACCGGGCGCGCGTCGTCGAAGAGCTGGCCGACGGCGAGGACCAGGTCATCTGCCATGGCGAAGATGTCGTAGTCGCCGTCGGGCGCCCAATCGCTGTCGCCGTGGCCGCGCGCGTCGAGGGTGATCACCTCGTAGCCGTCGTTCGACAGTGCCGCAGCGGCGCGGTTCCACGAGTTCCTCGTCTGCGCTCCCCCGTGCAGCATGAGCACCGGCGGTTTCGGGTTGCCGGCCTTGTCGCGCCGTTCGGCATTCTCCGGCGGGTTCCAGCGGTCCCCGGCGATCTTTCCCACGGCCCCGCGCACCGTGAAGCTTTCCACCTGGGATTCTGATCCGGACGCAGTCGACATGGACGTCATTGTGCACCACGCTCGCGGCGCCGGGCGGCCTTTTGCCGATGTGTTCCGGCGCGCCGAACTACCGGGCGAGGCCGTCGCGCATGTCGGATGCGATCGACTCCGACACCGCCTCGGCGACAGCGAACACGCTCGCGTACGGGCCCGCGCCGAGCCCCGGGGGCAGGATCGACGCGTCCGCGACGCGCAGCCCGCCGAGGCCCTCGATGCGCCCGCCGGCATCGGTCACCGTTCCCATGGCGGCCGTGCCGTAGAGGTGCTGGGAGTACCCGGTATGACGTCGGACCTCCTCTCCCGCGGGACCGCCGCGGCCCCCTGCCAGCGTGGACAGAGCTTCCGAGACGAGGTCCGCTCCCGCGTCCAGTGCCTCGCGGTCCGAGGCATCCGGGCGGGCCTCGAGGCGCACGGCGGCGTCGACGGTACTTGCCGAGCGGGGGTCGAGCAGTGCGATCCCGATCTGCGGCGCCATCTTAGGCAGGCCGGGGATCGCTTTGTGAAAGGCCGTCTCGTAGGGGCGGATCTCCAGGCGCCGGCCGCCGATCGCCAGCGGGATCCGTGCCCCCAGGATCCCCTGCGGCGACGCCGACAGCATCGCGTGTAGCGGTGCGGGGACGTCAAGGAGCACCTCGGGGTGCTCGCGCGCGTCGGCGCCGACGGAGCGCAGGGCCGCGTTGTGCGCCGGGTCCATCATGGTTGCCGCATTGTCGGCCGCGCCGAGGAGTAGATGCGCGGTATCGATCGCGCCGGCCGCGAGCACGACGGCCGGGGAGCCGAGCCGTTCCCCGTCATCCAGCACCACACCCCCGACAGAAGTAGAGGAGTGAGGCCCGTCGGGTGTAGCGGGCGAGAGAATCAACTCCCGCACGCGTGCGTCGCAGCGCAGCCGAGCTCCCGCGGGTTCAGGGGCGTACGCGGTCCACGGGTCGCGGCGCTCGCCGCCGGTCTCGATCGTCAGCCGGCCGGGTTGCAGCGGGATGCCGAGGGTGTTCGCGAGTTCCTCGGCCAGCGGGGATGCGGATACTTCCGCAGGTGCCATTACCGCTTCGGCGCGGGCGAGCCCGTCGTCGTAGCGCCGGGGATCGAATCCGGTCCAGGTTTCAATGACCTCTCGGGGCGCCGGGGTCCATGCCGCGCCGTTGATCGCACCCGAGCCGCCTGGCCCCCTGCCACGCCATAGTCCGAGTGTCTCGCCGCTCGGCACGCGTGCGTCGATCGGGCGCGCCCGCGAGTCCTCGGCGTGCAGCGGCAGCGTCAGCGCAGGCAAGCGCCGGAGGTCGCGCGTGTCCGGGCCGGCTTCGAGGACGAGAACGTCCGCGCCGGCCTCGGCCAGTCGCCGAGCCACCACGGCACCGGCGGGTCCGGCTCCGACGACGATGACGTCGGGCGACGGCGCATAGGTCGTCGGCCGGCGAGACATTATCGCCGTATCTCGGGGATCAACGCCCGCGGGCTGCGCTCGGAGAGCACCGATTTCCACACGCCCAACCCGTAGGCGAGATCGTCCGCGCGGTGTAGAGCGAGATGCGATAGCGGATCATTGACCGGCCGTTTCATCGCCGGCCGTTGGCGCCACCAGTGCCGCACGCCCTCGGCGACCGCGGCGACGGCGACGACCTTCGCGGCGCGACGTCCTGCCCGCGTGCGCGACGTGGCCCCGAGCGCGGCGATCGCCGCCGGGGCGTAGGGGCGCAGCGCGGCCGAGGCGAGCTGCCACACCGAGCTTGTCTGGCTCTTGGCGATCACGCGCGCCGTGAGCCGGGGGTCGGACCCGAGTGAGGAGTGCACCGAGACCGCGGACCACGCCGTCATAGCGGCGGCCAACGCGAGCGACCACGGCCGGAACCACCACAGCCCGGCTGCCGCGATAAGCGCGCGGGAGCTGAAGATCGCCGGCACGATCTCGGTCTCGTGGTCCCTGGCGAGGCGGGCCGCGCCTTCGCCGTAGAACATGCGACGCCGAAGCATCTCCCCGAGCCCGAGGCGGTGTGCGTGGGAGACGTACGCGGCGGGTTCGTAGCGGATCTCCCCGCCCGCATCGAGGAGCCGCCAGCACAGGTCGACATCCTCGGCCACGTGCATGTCGGGGTCGAAGACCGGGCCGTCGCCGAGGCGCGCACGCAACCGCGGCACGTGCAGCAGCAACGCCGCGCTCGGCACGTACGGGACCGAGGTGCGCGGTGCGACGCGCGCCGGTCGTGCACCCATATCGAGTGCGGAACGGGCGGTCTCGAATCCGCGCACTCCCCTCGTACCGGGTTCCGCGGCGACGATTCGCGGCGCGACGGCGCACACGGAGTCGCGCTGGAAATGCAGTCGCAGGAACGCGAGCCACTCCGACCCGTCCACGACCGTGTCGGCGTCGAGCAACGCGATCTCGGTGGCGCCGCGACGTTCGGCGGCATCGATCCCCGCGTTGCGGGCCGCGGCCGGTCCCTTCGCGGACTCGTGGCGCAGGATCTCCACCTCGTCTGCGGCCAGCCCCAGATCCGCCGGGCGCAGCGGCCGAGAGCTGCCGTCGTCGACGACGATCATCCGCGCGCCGCGGTCACGAATCTCTGTAAGGGAGGCCGCTAGCGCCCCGACCCCGTCGGCGTCGTCCTTCACGGGGACGACGAGCGCCAGATGGGACAGATCGGAGGTCTCGTCGAGCCGGTTCGGCCCGTTGAATGCGACCGGCGTCGGGTGCGCGAGCCCGCGCGCATAGAACGCCTCGGCGAGCTGCTCGGAGATCGCGAGAATCCCGATCCCCAGCGGTGGGCGCACGAACGCCGATCCCGCGAGCCGCAGCATCGTCATCGGTTCCCCGCCGACGAATCGGTAGCTGCCGTCGGGCAGCCAGGCCACCTCCGTACGCACGTCAAGCATCGGTGCGACGTTGGCGCGCGAGACGCTATCCCTTGTCTTCATGCCACCGCCCGTTGCGCCGTCCTTCACGTCCTCCACCCTAGTGACTTCCCGCCCGCGGGCTAACGGGGGAACCCTTCCGGTCCCTGCCGCTCAGCCCTCGACCAGCAGCCCACGCGAATCGGGCCGCCAGCCGCGAGCTGCTTCGGCGATGCGTCGAGCGTTCTCCTCGAGCATCGCGCGCCCTCGCTCGGCGCTCGCACCCGTCGGATCGCCGAGGACGCCGTTCGCCGATACGGCCTGCACTCCCCCGCGTCGCAGTTCGGGGAGGATTTCCGCGAGCGGTGCGACGCGGCCTGGCCTCGCCTGGTCCATACGCACGTCGTCCGGCGCGATCGCGAGCATCATCGAGGTCTCCCCGAGTCCGGCGTGCGTGTCTGCCGAGTCGGTTGCGGTGTCGCAGGCAGCCCACGCGACGTCGCGCCCCTCCGCGCGCAGCTGCGCCACGGCCGCCGCGAGCGCGCCGACGTTTCCGCCGTGCGCGTTGACAACGAGCAGCCGCGGCGCCCACTCGCACACGGACCGGCCGATCTCGATGAGCACGCTCCGAAGCACCTCGTTGCCGATGGAGACCAGCCCGGCGAACCCCGCGTGCTCGCCGGAGGCGCCGATCGCCTGGGTAGGTAGCAGCTCCGCCGTCATACCTGCATGTTCCATGTGTATGACGGCGGAGAAGGCGATCTCCCGGGCGATCCGGGCATCGGTGTCAGTGGGAAGGTGCGGCCCGTGTTGTTCGGTCGCGCCGAGTGGCAGCACGGCCAGCGCGACGGAAGTAGAGCGGCGTGCCTCGTGCGCGGGTTCGGGCACGGCTAGACCTTGGTGGCGCCCATGTCGACGGTGAACGTCGTGCCGGTGATCGTCCGGGCCTGTTCCGAGGACAGGAACAACACAGAATCGGCGATGTCGTCGGTCTTGGCCATGCCCATCCCCAGGATCGGTTCGAAATGCGGGAGGAATTCCGGCATGTCGTTGAACACCTCGTGGGCGCCCTCGTCCTTGCCGCCCATGGGCGTGAGGACTCCGTACGGGTGGACGGTGTTCACGCGGATGCCGTGGCGCCCGAGTTCCTTCGCGGCCGTCTGCGCGAGCCCGACAACACCGTGCTTGGACGCCGAATACGCCGCCTGCATGGGCATCGATTTGAGCCCAGCGACGCTGCTGAGCAGCGTGATCGATCCGCCGTTACCGGCCTCAAGCATGTGCGGAATCGACGCCTTGAGCGTCTTCCAGTAGCCGGTGAGGTTGATGTCGACGGTGTCGTTCCACTGCTCCTCGTCCATCTCCCACAGCTTGCCCCAGTTACAGATGCCGGCGTTAGCGACGACGATATCGAGGCGCCCGCCGAAGTGCGCGACACCGTCGGTGACGAGCTGCTGTTGGAACGCGAGGTCGCGGACGTCGCCGACGCGCGCGAAGAGCTCCCCTCCCGCCTCGGCGACGAGCTTCTCGGTTTCGGCCATGTCCTCGGACGTGGACGCCGGGTACCGGATCCACTCCGAGGCCTTATCGGCGATATCGCAGCCGATGATCTTGGCTCCCTCGGCCGCGAAGCGCGTGGCGTACTTGCGCCCCTGCCCGCGCGCGATTCCGGTGATGTACACGACCTTGCCGTCGAACTGTCCCATTGGCGGTCCCCTCTTTAATATTCTTCGGATGCGAGCGCGGTGATCCCGCTCAATGCGATTATTCGCCCAGGCGGCGAGAAAAATCCTCGGGAATGATCAAATCGTTCCGGGAGAGCTCGGAAATGGAACTCTTGCCGGTGCCGATGAGCGCCGAGTCGAGGCCCATGCGCAACAAGTCGAGGACGTTTTCCACGCCCGTCTGCCCGTTGGCGCCGAGCCCCCACAGGTACGCGCGGCCGATCATCACCGCACGGGCGCCGAGCGCGAGAGCCTTGGCGACGTCGCCGCCGCGCCGCACACCGCCGTCGAGCAGCACCTCGACATCTCCGCCGACCGCGTCGACGATCGGCCCGAGGCAGCGGATCGACGCCGGCGTGCCGTCGAGGTTGTTACCGCCGTGGTTGGACACCGAGATCGCGGTGACCCCGGCGTCGACGGCGCGTTTGGCATCGTCGATGCGGGTGATTCCCTTGAGCATGACCGGGCCGTCGAAGTTCTCCACGATCCACGCGATGTCCTCCCACGTGGGAGGAGGGGTGCCCTGCCACTCGCCGTAGGCGCCGAAGAACGTTGGGCCCACCTCGCCCGGGGCGACGAGGTTCGGCGTCGTCAGATCCGGCATTGCCTTGTTCTCGATCACCGATTTGGCCCATTCGGTCACCCAGCGAGGGCGCACCGCCAGCTCGGGTGCGAGCTTGACCATCGCCTTCGCGTCGAGCTTCTCGGGGATCTCGGGGCTGCCCCAGTCGCGACCGATCGAAAAGGACCAGTCGGTCGTGATGATGACGCCCTTGGCGCCGGCGGCCTTCGCACGTTCGAGGCGCGCGAGCACCTGCTCTTTTCCGCCGAGCCAATACACCTGAAAGAAGGTCTGCGGGTTAACCGCGGCGACCTCCTCGATCGATTTCGAGGCGAACGACGACAGCCCCATCGCGGTGCCGCGCGCCGCGGCGGCGCGGGCGACGTCGACCTCGCCGTCCGGAGTCACCGCCTGCACGCCCGTCGGAGAGATCATCACGGGGAAGCTGATGGGTTGCCCCATGACGGAGGTCTCCATCGTCCGCTCGGCCTTCGCGCCGACCACGTGCGGCTTGAAACCGAGCTCGCCGAACGCAACCGTGTTGTCGTCGCGCGTCAGCCCGCGCTCGGAACCTGCGATGAGCGCCATGTACACGCTCTTCGGCAGCTTTTTCTTCGCGCGCCGCTGCGCTTCGGCAACGGACTCGAACCAGGGGTTCTTGCGCCACGGGTTGAGCTCTGCGAGTTCGGAAAGAGAGGCCACGGGAGTTAATCCTTCAGGGTCGGGCGTGCAGGTCGGTGGGTTGGAGAATTAGATCGGCGACTCGTCGCACAAGTGCGTGGGCTTGCGCGGCGGCGTCGTGAGGAGCGTGAGCGGCACGGGCCCCGACGGCTGCTTGCGCGCCGCGAGTCCCTTGGTGCGGGAGTGGTCCTGTGACGGCGAAGGTACGTTCCGCTCCGCCTCCAGAAGCCCCTCGCCGAAGCCTTGAACGCATTCGGGGTCGGGCCCATCCATCGGCAGGCCGGTGAAGAACTTCGCGGCCATGCAACCGCCGCGGCACGAGTCGAAGTAGTTGCAGGAGGCGCAGGCCCCGGCGGACTGCGGTTCGCGGAGGCTGCGGAACAGATCGCTTTCCTGCCACACGGACTCGAAGCCGCCGTCGTCGACGATGTTGCCGGCGAGGAATTCCTCGTGGATCGCGAACGGGCAGGCGTACACGTCGCCGATGGGGTCGATGAGGCAGACCACGCGGCCGGCGCCGCACAGGTTGAGGCCCGGGAGCGAACCCTGCCCGTCGCCAAATGCGGACAGGTGGAAGAACGAGTCTCCGGTCAGCACGTTCTCGCCATGCTCGACGAGCCAGTTGTACAGCTCGCGCTGCTGCTCGGGCAGCGGGTGCAGGTCGTCCCACACGTCGGCGCCGCGGCCCGACGGGCGTAGGCGGGTGATGCGCAGCGTCGCGTTGTACTTATCGGCGAGCGCCTTGAACTCGTCGAGCTGTCCGACGTTCTCGCGCGTGACGACGACGGAGATCTTCGCATCGCGGAAGCCCGCGTTGTTGAGGTTCTCCAGCGCGCGGCAGGCCATGTCGAAGGAGCCGGGGCCGCGCACGGCGTCGTTGACCTCGGCGGTCGCGCCGTCGATGCTGATCTGCACGTCGACGTAGTCGCTGGCGGCGAGCCTCTCGGCCACTGCCTCGTCGATGCGGACGCCGTTGGTGGAGAACTTGACTCCGACCTGGTTCGCGGTGGCGTAGTCCACGAGCTCCCAGAAGTCCGAACGGACGGTGGGCTCGCCACCGCCGATGTTCACGTAGAAGACCTGCATCTTGTGCAGCTCGTCGATGATCGCCTTGCACTGCTCGGTGGAGAGCTCGCGCGGGTCCCGCTTACCGGACGAGGAGAGGCAGTGTACGCAGGCGAGGTTGCAGGCGTACGTCAGCTCCCAGGTGAGGCAGATGGGGGCGTCGAGTCCCTTTTCGAACTGGTCGACGAGACGTCCGACTTTGGGCGGTGGGGCTACGGACGGGGCGGTCATGGGCAGGACCTCCTGTGGGAGAGCGCGGCGCGGGGGCGACCGGGCGCTGTGGGGCGACTTACTGGGGAACGATCATCTGCGACTCGGCGAGCTGGCCGAGCGCATGCATGTAGAGACGGGCGACGTGCGGGTCGTCGATATCCACGCCGGCGTCCCTGATGGCTGCGGCCGCGGTGTCGTGATCGGCCATTGTCTTGACGATCTCGACGATCGCCGGGTGCTTGAGAAAAGAAAGCTTGCGCGTGTGGAAGTGGTACAGGAGCGCGCCGAAGGGTTCGGGACGCAGTGCCACGTGCGGGTGCAGGCGCCAGCCGGCATCCAGCGCGAAACCCGCGCCGGCTTCTGCCTGCGAATCTTGGTGGATACCGGCCGGTGCTGCTGCGGGCATGATCAGTACACCCCGCACATACCGTCGATCGAGACCTCTTCGATGAGCGCCTCGTCGAGCATGACCTCGTCGTTGCGAGTGCTGTCCATGACGAACCTCCTTAGTGCTGTCAACCAACTCGTCGTGCACACAGGCGGGCTGTGTTGCCCTCCTCACACCAAAGCCGTCCTTGGTGTGTTCCACATCATATTGGCACCCAGTGCCATTTGCAATGGCTTGCGGAGTTTTTGTCCGCAAACATCACGGTAAGGTGGCATCATAGGGCCGTCGAACTGCACTAATGGACACAAAAAGAGAAGGGGGAAGACGATGGCTTCGCACTCCCCCGACACGCCCCGAGACCACGCGCGCGCAGCGAACGGCAACATCGATCACGCCCCCGGGCGCCGGCCTTCGACCAGCCGGGAGCGCATTTTTACGTCCGCCATGGAGCTGTTCGCCGCCCGCGGGTTCGCCTCGACGAATGTTGAGGACATCGCCGTGGCGGCGGGAATCTCTCGGCGCACGCTGTTCCGCTATTACCCGAACAAGGCCGCGATTCCCTGGGGTGAGTTTTCCGATCAGATCGCCGTCATGCGCGAGCATTTTCTTCTTATTGACGACGCGCTTCCCCTTCGCGAGGCCCTCGCCGACGCGCTCGTGTTCTTCAATACCTTCCCCGCCTCGGAGACCCGCGTGCACCGGGCGCGGATGCGACTACTGCTCGACGAGCCCGAGCTCCAGGCGCACTCGGTGCTCATGTACTCGGACTGGCGCGCCGCAATCGCCGAGTTCGTCGCGGACCGGCGAGGAGAGAACACCACCGACCTCATCCCACTGGCCGTGGCGCACGCCGCCCAGGGCATCGCGATGTCCTCGTACCAAGCCTGGCTTTCGCTTCCGGAGGAGAAGGGTTCGCAGGAGGCACTACACGGCTACCTGCAGAAAGCGTGTGAAATCCTCGACTGAGCCGAAGTTTTCTCGCGAAAACAGAACACATAACGGACGTACCACTGGAACTATTGACCCATGAGCAAAGTCACATTTTCAGTTGCGTGTTCGCTGGACGGCTACCAGACCGATTCGGACGGGGATTACTCGTGGGCGGAGCCTTCGGATGAAGTGATCTCAGCTATCAACGAGGACCTGCGGGATGTCAGCACGTATCTGTACGGCCGCCGCATGTACCAGGAGATGGCCGTGTGGGAAACCGACCCCGCGCTCTCCGCCCAGTCGCCGGAGTTGGAGCGATTCGCCGAGGCATGGAAGGCCGCCGACAAGGTCGTGTTCTCGCGTTCGTTGGAGTCGGTGTGGACCGAGCGGACCCGGCTCGAACGTGAGCTCACCACAGAGACTCTCCGCGCCGCCAAATACGGCGCGCAGGGAAATCTCACCATCGAGGGGCCCATTCTCGCCCGCTCCGCCCTCGAACGCGGGATGGTCGACGAGGTCGAGCTGCTCCTCTGCCCCATCATCGTCGGCGGCGGGAGCCCGGTTTTCCCCGCCGGGGTGTTCTCGAAGCTCGAGCTCACGCGAGAGCGTCGTTTCGACAACGGAATGGTGCAGGTGCGCTACGACGTTCGGCGGTAGCGCCGGGTGAGGGCTGTCGCCGAGCACACCCCCGCGAGCAGCGCCGCGAATCCACCGAAGGCGCCGAGCAGGATCGCCACGTCGGGCGCCCACCGTGCGATGAGAGCGACCGGATACCCGAGGTAGGCGGGCACCGCGATTACCGCGGCCGCGGCCAGCCCCACGGCCGACGCCTCGAGCAAAGCGCCCGTCTCCGACCTCGTGGCGCGGGTGCGCCAGGCGAATGCCGCCCGCACCCAGAGCAGGAGAACGGCGATCCCTCCTGCGACCATGGCCAGCACATAACCCCACGGTCGCCCAGGCGAAGCGGCCGCGCTGCCCGATTCGTCGAGCGCTGCGGCCACCGTGCGCTCGGCTTCCGCCGACATGCGTCCGGCTTCCATTTCCCCGTACCTGTTCGCCACGATCACCACCGCTTTCCGGTCGTCGGGAGCCAGCGCGACGTGGGCGAAGTAGCCGGGCACCGCTCCCGAATGGCGATAGTTCGCCCCGCGTCCAGTCGCGCCCTCGCCCGAGTCGACGTACCACCCCGAGGCGTACCTGGTGCCGTCACGCGCGAGGGTGTCCGGCAGCCTTTCACCCGGCCCACCGGCAACGCGAAGTCGCGCCTGCTCGGCTGCATACCGCGCGAGCGCATCCACGGAGCCTGCGAGATACCCATAGCCGAGACCGGCGTGGTCCTGCTCGACGTTCCGTGGCCTATTGAGCCCGAAAACCGGCACGTGCCCCGGCGGAACCGCGTCCGAGAACTCGTGCTGGGAGGTTATGACGCCGGACGCACTGCGCTCCAGCAGCGAGCTCAGGTCGCCCTGCCGCTCGAGAATAGCCTGGAGCAGGAGGTAGTTGAGACTTGAGTAGTTAAACCCGCCGCGTTCGTCGATGTCGACATCGAGCAGTGGAGAGTCCGGACCTTCGAGGACTTCGAGCGCACCGGCGCTCCGGTCGATATCGGTGGCGGAGAGCGAGTGCGGCAGCCCACTCGTGTGGTTGAGGAGGTCACCGACGGTAACGTTTCGCCCCAGCGGCGACGCCCGTGTAAGGAAGGGCAGCGCGTCGACGACGGGGAGGTCGGTATTCACGCCGGCGTCGTGGACCGCGGCGGCCGTCACCGATTTCGACACCGACCCCCAGACGAACGGGGTGTCGGTGTCGATCGGGTTTCCGTTGCCGTCTCGGCCGAATGTGCTCGAGTCGAGGACGTGGCCATCGAGGTCGACCACCGCCACGGCAACCCCGGGCGCGTCGGTGTGGGCGGCGAATGTCTCTGCAGGCGTGGCAGGGTCCGGCTTGGTTGCAGCTGCGACGGGCGCGGCGACAAGCGCGCCGACCGCGGCCGCCACCGCTACGAATACCCAGGGCCATGTCGTTTTCACGACGCTCACATTATGAGCAGGTCGTCCCGGGCACATCGGGGATGACCACTAAGTCGACCCCGATTCGCGGGAGATTAGACGCCCATCTGCGCGAGGGCCTCGGGGTCCATCCACATCAGTTCCCAACCGTGCCCGTCGAGGTCGTCGAAGGCGGCGCCGTACATCGGGCCCTGGGCTTCGGGTTGGCGGGTGATCTTGCCGCCGGCCTCGCGGACGCGATCCACGAACGTGTCGACGTCCTCCTGGGAGGTGAGCTGGATGCAGTTGAGAACCTCGCGGGGCCCGCCCGGAGTATAGCTTTCGCGGTCGTTGAACTGGGAGAATTTGCTGTTCTCCAACAGCATGACGACGATGTTGTCGCTGACCTCCATCGAGGCGGACGTTTCGTCGCGGAAGATCTCGTTTTCGTGCCACCCGAGAGCGCGGTAGAAGGTGATCGCCTTCTTCACGTCCTCGACGACGAGGTTGATGAACACCATGGGATGGGAAAGTCGCTCGGGCTGGGCTGCGGTGGACATGAGGTCCTGCTTCCTTACGGGTGGCGGCCGTCCCGCCACGTGGTGACCAGAGTATCCGGATCGATCCTGCGCACGGGAATGTTCGGCCCATTGCCCACGCCGCGACGAACTTCCTCGGCGACGTCGCGGTTGTAATCCGCGGCGAGCTCACGCACCTCGGCCTCGGTCCGGCATGCACGCGCCTTCTCGGGGAGTAGCTCGCGTTCGCGTCGCAGGCGCAGCGCCGGCGGGAGGAGCTCGTGCCCGTGGAGCCCCTCCCGTTCAATGAGTTGGTTGATCCACCAGTCCTCTCCCCCGCCGCGCTTGGGTAAAGGCTTTCCGGCACCCGGCAGATCTTCGAACTCGCCGCGCTCGATCGACTGACGAATTTGCCGCTCTACAAATGTCTCGAAAGTCACGCCCGGCGGTTTGCGCCTTGGCAGTCCCTTGTCCTGTGGGGGCGGCGAATCAGTCGGCTCGTGGTCTGGTTCCTCCGACGTCATACGTGAATCCCTTGCGTTAGCGGCGAATCCGGCCATTCCAGAGGCCCATACCCGCGGAGCGTTCCGGCGCCTCGATGAAGCCGTGCTTTGCGTACAGGGCGCGGCCGGGCGGATCGGCCATGAGGGTGACAAAGCGGCCGGGCGGGGACTCGGCCTCGATGGTGTCGAGGAGCCAGGACATGATCTGGTCGCCGAGGCCGCGACGTTGGTGCGCGGGGAGCACGGCCATGTCGACGATGTGGAAGTACCAGCCTCCGTCGCCGATGATGCGGCCCATCCCGACGGTCTCGCCGGTGTCGGTGTCGACGATGTGGCAGCCGCGCCACGTTCCGGGGAGACCGGCTTCGGCCTGCTCGCGTGTCTTCGGGGTGAGACCCGAGTCGGCTCGCAGGCGCAGATACGCCTCGACATCAGGTGTGCCGCTGCGAATTTCGTAACTCATGGAGCCGAATTTTAGCCGCTGGTTCGGCGGTTGAACGCGCGCAGCGACAACGGGGCGAGAACCGCGGTGAGGACGACGACCCAGATGAGCGTCGCGATAACGGGATGCTGCAGTGGAAGCGCCGCATCCGCACCGGCGGCCGGGGCATTGCCCCAGAGTTCGCGCATGCCCTGCACCACGGCGGAAATGGGGTTCCACTCGGCGATCGTGCGTAGCCACGTCGGCATGGATTCCGGCGGGGCGAACGTGTTGGCGAGGAACGTGACGGGGAAGACGGTGACGAACATGACGCCGTTGACGGCCTCGACGCTCTTGAGCGCCGAGCCGACGAGGATACCGATCCAGATCATCGCGAAGCCGAAGCCGAGGAGAAGAAGGTATCCGCCGAGAGCCTCCGCGATGTTTCCATGGATTTTCCAACCGATGAACAGGCCGGTGATCGACATGACGATGATGCCGATCATCGAGTGGATGATCGACGACACCGACCGACCGACCAGGACCGACGCGCGGGAGATCGGCAGCGAACGGAACCTGTCGACGATGCCCTTCTCCAGGTCCTGCGACAGCCCGGCGGCGACGATGAACGCGGCGAAGGTCATCGTCTGCGCCATGATGCCGGGCAGGAGCCATTCGCGGTACGAGCCGCCGGGGGCACTGATTGCTCCGCCGAAGACGTACGCAAACAGGACGACGAACATGATCGGCTGGATCGTGACGTCGGTGAGGTTTTCCGGCTGACGCTTGATGTGGGTGAGGTTGCGGCGCACCATCGTCGAGACCTGGCGGCCGAATCCGGGGCCGAGAGGGCGCGCCGGCTCCTCTTGTTCGGTGATCACACCGGAGATATTCGCTGAGCTCATTTCGCCTCCTCGGCGATCTTGTCGGCGTCCTCGCCCAGGTTGCTGGTGTCTTCGGCGCGGTGCCCGGTGAGGCCGAGAAACACGTCGTCGAGGCTTGGGCGTTGCAGCCCGATGTCGTCGAGTTCGATCCCGGCGTCTGCAAACGCATTCGCGATGGCGGCTAGGGCGCCGACGCCCTCGCTGGGCGCCGTCATCCGGCGTGCATCGCGGTCGACGTGTACTTCGGCCACCCGCGAGCGCAGGATCTCCTCGGCCTGATCGACCTCCTCGGCGCGGGACACGGTGACCACGAGAGATGCCGCGCCCGAGCGGTCCTTGAGCTGCAGCGGCGTGCCCTCCGCGATGACCTTGCCCCGGTCGATGACCACGATATTGTCGGCCAACTGGTCGGCCTCGTCCAGGTACTGGGTGGTGAGGACGAGCGTGGCTCCCTCTCGGACCAGAGTGCGCAGCACCTCCCAAAGTTCGAGCCTGGCATGCGGGTCCAGTCCGGTGGTCGGCTCGTCGAGGAACAGCACCGGTGGCGCTGCGACGAGACTCGCCGCCAGGTCGAGGCGGCGGCGCATGCCGCCCGAGTAGCTCTTCGCGACCTTGTTCGCGGCATCGCTGAGCGAGAACTTCTCGAGCAGCTCGTCCGCTCGTTCCTTGACCCGCTTACCGGGTAGCCCGTATAGGTCTCCGATCATGCGGAGGTTTTCGCGGCCGGTGAGCAGTTCGTCCACGGTCGCCGACTGGGCGGTCAGTCCCATCGACTGCCGGACCTGCTTCGGTTGTGTCACCACGTCGTATCCGGCGACCGTCGCGGTGCCGGAGGTAGGCGTGAGCAGGGTTGTCATCATTTGCACGCAGGTGGTCTTGCCCGCGCCGTTGGGGCCGAGCACACCGAGCACGGACCCTTTGGGGACCTGGAAGGACACTCCGTCAACTGCAGTGAAGTCGCCGAATTTTTTGACTAGGTCTTTCGCCTCTACGGCGATGGCCCGATCGGGGCCGGTTTTCTCAGTCACCCGATCACAGTGCCATACGGTTCCGACAATTTCCTATGGGGGAAGTCCCCCAGATTTGCCGAGCTAATTAATTTTCGAGCACGTTAGCGGCGATCTTGAATGCGGAATTGGCGGCGGGGACGCTGCAGTAGATCGCCGACTGCAACACGATCTCCTTGATCTCGTCGTGGGTAAGCCCATTGCGCACCGCGGCGCGCACGTGCATTTCGAACTCCTCCCAGTACCCTCCCGCGATCATCGCGGTGAGTGTCACCGCGCTGCGCATACGCCGGTCGAGCCCCGGCCGGTTCCAGATCTCTCCCCACGCGTAGCGGCTGATGAGGTCCTGGAAATCGGCGGTGAACTCGGTCGTGTTCGCTTCCGCGCGGTCGACGTGGGCGTCGGAGAGCACCTCGCGACGCACGCGCATTCCTTCCGCGCGGGCTTGTTCGTTGGTGCGGTCGGCGCGGCCGACGGTGCTTTCGAATTCGGTCATAACGCGATTCTTTCGGTGTCTACGGATGGTCGGGTGCTCCGCCACGCTCGGCGGTGGCGGGGTGCGACGTCATCGACGGGTGTTGTCCTTGCCGTCCATGAGCTGAGCGATGCGCGCCTGATCGGGAGGCGTGAGCCCCGCGGAGTGGGCGGCGGCGCGATCGGCGTCGACGACGAGGCCGGCGCACAACTCCGCGCCGATGCTCGCGGCGGTCCGCAGATGACGCAGCAGCGTGCGCCACGCCTCCCATTCCGCGTGCCACGCGCCGGCGGGGCGCTCGTCCTCGGCGAGTCCGGCGGCGACGGAGAGGGTGGAGGCGAGCCCCGGCGCCGCGATCGCACTACGCCGCAGCAGGATCGAGCGGACAGGGTTCTGCTTGTGGGGCATCGCGCTCGAGGTGCCTCCCGTGGGTTCGGCGAGTTCGGCGATCTCGGTACGCGAGGCGGTGACCACATCGCCGCCGATCTTGCCGAGCGCCGCGATAGCCTCGCCGGCGGCCGCACCGATGCGCAGCACCGGCCAGCGCGAGGTGTGCCACGGCAACCCCGGCACCGCGAGCCCTAGCGCGGCGCCCCACCGAGCGACGTCCCCGGCACTCTGGGTGCGGGCCGTACCCGCCGCTCCCCCGAACGCCAGCGGCAGTTCGGCGCGGCCGAGCGCATCATCGGCGCGCCGCAAACCGGCGGCCCACTGAGCGAAGCGCAGCCCGAGCGTCGTGCCTTCGGCGGCCTGCCCGAGGGTGTGGGCCGCGGCGGGGGCGTGCGCGAATTCCGCCGCCAGCCCGTCGAGCGCGGTGGCTGCGTCGGCGAGGTCCGCCTGCGCGGCGGCGAACGCATCGCGGGTGAGCAGAACCAACGCAGTGTCGATGACATCCTGGCTGGTGAGCCCCGTGTGCAGCGCGCGGGCATCGGCGTCGTCGAGAGTGCGGCGCCACTGCGCGAGCAACGGGATCAGCGCGTTTCCACCGGTCTCCAGCCCGCCGGCGACCTCGGACGGGTCGATCTTCGCGGCCGCGTCGCGCAGCCGGTCCAGGCGCGCCGAATCCGCGCCCGTCGCGGTGGCCCAGGCAAGCTCGACGTCAACCATTGCCTTGGCGAGGTGGTCGTCGTCGAGCCCCTCTGCGCGGGCGAATCCGGGTGACAGGAATCCGTGGTCTGCCATGTCAGTTCTGCGCCTCGAGGACCTCGTCGGGGCTCGCCGTGGCGGGCGAGAATTCCAGGAACACAGTCTCATCGGTGCCTTGGAGGTGGATATCAAAACGGTAGCGCTCGCGCCCGCCGGCGTCGGATTCGCGGATGACGGCGAGCGTGCTTCTCCGCTCGGCCGGCACGTCCGCGAGATCCTTCTCGACCCCCGCGGGGTCGAGGTAGGCGCGCGTGAACACGCGATCGAGCAGCCCTCGCGCGAGTACGCACAGCGAGAAGAACGGCACCTGCTGGCCTTCCATCGCGCCCGGGGTGCGGGTGAAGAAGCGGTAGCGGCCTTCGGCGTCGGTGGCGCAGCGGCCGTAGCCGGTGAAGGTGATGCCGTCGCGCTGGAGCGCCCCGGCCGGGCTGGGCGCCTCGCCGTTCTCGTCTGCCTGCCACAGCTCGATCAGGGCGTCCGGAACCGGGGCACCGGCGCCGTCATACACGGTCCCGTGCAGGACGACGGTATCCGCGGCTCCCGGGACGGCGAGCTCGTTACCGCGCTCGTAGGGAAGTGCGTAGTGGAAGAACGGTCCAACCGTCTGAGCTGGGGTGGGAAGAAGTTTTGGCATGTGATGTCCTTTCTACGCCTCGGTCCAGGTGCGGCGCGCGCCGGTGAGCACGATGTCCCAGCGATACCCGGTCGACCATTCGGGTGTGGTGAGGTCGTGGTCGTATGTGGCGATGAGGCGCTCGCGGGCCTTCGGGTCGACGATCGACTGGTAGATCGGGTCGAGCGAGAACAGCGGGTCGCCGGGGAAGTACATCTGGGTGACCATGCGCTGGGTGAAATCGGTGCCGAACAGCGAGAAGTGCACGTGCGCCGGGCGCCAGGCGTTCGAGTGGTTCTTCCACGGGTATGGGCCGGGCTTGATCGTGTGGAAGCGGTAATTGCCGTTGTCGTCGGTGAGGCAGCGGCCGGCGCCGGTAAAGTTCGGGTCCAGCGGCGCCGGGTGCTGGTCGCGCTTGTGCACGTAGCGGCCTGCCGAGTTGGCCTGCCAGATCTCAACGAGTTGGTTGCGCACCGGCCGGCCCTCGCCGTCGACGACGCGGCCGGCTATCGTGATGCGCTCGCCGAGCGGCTCGCCTGCATGCTGGATTGTCAGGTCCGCTTCGAGGGGGCTGACGTCGCGGTGTCCGAATGCCGGGGACGTAAGCTCGATCGCCTCCGGGTCGACCTTCGCGAAGGCGCGGGTCGGGTGGCGCAGGAGGGAACTGCGATACGGCGGGTAGTCCAGACGCGAGGACAGCTCGTGGCCGGTGCTCTCTCTGCGATCGAGGTAGTCGGCCTCGATGTCGGCGATCTGCCGGGAGATCTCGGCCTGGGTGTCTGCCGCGTCGTCGGGGCCGGGCTGTGTGGTGTGCGCGGGTGCGCTCATGGGAGTGTCCTTTCGTTCGGCCAGCCGGTGTAGCTTTCGGCGAGCCAGGCTTTTCCGTGTTCGGATTCGACGACCGTCCGCAGTTCGGCGACCGAGCGGCGCTGGTCGAATTCCGAGGCCTCGGGGTTGGCGTGGAGCATCGAGGTCATCCAGTAAGAGAAGTTCTGCGCCTTCCATACGCGGCGCAGGCACCGCTCGCTGTAGTCGGCCAGCGCGGATTCGGAGCGGGTCGAGTGCCACTCGGTGAGCGATTCGGCGAGGATGCGCACGTCCTGCAGCGCGAGGTTGAGGCCCTTGGCGCCCGTCGGTGGCACGGTGTGCGCGGCGTCGCCGGCGAGGAGGAGGTTGCCCCATCGCATCGGCTCGGAGACGAAGCTGCGGAAGCCGAGCACCGTCTTATCGATGATCGGTCCCTCGTTGAGCTCGAAGCCGCCGAAGTTGACGCGCTTTCTGAAAGTCGCCCAGATGTCCTCGTCCGTCCAGTCGCTCGGGTCGGTGCCCGGCTCGCACTGGAAGTAGAGGCGCTGCAGTTCCGGGGTTCGCTGGCTGATGAGCGCGAACCCGGAATCACTACGGGCGTAGATGAGTTCGTCGTGGCTCGGCGGCGTCTCGGCCATGATGCCGAACCACGCGAAGGGGTACTCGCGGTAGAACGCGCGCCGCTCCCCTTCGGGTATCGACCGGCGGCACGTGCTGCGCGAGCCGTCCGTGCCGACGAGCAACTCGCACTTGATCTCTATGCGCTCTCCGCTGTGCGGATCGACATAGGAGATCACCGGTGTGCCGGTGAGGTCGTCGACCTCGACAGGGCCGAGTCCGAAGCGGACGTCCCGACCGTCTTCGCCGGCCTCGTCGGCGAGATCGATGAACACGTCGGTCTGCGGGTAAAGGTAGGTCGAGGCGCCGACGAGCCCCTGGAAATCGACGTGATGAGAGTCGCCGTTGATGCGGATGTCGATGCCATCGTGGCGTGCGCCGTCATGAAGCACCCTGTCGCTGACTCCGTCGACAAGCATGTCCGCAGAGCCCTGCTCGAGGATGCCGGCGCGGTGGGTGTTCTCGATCTCCGCGCGTGAGCGTGCCTCGACCACGATGTGCTCGATGCCCTCGCGGTGCAGGAGGTGGGAGAGCATCAGGCCCGAGGGTCCGCCGCCGACAATGCCGATGGTCGTGCGTTCACGCATCGATGGTCCTCCTGCCATTTTCCGCCTCGACTTCGGCGCGCACCTTGCGCTCGTTCGGCACGATCCACACGGCAATGAGTCCGAGGAGCCCTATTGCGGCGAAGAAGTAGAAGCCCCACGGATAGGCGATGCCGGCGGTGACGAGCGCGCCGGTGACCAGCGGGCCGACGATCGCGCCGAAGCGTCCGACCGAGGCGGCCATGCCCATCGCGGTCGGGCGGGCCGAGTCCGGGTACGTCGTGTTGATGTAGGCGTAGATGAGGACCTGCGAGCTGAACACGAAGACGCCGGTAATGAAGATCATCGCGTTGAGCAGCCACGCGTTGGGCACCTGCAACGAAAGTAGAGCCAGGAAGATCGTGCCCATGGCGAACCACAGCTTGGCGGTGCGTCGGATACCCGCCCGGTCCGCGACCTGACCGGCGAGGACGAGGCCGGTGACCGCACCGACATTGAGCACGAACAGCATGACGATGGAATCGGACACGTCGTAACCGGCGACGCGCATGAGCTGCGGAAGCCACGTGTTGAGGCCGTAGACGAGCAGCAACCCCATGAAACTGCCGACCCACACCGCGATGGTGATCGCACGCCACCGCCCGCTGAAGATCGACTCCTTGCGCTGCTGCGGCGCCGTCTCTGCTTCCACGAGCGTTGCCCGGGCCGGCTTCGGGGCCATGTCGTCCTCGAGCCCGAACCACATGAGCGGAACGGCGACGAGGCCGAGCAGTCCGCCGATGAGGAACGGAATGTGCCAGTTCGGGGAGAAGCTCAGCGCGACGAGCGAGGCCGCGACGGCGCCGACGTGGTATCCGGTCATCGTGTATGTGTTCGCGCGCGAGCGCTTCTCGGCGGGCATGTGCTCGGAGATGATGACCAGCGCCGAGGGTAGGCACGCGCCGAGGCCGATGCCGGCGATGAAGCGGTAGATCCCGAACAGCTCGACGGAAGGCGCGAACGCGGTGAGGAGCGTGAAGAGCGAGAACAGCGCCGTCGCCGCGACCAACAGTTTGCGCCGGCCGATCCGCGCGGCGATGACGCCGACGAGCGAAGCGCCCAGGGCCACGCCTACCAGCGACATCGTCGACACGGTCGTCACCGAGCTGCTGGTGAATCCGAGGACCTCGCCGTCGAGGAGGTCGGGGATGATGGCGCCGAGCGCGACGAGATCGAATCCGTCGAGGAATACGGCGAACCAACAGATCAGCGCCGGCCATGCGGAGCGCGGGGCGAGCGACGTGCTCGCGTTAGATGCATGTGGCATGAGCGTTACTCCTCGGGCTGAAGGTCGAAACGTTGGGCGCCCGGCGACTCACCACGTGGCCACCGAACCGTGCTCGAGCAGCACATCCACGCACTACTGAGACCCACACCACAGGACGATAGTGGTCGTCATCACATGCGTCTAATCAATATTTTTCACCCTATCCATAGACGCTATCTATAGTGATGTCATGGCGTCGACCGATCTCAACCTGGTGCGGACCTTTGTCGCTGTGTATGACTCCGGTTCGGTGACCGCTGCGGCCGATATCCTCGGCATCACCCAGCCGACTGTCACGCACTCACTCAACCGTCTACGGCGCACGATGAATGACGAACTCTTCGTCCGCTCCCCTGGCGGTGTCGCGCCGACGATGGCCGCGAGGCGCGCGTACCCGAATTTCGTCGAGGCCCTCAACCGCATCGACGCTGCCTTCCGGCTTTCGGCGCCGTTCATCCCGGCAGCCGAGCCCGCGACTTTCCGCATCGCCCTGTCCGATGCGGGCGAGGTCTCCACGCTTCCGCACCTCGCGAACGCGCTGCGCCGTTCCGGTCCGCAACTGTCGCTCGAGGTGCTGCCGCTCGATATCGACCGGGTCGAGGATCAGCTCATCCGCGGCGAGATCGACGCGTTTATCTCCAGTGCCGTCTACACCTCGCGCAACGTGCAAAGGGAGGTGATGTTCACCGAGCGCTACGTTGTGGTTCTCGCGGAGGATCATCCGCGCATTGGCGCCGAGATCTCCGCCGCCGCGCTCGACGGCGAGCGGCACGTCGCCGTCCGCGGCGTCACCGGCCACAGCAGCCCGTTCGATCGCCAGCAGGCGCGCAAGGTGCGCCTCGACGCCGTCGTTCCCCGCTTCACCGCTCTGCCCTACCTGCTCGCGAACTCGGACGCCGTGGCGATCGTGCCGCTGTTCATCGCCGAGTCCTTCGCCGCCTCGCACCCGCTACGTTGGGTTGACTCCCCGTGGCCGATGGAGGAGGTCGAGGTCGCGCTCTACGCGCGCCAGCCGCATTCGCGCTCTCCGTCTCAGCAGTGGCTTTTCGACGTGGCCACGCTCACGCTGCAGTCGGCATATCCGTCCCCGGACGGCGGGCACCAGACCTAGGGCGCTCGCAGCAGATAGGTGTCCATGATCCACCCGTGTTCGGCCCGCGCTCGCTCGCGCGCCTCGGCGATCTCCGCGCCGACGTCCCCGACCCGGCCGTGAATGAGGATCTCCCGGGTATCCCCGAGGTAGGCGCCCCAAAAGATCTCGGTATCCCCGCTCGCCACGTCCCGGAACGCGCAACCGCCGTCGAGCATGACGAAGCAATTCCGCAGCAGTTCCGGCGCCGTTTCGGACAGTTTGCGCCCCGTCGTGATGTGGATCGGCTCGCCCACCCGGTTCGCCGGGATCGCAAACGCGGCGCACAGCGCCATCGGCGCGGCGATCCCAGGGATCGAGCGAACCTCGAATTCCTCGCCCGCCTCGCGGACCTGCTCGAGCATCCGAAGCGTCGAGTCGTACAGCGAGGGGTCTCCCCACACTAGGAAGCCGGCGACCCCGCCGTCATCCAGTTTTTCGCGGATGACGTCGGAGATCTTGTTCGCCCGGCGCGCATGCCATTCGGCGACCGCGGCACGGTAGTCGCGTCTGGCGAGCTCCGGATCGCGCGGGGTGTCTTCGATGGTCACGACCTCCGGAAGCTTCTCACCGCCATGGGTAGTGAGCATGTTCGAGCGGAGTGCGCGCATGTCTTCGGTGTCGGTCCCTTTGTCGAGAAGGAGCACGATATCGAGCGAGCGTATGGCGTCAATGGCCCGCGCGGTGAGATGTGCGGGGTTTCCGGTGCCGATACCGATGGCGACGATGGTGCGCATCGCCCCAGCGTATCTACCCCGCGCAGGTGCCAAATGCGCAGGGCCGGGGATCGGCGCGGTATCGTATACACGGTTTAGATTTCCTCAAGATGATTGCTGGAAGGTTTCCGGTAGGCCTATGTCCCCGATTCACACCATTTCGCCCGCGATAGCACGCTCCTGGCTGCTGCTGCCCGCCAATAAGCCCGCGCATTTCGATGCCGCGGTAGCTTCCGAAATGGATGTTGTTCTCCTCGACGTAGAGGACGGGGTACCGGCGGCCGAGAAGGTCACAGCACGCGAGCACGTGCGTGACTGGCTCAAGGACGGCGGCAAGGCCTGGATCCGGATCAACGACGTTCGTTCTCCCGAGTGGGAGAAGGATCTCGAGATGCTCGGCAACCTCCCGAACCTGCAGGGCGTCATGCTCGCGAAGACCGAGAACTCCGAGCATGTATCGCTCACGGCGGCCCGTCTGCGTGAGGGCACGCCGATCGTCGCGCTCGTCGAGTCTGCCGATGGCCTGGCCGCGGCGACTCACATCGCCAAGACCAAGCCGGTCGTTCGTCTCGCCTTCGGTATCGGTGATTACCGCCGCGATACCGGAATCGGCTCCTCCCCTCTCGCGCTCGCTTACACGCGTTCGCAGTTCGTCGTGTCCTCGCGCGTGGCGCGTGTCGCCCCGCCGATTGACGGCCCGACGATTTCCAACGAGGTCGCCGTGCTTCGCGAAGCCGCCGAGCACGCGGTCGAGATGGGCATGACCGGCAAGCTGTGTCTCCGCGTCGACCAGGCCCCGTACATCAACGAGGTGCTCTCCCCTTCCGCTGCGGATGTGTCCTGGGCGGAGTCCGTCATCGAAGAGCTTGGCCAGGGTGGCGAGCGCGCGAAGGACGGTTCGGACCTCCCGCGACTCGCAAGAGCGCAGAAGATCTCCCGTCTCGCGCACGCATTCGCCGCGACCGACTAATTCGTCGAATCCGTCGTGACCTCGACTCCCTCGGCCCCGCACAATCTGCGCGTGAGGTCCGGCCGCCGCTGGCTTCCCTGGAAGAGCAGGACGAGGTCATTGACTTCGCGCGCATGGGATTGGGTACCTGACTGGGGCACGACCGTAGGTGATGGCCCGATATCGTCGATCATCTCCGCGGCACTGTTTATCGTGACGTTCCCATTCATGATTCCGGCGCTCTTGGTCACCCCGTTTTTCCTTCTGGAATCACTGCTGCAGTGGCTCGTGTTCCCATTTGTAGCGGTGCTGCGCATGGTCGGACTGTTACCCGTGGTCGTTTGGGTGAAGGTAGGTAGTCAGACCCCGTACGAAGAACGCGTCAGAGGTTGGCGCCGTGCGAAGGCACGGAGCGCCGAGCTCGGTGACCTCGCGCGCGCCAACCCGTCGGTGACGACTATGTCTGCTGCGGCGATGCCCGGTGTCGACGATCCGTACCAATACGGTCCGCGCTAGTTCTTACCAACCGGCCGCGAGCTTGCGATCCATGTTGCTCATACCGTCGTTGGCCTGCCCCGTGGCAACGGCGACCGCCCCGAGCATTGACGTGAGTTCCGCTGCTGCAGTGTCCCACTGTTGTTGGAGCGCGTGATAAGCGATCGCGGATTCGCCCTCCCACGTGGCAACCAGGGGCTGGAGGTAGGCACGGAGCTGGTCGAGCGTGCCGTTGAGATTGCCGACGGACGTGTTGATCTGCGCTACCCCTGCGGCGATGTTCCCGTGGTTGTAACTTATCGTTCCCATGAAGTGTCCTTTCGATTCTGCTAGGAGATGTGGAGCGGGCCGGCTGAGCCGACACGGTTGATTGCGGCCGTGTTGGCCTCTTCCTCTGCGTCGTAGTTCGAGGAATTCACCCGGAGCTGGTCGGCGATTCCGGCAAGGGCGCCGTTCAGCCGTGCCACTGCGCCGTCCCAGTCCGTCATCACTCGCGCGAAGGCGGTCGCGGCGGAGCCCTGCCAGCTGGCGCCCGCGAGCTGGTCGACAACTCCACGGACGTAGGTGAGTTGGCCGCTGATTGCTTCATTGGTGGAGTCGACGTGTCCAGCAGCCGTCTGGAGCACCGGGCTGTCGGCCTTGAGCGCTCCACTTCCTCCGGGGGCTTGTTCGGTCATCGGTAAGTCCTTTCACTTCACACGCATCGCAAGCGCGGTGAGCAAGTTTTGGTATTCATGCCGTTCACCTATAAGGACGTCCCTACTACGTCCGTCGGTTCCCGAGGCTTCACATTGAATCGCCTTTCTGGCGTCTACTGGTCTTCCTCGGAAATGGAAGCGTGACCGCGGTTTCGGCGATCGCTTGCGCTGGAACGGGAAAACTGAGCAGCCGCCGCGCATCGCATTCGGAAACGATCATTCGCGCTCCCTGCCCGCAGACGAGCACCTCGTGCGAACCATCTTGAGCTGGTCGGTGGCCGTCCCGCAGGCCGACTATGCAGTCAACAACACGTGCGGCGAAGCCGTCGATGACGTCGTCGTCGGGGTCTACTCTGAGAACGACACGTGTGGAAATAATTGTCAGTGTTCGCTGTTGACGGTGGATGAGAGTGACAGCGGCGCCCTTGTTGCTGAGCTCCACCGTGTAATTCCACTTCGCGAAAGAGCTACTCAGAGCGTCGGAAAGAAGTAGCGCGGCTCTCACCGGTGTCGCCTCGATCCCCACATACGAGGCCGTGCTCACGGCTCGGGCTATTCGAACGTTTCCCCAGCTCGTCGGGATGATCAGGTGTGCCTGCCGGGCAGCCGCGCCCTCTTGCGATTCCAGCCAGCGTCGTGCTCGGCGTAGCGTAGCGCCCGCTATTTCTTCGAAGTCGATCGCCACTCCGTCGATACGTGTTTTTGCACAATCGATCAGTGCCCATGGCTCGGTGATGACGGCCTCAGGGCTTTCTCGTGCGATATCGTCCACTTCCGGGCTGCACAGGACCCTGTGCGCCGGTCGCTCGACTCCTCGCTGCGACAGCCTCGGGTCGGAAGACAGGATAACGGCGGGGCGCATACCGACGACTCCCTGCAGTGTCGCAGGTATGAGGTGGCCACAAGATATATCGATGGCGGCGGTACGGGCTGCTGGGCACACGGTTGGTCCTACTTCGTTGGGCCTATTTAACGGCAAGTTGCCACATCGTGGCGCCGGCATCTCTGGTGTAGAACTGCGCACGACCTGGCGGGAGCGGCCGCGCGACAAGCTCGCCGACGAGTTTTCCTTCATCCTTGGTTCCATCCATGACGATCCCCGCTGCACCGAGATCCTTCATCCGTTGCATCACCGGATCGAATGCCGAGCGCGCGGCGCCGGACACGCGACGAGTAAGGACGAGCGCGAACCCGATCTCTGCGGCATGAGCAAGCAGTGGAACGAGAGGCGCAAGTGGGTTACCCGACGATCCGGCCACGAGATCGATGTCGTCCACCAGGACGATGATCCGTGGGCTCGGCTCCCGCTCGGAGGCGCTGACCGACAAACGATCCTTGAGGACGGTGGTGAGATGATCGATCATCGGCGCGAGTTCCTCCTCGGTACTCGCGATTCCCGCCAAATACTCCTTCGCCACGGCGTTTTTTAGTTTGCGGCGGTAGTCGATGAGCAGTATCCGAACGTCGCTGGCAGGTGCACTCGCCATGATTGCCGTTGCTACGACGTTGACGAGCATGGTCTTGCCGCTTCCTGCGTTTCCGAATGCAAGTACCAGCGGTGTGGTGATGAGGTCGAGGTATGCGGGCGCGAGGTTTTCTTCCTCGATTCCGACGGGCAGCGGCAACATCGAAGTAGCGGTTGCCCGCGACCGCGCCGCGGCCAAGATTCCGGAAAGATCCGCAAACGGCACCTTGTCTGGAAGCAGGCGAATCTTAGGCGCGCGCTCACCAGGCCTGGCCGACGCCCAAGCGTCGGAGACCTTGTCTAGTTCACCGGCGATATCGACCGCGCGGTCATACGCTTCGTCCCCATCTCTGCTCCGCGCATCGAGTTCGGGCGCCAGGATCTGGATAAGTTGGCCGGTTCCGACCATCCCACGACCTGGGTACTCGGGAGGTATAACCTGTGCGGCTCGGCGCCCGAACATGGAGTCGGCCGGGTCGATTATTCGTAATTCGATTCGCGTTGACAATGAATCACGTACCACCGGGCGTACATCCATCCACCGAGATGCGGCTACGACGACATGAACCCCTACGGCTAGGCCCTGAGTCGCGATCTGACCGATCGTCTCATCAAGGTCGGCGATCTCGGTGCGAGCTGCACTCCATCCGTCGATGAGTATCACGATCTCGGAGAATGCCTCCGTATAATCATCGGCTCGCGTCCGGCACTGACTGATGGACGTGAGCCCGCGGGTGCGAAACGCCTCCTCCCTCTTCGAGATTTCAGCCTCAACGCTCCTTACGATCCGCCGCTGCTTGTCTCTTTCGCCTTTACGCGCGATTCCCGCGGTGTGAGGTAGCCGCTCCAACGCCGAGAGCACTCCGCCGCCGAAATCGATTCCATAGATGTGAAGATGAGACGGCCGTGCACGTATCGCTGCCGACATCGCCATGGCAACAAGTGCGAAGGATTTCCCACTGCGCGGGGCTCCGACTACGAGCGACGAACTTCCGGCGCTCGAGAAGTTGACCTGGAAAAGGTTTTGCCTTTGCTGAAATGGCAAGTCCATAACGGCCCAGGGAACAGATGGGAACGCTTCGTTCTCGGCTGTAGCCGCCACGAGTTCGACTCCGCCGAATTGACCGAGGTCGATGCGCGACTCCAACGGCGGAAGCCAAATCTCGTGAGCCTTGACACCGACGCCGGCCAGACCATTGTTGAGCAAATCCCAGTCACTTTCTTTTGGTGGATTCTCCTCCGGTTCATGGGTCTTAGAGGGGTTGAGCGGGATGGGCGCGGCCTGTGTGTACGCGGCGTTGAAGGGCACGATCTGCGGCACCGTCGACACGAATGACAGCGCGCGGGGAGCTGCCGCACAGTTTTGCCCGTTGGGCTGCGATACGAAGAAGGAGTCGAAGCGCTGTGCCTGTCCGGCGTCGGTCTTGAGATAGCCTGCACCGGGTGTGGCCGGCAGGTTGTAGGCGTCCGAATTGCCCAACACAACGCGCGATTCGGCGGCGGAGAAGGTCTTCAGCGCGATGCGGTATGACAGGTGACTCTCCAGCCCGCGCAGGCGCCCCTCCTCCAATCGCTGGGAGGCCAGAAGCAGATGGATATGCAGGCTTCGCCCCAGCCTGCCGAGTTGGACGAACAGGTCGATGAAGTCGGGTCGCGCCGTGAGCAGTTCGGAGAATTCGTCGACTACAAGCACAAGCGCAGGCAATGGCGGTCCGGGAAAGTCAGGATCGGACCGCCGCGCCGCCTCATAGTCGTCCACCTTGGCCACTTGGCACGTACGCAACAGTTCCTGACGTCGGACGAGCTCACCTTCAAGAGCTTCCCGCATGCGGTCGACGAGAAACTGCTCGTCGGCCAGGTTCGTGATCGACGCGGCGACGTGGTGCAGCCGATCCATGCCGGCAAACGTCGCGCCTCCTTTGAAGTCGACGAGAACGAGGTTGAGTTGTTCCGGGCTGTGGGTGGCGACCAGCCCGAGTACCAGCGCTCGGAGGAACTCCGACTTGCCCGAGCCGGTCGCGCCGATGCACAGTCCATGGGGCCCGTGCCCGCCCTGCGCCGATTCCTTGAGGTCGAGGTACACGGGCGCACCAGAGCCGTCGACCCCCACAGCCGCTCGTAGCTTGTCGGAACCAGACCGGTGTGGCCATGGCGCGTCTAGCTTGCCCGAAGAGATTGAACATCCAGCAAGGATCGAGGCGATCGGCCCTTCACCGCCCTCAACAACGAGATCTGCGAACGGGCGCATTGGTGAACCACCACCGCTCCCTCCTCGATGGCTGTGTTCCACGCCGATACCCCGACTCGGCACGTTGCGCCCGGAACTGTCAGAGCGTTCGCGGAGAACCTTTGCGAACAATGCTGAACTCTCCGAGAGCGAAAGCCTGTCGGCCCGAAAAAGCTCTTTTCCTACGACCACCTCGTTGGCGTATACGAGATCCCTCTCACCGACCGGGACCAGATGAAGTGCTAACCCGTCCCGTTCGGCCAGTCGCCGTAGCTGCGTCGACTGGGACGCGCACACCTCAACGAAAGTGACACGTTCCAAAGATGGCGCGGGAGCAAGCCAGGTGGCATCTCCTATGTCAACGCCGTCGCAGATAACCAACAAATGGGCATCCGTCCCCGACGGCGGCGAGCCGACAAGTAACTCCAGACGTTCCAGTGACTCCTCATGGAGCCGTGCCGGTCCGGACGCGTCGAGAAATTCGCGGTCCCAATGGTGTGGCAACCACTTCAGACAGTCCCATTCACCCGCCGCTACCTTGCCGCCCGCGACGACGGCGATCCGAACTCGTCGTTCGGAAAAGCCCACCGCCAGTTGTCCGACCATAGCTCGCAGCATTTCGCGCACACGGGTGGGTTCGCCAAACACGCTCACAACCGGGTAACTGGGAATTTCCACGGCCACCGGAGCATGACGAACGAACGAGTGTGCTCGCACAAGCCGACGAAGCGCTGTCACCGATACCGGTTCCAGATCCTCGACCGGTCCCGATTCGGGGGCGACGAGCGGGCGATCCAATACAACGGTGCCTAGCCCGAGCCGTACAGCAATATGCTCGTCCGTCCCAGTTTCGGCGCTGCGAGCTCGGCCCGATTCGCCTCCCACCAAGGCCGTGAGCTCGTTCGGGTGCGGATGTCTACGAAGTAGTGCCCGACGTTGGTTTTCCGCTGCCTCGATGAGGTCACTTCGGGTCAGATCGAGATAGCGCAGGTAGTCCCTTCGCTTTTCGGACATCTCCAGCTTCCGACTACCGCCCTGCCAATTTCCGACGAGCATCGCGATCGTCGACATCGCCATCATCGCCGGGAACATGAACATCATCGGGCTGCGCCCCGCACCCGAGGTCACCATGACGGCGATGATTCCGCCGGTCGCCAGGAGCATCATCACCGGCATCAGCCGCACGATCATCGACTGCGGGGTCGAACGGGCCAGCTGCGGTGGGGCGTGAAGCACGAACGGCAGGCCGCCTCCCGCCGCAGCCTGCTCAGGCGTTCCGGGAGCCGCGCTCTCGGCCGCTTCAGCGATCGTCATCGTCAGTAAAACTTCCCGCTCGGTCGCCTGCGGCGATGTAGCGCCCCCACAGCCTGGCGGCGTCGATGTTGAATATCGAGGCGAAGCATTGGTCGCGATCGTCGTCTCGTATGCACTTCCGCTGAGGATGCTAAGCCAGCCCGCTACCGAGTGGGGTGCGCTACATCTCGGACACAGTCGGCGTAAAGGCCCGGAACGAAAGAGGAGTCGGATGGTTGCCCCACCCTATGCCGAAACGTCTATGGACGACGCGTCGGAAGGCCACCCCGCAGTGCCCGCCGCCTACGGCGTCGAACCGCGGCAAGCGCGACGCGTCTCCGTGGTGTGCGGGCGGCATTGCGTCGACATCACCCTGCCGGCGCACGAACCCGTGTCGACCCTGCTGGGTGGTGTCGCCGACATCTTCTTCGAGCACGTTCGCGCCGCCCCCTCGGTGATCGAAGGCTCGCTCGTCGACGAACTCTGCGGGCCGGGCCCGCATGGAGCCTGGGAGTTGTCCAGGCTTGGCGGAGAAGCCATTCCTGACGACCGCACCCTCACAGAGGTCGGCGTCGTAGACGGCGAACCACTGGTTCTCGCAGCTCCGCCAGCAGCCACCCCCACGCCTTTGTGGGACGACTCGCTCGCCGCGTTATCCGCCCAAACCACCACGGACGAGTGGCGCCCCGAGGATTCAAAGCATGCGTCGGTCATGCTCTCGGGAGCAATCGCGGCACTTCTCACAGCAGTACTTGTCGTCAGTCTTCTACGTGGCTCGACCGAAGCCACCGCCGCCGTCGCCGTCGCCGCAGCAGTGGTCACTCTCGCTTTTACCGTGATCTTCCGCGTCCACGGCGTCGGCGGTGCGACGACTCTCGGTGGAATCGGTTTTGCGAGCGGCTTTGTTTTTATAGCTGCGGCATCAGTGGTCCCCGGTAACCCTGGCGCAATCCACGTCGTTTCCGGAGCGAGCGCATCACTCCTACTCGGTGCACTAGGCGCATCGACGTCCGCATTCACTCGCATCGATTCCGTACCCGAGCGCACGGGACGGAGCGATTACCCCCACCTCGAACGCGATGCGTTCGTGGGGGTCTCCGTTCTCGCAACCGCCGTACTTGTCGGTGCCATCCTCGTTTGGTGGGCGGAATTCTCACCGACACAGGTCTGCGTCGGATTCAGCATGATCGGCTGGGGCGTCAACCTCTTCTCTCCGTCCCTGGCCGTGGCGTTCTCCGCACTACCGCTGCCGGGCGCAACGATCGATTCGAAGTCCGTAGGCGATCCCCTCGATATGGCCGAGGTTCACCACTTTTCCGCTCGCTCCTCACGCCTCCTCTTCACTTTGACCGCCCTGTCCTCTACTTGTGTAGCCGGCGGTGCGGCGATCGCGGTCCTCGGGCCCGACACGTCCCGGTGGACGATCGCCTGGGCTCTAGTCCTTACGGCATGGCTGTGTCTTAGAGTGCGCACAGTCCCCTCGCGTATATGCGGAAAAGTTTGTATGACGTCTGGCGCCATCACACTCCTGTCCACCGCATCCACGGCGTTCTGGAATGTGGAAACCCTGGTGTGGCTGTCGGTATTCGCCGTGCTGTGCATCGCCGTGTCCGCCATCGTCGTGGCCGTTGGCTGGTGGGTTCCCACCAAGGAGTTCACACCCACGGCCCGTCGCGCCGTGGACATTCTCGACGTGCTTCTGACCTGCTCGGTCATTCCACTCGCTCTGTGTGCCGCCGGCATCGTCCAGGCCGTTCGTGGTTAGCCGCGCCGCTTCAGTCACAGCCGCGGTCGGCGTCCTCGCGCTGGCATCGTTTGGCCCTGTGCATTTTGTATCTCCGGCGACGGCAGACCCCGCCGATCAGCCCGGAACTTCACAATCACACCCGTGTTCGGCGACGTGGCTACATCCAGAATCGGACGTAATCCCGGGGGAACACCTCGATTACCTCGGAGTGCGCCAGGCTTGGCGCTTTGCCACTGGGGAGGGCCAAACGGTCGCGATCATCGATACGGGCGTCGCGCCTCACCCGCGCCTTCCACGCCTGCGCGGAGGAGGAGATCTAGTCGGTGACTTCGACGGACTGCAGGACTGCGACGCGCACGGCACCCTCATTGCCGGATTGCTCGCCGCTTCCGAACATGCTGACGGATTTGCCGGAGTAGCCCCCAACGCGGAGATCGTGTCGATCCGCCATTCCAGCGGAAAATTCTCCTCTCCTGCCGAGTCCCGAGAGGAGCCTGGAGATGACTCGCCCGCTGGGTCCGGAACCGTGAGCTCACTCGCTCGGGCGATTGATGCCGCGGCCAACAGCGGGGCAAACGTCATCAATATTTCCGAGGTGGCCTGTGTACCCAATTCCACGGTGCTCGACGACTCGGCCTTGTCCGCTGCTGTGCACGACGCGGTGCTTGAACGGGATATCGTCATCGTCGCTGCGGCGGGGAATATCGAAGGGGCCTGTGCTAACTCGAACCCACCGTCGCCTCCCCCGAACGACGGCTCTGTTGTCGATCCGATGGACTCGATCGTCACGGTCGCATCGCCTGCCTGGTACGACGATCTGGTGCTCACGGTGGGTTCGGTCACCTTGGATGGGCGCCCGTCGGACTTTTCTCTCCCAGGTCCGTGGGTGGATGTCGCCGCTCCCGGAGAGGAGCTCGCCTCGCTATCCGTGGCAGCGACCGGGGAAACCGGTCCGATTCCGGATTTGGCCACCGCCGTCGTCACAGAAACCGACGCGATGCCCATCGAGGGCTCAAGTTTCTCGGCGCCGTTAGTCGCGGGGCTTGCCGCGCTACTCCGCGAGAGGTTTCCCGCTCTCACGGCCCCGCAGATCTACGAGCGGATCACGCGAACCGCCACCGGAGGCGGGCACGGCGAAGATTGGCGCATAGGTGCGGGCATCATCGATCCGGTTGCCGCGCTGACGGCGCCATCAGGAACCTTTCGCCAATCAGCGGCTGATCCCGTCCCCGTGTCCATCGATAATGGCGCTACCGACGACGAGCGCCAGCGCACCGTCGGCGTCACAATGGCAGCCCTCGCGGCGACCGTGCTGTGCGTGGCTCTCGGGAGTGCGCTCGTCAACACGGCGGTGAGTCGACCGTCAACGAATCGGTCCCGCGACGCCTCCGCGCGCATCGACCGCTAGGAGCGCGTTTTCTCGGCGTAATTCCGGCCCTGCCACCAACCTCTGCACCAATGGGCTCGGCACCACAACCGGTCCGGGATCGAGACCGAGTGCTTCTGCAGACTCGGTATCGGGAACGGAATTGCGCACGCCGCCATCGGTGATAAGTGCGAGTCCGGGACTTGCCGTGCCGCCCGCAGCGATCGACACCGGTTTGGCCACGACTCCGCCCGCCGGGAGCGACACCGCGTCGATACGCGTTCCTCCGGCGTCGGCACCAGCCAGATAGGTCGTCGGTCGTCCACTGATGTCAGCGAGCTGCCGGGCGGAGTACATCCCCGACCGGACAGGACCGTCGACGCCGTCAGCAGCCCACCACGAGCACACGATCGCGCCGTCGACGTCGGCGCGCTTGGGCAAGGCCCGGGGCAGGCCGGCCAGGTCGAGCGTCACGACCTTCGGGGCCGTGAGGTTCGCCGGGGCGACGACGCGGTTGTGTGGAGACCGCGCACTCGGCCCCTCCGCGCGAAGCAAATCGGCAACGAGCGCCGGTATCTTCTGCACCCCGTCGGCAACAACTACGTAGTGTTCGGTCTCGGTGGCAGCCTCGACGGTGAACACCTCGCCTACGACGAAACCTGCGGGTCCGTGGGGCGCGGGCGCACCCGTGTTCGGGACTTCGATGCGAGCGAGTGGTGGCCCTTCCGGAAGTAATTCAAGCACCGTGTCGGAAAGCGTGTGCTGCGGCCAGGAACCCAGCCCGAACACATCCATGAGAACGCTATCGCCGAGGTCGATCCGTGTTCTGCGGCCGTCGGCAACAAGCCATCCCTGTCCACCTCGGTTGACGACGATCCCTTCCTGAGGGGACCAGGAATCCGCGGGCTCCTCGGGTGCGGCGACGATCGCCGTCACACTTCCGCCGGTACGCGGAATCTCGCCGTCGCAGGCCGACCAGGTCAGTGCTCGGTCGGAGGCGCCGGGGATAATCGCCGGCCCGCCGGGAATGCCGAGCGCCGGACCGCGCGGCGCTTCGGCGATGGTCTCCTCGGGAACCCGCTCCGGCGTGACCGGAGACCCGAGCACGAGGCGCGCCGAGGCCAGGTCGGGAACGGGATGGAATCTGTCGTCGATTCGCACGAAAAGTGCGCCCGTGTCCTTGGACTGCAGCACGTCTTTGCCATCGAGATTCGGCGCGGGCCGAATAAAAGCCAACAGCGCGGCGCCGGCGAGAAGCACCGCGCAGATCACAGCTCCTGCCACTGCCGCACGCACGTGGACTCCGAGCCTGTCCGAGCGGGAGGTCATATCCCCGCCGACGAGGGCAGTGCGAGCACGGGAAAGGATGAACTTGTGCCCGTCCACCTGCTCGGACGAGGTCGGTTCCAGCGGCATGGCACCTCCAAGTAGCGCCCCCACGGGCGGGGATCACCTCGGTAATCTACTCGGCACATTGCAGTTCTTGGGTGCGCTACTTTCTCCGCACCCTGCAGAAAAAGGAGGTCCGGCGCTGTGCCCCGATATGTCGACTACGCGGCGGTATGCCTCGCAGCCCTCGTCATCATGGCCGCGATGTTCTCGCCCGCCCCTTGGGCGCATGTGTGCCTTGCTGTGTGGACATTAGGGTCCGCGATTTTCCTCCTCGCACGTGCGCGTGCCCGAGGTGGCGCAATCGCGGAGATGGAGATTCTCGGAGGTTCTGCTTCGCCGGCCGGCGGGTCTGGGTCCTCGATCGTCGTCGCGCACCTGGAGGTTCAGTGTTCGCGTGCCCGGCTGTCACAATTCGATGGCCCAGGTCCGGACTTGGCCGCCGTGTCAGGCGAGGTGCCGAGCGGTCTGTTCGACGCGGACGTGCTGCGCTCGGTTTTGGAGTCCAACTTTGTCGGTCATCGCTCTCTTGTGAGGTGGAACCTGTGTTCATTTCCCATGCGGCAGTACCCGGGACACTCCGCCGAGCAGGCCTACACGGAACTTCTTGGTCCTCTACAGATCAACGGTCGGATGTGGCACATTCTCGAACTGCATATCGACACCGCAGAGCTCGCGGCCGCCAACGGTTCCGCATCCCAGGCCGCCGCTACTGTGCGCAAGCGCGTGCAGGGGCTTCTCGCCCACCGCGGAATTTCTACTCGACCAGTTCGCGACCCCGATCAGCCGGGCCTCGCGCGGATGTGGCTCGCCGCACCGGCTGAACAACGCGCGCTTTTGAGCGCCCGGCGCGAGTCCCGTCCCGGCGAGGGCTTCTCGCTCGTCATCGGCTGCGACGCCCTCGCTCAGGCTCAACCTGTCGATTCGATTACGTCGTACGCCCCGCCCGCGCAAGGCTCCGGACCCATCGTCGGCGCGAACGAAAACGATTCGGCGGTGTGCATCGACCTATGCGGCGCGCATCTCCGCTCTGTCGTCCTCGCCGGACGTTTCGAGTCGCTCGAGTTCCTTGTCCTGCGTACGGCAGCCCTAGGTCGACGAGCGATCGCGGTTGCGGACAACCCGGATCGGTGGCACGGACTCGCGGTTGCCGCTGGCGTCGACGTGATCTACTCACAGTTCACCATCGACTCGGCTCTCACTTCTGGAAACCCCTACCCGCTGTCGGAGGCTTTGAGCCGGCACTGCGACATCGTGTACTGGGACACCGAGCTCGCCGTGCCGAGCCATCTCACCGGCCGGGACGGCGGCCTCACGATCTGCCGGGTGCTCTCCGGGGATAGCGAAGACATAGAGCGCAAGTTCGGGCAACGGGAAATTCGCGATGCGGATCTCATCGTGGACGGGCGAGTGTCGGGGTGGTTCACCATTCAAATCCGTGGGGATATTTCCGATAGCCGTCCCCGACGAGTCACAGTTCAGGCCGTGGAGACTGCTGCGGAGATCGCCTGCTTGGCGGACGGGAGATCAGCGCCCAAACCGTTCGCGACGCTTACCGTCTAGGAGCTCCCGCGGTCACGCCCGCAGATGTGCGACGGCGCGCCAGGCCGGATCCATCTCGGCGACAGCGACCGCGTCGCCCTGCGGCCACTTCGCGGCGGCGTCAACCAGTTGCTGTGTCGCGTCGCTGAGCGAGTCGGTGTAGAAGTGCATGCGCCGCACGCCGGGCATCGTCTCCGCGGCCACGCACTCGCCGCGCAGCGCCACGAGATCGATGAGCCCATCCTCGAACTCGCGCAGCTGCGGCAGCGATTCGGGGCCGGGGAACCCGCCCTCGGAGTCGTCCGAGAACGGCACGTCGATCTGCACGTGCTGGTCGCATTCCGGGCGGATCAGGGGAACCAGCGGCACCCGTGCCATCGCGACCATCGGCTTGCCGTCGTGGGTGCCCTGAAGGACTCGCCACGCGGGCTCGAGGTCTGCCGAAAGATTGTCGATCGACAGCTCCACGAGCGCCGTGGCCACGCCCTTCAGATCCACCGCATCCTCGGAAACGACCTCGGTTGCAGTGACCTGCGCGATCCAGTTCTCCACCGCGGCCTCGCCGCACGCCGCGTCGAGCAGCACGCGGGCCAGCTCGGTGCGCTCGGGGGCTTCGAGGACGCCCATCAACGGGTGCGAGACCGCCGCGCGGAAGGTGGTTTCCGATGGGAACAGCCGCACCCACGTGTCCTCGATATCGACGTCGAGCCCACGGAACTTGAGCACCGTCGCGTCGAGGGGCCCGAGCAGATCGGCGCGGCGAGCAGCCAGCGCCGGGCGAGGCAGCGCAGCTCGGGATGACCGTTGGCGGTGACTGTGAGACGGCGCAGGCCCGCGATCGTCGGCGCGATCTCCCAAGACAGCCGCGGATCGATATCTGCGAGAAGAGAATTGAGTGCCCGCTCGACCTCGTGCCGCCTGTTGCGGTCGATGGCCTTGCTCAAACGGCGGCCACCGCCGAGATCCCACCATTTCCAAAACGCGGCGATACCGGCGCTTGGGCGGAGTCCGTCGGACGGGAGAGGGACGCGCTGTCCGACGTCAGATGTAAGCGGCGAAGCGCGCGGAGTATTTCGGTTCGATTGTTCCATGATCGCGCTCACCCCTCACGATTTTCGTATGCATTCGGCCCCGGCTAACGGAGCTTGCCATCCGAATCGGCGCGGTCCCACCGCCGGGGCGACGGGTGCCCCAGGCCGAGTGACCCTGTGGAATCCACCATAGGGATTTCGCCACGATCGCGCCGCGCGCACACCCCTTGTCGGCCCCGCCTGATCATCTATCTGCGCAGGTAATCACGAATGTTATCTGTGTTCCTAAGAATTGCTGCCGCTCGTGTGTCGCGGGTCCCGATCGGGCGCGATGGGACCTCGCACCTCGCGGGTCTGGCGGTTGCGCGCGGCGAGGGAATCGGCGTCCGGATAGTCGACGCCGACGAGGGACAGACCGCACGCCGGAGCGACCGGAACCGAGCTCGCACGGGTTCGCTCCGACAGCAAGGCGACGAGCCATTCGTGGGAGCGGCGCCCCTCCCCGACCGACATCACAGCGCCGACAAGTGACCGCACCATCGACCAGCAGAACGCGTCGGCCGTCACCGAGCCGATCCACACGCCTTCGTCGTCGATGCGCCACGAGAAATGCTCGAGCGAACGCACTGTGGTCGCTCCCTCGCGGTAGCGGCAGAACGCCGCGAAGTCGTTTAGCCCGACCAGGCCGGCCGAGGCGTCGTTGACTACGTCAAGGTCCGCCTGGCGGCTCCATGCGGCGGTGTCTCGCACGCGTACGGGTTCCACGCCCCACGGGTGCGTGCTCAACCGATATTCGTAATGACGGCGCAGTGCCGAAAACCTCGCGTCGAACTCCGGCGGCGCCCACGCCGCGGATTTCACCCGCACGTCTGGCGGGAGCAGCCGCGCGAGTCGGCGCACGAGGTTCGCCGGATCGCCGTCGATGCTGCGCTGCTCGAGGCTTGTGGCAGCGAGGTCGAAGTGGGCGACCTGGGCGCGCGCGTGAACGCCGGCGTCGGTGCGCCCGGCGACGGTGAGCTTCACCGGCTCGCGTAGGACGAGCCCGAGCTGCTCCTCGATGACCCCGCACACGGTGCGCTGGCCCGGCTGTCGCGCCCAGCCCGAGAAGTCGGTGCCGTCGTAGGCGATGTCCAGGCGGATCCGGCCATCAGGCTCGGCCGCGGTGGCCGTCCGAGAATCGTCGCTAGTAGTCATGACATGGGAAAACTTACACGACCGCCGTCATGGGCGAACATGCTGCGTGGCGTGGGTGCGCAGCGCCGGGCGCCGACTCCACGGCCGTCGCCCACGCGGATCGGCTAGCCGAAGTATTCGGCCGCGCAGCGCTCCGTCCAGCCGGTGGTGCCGTCGGTGAACCAGGTCTTGCCTCGCTGGTCGATGTCGTACTCGTCGGCGGTGGCGCAGCGTTCGATCTCCTTGTCGAGCACCTGCGGCTCGCAGCCGCGGTTTCCCGGCAGGCAGCCCGTAGATCCGATCACCGGTTCGTTTTCGCGCGGTGGGGTGATCCGTTCGGGCGCCGGGGTGCCCTCCCAGATGAACGGAAGCGGCAGAACGGGCAGGTCCGCGGCGGCCAAACCCATAGGCACCGGCACAACCGTCGGATCCATGTTCTCGTAGTCGGGCATGTTCGGTAGCTGAGGGAGGGCCGGGAGCTCCGGCAGGTCGGCGACGCGGAAGTCCGTGGACCCGACCTTGGGGTCGGACGAACCCATGGCGGGGGCTGCTGAGCCGGTTCCCTGCCCGAGCGATCCGCTGTCGAGCGGTTGGGCCGAGGCGGGCACTGTGGCCAGCCCGAGGGCTAGCAGTCCGGCGGCGCAGGTGGCGGCAATCTTTTCTCGACGCATGAGGGGCCTTTCCGTTCGGCGTCGACCGGTGGGACGACGCGTTGATCGAGTCGTGCTCCCCGCAGGGCGCCCATCTCCAGTCACTCTGCGCGCTCCGCGTAAAGCCGATTCTAAGTCTTTATTCAAGGCGAGAGCTTCGACAATGCCAGATCGTGACCTTTCGTTAGGCTTCGGTAACTTTTTGTTCGAGCGACGAACACCCAGTTCACGGCGCCGCTGATCTACTTTTGTGAAGGCTCAAACATCGCGACGTCCGTAGACACACCAGCTGAGCGGTGTGCAGGATTGCCGTTAAGGAAGGGGAGTAGCTCCCACCGCGGCGGCCCGAAACCGGCCACCGTCGCACAAGTCGGCGCGTCGACATACTGGAGGATCCGATGTCCTCCCGGCGCCCGGACCTCGCTGCCAACGCGGCGAGGCGAGCGAGACCTTCTGTCCCATCCCGCCTGGGGTCGACGCGCCGCGCGGCGCCGCTGGTTCCGGTGGAGCAAGGCAGGGAGGTCCCCATGTCCGCTTCTCTTGTGCGCGCAGTAGGTATCTGCGTCGCGGTAGCCGCCCCGGCGATCGTTCTCCGCGTCTCCGGCGCCGCGGTTCCCGCGCCTGTGTCGCTCCTCGCGTTCGGCGCGGCCGTCGTCGCCGCGTCGTTCGTGCTCGCGTGGGCCGCCGATGCCGCCCGTAAGGACATCTCCGGCCAGCTCGCGGTGGCGCTTCTCGCGCTCGTCGCGGTGCTTCCCGAGTACGCCGTCGACCTGTTCTACGCTTTCCGTTCCGGCTCCGACGCCGCGTACCTACCTTTTGCCGCCGCGAATATGAACGGCTCTAATCGCCTGCTCCTCGGTCTCGGCTGGCCGCTCGTCGTGCTGCTCGCACTGTGGGTGGCCAGGCGGCGGAGAGAGCCCGGACAGCGCGGCTTTCGCTTCCTCTCGCTTCCGTCCGCCACCCGGCGGGACATCGCTGTCCTTGCGGTCCTCACGGTTATCGCGCTCCTCATCCCCCTTACCGGTTCTATCCCGCTGTGGCTGGGTGTCGTCCTCATCGCGGCGTTCCTCGTCTACCTCTGGTCGACGACTCGTTCCGACGACGATTCGGAGGAGCCAT
>DGYFI06202__coassemble_419_pt1 | contig 39154 bp, 34 predicted proteins | sample DGYFI06202__metabat2_low_PE_038 | metagenome-assembled genome bin DGYFI06202
GCCGCGGCGGCGGCAATTCGTACGAGGCGATCCTGTCGCAGCCGCCGGGCGCGGTTCGCGGGGCGCTGCGGATCACCGAGCAGGGCGAGGTTCTCTCGGCGAAGTATTCCGAGCCGGGCCGGGCGCGCCGCAACCTCGAGGCGCTGGTCGCCGCCACCATCGAATCGTCCGTGCTCAACGTCGAGGGCCTTGGCGACAAGGCGGAGGCGGCGTACGACGTCATGGCCGATCTGTCGCGCCGGGGTCGCGAGGCTTATGGCTCCCTGGTCCACGAGGACCCGGGGTTCATCGAGTACTTCACCACGTCGACGCCGCTGTCGGAGATCGGCGAGCTCAACATCGGCTCGCGCCCCACCTCCCGCAAGCAGACGAACAGCGTCGAGGACCTGCGCGCCATCCCCTGGGTGCTGTCGTGGTCGCAGTCGCGCGTGATGCTGCCGGGCTGGTTCGGCATGGGCACCGCGCTGTCGGATTGGCTGGATGACGGCGGACCCGGCAGCGCCCCCGGCGACCGCTCCGCTCGCCTCGCGCAGCTGCGGGAGCTTAATGCGACGTGGCCGTTCTTCCGGACGACCATGTCGAATATGGCGCAGGTGATGGCGAAGGCGGATATGGGCCTGGCCGGCCAATACGCCTCGCTGGTGGCGGATGAATCGACGCGCGAGCGGGTGTTCTCGCGGATCTTGTCGGAGTTCGAACTGACCCGCGACGTGCTGCTCGAGATCACCGAGCAGTCCTCGCTGCTCGACGACAACCCGGCGCTCGCGCGATCCGTGCGCAACCGGTTCCCGTACCTGGAGCCGCTCAACGTGCTGCAGGTCGAGCTGCTGCGGCGCTTCCGCGCGGGCGACGACGATCCGCTCATCCGCACCGGGATTCAGCTGACGATGAACGGGCTCGCGACGGCGCTGCGCAACACCGGATAGCCGGGGGCTGGGGCGCTTTCCGCCGCGGGGCGGCCCGCTCGGCCCTCCCACGCGGGGATTTCAGGCGCCTTACGCCTTCCCGGGCAACAACCACCGCGAAACGGTACGAAATCGCTCGTTCTGCGACGATTTTCGTGCACTTTCGTGGTGTTTCTATGCCGGAAGTGAACCAGGTTCGGCTCTCACCCCGATCATCCGCCGAAGCCCACGCAAATCTCGTTGGCCAGGTAATTTCACGTATCTGGCGAAACTTGCGTGGGCTTGGCGGCTTGGGACGCAGGAATATCTGCGGGCCGGGGCCGCGGGGCCCCGATCATCCGCCGACAACGAGCCTCTCGATCTCGTCGGACAACGCAGCATCCCCGTCGTTCGCGCCCGGGGTGAGCACGAGCTCCCGGTCGCGAGCGCCGGCGTCGTCGGTCCACGTCGACGTGCCGAACTCTCCGAAGGTCGCGTGGCCCGGGACCTCCGCGAACTGCGTGCCCGTGCCGCGCGCCAGGTAATACAACGCAAGCTCGTCGTAGGCCGGATTGTTCTTCGCGCGGCCCGGGTGCACGATCTCGGAAAGCGCGTTGTTCTCCGCGTAGGCCATGCGCACCGGATGATCGGCGGACAGCGCCGTATAGGCATCGCCGGTGGGCACCTTCCAGCCCTGCTCGTTGCCGAGGATCGTCTTGGGCACCGACAGACGGTCGAGCTGGGCGAACACGTCCTGGGTCAGGCCCGGGTAGAAGCCGAGTGCGTTGTATTCGAAGCCGCCTCCGTTGCTCGTCACCGCGTGGAGCGCGGCCGTGGTGATGCCGTACCCGTTCGGCGGATCGTTGAGATACGACGTGCGATAAAAGTCCAGGTCGGCCGGCGATATCGGTTCGCCGAACGCGCCGATCATCATCACCATCTTCTTCGTCTTCGCCTCCAGCAGCTGGGCGCCGCTGAGAGGGGAAATCTCGTCTGGCCCCGACGCCAGCAGAGCCTTGATATTAAACAGCTGGCCCTGGGTAAAGATGGTCACGCTGTTGTCGGGTTCGGCGGCGAGAAGCTCCCGGTAGAGCTTGGTGCTACTCGGAGTCTGCGCGGGAGTGAGCGTGTCGTGGGCCGAGAAGCGGGAGGCGATGCTCCTGCTCGCCGGGTAGAGCTGGTGGACGAACTCGGAGGAGGGCACGACGAACCGGTTGTACCGCTCGTCGCTCGGATCCTTGAACATGCTGATGGGAATGTCATGGCCGTGGCGGTCGTTCATGATGTCGAGCACGGCGATGTTGCTGGCCTCGGGCAGCGTCGACATGAAGCCGAGCAACTCGATTTCGCCGGCGTCGTGCAGGTTGTGCGCCATCGCGAGGTTCGCGAAATCGCACGGGTCGGGGCCGAGGTCGCCGTCGAAGATCACGCGCGGCGGCGAGGTCGGTTCGCCCTGCGCGAGTGCGGCCGGGGCAAAGGTAAGGCCGAGCGCCGTCATCGCCAACACTGCATAGGAGCGAAGCAAACGTGGTCGGTGGCCAGCCGCATTGTCTGCTGCCGGCGAACCTCCGCCCGCTGTCGACCGGATAGTGCTGAAAAACATTTCCGCCACATGCCCACGGAGTATGGCCCAGTGTCGGCCCGCGCATGGTCAGGTTTCCAGTTTCGCGGCGGCAGGAGCCGAATGCCGCGCGCCGCCGAGAGGACTACGGTGGTGGCACCCGCGCCGCCGGGGAAACACCCCGCGCGGCGCGCACACGTTAACGAATTAGGAGACACCTTGTCGTACACCGCCAATGCCATTCACCTGGCCGAGCGTCCCACCGGATACCCGGACGCCTCGACGTGGGAACTCAAGTCCAAGGAGCTGCCGGAGCTTGAGGACGGACAGCTCCTCGTCGCCACCGAGTACATTTCCGTCGATCCCGCGATGCGCGGCTGGCTCGATGACACGCCGTCTTACGTCCCGCCGGTCAATGTCGGCGCGGTAATGCGCGCGCTCGCCGTCGGTCGCGTGGTCGAATCGAAGAACGACGACTTCCCGGTCGGCGCGCACGTGCACGGCACGCTGGGTGTGCGCGACTACCTCGTCACCGACGGCAAGGACCTGCGGGTTATCGACACCTCGCAGGTGTCGGGCCCGGAGCATCTCGCCGCGCTCGGCCTCACCGGCCTGACCGCCTACTTCGGCCTGATGGAACTCGGCAAGCCCACCGAAGGCGAGACGGTTCTCGTGTCCGGCGCGGCCGGCGCGGTTGGCTCGGTCGTCGGGCAGCTCGCGAAGATCGCCGGCGCGCGCGTCATCGGCATCGCCGGTTCGGACGAGAAGTGCGAGTGGCTCACCGACGAGCTCGGCTTCGACGAGGCGGTCAACTACAAAACCGCCGACTCGTTGACGAAGGCCATCGCGACCGCGGCGCCGAATGGCGTCGACGTGTTCTTCGACAACGTCGGCGGCCGCATCCTCGACGCCGCGCTCGCGAATACCGCCCGCAACGCGCGGCTGGTCATCTGCGGCGCGATCTCCGATTACAACTCGACCGATCGCGCGGGGATCCGCAACTACCCGCGCATCATCACCCATTCGCTCACGATCCATGGCTTCACGATCGGCGACTTCGGCGACCGCCTTCCCGAGGGCATGAAGGCGCTCGGCGGATACCTGGCCGAGGGCAAGCTCGTCTCCCGCATCGATGCCCGTGACGCCGAGGTCAAGGACTTTCCGGAGGTCTTCAGCGCGCTGTTCGAGGGAACCAACACCGGCAAGCTGATCATGGCGCTTCCCGGCCGCGAGTAAACATTGGCGGAAAAGTGAAAGTGGCGGCACCCGATCGGGTGCCGCCACTTTTGCTTTCGCGTCTGGACTGCGCTGTCTAGATTCCCGCGAGCTGCAGGGCCGAGCCGGTCGCGGTGTTGAAGGTCGCGAGGCTGCCGCCGAGGTTGACGCCACCCTCCTTGACCACCTCGGGAGCGCCATTGCCCGGCTCTACCTTTGTCACGTTGCCGACCGCGTCGACCGTGACCTTCGAGCTCAGTGCAGCCGCGAGGTTGATGCGTTGCCAGCCCTCGGAGCTCGCGTCGAGCGGGGCGCCCGAATCGATTTCCGTTGCCGCGAGCACGGCCTGGCGCTGCTGGTCATCGAGCTCCGGGAACGCCGTGACGAGAAGCTTCTCCGCATTCTCGGGCACGCGAGGGGCCGCGCCCTGCGCCGTCACTGGCGAAAAGCCGTAGGACATGCGCGCGGTGTAGGCCTGGATGGCGGACGCGCGGTCCGTGACCGGCGCCGTCGCGACGGGATCGGTGAACGGGTTGGTGTAGCCGCCGGCGTCGTTCGCGCCCGTGGCGTCGATGCAGGCGGAAAGGGTGTCGCCGAGACCATCGTCGGCGCAGCGGCCGGTGAGGTAGTCGACGAGCTCCTCGCGCGCGGGCTCGACCGTGTTCTCGAGGTAGCCGTCGCCGGCCAGCGCGGTGGCGGTGTTGATGTGGGAGGAGATGCGCCCGCCCATCACGTCGAGCGGATAGTGCACGCCGAGCACGATGCGGTTGTTGCCCGCCTCCGAGGAGCGCGTGACGATCTCAGGACCGAGCTCGGGCAGCAGCGTCGCGAGCTGCAGCCCGATGCCAAAGGCATACGCCGTGTGTCCGGACGGGAATGCCTGGTTGAGGCCGGTCACGCCCTTGGGGCCGACGCCGGAGAACACGTCGTACTCCGCCGAGTGCGGCTCACCGTTATCCGGCCGCACGCCCTGGTCGGGGATGCGCCGGATGTCGAGCTGGGGGCTCAGAGTCTGGAAATCGTTCTCTCCGTTCCGGCTGCGATCGCCGAAGCCGCCCTTGTCCTTATCGGAGGTGAGCATGAACGGGCGCGGGTAGTTGAAGTCGGTCTTCGCGGAGCCGTTCGACGAGTTGTCTTCGGCGGATTCCATCGCGGCGACCGTTTTCGGCAGCGAGCCGTCCTCGACGCCTCCGATGAAGTACTCGCCGAGCTTCGGCCCGAGAGCATCGCGAAGCGTCTCCGTCCAGATCATGTCCGCGTCCTCGAGGGCGCGCAGCGACTGCACGGGATCGGCCGCGCCGGCGTGGTTGATGCCCTGGACGAACTCGTCGTTGTGCCCGAGCACCGCGGCACCGGCGTCGGTGACGTCCCCCTTGAATCCCGTCGCGCGCACCGTCGACTCGTCCGTGGAGTCGTACTTTGCGGGAGCCCACCAGTCGAAGAACTGGCCGAGCATCTCGGTGCGGTTCGGTCCGGGAGGAGCCTCGGCGGAGGCGACACCGGCCCCCGAGGCAAGAGTCATTATGGCGACGCCGGCGACAACTGCACGGCGTCCGAACGGACGTAGAGAGGTCATTTGGGGAACCACTTTTCACGATGAGAATCTGTACCAACTGGTTGCGCGACCGCCCGACAATTTTGCAGACGGCAACGCAAAGAACAGGTTTCACCCCGGAAGAAAATCTGGGGTTCGGAACTCGTGAAATGCGCGTGAATTTCGCGCGGACAAAAAGAACTACCCAAGAGTGAAGAGCACCCACGCGGGAGCGCGTCATCCATAAGCTAAGGACCGTGCCCGAAATTTTTCGCGTGGAGAACCTCGACACCTGGATACGAGGCGAGGTCGAGTCGGCCGGCGCCACGGAGAAACGATGGTTTCGCGATCCTTCATCGGACGGTGGTCGTTGGTTGTTCAAGCCGCACACCTTCAAGGAGCTCAAACTCTCCAAAGAACGAGTTGCCAAAGGTGACGCTCCGGACTTCTTACGGTGCGGCGAGCACTGGGCTGAAAAGATATCCTTCGAAATTGCCGAGCTTCTTGCCGTGCCGTCTGCGGTCACCCGTCTCGCAAAAGTCCACCATCACACGTCTGGCGAGCTGCTCACAGGATCAATGAGTCTGGATTTCGCCCCTAGCAATTGGGAATTCGCGCCAGGCGCTACGATCCTCAGTTCGCTGGATCCCGAATTCGACACCGACAAATGCATAGGGCACACGTTGGAGGCGGTTCACCAAAGTTTGAGGGACCTGGGCGGACCGCCAGACTCTGCATACAGTGAGTGGCAAGCCTTCGATGTCTGGGCCGGTTATTTGTTGTTGGACGCCCTCATCGCCAATACAGATCGGCACGCCCACAATTGGGCGATACTCCAGCGGCCGAACGACGGCAGAGAGTTTCTTGCCCCCTCGTTTGATCATGGGTCGTCCCTAGGCAGCAAACTTGACGACAGTTTTCGAGCGCCTAGGACAGACCGAAGTGCTGCCGCCGCATGGTGCGAAAAGGGCAATACCCGCAAGTTTGACGGCGGAGCGCGCAATAGTCTCGTCTATCTCGCCGAACGCGGTCTGTCGATGTGTTCGGAAGATTCCCGCAAGTATTGGGTTGAGAGGCTCAACAGCCTAGATTTAGGGCAGGCCACAGCAGTTGTTGATTCGGTCCCTGATTTGTCGGAATCAACGAGTACGTTCATAAAGAACGTACTCGAAGTGAATCTTAGGAGGTTACGTCATGCTCTCGATTGAGCCCTTTTCAACGACGGCCTCCACCGGCGTCGGGGCGCGACTTTCACGTCTTCTCGTCACGCGTCGCGATGCGCGGGACATGACGTACCGGGCTCTTGGGTTCTTAGACCGAGTCTTCGACGAGAGTAACCACGCGTCGTACCAATTCTCGTACTTGACACAACTGCGAGACGAAGAGTCCTTTGTTCCGCTCATCGGCTTTCGCGACCGCTCCCGGGTGTACACCTCCCCGCGGATGTTCCCAACGTTTGCGGAGCGAATTATTGGTGCCGAACGACCGGATCGAACGGAGTATTTGGAAGCGCTAGGACTTTCGGAAGACGCGGAGCCATGGGAGATCCTTACGTCGTCCGGTGGACATCGTGATGGCGACCCGATCGAGTTGATTCCGGTGCCGACGATTGATCAGCAATCAATGCAATCGACATCCCTTTTCCTCGTTCACGGCATCAGGCACATGTCCGAAGCTGCGAACAGCAGGATTGAACAGCTGTTACCGGGCACTGCCCTTGAGCTTCGACACGATCCCCAGAACAAGTTCAATTCCCGAACTATCGATGTAATGGACGGCGAGCTCAAGCTGGGGTACGTGCCTGTGCCCCTGCTCGACCATGCTCATTCAGTTCTGAACGGGTCCGGCTACGAGCTCGAGGTCGTAGCAGCGAATTCCGCAGAGGCGCACCCGCACCTACGCTTGCTGGTTCGGCTCACGGGAAAGCCCACGGAATACGTATTTGACCGGCCGGAATGGGCCACGCCTCACCGCGAAACCTAACGAGAACGCAACCTGCTCGTTTCCGTTCGCTTGACTACTGACGCTCTTCGGCCGCGTCGAGAAAGCGCTCGGCGAGTGCCTCGATGATGTGGTCGACGGCAGGCTCGTCCCCGAGCAACGGCGCCTGAGCGCCGCCGGCCCCACGTGCCCGTCCGGCGAAAAAGCCACGCGCGAGCAGCAGCGGCACACAGATTTCCCGCTTGTTGACGTCGAACGACGCGTTCAGCACGGCATGCCGGACCTCGCCCTCGAAGTATCGCTCGGCTACGGCGGCGCGAAGTCGCTCGATCTCCACACCTACCGACTCGAATGAGGAACCGGCACTTGCCAGGACGAGGTTGCGCGCACCGGCCAGACCGGCGGCGTCGCCATCGGAGTCGGCGCCCGGTGCGGTTGAGGCCGAGGCGAGGATCGCGTTGACGAGGCGGGACTCGGGCGCACCGCGCTGATCGCGCAGGTCACGGCCGAGGTGCGGGGTGACTCGGATTCGGTTCAGCTGGCCACGATCGCCGCGCGTGGCGACCTGCGCGGCCGCCCCTATGTCGTGGCCGACGTGATAGCCGGCGGCGATAAACGCCGGGATTACTACTACCTCGGCAGATGTAGAGGCGAGTTCGGCGGTGAGCACGTCCGAAAGCGCAGGTGCCTGCACATCTTCGTCGACGAAGCCCGCGACCACGCGGACGCCGGCAAGACGCGCGCCGAGGAGCGACGTGAGGCGTTCGGTGTCGGCGCGCCCTTCGAGGTTACGGGTGCCGTGCCAGGCGACCACCGCGGTGGGCGCAGCGAAGCCGGCCGTGATCACCTGCGGCGGCGCGGGCGCAGCGGGGCGCGGCCGGATTCGAGCTCGTCCTGCATATGCCGGGCGACGGCGACCGAGCGCCGCGGATCGCCGGAATCGACGGCCACCTGCACGCGGCCGGTGAATGTGTGCGCGGTGGCGCGCGCCGGAACGGCGGCCGTGCCGGCATCGCGGTCGCCCGCGTTGACGCAGAAGATGTGCCGCCACTCGGCCTCGCGCGCGACCTCGGCGTCGACCGCCGGGTCCCCGGTCGCGGTGTGCGCGAGCCAGGCGTCGGTGAGGTCGCCGAGGATGAATTCGCGCTGCACCCACTCGTCGCGCGGGCCGAGGAGCTCGGCAATCGACTGGTGCAGCGTCGGCGCGACGATGCGCAGGCGCGCGCCGGCGCCGGCGAACGCGGCGGCCCGGCGCGCCGCGACCTTTCCGCCGCCGACAAGCACCACCAGCTTGCCCTCCAAGAGGAGGGCCAGCGGGAACGAGTCGGCCGGGGAAGGTGCGGCGTCCGACGTCATACGTGGGGTGACGGCGCCCGCGGCGAGAGGCGCGGGCGAGTCGGGGATGTCCGACGGGGCCAGCGGTGCGGCCGGGGCGTAGGGAGCCAGGGTCATAGGTGGATTCCGCACTCGGTCTTGCCCGAGCCGGCCCAGCGGCCGGCGCGCGCGTCCTCGCCCGGGGCGACACGGCGCGTGCACGGCCCGCATCCGATCGACGGGAAACCGTCATAGTGCAGCGGGTTGATGAGTGCCTCGTTGAGCGCGGCCCAGCGCTCGATCTCCGGCAGCGTCCAGTTCGCGAACGCGTTGACCTTGACCATCTTGTGCGAGCGGTCCCACTGCACGACCGGGGTGTCGGCGCGGCCGACCGAGTCGGAGCGGCGCATGCCGGTGACCCAGGCCTCGTAGCCGTCGAGCGCGGCGTTGAGCGGGGCTACCTTGCGCGCACCGCAGCATGCGGTCGTGTCGATTTCGTAGGGCTTGCCCGTGAAGTTCGCCTCGTGCTGCGCAACCGTTTCCTTGGCGCGCACGTCGATGACGTTGACTGTGCCCTTCGCGGCGAGCTGGTCGCGCACCTCGAGGGTCTCGGCGAAGTGGTAGCCGGTCTCTAGGAACAGCACGTCCACGCCGGGCTGGAAGCGTGCCGTGTACTCGGGTCCGACGGTGTTGGCCATCGAGCAGGCCACGGCGAGGCGGTTGCCGAAGGTCTCGGCGGCCCAGGCGAGGATCTCGTCGGTGCTCGCGTCGGCGAGCTCCTCGGCTGCTGCCTCGGCGATCTCCTTGAGCTCCGCCTCGCTGCGCACGCGGCCGGGGCCGAGGTCCGCCGGGTCCGGGATCAGGCTCGGGTCCGGGTTCAGCCGCTCGTCGCGGGCGACGTAGTCGATGTCCGCGGGGTCGGCCTTCTCCTCGCTCACCGAGATGAGCGAACCGGCGAGACCCGGGATGTTGAGACTCACTTGAGCTTCTCCTCCTCCGCCCTGCGCGACCACTTCGCGAAGGTTTCGCCCTCGCTGCGGTCGTCCAGGAAGTTGCGGACAACCTTTTCGACGTAGTCGGTCAGATCGTCCGCCGGCACCTTGAAGCCGCGAACCGACTGGCCGAACTCGCCCTCGGGAACGTTGTCCCCGGCCAGGCTGCCACCGAGGTGCACCTGGAAACCGGGGGTATCGCCCTCGATGAGCTGGCCCTTGAGGCCGATGTCCGCGGTTTGGATGCGGGCGCACGAGTTCGGGCAACCGTTGAGGTGCACCGAGATCGGCGGGTCGATGACCTCGCCCTCGAAACGCTTGTCGAGTTCGTCGAGCACGGTACGCGCCTTTTCCTTTGTCTCGACAAACGACAGCTTGCAGTATTCAATTCCCGTGCACGCCATGCCCACCCGCGTGAATGGGCCGGGGTACACCGGTAGGCCAAGGTCCACGAGGCCCTCGACCAGCGCATCGACCTTGTCCTCGGCGACGTCGAGGATAATGATCTTCTGGTGGGGGGTGAACTTGATCCGCTTCGAACCGGCCTGCTCCGCGAGGTCGGCGACCTTGGCGAGAGTCTCGCCGGACACGCGACCGACCACTGCGGTCGCACCGACGTAGAACCGCCCGTCCTTCTGCTTGTGGACGCCCGAGTGGTCGCCACGCTGCCCCGAGTACTCCGGAGCAGGGCCGTCCGGCAGAGGCGAGTCGAGGTACTCGGTCTCGAGAATCTCGCGGAACTTCTCCGGTCCCCAGTCCTTCATGAGGAACTTGAGCCGCGCCTTGTTACGAAGGCGGCGGTAGCCGTAGTCGCGGAAGATCGATACGACGCCTTCGTAGACATCTGCAGCGCGCTCCGGCGGCACGAACACGCCGAGACGGACCGCGAAGTGCGCGACGGTGGAAAGGCCGCCGCCGACCCACAGGTCGAAGCCCGGGCCGAGCTCGGGGTGCTCCACGCCGACAAACGAGACGTCGTTGATCTCGTGGACCACGTCGAGGCTCGGATGTCCCGTGGCCGCGGTCTTGAACTTGCGCGGAAGGTTGGAGTATTCGGGATTGCCGACGACCCGGTCGTGCATCTCCTGCAGGTACGGGGTCGGATCGATGATCTCGTCCGCGGCGACGCCGGCGACGGGGCTGTTGAGGTAACCGCGCGTGCAGTCGCCGCACGCCTCGGTCGTCTCGAAGCCGATGCTTTCGAGACGGCGCCAGATTTCGGGCACGTTCTTGATATCGACCCAGTGGAGCTGCAGGTTCTGCCGGTTCGTAATGTCGGCTGTACCGCGCGCGAACTCAGTGGAGATGCCGGCGAGGACGCGGAGAGCCTCGGTGGAGATCTCCCGACCGTCCACGCGTACGCGCATCATGAAGTACTCGTCGGCGAGCTCGAGATCGCTGAGGTCGGAGGTCGCGCGGGCGCCCAGGCCCTGGCGGCGCTGGGTATAGAGCCCCATCCAGCGGAACCGGCCCATGAGATCCGATTCCTCGATCGAGGAGAACCCCTCCTTGGAGTACTTCTCGAGGATGCGGGAGCGCACGTTGAGTGCGTCGTCTTCCTGCTTGAACACCTCGTTGGCGTTGAGCGGCTCCTTGCCGTCGACCTTCCACTGCCCCTGTGGCTTGGGAGCGCGGGCGGGGCGCTTGCGCGACTGGGAGGTATCAGTGGCGGTCATGGTTGGCGAACTCCTTTTAGTTGCTCCCGGCCGCGGCGCGGGCAGGCGCCGGATGGATGCGGCCTCGTGCAGTCACCGGCCGGAGCGCACTCTCGAACCGACCCGTGGGACGTCTAGTAGATTATCCATGATAGACAGACCTGTCTACTTGGTCGATGGGGAGACGCCTTCGGGGGCGCGGCGACACCCCTACATGCACCCGGCGCACTCCGGTTCAATTGTCTACAGAACGCGCGTGACGTCGGACCTTTCCGACTACGGTTGTGTGCATGGCGAATGAAGGCCACGAGGCGAACGATCCCCCTGCGACAAACGATCCCTCTGCGAGGAACGGACCGGTCCCAGGCGATGGCGTGCGCATCGGCCATGAGGAGCGCCAGAACGCGGCCGACGATCTCGCCGAGCACTTCGCCGCCGGCCGCCTCGAACAGTCGGAGTTCGAAGACCGCACCGGAGCGGTATGGCAGGCAAAAACTCTGGGCGAGCTCCAGCCCCTGTTCTTCGATCTCCCCGGCGGTTCCCTCAATGGATTCCTGACGTCACAGGGCGCATCCGGCGCGGAGCGCTCTTCCCAGGCTCCGGCAACGGTGGATGACGAGAACACCGGTGAGGTCGCGCGGTCCGGCGACAACGAGGCTCGCACCGCGTGGAACAAAGCGATCACCATTCTCATGGGAATCTTCCCCATTCTCATGCTGCTCGCGTTCTTCGGACTGCGCGCCGTCGGGGTCGAGCAGGCCTGGCTCGTCTTCCTCCTGATCCCGATCTTCTATGTCACGATCGGTGTACTCATGTCCGACGACGACGCTGACGACGATGACGACAATCGGGATGAAGGCGAGGGCGACGGCAGCGCGCACGAGGGCCGCGCGGCGCAGTAGGGCCGCGCGAGACGGTAGGGCGCCGCGCGGGAGCTCAGCCCTCCCGCTTCGGCGGGCGCGGGATGAAAAAGGACACCCGCCGGGCGTAGGCATCCCAACCGGGCCGCTGCGACATGGTCTTTTCCAGCAAGCGCGCGCCCGAGCCCCACACGAGCAAGAAGGTCATGAGCATGGGGGCGACGAAGGTCCATGCCGCCGGCCCACCACACGCAGGCGTCGCCGAAGTAATTCGGGTGCCGAGTCCACGACCACAGCCCACGGTCCATGATGCGTCCGCGGTTCGGATCGTTCTTGAACGCCGCGAGTTGGGCGTCGCCGACGGCCTCGAATACGAAACCGAGAAGCCAGATGCCCAACCCCGCGAGGGCGAGCACGGCGAAGGCACCGGCCGGGGCCTCGCTGACGACGAGCGCCTGGAGCGGCAGCGACACCACCCACTGGATCGCTCCCTGCAGGAAGAAAACCTTGCGCAGAATCACCGACGCGCGGGGGTTGCCCTGCGGGTCGTACCCTCCGCTGCGTTCGAGCATGTCCACGTACCGTGGGTCCTCGCCCTTTCCGGCGGTCTTGCGGCCAACGTGTACCGACAGCCGCGCGCCCCAGACGATCGCGGCGGCGGCGATCGCGAGGACATGCCAGTCGAGTCCTACCTCACCCCCAAGACCGGCACCGCGCAGCGCGACCACCACGAGCGCGACGACGGCGAATCCCGCGCCCCAGGTGACGTCGACGATGTTGAATCTGCCGATTCGGCGGCCCACGACGTACGTGCCCAGCTGGAGCAGCAGCAAAGCCACGAGACAGATCGCCGACGCCGTGGCGAATGTGGCGTACGACGTCATAGGGCAAACGTCCCTTCCGGTCGGCGAAGGACGAATTGCTCCACGCCCATGCGCCCTTCGGCGAAGGAGCGCGTGCCTCCCGTGAGGTACAGATCCCAGACCCGCGCGGTCTCCTCGCCCCAGCCCTCGACGATTCGCTCGCGGTGCGCGAGGAACCGGCGGCGCCATTGCTCGGCGGTCCACGCGTAGTGTTCGCGCATCGCGCGCACCCCGATCAGTTCGAGCCCGGGGGCGGTGAGCAGATCGAGAGTGACGCCGGGCGGACGCATCGACATGTCCGGCGCGATAAACGACTCGATGAACGGGCCGCCGCCCGGGTGGCGGCCGGAGCGGGACATCTGTTGCACGAGCACCCGGCCTCCCGGGCGAACGCAGCGGTGGAGTACCCGCGCGCACTCGGGGTACCGGGAGTCCCCGACGTGCTCACCCATTTCCAGCGACACCACGGCGTCCCAGGAATCATCGCGCGCAGAGAGTTCGCGGTAGTCCTGTAGGCGGACGTCGACGAGGTCGCCAACGCCCTCTGCGACGGCGCGATCGCGGGCGAAGCGTTGCTGCTCACGGGAGATCGTCACCGCCGTGACGCGCACGCCGCGGGTGGCTGCGGCGTGGATCGCCATTGCCCCCCAGCCGCAGCCGATATCGAGCAGCCGGTCGCCGGCCCCCAGCCGCAATTCCTCACAGACCAGCTCGAACTTCGCGTGCTGCGCGGTCGCCAGGGTGTCGTCCGGATTCGCGTCCGGATCGGGCTGGCCTGCGGGAAACCAGCCACACGAGTAGGCCATCGACGGGTCGAGGATCTGGGCGTAGAAGTCGGTGGGCAGATCGTAGTGGTGGCTGATCACGTCCCGGTCCCGCCGAAGCGAATGCAGCCGGCCACGAACGTTGGACTGCGTGGCCGGTCGCGGCGGGCGCGGGCCGACCGCGCCGAGGGTGACCGCGAGCCGCGCGAGGCGGGCCACCGCCTTCGGCCCCGGCCGCGCCCCGGCCAGCGCGCGTGAGCGGATCACGGACCACAGGTGGTTCATGCCTTCGGCCAGGTCACCGGGCGCGTCGATCTCGCCGGCGACATAGGCCTGGGCGGCGCCCAATTCGCCCGGGGCCCACAGTTGCCGGCGCAGGGCGTCCGGCGACGTGAGGCAGACACGGGGCGCGTCGGCCGGTCCGGCCACCGAGCCGTCCCAACATTCCAACCGCACCGGAAGGTCGCCGCCGATCAGCGGTCCGATCGCACGGGCGATCGCCCCGGCGACGGGCTCCCCCGCGCTCACCGGTCCCGCTCCCGGTCCCGGTCCCGCTCCCGCTCCCGCTCCACGACGAGCTGCGCGACATCGAGGTACCCCGACCGGAATCCCGCTTCGCAATACTGCAGGTAGAAACGCCACATGCGGACGAATGTGTCGTCAAAGCCGAGATCACGAACCTCGCCGGCGCGGGCGGTGAAGCGGTCCTCCCACAGCCGCAGGGTTTCGGCGTAATGGAGGCCGAAGTGAGTCCGCGCGCCCAGCCGTAGCCGCGTCCGGTCCAGCGCGCCCTCGATCGCCTCGATCGACGGAATCCGCCCGCCGGGGAAAATGTATTTGTGCATCCACGTGTAATTGTTGCGCGTGGTGCGCACGCGCTCGTCGTCCATGAGAATGGCCTGCAGCGCGGCCTTTCCGCCGGGCGCGAGCACGCGGTCGATGGCCGCGAAGTACTCGCCCAGGTATTCCAGGCCCACGGCCTCGATCATCTCCACGCTGATCACCGCGTCGAACTCACCCTCGACATCGCGGTAGTCGCACAGTTGCACCGCGACGCTCTCTCCTAGACCAGCGTCGTCGGCCCGCCGCTGCGCGAGTTCGCGCTGCGCCTCGGACAGCGTGACCGACACGACCTGCGCCCCGCGACGCGCCGCGCGGAGGCACAGCTCCCCCCAGCCGGTTCCGATCTCGAGCAGCCTGGTCCCCGCACGCACCCCCGCCGCATCGAGAAGCGCATCGATCTTGGCTTCCTGGGCGGGGGCGAGCTCGGCAAAGGTGGGTGTACCCGCCTCGTGTGACGTCGGACCGCCGTCCTCGGCGAGCCGGCCGCGGCGCCTGGGCACGGCGGGAAATAACGCCGACGAATAGGTCATCGTCTCGTCGAGGAACAGCGCGAAGAAGGCGTTGGACAGATCGTAATGGGAAGAGATGTTGCGCCGGGCGTTCGCCTTGTCACCGTCGGTCGCCCGCGGCGGGCGCGGGATGTAGAGTCCGCGCAATATCCGTAGTGGGCGAGGCACGAGGGTCGCCTGGCGATCGGCGAACTCGGCGAGCAGCGCGGGCATATCCGGGGACGTCCACTCGCCGGCCATATACGACTCGCCGAGGCCGATGGATGCGTGGCGACCGACTCGGGAATGGAATTCGCTCGGGCGATGGATGATCATGCGAGGAGCGTTCGGGGAGTGCCGGCCCGCTCCCAGAACCCTGCCGTCAGGGTATTCGATCCGCACCGACATCCCTCCGGCAACGGCGGCGAGGATCCACTTCGTGCCGAGCGCGAACATCGCGGTCACCGGCCCACGGGGCGCGGGAGGCACACCCGGGGCTTCTCGCCCCGCGGAGGTATCGGACTCGGGAACGGGATGGACCCGGAGGCCTCGCGCCCACAGGTAGACACCGTGAGCGCGGATTTTCGCCGACACCGCGACCGGTTCGATCGGGCGACGGAGCGCCAACCCGAGCAATGTCTTGGGCGTGGCCGCTTGCTTCGTTCCGGGCTCGCCCTCGCGCTCCAGGCGAATGCCCACGTACAGCTCGTCGCCCGGGGGCGGAACGTCGAGAACATATCGGCCTTCGCCGTCATGGAACGGAGACACCATAAAGCTCTTCGGCACCTCGGCCCGCCCGCGGGCGTCCGGCCGCAGCAGGTAGTGGTGGAGCCCGCCGTAGGTATTGCGGACGACGGCGAGCACCGCGGCCGGCTCCCCCGACGCGGAATGCAGCCACACCACCGACAGCGGATCGAAACCGGCTCCGGCGACACGGCCGGTGCAGGCGAGCAGCGCCGGGCCTTCGACGTCGAGGGTGCGGCCCCACTGAGAATCTTCGCGCGCGGCGAGCTCGGCGACCTTCCGGCGCAGGGCGGCCCCGAAGGACGGCACACTACCGATGTCGAGATCGGCCGGGCGGATGCTCGCCAGCCGCGTCGTCCAGGCGGGAAATCCGGGCAACGCCGCAACTCCGCGCCCGTCGACCTGCAGCTGGTCCACGTCGACGAGCCACCAGTACGAGCGGGCATACACGTCGTGCCGAATCGGGCCGCTGCGCGAATGGCGCACCGAGGTCTCATACAGCGCGTGCGGAGCCGGACCGGATGTGGCGCCGGGACGTGCGCTACCGCTGCCGGCGGACCTGGCCCCGTCTACCGTCACGGAGTCAAGACGTAACGAACGGCCTGGCATCAGTTCCACCGCCCGCCGAGCTTCTCGGCCGCCCGCAATCCCGACGCGGCGCCATCCTCATGAAAGCCCCAGCCGTGGTAGGCGCCGGCGAACACCACACGGTCGGAATCGATCTCGCCGAGCCGGGCGCGCGCTGCGACGGATTCGGGCGTGTAAAGCGGGTGCGCGTATTCGGCGCTGCGGAGGATCTTTTTCGGGTCGACCAGCTCTCGCCCGTTGAGGGTGACGAGAATCCGGGTCTCCCCCGGCACGGGGAGGTGCTGTAAGCGGTTCATGTCGTAGGTGATCACTTCCTGCTGGGGGCCTTCGCCTTCGGAGGTAATTCGGAGCGTCGCCGAACTCAGATGGTTCCACGCCGCCCTGGCTCGCTTCGCGCGCGGAAGAATCGAGGTATCGGTGTGCATGATCATCTCGTTGCGCTGGTACGGCAGCGCCGAAAGTATCTCCGTCTGCGTCGGCGTGGGAGCCCCGAGCATGCGAAGGGCCTGGTCCGAGTGGGTCGCCACGACGACGGCATCGAAAGTGTCTGCGCCCGCGGAGGTATCTATCCGGACTCCGCCTGCCACCGAAACTACCTCGTGCACAGGCTCTCCGGTGCGTACATGCGCGATTTTCTCGGCGACCTTGCCCACATAGACGCGAGAGCCTCCGGCGACCGTCCGCCACTGCGGCGAGCCCAGCACCGTGAGCATGCCGTGGTTGTCGAGGAACCGAAACAGAAACTCGGCCGGATACTCCAGCGCCCGCCCGGGCTCGGTCGACCACACGGCGGCCACGAGCGGGATAACGAACGCGCGCCGGAAGTGCTGCCCGAATCTGTGGCGGTCGAGGAATTCGCCCAGCGTCTCGGGATTGTCCATGAGGTCGGACGCGGCATCCGCCCGGGCGAGCTGTCTACGCGCGGCTCGGTGGAAACGAGGCACGTCCGCAAGCATTTTCACGTGCCTTGGGCGCAGCGCAGCGCGGTTCGGGAGCATCCCCGCGACGCCGGTGCCCCCGCAGTATTCGACCCCGAGTTCGTCGTCGCGGATCGATAACGACATCTCGCTTTCCACGGTCTCGATGCCGAGCTCATCGAAGAGCCTGAGGAGGGTCGGATAGGTGCGCCTATTGTGCACGATAAAGCCGGAGTCCACCGCGATCGTCCGGCCACCGATCTCCACGTCGTGGGTGTGTGCGTGACCGCCGAGGCGGGAGTCCGCCTCGAACAACGTGACCTCGTCGTGGCGCGAGAGAACATGCGCGGCGACGAGACCCGACACCCCGGAACCAATCACCGCGATTCGGCGCGGACGCCGGAGCGCGGCGTAGTTGGCGATGCGACTTAAGTCGGGCAACTGGGTCTTATCGTCGGTCTCGCTCACGCAGAGAGACTCCTACCGTGTGCATACGTTTTGCGCTTACCGCCAAACGCTGCGCCCAGGCTACATGGTCCGAAGACCAGCCGACTGACCAACCTCCCTGGACATCACACCTAGCTGGAGTGTTCGATCGTGTCGGCGCTTGCCCACGCAGCAATCTCACCAGACCAAAATTAGGCTCTTCCGAAAAGCTCTGCCGAAGAACGAACGTGAAGCATGTGGAGCTCGGTTGCCTGGTGTAGTGCCCGCCGATCGAACCGTTCGAGGCTGCGAGTACGTTCATCGTCATCGATCACTATCGACGAGCCCATCTCCCACATCGCTTTTTTCGCCAGCACCATCGTGCGCATCGCTTCCAGCGCAACGGTCCGAACGACAGGTCGGCGCGTGGGGGCGAACAAGGCAAGAGTTGTGCTCGCGGTTCCTGTAGCGATCAAGCTCAGGTTAATCGCGGTCTCTCCGAGTGCACTGTATTCGCGGGCCCAACGGCGCACGAAACGAATTTCTTCGCTGAGCTCCTCGGGCATATGGTCCAGCTGTCCGTTGGTCCACGGGTCTTGGGCGAGACGTTGGGCAAGGCGAACACCGACACTCGCTCCCAAAAGGTGTCCACGCAGGTAGGCGGCGAATAATTGGTCCGCAAAAGGGGCGGGGCGCTGGCGTGGAGTCATGGGAGTCCTTCGGTGGAGTTGTTAGCGATCGATGCTGTCGGGTCGGGACCTACGTGTGCCCGGATCCACGATGACGTTCGTGGGGTCTGGAGTCGTTCGATCTCACCTCTGCTACAGAAAGCAGGCCGCGTTCGATCGCGTACCCTTCGACGTCGAACGAGTCGAAATTCGAACCCAGGTGAGGCGTGGAGGTCCACAGGGTGGGTCGGCGCGATCGATCCAAGGCATCCGACCCCGGTGGCCTAGGGGCTCGTGAGCGCGTCGGATGGCCGTCGTAAGTCGCCTTCTGCACCTGGTTAACATGCTGGGCGTCGACGTCTCGATTATTGGGAGTGCAGGCCATTCAGCCCTCCATGTCGACGTTACATGGCCGACGCTACGAGCCGGAAAAAGAGAAAAACTCACCCTTAGGGGTGAAACATGGACGTCAATAGTCATTCACGGCGCCCCTCCTTGCCCGACACGTGGACCGCCTGACAACTGACTCTCTTTTCTTAATCGACGATATGCGTACCGTTGAGGCACCATCGAGGGGTGGGCACCACAACCGTGTACAGCGAACCGCTCCGCATCGACGACTCCACCACGGTGGTTCTCGTCTCGCGCCAGACCCGCTCGGGCGGGACCGTCCCCCTCGGGGCGCTGACGACGCACGCCGGCGCCACCGAATGGACCGCGACCCCAAAGCCCGACCGCCTCGCCCTCGCGGGCATCGCCGTCGGCTTCGTCGCCGCGACCCTCGCGTGCGTCGCCATGGTCCGCCGGCCGCCGTGGCCGGAGATACTCATCCACGAAGAGCGTTAGACGCCTGCCCCCGGGCAGGAGAAGGGCCAGCAAATGAGCTTCTCCCACACCTGCATCATCGACGCCGAGCCCGAGAGAGTCTGGCAGTACTTCTCGTCTCCGGGAGCGCTCCGCCGCCTCGCGCCGCCGTTCCTCGCGCTGCAGCCCGTCTCCGAGGCGAGCTCTCTCGCGGAAGGCACCGCCGTGCTCGCCCCCGCGACCTCGCTCCCCGGTCCCCTGCGCGGACCCTCCCACCCGCGGTGGATCGCCCGGCATGATCCCCGCGGATACATCGAGGGCGCGCGCTTCGTCGATCGCTGCGCTTCGGCGCCCTACCTGCAGCTCACGGGCTGGGTCCACACGCACACCGTCGAGGCGGTGGACAACGAGCCCGAGGGCGCCGAGGACTCTGCGAACTCCGATGGCTCAGCGTCGAGCACACAGTCGACCGCCGTGGGCGACCACGTCGACGCCCGCGTTCCCGCCGGCTTTCTCGCCCGGACCTTCGCCTATCGCTATCGCCAGCTCGCCGCCGACCTCGACGTGCTCGAGCGGCTCCGGGTCGCCGCCCGCGAGCGCGGCGCAGGCTCCCTGACCGTCGCCGTGAGCGGCGCCTCGGGCCTTGTCGGCGCCCAGCTCACCGCGTTCCTCACCATCGCGGGCCACAGCGTCGTCCGCCTCGTCCGCCACGAAAGCGACCGCCCCGGCGAGCGGCAGTGGGACCCCGAGTCCCCGGCGCCCGACCTCCTCGACGACATCGACGTGCTCGTCCACCTCGCGGGGGCACCCATCGCCGGGAGGTTCACCGACGCCCACGTCGAGAAGGTCCGCTCGAGCCGTATCGGGCCGACGAGAGCGCTCGCGGAGCTCGTCGCGGCGCGTGGCGGGGCGACGGCGCTCGTCTGCGCCTCCGCGATCGGCCTTTTCGGCGCGGAGCGCGGCGACGAGATCCTCGACGAAGACGCGGCGCCCGGCGAGGGCCCCGTCGCCGACATCGTGCGCGAGTGGGAGGACGCCTGCGCCCCCGCGCGCGACGCCGGCGCGCGCGTCGTCAACGTCCGCACCGGCATCGCCCTCTCGGGCGCCGGTGGGATGCTCGGGGCACTCGCCCCGCTGTTCTCCACTGGGCTCGGCGGGAAGATCGGCGACGGCGAGCAGTGGCTCTCGTGGATCGCGCTCGACGACCTCGTGGATATCTACGCACACGCGGTGGTCGACCCGCGATTCGAGGGCGCCATCAACGCCGCAGCCCCAAACCCGGTGCGCAACTCCGAGTTCACCGAGATCCTCGGCCACGTCCTGCGCCGCCCCACGGTGATCCCGGTCCCCGCCGCCGCGCCCGCGCTCGTGTTGGGCCGCGACGGCGCGCGCGAGCTCGCGCTCGCCGATCAGCGGGTCGTCCCCGCCAGGCTCGCTGAGCTCGACCATCCGTTCCGGTTCCGCTCGCTGAGCGGCGCGCTCGCCCACGAGCTCGGCCGCGAGAAACTCCCCGACGTGCTGCCCGACGCGCCCGTCGAGACGCCCGGGGGCGCGGCCGAGTCGAGCCCGGGCGAGCCCGGCGCGTGAGCCGCTCACTCGTGTGGTTCCGGCGCGACCTCCGCCTCGGCGATCATCCCGCCCTCGCCGCAGCCGCGGAGTCCGGACCCGTCCTCGCCGTGTTCGTCCTCGACCCCGCGCTCGTCTCGGCGTCGGGCAGGGCGCGCGCGCTCGCCCTCCGCGACGCTCTCCTCTCGCTCGACGAGGATCTCGGCCATCGGCTGTGCGTGGTCCAGGGCAGCCCGGTCGACGAGATCCCGCGCCTCGCCGAGGCGGCGGGCGCGGACACCGTCTTCTCCTCCGCGGACCACGGGCCCTACGGCGCGCGCCGCGACGCGGCCGTCGCGCGGGCGCTTGCGGGCTCCGGGCGCGGATTCGCCCCAGTCGGTTCGCCCTACGCCGTCACGCCCGGTCGGGTCCTGACGTCGAACGGCACCCCTTATCAGGTCTTTACCCCCTTCCGTCGGGCCTGGTACGGGCGCGGCTGGCCCGCGCCGTCCGTATCGGGGCGCGAGAGCGCGGACTGGCTCGATCCCGCCGCTGTCGGCGGGGCGTCCGGGTCGACCGGGTCGACAGAGACGACCGAGCCGGCCGGGTCGAGCAAGCGAACCGACCCCGGGGCGGCGCTGCGGGAAACACTGTGCTCCCTCCTCGGGGAGGGCAAGGCGCCGCTCGAGGTCGGCGAGGCCGCGGCGCGCGCCCGGTGGCAGGAGTTCCTCGACGAAGGGCTCGAGGGCTACGCGGAACGGCGCGACCGGCCCGACCTCGACGCGACGAGCAGGCTCGGCGCGCAGCTCAAGTTCGGCACGATCCACCCCCGCACGATGCTCGCCGACCTAGCCGCCCTCGGCCCCACGAGCGGGCTCGACACCGCCCTCGCCGACAGCCGCGACACCTTCGCTTCCGAGCTCGCGTGGCGCGAGTTCTACGCCGACGTCCTGCACCACCAGCCGGCCAGTGCGCGCGAGAACATCGACGCCCGGTGGGAGCGTTTCCCGTGGGCAGACGGCGGCTCGGCAGACGAGGCGTTCGCGGCGTGGCGGGACGGGCAGACGGGGTACCCCATCGTGGACGCGGGGATGCGCCAGCTCCTCGCGGAGGGCTGGATGCACAACCGCCTGCGTATGGTGGTCGCCTCGTTCCTCACCAAGGACCTCCGGGTACACTGGCGGCGCGGAGCCCGGCACTTCATGGACCACCTCGTCGACGGCGACCTCGCGTCCAACCAGCACGGCTGGCAGTGGACGGCGGGGACCGGCACCGATGCGGCGCCGTACTTCCGCGTGTTCAACCCCGTGACCCAGGGCAAGCGCTTCGACCCCGAGGGCGACTACGTGCGGCGGTGGGTGCCCGAGCTCCGCGATATCGAGGGCGCCGCAGTCCACCGGCTCCGCGAAGACGGCCACGGCGAGTACCCGGCCCCGATCATCGACCACGCCGAGGCCCGCCGCGAGGCGCTCGCACTCTACGACGACGTCATCCGCGGGTCCTAGGCGTCGGGCGCCGCCCGGTCAGGAGGCCGAGGGGCAGAGGGGGACGGCGTCGCCGCGGCCGCCCGCCTGCGGGGTCGTGATAAACGCGCACGGCCACCAGCCGCGGTCGGACACGGTGCGTTCGACAAGGTCCCAGGCGTCCGCGGAGAGATCCGGAGTCCGGCTGAGCACGAAGCCCGACGTGCGCGCCGGGTCGCCGACGATGGCCAGCGAGTAGTCGTCGGCGAGGTAGGTGACCCGGTAGTTCGCCGTGCTGTCGTCTCCCTGGAACGGCACGCCGTCGAAGGCGACGTGCAGGGACGCGGGGTCCGAGGGGTCGACGACCTCGGCCTTCCCGCTGATCCCGGACTCGGCGCCCCACGCGGTGCGGCACGAGTTTTCCACCGAGACCGATGTCGGGGAGAGCACCCCGTACCTGGCCTTCGTATCGCTCGCGCACTGGAGCGTGAAGGGCTGAGGGATGGCGGCGACCTGGAACCACTCGCCCGCGTACCGGTCGAGGTCGATCTCCCCGACGGACGTGAGCTCGGGCCCGCCGATCGAGCCGAGCTGCACGGCGGGCGGATACCTCAATCCCGACGAGCCACTAGCGATGCGTCCGCCGTCGGTGGGGTCTCCGGATTGGGCGGATGCAGTGGCGGGCGCGACCACGGCGACCGAGGCGAGCGCGAGAGAGACCGCGAGCGCTGCACATGTCCTGGACATCGAGGGTGTACTCATGCCCGGACCCTAGCCCAAACCCGACTCGACCGCATTGGTTCAATCTCACAATGCGAGAGGTGCAGAACTCGTACCTTTCTTGCCGCGCTTTTCACGAACCAGGCCACGAGCCTCTCGGTCTGAGATCGCAACTATCACCTGATTATGAAGCAGCCGTGAGCTTGATTGGCAGCACTGTGCGAAGGACGAATAAAGCCCGCTCTTCCGGGATCACTGCGCCGCCGTGTCCGAGCAGCTAGATCACCCAGGGCAAAACAGGCTACAGGAACGTTCGATTCCCGCCGGAGACTCAAATCCGAAAAGCGCCCCTGGTTATTCCCTCGATAGGGATAGATCCGAGCCTCTTTCGTGTGAACCGATCGTCACCCGGTAGCGCTCTCAGGCCTTCTCGAGATTCTCAAGCTTTGCTTCATAGTCCTTGCGCTCGTTGTCGTCGATGTCGGTCATCGCGCGGTCCGCGCCCAGGAGCGCGAATACGGCGTCACGGACCCGCGGCGGGCCGCGAGCGAGGCGGCATTGAGAATCGCCGTGCCGCGCGAAATGTGCACGTACGGGCGAGGGCGCTCGATGGCTCCGATAATGGCCTCGGCGATCTGCTCCGGGGTGCTCTTCGGCACGAGCTTGATCCCCAACACCTCAGCGGACAACATGTGGAACCTCGCGAGCGCGATCGGCGGAAGCGTTCTCGGAATGCTCACGATTTGGGGCTACCTGAGCCTCGCCGAGCGGTGGGGCCTAGATCTGCGGAAGCTGGATCGCGCCGTTGGAGACTGCGAGCGCGATGCCCGCGGCGACGCCGCCGATCGCGAGCGAACCGAGCACCGGGAGCGCGTTCTCGGCCGAACCGTCACCGCCGAGGCTGCCGAGCGGGTCGGGGATGCCGCCGGCCGGTTTCGCAGGGACAAACGCCGAGCGAAGCGAGACACCGTCCGCAACACCATCGTCGGCCCACAAGTAGCGGGTGCCGGTCTCGTCGGTGAAGGATGCGAAGCCCTCGTTGGCGAAGTTGTCGAGCCCGGCGGGGCGGTCGAAGATCGTGCCGTCGGAGACGAACTTCTTCCCGTCGAAGGTCAGCTCGACCGAGCGGCCCTGGCAGACCTCGTCGCACAGCGCGCGGAGCACGCCGTCGGAGTAGTCGAGAGCCATGAGTCCCTCGAACGGGGACTCGTAGGTGTCGACCAGCGTGGCCTTGCCGTCAGCGATAGTGACGAAGAGGACGTCGCCGGTGGCCTCGACGCCAACCGCGTATCCCTCAATCTCCGGCACGTACTCCACGGCCTCGAGCCCGGCATTCGCGCCGATCTCGCCGACGAACTCCTTGAGGGAGACCTCTTCAGTGGCGTCCAGCGTGCCTTCTTCGTCCTCGGTGAGCTCGAAGTGCAGCAGCGACGGGCGGCTCACGCTGCTGTCGTCGTTATTGCGCTCGGTGGCCACGTAGATGCTGCCGTCGGGGTTGACGGTCACGCCCTCGGCGTCGAGGGTTCCGGCGCCATCCGGGTAGTTCAGCTCGAAGGTCTGCTTCACCGAGTAGGCGTCGGCCTCCGCGTCGTAGGTCAGGACGTACAGGGTGCCCGTGCCGTTGTTCACGACATAGGCATTGCCCTCGTCGTCGAAGTCGACACCGGACATGTCCTCGTCGGCGAAGTCCCCGCCGAGATCCTGGTCCTTGATCTTGAACTCGCCGCCCGGGAACGGCTTTGTCTCGGTGTCGTCCTCTTCGCCCTCGGCGGTGTTGATGCCGTCCTTGGTGGGCGCACCGGTGACGGCGAAGTCGCCGGTCATGTCCGGGATGCGGCCCCACGTCGTCGCGGCGTGGCCTTCCCAGGTCGTCTCGTCGACGATCTCGCCGTCGGCGTCAAAAAGCCGGATAGAATCGTTCCCGCCGAGGCCGAAGCCGTCTGGGGTGTCGTCGGTGTAGATGGACTTGTATCCGCCCGACTCGATCGTCGTGCCCTCGGGGAAGACGATCGGATCGTGGGAGTCGTCATCATCCAGGAGGTACCAGCCGGAGACGTCGACGCTCTCCTCGGAGTCGCGGTTGGCGAGCTCGACCCAGTCGCCGACGGGATCGCCGTTCGACTCGACCTCGTTAATGACGACGCCCTTCGGGTCGCCAGCCTGCGCGAAGGCGGGCGCGGCGGCGACCATCGAGGTGGCAGCGAGGGCTGCGGTGAGCATTCCGGAGGTGAGCGAACGCTTATTCATTTCGACCTTTCCCGGGGCGATTCGATGTCGGCGACGCGGCGCAAGAAGGCCGCGAACACGGGGTCTCACGCTATGGAGCCGGAGTACCGGGAAAGCAGCGTCGCCATGAATCCAGGATTAACTCCGGTCGACGATCGATAAAATTGTCCAGGGCACACGGCATGCGAGCGCCCTCGCCCCGTCGGGCGCCTAGCCGAGGAACTCGTCGATCCGGGCGGACACCTCGTCCGAGAATTCGTCGAAGAAACCATGCCGGCCGCCAGGGTGGATGTAGAGATCGGCGTCTGAGATCTCACGGTGAAGGACGTGAGCGTTGCTGACCGGCGCCATGAGATCGTCGTCGCCGTGCATGATCAACGTGGGCGCCGAGATCTCACCAATCCTCGCCGAGGCATCATGCTCGCCGCTCACGCGCAAGTGCCCGCTACGCGCCCGTCCGGACATCTGCGCGTCTCCGAGCAGACAGCTTCGCAGCCCCTTTTCTCGCCACTCGGGTGTGTAGAAGAGGTCGATGAGGGTGTCGAGTCGCTCCTGGGGATCGCGCTGACCGAGACGCTTGCGCACATCGTCGCTGCGTTCGGTCGCCTCGGGCCCGCCCGGCGAGGTGCACGCGAGGACGAGCCGATCGACGAGGTCCGGGGAGTCGATCGCAAGTCATTGTGCAACCCGGCCGCCCATCGACGCACCGTATATATGGGGGCGGGAAATCCCGAGGCCTGCGAGAACGTGGCGTGCGTCGTCAGCGAAGGATCTGGTCGACCAGCCCTTGATCGAGTCGCGGCTCACTTCCGCGTGCGTGGTGCCGGTGCCGCGGTAGTCGAAGGTCACTGTGGTGAAGCGGTCGGAGAAGTGCTCGCGCAGCCCGTTCCACCAGCGATGCGAATTGGACTGGCCCGGCAGCATCAGCAGCGCCGGCCCCTCGCCGAGTCGCTGGACGGCGAGCTCGGCGCCGTCGCCGGCGCGAACTGTGGAGCGGTCGAGCTCGGCCATTTCATGCCCTCCTGCCTCGTGGGATCGGTGTCCACGCTATCGCCGCCGGGCGACGTCGACACGTCCGGCCGGATTCACTGCGGCTGGCCAACGAGTTTCCGGCCGCGCGCGGTGCTTCGCGACTTCACAGGATTCCCCGGCCCCCCGGAAGCCCTCTTCCTAGCCTTCGACGAGCTCGCGCAGCGTCTCGAGATCCCGGGCCACCGCGTCGCAGTCGCGCGCGAAATCGTCATCGCTCGCGTCCAGCTGCCGGACCGTGAACACCACCTCGACACCGTCGGGATGTTCGAACACCCGCAGCGGGTTGTTCACCACCTCCCCGGAGGGCAGCGCCACGTCGTGGTCGAGCACGCCGTACTCGTTGCGCGGCGCAAAGCGCACTCTCACCTCGCCCATCGGGGACGCCACGACGAGGTCGTCACCATCTCGCCGGACCTCTGCCTTCGCGAGCCCTGCTGCCCACCGCGGCAGGTTGTCGGGGTGGGCGGCGAAGTCGTAGACGCGGTTCGCCGGCGCCCCGATCACTTGGCTGACATGCGCGGATTTCATGTCGTTCGTCCTTTCGTCCCAAGCTCTTTAGAAGCTATGACGGCGGAGTGCTGACGATGCGAGTCGCCGGTGCGCGTATGGGTCTCGACGATGTCGAGCCCGGCCGCACGCACCTGGTCACGCACGTCGTCGATGCTCCGGAAATAGGCGGGCGCTATGGCGTGGTCGAAGATTTCCGTTCGGGGACCAACGAAGAATCCCAGCAGCATCGTCCCGCCCGGCCTCAGTGCGTCCGACAGCGTGCGGAGCGCCTCGGCGTGCTCCTCCGGCGGCAGATGGATCAACGAATACCAGGCGAGGACACCGGCGAAGCGGCCGTCTTCATCCCGCAGCGCCGCAACATCGCCGAGCCAGAACTCGCAGCCCGGGAAGCGGGACCTCGCGCTATAGACAAAGGCGCTCGACGGTTCGATCCCGCGCACATTGTGCCCCTGCTCTCGCAAGAATTCGGTGAGATGCCCCGGCCCGCAACCCACATCGATCAACGGCCCGTCCGCGACCCGCGCCCACTCAGCGATCAACGCCCGATCCACCGCATGCACGGACTCGATACTTCCGAGCATGTCGACGTAATCCTCGGCTCGGCGCGAATAGGCCTCGATCGCAGGTCCGGAGTTCACGCGCCTCAGACTACTCCGCAGATAGCGCGAGGTTCCGCGCCTTCGCAAGCGTCGACCCCACGCCCATCCTGCGCAGGTTCGGTCTGTCCTAGCCGGAGAGACCGAGGACGATCTCGGCGATCTTCTCCGGGTAATGCTCCGGCAGCCAATGCCCGCCGCGGCCGATGACGTGCAGCTCGAAGGGCGCGTCGACATATTCTTCCGCCAGCTCCGCCCCGCGCCGGTCGAGCGCCGGGTCGCCCTCTCCCCACACGTGCGCGGTGGGCACCGCGACTCGTGATCGGAAGAACTTCGGGTTCGCATATGGCAGAGCGCGATACCAATTGACGGCGTAGCCGAACGCTCCCGTCGCGATCACGTCGCTGTGCACTGCGGCGATCTGCTCGGCGTTCATGCCATTGAGTTCGAGCGCCTTGTCGAAGGCCGCGGGCACGCGGTCCGCGAGCACCTCGGGCACGAGCGGCAGCTGGAAAAAGCCCATGTACCAGCTGCGCAGAAGCTGCGCACTGGAGAGCATGGATTTGAGAAAAGCGCCAGTGCTCGGCACGGACAGCGTGGTGAGCGTTGCGACGAGGTCCGGCCGGGTCGCAGCGAGCTGCCAGGCGACCACTGCGCCCCAGTCGTGCCCCACGAGATGCACCGGACCGACGTCCAGCTTCTCGATCAGCGCCACCGCATCGCCCGTGAGCACCTCGATTCGGTAGTGACGTCGGCCGTCCGGGCGCGCACCGGGCGAGTATCCGCGCTGATCGAAGGCGACCGTGCGCAGGCCGCCGGCATTGAGGATGGCCGAGACGTCGTTCCAAATCGCCGAGGTCTGCGGAAAGCCGTGGAGTAGCACGACAGTGCCGGACGGCGCGGCGCCCTCCGCCGCGTCGGAATCGATGACGTCGAAGGTCAACCCGTCGTTGGAGAACTGGTTCATGCCCGCCCTTTCGTCGCGGCCCGATGCACCCATCCTGCCCTAAATCCGCGCCCGACCCACGAGAAATGCGGACCGCCCCGCCGCTTTTCCAAGCGACGGGGCGGTTTCGCACGCCGGGGGTGCGGGGCACCTCCGGCGTCATAGGTGTTGTGGTGGTTAGTCGTTCGCGGAGAAGCGGGACTCGAAGAAGTCGAACGCCCGGTTGACGTACTCGACCGGATCGCCGCCCTCCTCCTGACTCATCTCCAGCGCGACGCCCGTCGCGGCGAGCAGCGCCGGGAACAGGACCTTGACCTCGAGGCGGGACATCGACCCATCGGAACGGGCATACATCTCGTCCTCGAGATCGCGGATCAGGTCCTTAGCGCACGCCCGCTCGACGCTGCCGAGCAACACCGTGATGTTGTCGCCGAGCTGGATGAAGTTCGCCGGGGACATGATGTAGCCCCTAGAGGGGTCGATCATGTCGAGGAGGATCTCGCGGATGTTGCGAATCGGACCGTTCTCCGCCGGAAGTTCGTCGAACTTCTCCTTCCACTGCGAGGTGACGACCTCGATGAAGTGGTAGAAGGCGTCTTCCCGCTTCTGGAAATAATTGTGGAAGGTGCGGGTGGAGACGCCGGCACGATCCGCGATGGCCGCGATCGTCACGCCCTCCTCGCCCTCTTCGGCGAGGAGCTCGACGGCCGCCACCGCCAGGCGGCGGCGCGTCTCGCTCTTCTTCCGTTCGCGCAGGCTCTTCATCGCTGCGCGTCGGCCGACTGCTTCTTCTGCCACAGCTCGTCCTCGATCTCGACGAGCGTCTCACCTTCGATATCGACGTGCGGGAGGATCTTGTCGAGCCACTTCGGCAGCTTCCACGCGTAATCTCCGAGCAGGAACATGACCGCCGGGATCAGGGTCATGCGCACGAGGAACGCGTCGAGGAACACGGCGGCGGCGAGCGCGAAGCCCATCACCTTGATGAACGGCTCATCCATGAGCATGAACGCCGCGAACACGGAGATCATGATGAGCGCGGCGGCCGTGACCACGCGCGCGCCGTGCTTGAAGCCGTTCGACACCGCGTTGTGCGCAGTCTTGCCGTGGACGAAGCCCTCGCGCATTCGCGAGACCAGGAACACCTGGTAGTCCATGGCCAGGCCGAACACGAGGCCGATGAGCATGATCGGGAGGAAGGAGATGATCGGCTGCGGATCGGAGATGATCCCACCCCAGCCTTCCTGCCACAGGCCGACGGTGATACCGAAGGTCGCGGCGACCGACAGCGCGAAGCCCAGCGCCGCGACGAGCGGCACGAGGATCGAGCGGAACACCACCATGAGAAGCAGGAACGCGAGCACGAGGACGATTGCGATGTACGGGATCAGCACCTCGGACAGGCGGTCGGAGATGTCTTCGTAGATGGGAGACACACCCGTGACGGCGTACGTCGCGCCGGTTTCGGACTGGAATGCGCCCTCGCCGGATCGGATGTTCTCGAGCACCTCCGCGGCACGCTCGTCGGTCGCGCCGACTTCGGGCGTGATCATCACCTGCGCGGCCGTGCCATCCTCGCTGACCTGCGCGACCTGCGCGTTCGACACGCCTTCGGTGTCCTGCAGCTCCATGGCCGCCTTCGCGTAGATCGGCATCGCCTCTTCCGGGCTCTTGCCGTCGGCCTCGACGAGCGCGACCATCGGGGCGTTGCGTCCCGGGCCGAATCCCTCCTCGATCATCTCGTAGGCGACGCGGTTCGGGCTGCCCGGCTTCATGCTGCCGTCCGACGGCATTGCCAGGCGCAGCTGCGCCACGGGGAGTGCGAGCAGCACGAGCACCACGACCACGGCACCGGCGAACACGATCGGGCGCTTGCGGATCTGGCGGACCCACTTGAGGCCCATCGTCGGCGCCTCGTTCTCCGGGTCCGGAGCCTTGACCACCGGCGCACGGCCGGCGAAGACCTTCGTGCCGAACGCGCCGAGGATCGCCGGGAGCAGCGTCAGCGCGACGAGCACCGCGATCACGACCGTCACGGCGGCGGCGAGCGCCATCGCCGTCAGGAACGGGATGTTGATGATGGACAGCGCGACGAGCGCGATGACGACGGTGAGGCCGGCGAAGACCACGGCCGAGCCCGCCTTGCCGACGGCCATGCCTGCGATGTGTGCGCGCTCGGCGCGGTCGATGGTCTTGATTCGCTTCGCGAGTTCGGCCGGCGAAATATCGTAGCCGTCCACGTGTTTGATCAGCTCGCTGCGGAACCGCGAGACGATGAACAGCGCGTAGTCGATGCCGACGGCGAGGCCGATCATCGAGGCCAGAGTCGGGGTCATCGAGTTGATGGTGTCGGTGACCGAGGTCGCCGCGAGCACACCGGCGATGCCGATCCCGACGCCCGTGACGCCGGTGAGCAGCGGCATTCCTGCGGCCACGAACGAACCGAACGTGATGATGAGGACCAGCGCGGCCACGGCGATGCCGATGAGCTCGGCGGCGCCGCCGATTTCCTGGGTCTGGAAGGCGTTGCCCGAGTAGGCGATCTCGAGGTCGGACGACTCGTGCTTCTCCACGACCTCCTTGAACGCCTCGACGTCCTCGGCTGGGATGTCCATCGAGGACTCCGAGTCGAAGGTGACGTCGAGGAGGCCTGTGCGCTTGTCCTCGCTGAGGGGGCTCATCGCCGCGATATCTGCGTCGATCTGCTCCTGCGGCAGCTTCTGCGCGGCCTTGGCCTCGCCGAGCTGCTGCGCCATTCCCGCGGCCGCGGTGGCCGGATCGACGAGCGTCTCTGTGCCCGTGAGGTACGGCTGTGTCTTGAGGTCGTCGACGAGCGAGGTGACCTGCTCAGAGACCTCCGGATCGGTGAGGGTCTTACCCTCCGGCGCCTTGACCACGACCTGGCCGGCGGGCGCCTCCATCTGGTCTTCTTGACCGGGGAACTTCGAGCTCATCTCCTCCTGGGTCTCGATGGACTCGAGCCCCGGGATGGAGAAGGTGGTGGAGGTGGGCTTGCTCAGCGTCATCGCGGCGGTCGCGGCGGCAACCACGATGAGAAGCCACACGGCGATGAATCGCCAGCGATGTGCGTAGGCAGATCTACCTACGCGGTAGAGAAACTTTGCCATGGAGGGTGGGCTCCTTGAATTGGAACTGTCCCCGGCCTGTCGCCAGATCGCATATCGCTTGATCGAGCAAGCACCCGGGCTAACAGGACCAATTTGTACACGCACGGTGAAACTTTGCACAAGGAGCGCAACAATTCATTTTGCATGCACAATTCGGATTCTGCAGCCTCTTGGATTTCGCAGCCGAACACTCACGTGATCCGCGTCGCACGCCGGCATCGCCCGCGCGGGGGACGCAGCACTCCCAGGCCCACACTTTTCCCAGTTCCGGCGCCACGCCTCGCATATGACGTCGGAGTTCACAGCTCACCCGGCGGCCACTCTCGGCGCCGTCACAGAACGGGGAAGATTTCCATGGGTAACCTTCGTCACAATTTTCCGGATCGGCGGCGCGCTCAGGCGTGGGACTGCAGCCATTTCGCGCGTCCGAGAAGGCGTTTGCGCAGTCTCTCGGTAAGACCTTCGGCATCGGCGAGCAGCAACACCTCGTCGATGTCCGGGCGCAGCTCCTGTTGCACGGCGAGCAGCCGGTCGAGAGGCGCCTCGGGCGCGGGGCGCTCGGTCAGCGTCATCCGATCGCCCGGGCTCACCTCGCCCTCTTCGAGCACGCGGAAGTACCAGCCCTGGCAGCGCAGCTCGGCGAGAGTGAGGTTCGCGCCGATGTGTCCGAGCAGGTTATCGACCTTCCAGCACGGCGAGCGCGGCTGCGAGACCTGCGCCAGCGCGGTACCGATGCGGTAGATATCGCCCACGCACACCGTCTTCTCGGTGGCGCCGCGGCCGTGGAAGTTCTCCCCGAGCATGCCCGGTTCGATGCGCACGTTCGGCAGCGCGGCCGCGAATTTCTCGTAGCCCTCGAGGGAGAAGTAGTGCAGCGCCTTCTCCGGCCCACCGTGCACGCGATGGTCGCCCTGATGGTCGCCGCCGAGCCCCAGCGTCGTCACCGGAATCGGACCTCCGACGTCATGCTTGGTGATTGCCGAGGGCTGGCCCTCGGGCTCTAGCGGGCGCACCTCCCCCACGCGGACGCAGTCGAGCACCACATCGATGTGCGTGTTCGTCGTCTCTGTCGCCATGGCAGCCCCCTCGCTCTCGTCGCCAATGGCCCCAGTCTATGACGCCGGACGCGCGTATCCCCACTTGCGAGAGCGTGACCTACCGGTTGGACGAGTCGCCGGCGGTTACTCGAAGTCCTCCTTGGTGACGGTGATGTCCTCCTCGTTCTGCTCGTCCTGGTTGAGCTCGTCGAGGGTTTTGCGGCGCTCCTGCTCGCGGCGACCGAACGTCGCCCGGAGGATGGATTCGTGGCTGTCGGCGTTAGAACCGAGCGCGCCTGCGATAACGCCCATGGACGTCGATAGCCAGGCGAGGCTGCCGTAGTCGTGGAGCGAGGCTTCCTTGCCAAGCTGTTCGGTGAGGAATGTTTCGTCGATCACCACCATCGAGGACACGAAGGTCACCACGTACAGACCGAGGTACATAAACACGACGCCGGTGAGCACGGTGAAGATCGTCGTCGAGTTGTAGAGCCGCGCCCACACGGCGCTGAAACGGCCGCTCGATTTCGTCTCCCACAAGTGGTTCGCCGCGATGAGCCACGTGGTCATCACGGCGACCGAGAACCCGCTGATGAGCAGCAGGCGCAGTGGGCTGAGCACGCTCGCCATCTGCCAGATGGATGTGTAGAACACGCCGAACGAGGAAGTCGCGACGGCCGCCGCCATCACACCCTTGAGCGAGGCGACAAGCTTCCACGGCTGGTTGATGCGCATCATCCCGATAACGGTGCGCACCCACCCCCAGCGGGTCTCGACGACCAGGGTGCTTTTCGCCTGGCCGCTGCTGTCGTCGGTCCAGTGGTGATTCTTCGACTGGACCGCGTACAGCAGATCCTCGTGGATATCCTGTCGGATGATCCCGGCGGCGGAGGCGACGATGAGACGCTCGACCACTCGCGCGACCCGGCGCACGCCGCAGGCGGGCAGCGAAATGATGCCCGCCATGCGCTGCAGGTCGATCTCGGCGGGGGTGGGCTTGCCGCCCCAGAGCCGCGGCATCTCAGTGAGGAAGATGACGACGTCGTCGGTCTTGCGGTTCCTCGGCACCGAACCGCCGAGGTGCACCTCGCCCTCGGGATCGAGGAGCAGGGAGCCCTGTTCGATGGAGACATCTATCGTCTCGCCGAGGTCCTCGCGCACCTTCGCCTCGAGCCCATCGCGGAGTTTATTGGCGATCGTTGTGGGCAGGCCTCGTTCGGCCACGATCCTCAGGCCTCGGCTCAATCCGGCCACCCCCTTGCGCTCGACGAGCATCGCTCCCTCGGCACTCATCGCGCAGCGCCGTTTTTCTGTCGCGTTTCAGCGTATCGGCGCCGGCACTCTCGCGTGCACAACTGTGCCCCCGCACCGAGGCGATGCGGGGGCACGAAGAGGGCCGACCGGAGCGCGGTCGAGTGTTGCAAGGATCAGCTGCCCATGAGCTTGGAGACGTCGACGCCATTGATGACATCGGAGACGAATCCGGACGGATCGCTGGAAATGCCGCCCAGCTGAGTCGATCCGCTCGTTAGAGAGCCCAGCCCGGCGTCGTCGAGGCTGCCGGTCACGGCCTCGACCGCGTTAGGATCGCGAATCGTCACGCAGGTGCCGATGGAGTTTGCGGTCTTTTTGCCGTCGATGAGCACCGTGGTAAACGAAGCTCCTGAGTCATAGACCTCCCCGGGGACCGCGTCATCGGGCACCTTGTATGTCGTCTCGAGCGCCACGAATGATCCGCCCACAGTGGTCCAGCCGGCGCCAGATCGCGACACCGAATTCGTATTCGCGTCCTTCAGTACCTTGTCGGTGACCGTCGTCCATTTCTGGCCGCCGACGAGCTTCCACACGCTTTCGCGCGCCTCCTTGAGCTCGAAGCCGGCGGGGTGAACGTCCATGATCTCTGAGACCAGCGCCCCTCCCCCCGAGACCGTCGTACGGTAGGTGACCGTGCCGCCCGGGGCGACCTTCGCGCTGCCCACGACCTCCTTGGTCAGCTTGTACTCCAAGCCTGCGCTGCCAGGCCATTTGTACGTCTTTGTCTGGGATGTCGCGCAGTTCGCGGTGTTCGTTTCTGCGGACGCGACTGCCGCCGAAGGACCGACGATCGCGGCGCCCGCCACGAATGATGCGGCTGCTGCCGTGGCCAACGCTGCGCGGATACTGGAGTGGGTGGGCATGTGTCTTCTTTCTTCCTGGGGATGATGTGGATCCGGGCGTTGTCTCGTCGCCCGGGTTGAGCTGCTGCTTAGCTACCGAGCATTTCGCCGACCGAGCCGAGGCTGCCGGCCGCGGAGTTCTTTCCGGACAAGCTTCCTCCCGGAAGGCTTCCGCCGCCCGGCTCACCCGGATCGTTGGGATCGGCCGGGGCGGTCGGCTCTTCGATGTCGATGGCGGCCGTACCTGCGGATGCAGCCGTTGTCGTATCACCGGCGTATTCCGCTGTGATCAGCACGCGACCCGGTGCGGTGGGCTTCCATTCGAGTGTCGCGACACCTGATGCGTCCACGGTGCCCTGGCCGATCACCGTCGCACCCGACTTGAAGGTCACCGTGGTGCCCTCGGTCCCGCCGGTCACCTGCGCGGAAAGTGTGACGGCGGAGTCGGTCTTCGCCGTGGCGGGAGCGGTCACGGCGGTACTCGTCTGGGTGATGGTCGGGTCTGCCTCGCCGACGGCGACACTCTGCGCTTCCGAGACCGAGGAGGCGATATTTCCGCCGCCGGAGTATTCGGCCACCACTGTCTTCGTTCCCGTCGTGCTGGGCGTCCAGCCGTATGTGGCGACGCCGTCGACCACGGGCGACTCGCCGACTACGACATTGTCGACCTTGAATGTGACGGTCGACCCTGCCGCGGCGGGAGCCACGCTCGCGCGAAGCAGGGTTTGCTTATCGACCTGTGCATCGGAGATCGCGTCGAGCGTCGTGCTGGAAGCCTCCGCCGACTGGGTTACCTGCACGGTTTGGGCCTGGGAATTCGAGGGGGCGATCTTCGTGTTTCCGGCGTAGCGGGCGGAGATCGAGTGCGCTCCCGCGGCGCTCGGGGTCCACTGGTAGGTCGCCTGCCCGCCGGTGACGGTGGCCTGGCCGATCTCGGTCTGACCGTCGTAGATACCGACCGTCTCGCCGTCCGGCACGCCGGAGGTAAACAGGTTAAGCGCCTTGCTCGCCCCGGTCTGAGCGGAGCCGATGGTGCCTAGCGATACCGAGGACGTTCCCTTCTGCACCGTGATCTTCGGGCCGGCCTCGCGGAACACGCCGTGCCCGTCAATTCCATTAGTCGTTACCCACTCGAAGCCGCCTGAACTGAACGTTCCCGGACCGCAGTTCACGGTGTAGCGCGACTTCATCACGACCGGCGGCTCCCAGGAGTTTGCCGCTGGCGGGTTGATCTGCACCGCGTCGTCGGTGACGGTCACTTCATTGGGCTTGGTCGCCTGCGTGTAGGTCTTTCCCGATACCGTCCAGGTGGCCGATCCGTCGACGTAATCGAAACACGTCGGGTGCATGTCCTTCACCCAGTGGACGAGCCACCAATTGGCGTTGTCTCTTTTGAGAGTCGTGGTCACCTCGACCACGTCGCCGACCTTGACGGTGGATTTGTCGAGCCCTCAAACGAACGACAGGCCGCTCTTTGCGCCCGTACCCGCGGCTTGCGCTTGGGCAGTTCCCGCGCCGAGCCCGAGGGCGATGGTCGCCGCTAATGCCGCGCTGCCGACGATCGCCCCGGTCCGCTTGATTCCCCTCACCATGTGCGTCTCCTTGCACACATGCCAGCGCGTCACTGCCGGCTCAATATAATGACCTGGATCACACTAGAGTGTCAACACCAACTTAGTTAATTAAGTTTTCCGGCGTGTAACTGCGTTTATCGCCTTAACGTCCCACCTGTCACAGCTGACTCTCTCTTCCCCACCAGTTGCTCGTCGAGAACGTCAACGCGCTGTGTCGAGCCGTTTATTGCGTCATGCCTAAAGCCCCCACGACAGCTGAAAGTGGGAGCGGCGCGCGCTCGCGCCGCTCCCCCTTTAAGAAATCGAGGCCTTAGGCCGGTGAAGCGCCGGCGCTCGACTGATCCGAAATGCGAATGAGCTTGTCGTTGACGAACTCGCCGACGCCCCAGCGAGCGAGTTCACGGCCGTAGCCCGAACGCCCGACGCCGCCGAACGGCAGCCCCGGCGCGGTTACCGCGTGCTCGTTGACGAAGGTCATACCGTCCTTAAGACGTGCCGCGACCTCGTGCGCCTTACCGACATCGGAGGACCACACCGAGCTGGACAGCCCGTACTCGGATTCCTCGTTGGCGATGCGGACGGCTTCGTCGATGCTGTCCGCGCTGTACACGATGGCGACGGGGCCGAATATCTCGTTGCAGCCGACGTCCTTCGAGGGATCGACGTCGGTGAGCAGCGTCGGCTCCATGTAAGCGCCGTCGCGATCGATTTTCTTGCCGCCCACGCGGATTTTCGCCGTGCCCTCGCTTGCGGCCTTGTCGAGTCGCTCGACGATTTCGTCCCGCGCTCCGATCGAGCTGAGCGGGCCGACGTCAGCGTCCGGATCGTCGTACGCCCCGACGGTGAGCTCCGCGATCTTCTTTTCCAGGTATTCGACGGTGCGGTCGTAGAACTCGGACTGCACGATCAGACGCTTTGGCGCGTTGCACGCCTGCCCCGTGTTGTACATGCGGATCTGCACGAACTTCTCGAGTACCCATTCAAGGTTGTCGTCGTCGAGCACGAGGAACGGGTCGTTCCCGCCGAGCTCGAGAAGGGACTTTTTGTAATTTTCGCCCGCAGTCTTCGCCACGGCCGCGCCGGCCTGTTCCGAACCGGTGAGCGAGACACCCTTGATGCGCTTGTCCGCGACGAACGGATCCATCTGCGAGCCCGAGGCATAGATGTTCTGGAACACGTCCTCCGGAAGCCCGGCCTCTCGGAGTAGATCCTCACACGCCTGCGAGGACAACGGGCAGATGCCGGCGTGCTTCAGGACCAGCGAATTCCCGAGCAGCAGGTTCGGGGCGGCCCACCGGGCGACCTGGTAGTAGGGGAAGTTCCACGGCATGATCCCGAGAAGAGGACCGAGCGGCTCCTTGACGACGTACGACCGTTCCGCGCCCTGCGGTTCGAGCTCCTCGGGAGCGAGAAGCTCTTCGGCGTGGTCGGCATACCAGCGGTAGATGCCCACGACAATCTGCAGCTCGCCCTTGGCCCACGAAGTGAGCTTTCCCATTTCGCGGCCGATGTGGTCGGCGAGTTCGTCGATTTTCTCTTCGTAGAGATCACCGGTCTTGCGAAGGATGTTCGCGCGCTCCTCGATGCTCGTGTTCTGCCACGACCGCTGGGCCGCGACCGAGCGGTCGAGAATCGCATCCCGATCCGAGTCATTGATGCGCTCGAAGCTGCCTTCTTGCTGTCCGGTGCTGGGATTATTGACTGCGAAAGTGCTCATGCCCCCTGTCTACGCTTCGTGGATATATATGACGACCTTCATGCTCGAATCGCTCTTACGGGGCTGCGTCGATCGCGCCTCCGAGCGCCTCGCTGTGCGTCGATAGGAAGTGATGGAGCCTTCGCACCGGAATAGTCGGTTCGTCGATCGCTGCGCTGAGACCGACAGTTCTCGTGCACTTGCTCAGCAGTGGAATCCTCACAAGACCGGAGATGTCCGATTCCGGCGGCGGAAGCAGCGCAACTCCGAGCCCCTGCGCAGTCAGCGCTCGAATGTTGTCGAACTCGGTGATCTCGAAGGGGACATTCGGCACGAAACCTGCGTCTTTGCACCACATGTCGATCATTCGCCGGAGATGATAGCTTCGCGGGTTTGCGATGAAGGTCTCATCCTTCAGTTCGCTCAACGACACCGAGGTTCTCCCCGCCAGGCGGTGGGTTTTCGATACATAACAGTCGATCGACTGGTAGCCGAGAATCGACGTAGGCACCTCGTTGGACGCAGGGATGACGATCGCAAGGTCGAGTTGGCCGGTGCGCAACTGTTTTACAAGTTCTTCTCCGTACCCCTGCACGACGTGAAGGCGGATTTTGGGATACCGGGAATGAAACGCCGCCAGCACTCCGGGAACGCTGAGCGGCGAAAGCGAAAGTGGGAACCCGAACCGGACCAGCCCTTCCTCCGGATCAGCATCTCTGGACAATGCTCCGATCGTCTCGTCCAGGGAGCGAAGCAGTCCGCGCGTGCGGACATGGAACTCACGCCCTTGTGGCGTGAGCTCGATTCCCCTGCCCACCCGTTGGACCAGTGGAACACCAAGCACGCTTTCGACCGTCCGCAGCCTTCGAGAAAGCGACGATTGCGGTACACCCATCGCGGCGGCAGCACCCGTCACCGTGCCCTCCGTCGCCAGCGCGTCGAAGGCGGCGAGAAGCGGTAAAAGCTGCTCGGCCTCGGCGGATAGAAACTGTTCCATATCCGGATTGTATCTATCCGATAGCGCTATGGACGGAATGAATTGCGCGGGCTCATCGTAGAAGCGATCCCATTCGACGGAGGCACCGTGAATACACAATCAAGCTCGACCGACGTCCTTCTCAACGGTGGCGGCATCATGTCCGCCACCGCCGTGCACATGATTCTCGACCGCGAGCCCGACTTTCACGTCACCGTTATCGAACGGCTCGACGAACTCGCCGCAGAATCTTCATCCGCATTCCATAACGCGGGCACCGGCCACGCCGGGTTGTGCGAGCTCAATTACACGCCCGAACTCCCTACCGGCGAGATCGACACCCGCAAGGCCGAGACGATGAACCGCCAGTTTGCCGACAACCTCGCCGCCTGGAAACACTGGTCAAAAGAAGGCATTCTCGGGTCGCTGGACAGCTTCCTCACCTCGGTCCCGCACATGTCTTTCGTGACCGAAGAACAAGACTCGAC
>DGYFI06202__coassemble_423_pt1 | contig 38702 bp, 38 predicted proteins | sample DGYFI06202__metabat2_low_PE_038 | metagenome-assembled genome bin DGYFI06202
GTCCTCGGCGTCGATGGACAAGGAATTCACCAAGAAGGTGCTCGGCCAGGCGGGCTTGTCGATTGGCGTGCAGGTCGTGCTCCGGCGCGGCGAGGGCACCGTCTCCGCCGCGGATCGCGAGCGGCTCGGGCTGCCCGTGTTCGTCAAGCCCGCGCGCGGAGGATCGTCGATCGGCATCACGAAGGTCGGCGATTGGGCGCGCCTGGAGCCGGCAATCGAGGAAGCGCGCAAGCACGACACCAAAGTGATCGTGGAAGCCGGGATCGTGGGGCGCGAGATCGAGTGCGGCGTACTCGAGTTGCCTTCCGGTGAGGTGCGTGCCAGCCTTCCCGCCGAAATTCATTTCCCCGACGAACCCGGATCGGGAACCGACGACGCTACGGGCGATGCCGCCTTCTACGACTTCGATACCAAGTACATCGACGCCGTGAGTTCCTACGATCTGCCGGCGAAGATCTCGGAGGCGGAGACGGAGGAAGTGCGCCGGGTGGCCATAGAAGCCTTCGAGGCTCTCGACGCCAAGGGCCTGTCCCGCGTCGACTTCTTCGTGACGGCGGACGGCGCGGTCATCAACGAGGTGAACACGATCCCCGGGTTCACTCCCATTTCGATGTACCCGAAGATGTGGGAGGCCACGGGAATCGGCTACACCGAATTACTCGACACCCTTGTGCAGACGGCCCTCGGAGGGCGGTAACAGGCGCGGACGCGTCCGGGCTCCGGCAGGCTCGGGCGGGTTCCGGCCGGTCGCTACTCGACGTAGGTGAAGATGTCGGTGCGCAGGTCGGCCGGGTCCATTTCGGGACTCGGCTCGGTGACGTACACCTCGAAAAACGGCAACTTCGGCGTCATACCCTGCTGTTCGACCTGTGCAAGGAGCTCCTCGTAGGCCTGGGGAAGTTTGTCGAACGCGCCGATATGGGACAGGCTCGCGACCTTGCCTGCGGGGATCTCGCCGGCCTCCAGGGTGACCTTCTGAGCGGGGATCGGTGCGATAAGAGCCGTGGACGTGGGGAACCCAATCTCGATATCGACTGTGTCGGACGGCTGACGGGTGAACAGCGCGTAGGCCGGGCCGGCAGGTTGAACCGCGGTCGCCAGGGACGAGAACCCGGTATCGAAAAGCTCCTCGAGCTTGGACATCTGCCAGCCGTTTGCCTTGACGCAGACGGTCTCCACCGCGGGGATATCGAAGATCTCGACGCTGCTGCGAGCCGTTGCGGTGAGAAAGTCCATCGTGGGTCCCCTGGGGTCGGTGATCGGAGTTCGGATCGCGGGCTAGTTGCCCGGTTCGGTGGGCGCGGCGTCATTGCCGGCGACATCCGCAGGCGTCGGTTCCGTCGCTTCCATCGTCTCCTTGAGGGTATCGGAGACTGCCTGGATGGGACCGGTTCCAGAATCCTCCGGCAGGGTGATTGCCACGTAGACGGGCCGGTCGACCGCCACCCACGTCGAATCAGTGACCTCGGCGACGGGATCGCTTTCGTTGAACCACTGGACGTCGTTGACCTCGGTCAGCGCCGTGCCGACCTCGAAACCCTGCGGTGCGGGCAGCCCGCACCGAACGATAACCGGGGCACCGGATTCGAGACGGTAACCGGCAGCAGCATCCGGGGCGGGGTCGGAGAATTCCACGCGCTTCGCCTCGCCGAGCTCGTCGCCCAGCGCGGCGAGCAACTCGGAACATTCGGGCGAGTCGCCATCCGGGTTCGGCACCGTGACCGCGTTGAGCGGATCGTCCTGGCTTGCGCCTGTCGAGTTATAGACTTGGGACGCCCCGTAAAGGATTCCGCCCACGAGAATCACCGGAAGAGCGACGGCGGCCGCGACGACCCATGGATTCCTGCCCATCGGATCGCCGGTGGCGGTTGTCGCGTTGCCGTCGGTATCCGGATCCGGGGTGACATCGTCCGCAGAAGAGTCTTTGGCCATACCGTTCACCATACGATGTGCGCTGCCGGCGGCCGGCAAGTGCCGCGACCCATGGAGAGTGAAGAGGAGACAGTGTGACCGACCCCTGCGATCGATCGCCGGCCCGGGAGACCGTGGCCGCGTCGACCGAGGCCGAGATCATCGAGATTTTCACCGCGGCGGCGTCACGGGCTTCCGCGGGGCATCCTCCGACGACCCTCGTTGTGGGAAATGGGGACGACGCCGCCGTGTTCGCCGCGTCTACGGATGTCGTCGCGAGTACGGACATGATCGTCGAGGGCACCCACTTCCGAAGAGAATGGTCGACGCCCGCCGAGATCGGCGCACGCGCGGTCGCGCAGGCCGCCTCGGACATCTCGGCGATGGGAGCGCATGTCCGCTATATCGTCATCGCCCTGTCGCTTACGCGCGACATGATGCTGGCGGATGTCGAGTGTCTCGCCACGGGTGCGGCGATGGAGGCGCGGCGCGCGGGAGCCCAGATCATCGGCGGGGACATCACCACAGGCCCCTGTCTTGTTCTCGCTCCTATGGCGCTCGGCGACTTCGAGGAGGAGGGGGCGGCTGCCGTCCGTCTCTCCGGGGCAAGGCCCGGCGATGTCCTTGCCCTCAGTGGTCTCCCGGGGCGCTCGGCTGCGGGGCTCGAGCTGATTTCCGCGGGCTACGCCGACGGGATTGCGCAGGATCTCTTTCGCGCCCCGCGACCTGAATACACCCTCGGCTCGGCGGCACGGCGCGCCGGTGCGAGCGCACTCACCGACGTCACCGACGGTTTACTTCTCGATCTCTCGGGACTGTGCCGAGCGAGCGGGGTAATCGCATACCTCGATACCTCTACATTTGTTGACGATAAGGTTTTGCGGGATGCGGCCGCGACCCTCGGGAAGGACCACGGTTCCGCGGTAGCCGAATGGCATCTCACCGGGGGAGAGGACCACGGCCTACTCGCGTCCTTCCCCGCCGGAACCGAGATTCCCACCGGGTTCACGGCGTGCGGCGTCATCGGGGAACCCACACAGGAACACGGTGCGGGTTCCGTCCTGGTTGACGGCGAGCCGAGGAGAATCTCGGGGTGGGACTCGGCGCGCGGACGGCAGACGTAAACTCGGGCACATGGCGATCTACGCACTCGGAGACCTGAAACCAGACATCGCGGACGATGCCTTCGTCCATCCTGACGCGGTGGTTATCGGCAACGTAACGCTCGGGCAGCGAGTCTCGATCTGGCCTAACGCAGTCCTTCGCGGGGACTACGGGCGGATCGAGGTCGGCGCGATGAGCAATATCCAGGATGGTTCGATCATCCACTGCACCGCGACCGAGCATTGCATCGTCGGGCATGGCGTGCATGTCGAGGGCGCGACGGTCGGCGATGGTGCATTGATTTCCTCGGGGTCGATCGTGCTCAACAGTTCGGTGATCGAGGAGGGGGCGGTTGTGGCAGCCGGCTGCCTCATCCCGCCTCGGTTCCACCTGCCCGCACGGAAGATGGCGATGGGGATGCCGGCGAAGATTCGCCCGGACTTCGACGTCGACCCGGAGATGATGGCGGGCAATACGCAGAAATACTTCGAGAATGGCCAGCGCTATCGCGCGGAATTGCGGCGCCTTGACTAGCGGCGGCGGAAAACAGCCTCTGGGCAAGATTCTCGATCCGGGCTGGGCTCGTGCGCTCGAACCCGTCGCCGAGGACATCCATGCGATGGGGGATTTCCTCCGCGCCGAGAATGCGGCGGGGCGCGGCTACCTGCCTGCGGGAAGCAATGTCCTGCGTGTGTTCACCCAACCGTTCGAGGAGGTACGGGTTCTCATCGTCGGTCAGGATCCGTATCCGACTCCTGGGCATCCAATCGGCCTGAGCTTCGCGGTCGACGCAGATGTCCGTCCGCTGCCGCGTTCGCTGACGAATATCTATCGCGAGCTACACGACGATCTCGGTATCGAGCCCGCGGAGCATGGTGATCTCACCGCGTGGTCGGCGCAGGGAGTGATGCTTCTCAATCGGTGCCTCACGGTGCGCCCTGGCGCCGCCGCGTCCCACCGAAGGAAGGGCTGGGAAAAGATCACCGACAGGGCGATCGAGGCGCTCGTCGAGCGCGATGCGCCGCTGGTGGCGATCCTTTGGGGGCGGGACGCGCAGTCTCTCGCCCCACAGCTGGGCTCGGTGCCGCGCATCGAATCGGCGCACCCTTCGCCGCTCTCGGCATCGCGAGGGTTCTTCGGCTCCCGGCCGTTCAGCCGGGCTAACGCGGCCCTCGGAGAGCAGGGCGCGTCCCAGGTGGACTGGCGCCTGCCGGCGTCCGCGCCCTCGCGGGCCTAGCCGGGAAACTTCGGGGCGCGCTTTTCCATGAACGCCGCCACGCCCTCGCGGCCGTTCGGCGTCACCGAATTCCGGGCGATGTTGAAGCGCTCTGTCCGAAGCACGGCGTCGAGGCTGCCTTCCTCGGCGATCGCGAGGCTCTGCTTGATCGAGGCGTAGGAATTATGCGGTCCGGCTGCGAGCTTGCGGGCGAACTCGGTGGCAGCGGTATCGATGTCCTCGTCGCCGACCCAGTGCGAGATGATTCCCATATCGCGAGACTCTTCGCCGCTGAGCTGGGCACTGGTGAGCAGGAGTGTGGCGGCGCGGGTTCGTCCGACCACGCGGGGGAGAAAGTAGCTCATACCGCCGTCCGGGGACAGACCGATTGCCGAATAGGCGAAGGCCAAACGCGAGGAGCTGCCTCCGACGACGACGTCGGCAGACAGGCACAGCGACAACCCGGCGCCGGCCGTGGCGCCCTTCATCGCGGCTACGACCGGAATTTGCAGCGCGTATACGCGAGCGACGAGGGCGTGGGCGATCGATGCCACGTCGAGGATGTGCTGTTCGGTATCGTCGGCCTCGGCGAAACCGCGCACGTTGCCGCCGACGGAGAAGTGCTTGCCCAGGCCGACGAGCACGGCCACGCGTGCGTCCAGCTGTCCCACGGATACTAGGTTGAGTGCCTCGATCGACTGTTCCATCGCCTCATTGCTCAGCGCGCACGCATTCTCCGATGTCGAGACGGGAAGGTAAAGGATGCCCTCCTCAAACCGTACGAGCGGAAGTGCGGAAAGATCGGTGGGCACGAATTCCTCCAGTGGTTCACGATGACGAGATGCCTGTAAGGGCACCGGCTAGGTGCCCTAGCGTACTAGTGTTGTGTGGAGCACAACGGCCGAAGTGAGACGAGAAACGAGCCGGAAGGGAACATGAGCCAGGTTGGTAGCGCGCCCGCCGCATCCGCGGCCGGGACTCTCGATGTGCTGGACGGCATGGCGGTCCTCGATTGGGCTCGGCTCGTCGCCGACTCGCTGGCCGTGCACCGGGGCGCGATCAACACGCTTAACGTCTTTCCCGTTCCGGATTCGGACACGGGCACGAACATGGCACACACCATGGCCGCGGCGGTGGACTTCGCCGATGATCTCGTCGAGTCGATCGGAACCACGTCCGCCGCGGCGCACGCCGATCGCGTGGCTTCCGCCCTCGCCAAGGGGGCGGTCCGCGAGGCGCGCGGCAATTCGGGAGTGATCCTGTCGCAGGTGCTCCGCGCACTCGGCGACCACGCGGAGGCCTCCGGGATCTCCGCGGAGGTCGTATCGACTGCACTGTCCGCCGCGGTGGATGTCGCCTCGCGGTCACTGTCCGATCCCGTCGAGGGCACCATCATCACCGTCCTGCGCGATTCCGCGGCCGCCGCACGCAACGCGGAGAACACGCTGCCCGCCGTGTGCAAGGCGGCGGCGGACGCCGCGTGCGATTCCCTGGAACGCACGCCTGATCAGCTTGATGTGCTCCGCGAGGCCGGAGTGGTCGACGCCGGCGGCCGCGGCCTGCTCATCGTCCTCGATTCGCTGGTCAAGGTCGTCACGGGTGTTACCCCGCAGAGGCCGGACTTCGCCCGCACGCCAGTGGACCTGTCGGAGTATGACGGCGGAGATGCCGCGCACCCAGGCGATACCGAATCCACTACGGATGTAGAACATGGTTCTGGTGCGCCCGAAGGCGAGGTGTCCAGATTCGAGGTCATGTATGCGCTACGTGACCTGGAGTCGTCGGCGGGCGACGCGCTACGCGCCACGCTTCGAGGACTTGGGGACAGCGTCATCGTGGCCTCGGATAGCTCCGGCGGGACCGATTCCTACTGGACCGTCCACGTCCACACCAACGAGATCGGTGGCGCCATCCAGGCCGGCGTAGACCTGGGAAAAATCTCGGATATCCGCGTCGAGGAGCTGCTAGGCCCGGCCGGACCGCCGGCGTCCGCGGCGTTCGAACAAGGGCGCACGGTCGTCGCGCTCGCGAGCCCCGGGCCGGTGTCCGATCTTTTCGAGGGAGCGGGCGCGGTGACAATCGACGCCAACGCCGACGAAGCGGTCATGGTAAGCAAGCTTCTCGACGTGGAGACCGCCGAGATCATCGTCCTGCCCAATGGCTCGCTCGGGCACTCGCAGATCACCGCGGTCGACGCCGAACTTCGCGCCCGCGGCCGTCACTGCATCATTCTCCCGACCCAGTCCATCGTGCAGGGGCTCGCAGCCCTCGCGGTGCACGACCCCGACTCCTCGCTGTCCATCGACGGTTTCGACATGGCCGATGCGGCCACAGCTGTTCGTTTCGCCCGTCTCGACCGGGCGGCACAGAGGGCGCTGACCCTCGTCGGCCCGTGCGAGGTCGGTGACGTCGTCGGCGTCATCGGATACGACGTGGCCGTGGTGGAGTCGAGCCCGGCCGCCGCTCTCTCCGCAGTGATCGACCGCCTCCTCACCCTCGGCGGCGAGATGCTCACGGTCATCGCGGTAAAGGACCTCGAAGCCGAGGTCGAGGCCGAGGTGGACAGGCTTTCCGAGGATTACCCCGACCTGGAAATCGTCACCTACCCCATGGGGGACGGCGACGTGATGGCCTACGTGGGACTGGAATGAGCGAGACCGACGACCTCGCCGGCCCCGACGACACCCCGCTCGCGGAGATCCTGCCCGCAACCCTGGCGAAGAAGCTCGCCCGAGACCTCGAGCTTCACACGCTCTCCGAGCTGCTCGATTCCGTGCCGCGCGCGTACCGCGATCGTGGACAGAGCGATCCGGCCACAGGAATCTCGGACGGCGATCCCATCGGCTTTTCCGGCACGGTATTCGGCGTTTCGGACAACTACTCCCGCGGCCAGATGCCCCGCGTGCGCACGGTGTTCGTGACCGTCGCGACGGACGCCGGCGAGCGCACCGCGGTCTTCTTCAACATGACGTGGGTCAAGCACAAGGTCAAAAAGCACGACTTCATCGAGGTCATCGGCGTGGCGAAGATCCGCAACGGCAAGATCACCTGCGTCAATCCCACCTTCCGGGTGGCCTCGGACGCATCGGGAATGACGTCGGACGAGGCGGAGCCTCTCGCCGCCGGGGAGAAGCGGGAGTCCTCCGCCAAGGAAATCCTCGATGTCGCCGATGAGATAGTTGTCGGCCGCGGCGAGCAGTCCATCCTCGAGCGTCCGATCCTGCCGGTCTATCCCGCCTCGAAGAAGACCACCACCTGGGACGTCATGTCTGCCGTTGCCATCGCACTGCCGCTACTTCCGGAAGTGCCCGAGACGCTCTCGCAGCTCGACCGAAGGCGATTCCGCCTCGCCCCACGCGACGAATCGAGGCGGGCGATCCACTTCCCGTCATCACACGAGCAGCTCGCCGCGGCCCGGCGCCGCGTGAAGTTTGACGTCGCCCTCTCCGTGCATCTGCGTCTCGGACTTCGGAGGCTCCGATTGGAATCCGGGGCCGCGCCCGCGAGCCCGGCGCGAGCCGGCGGTGTCCGCGCCGCGCTGCTCGGGAGGCTGCCGTACTCGCTCACTTCGGGGCAGGACGAGGTTCTGGACGAAATTTCCGGAGACCTCGAAAAGAGCTATCCCACAGCCAGACTCCTGCAAGGCGAGGTCGGTTCCGGCAAGACTGTCGTGTCCCTGCTCGCCATGTGCCAGGTCGTCGATGCCGGCCGTCAGTGCGCGCTCCTTGCACCGACCGAGGTCCTCGCCGCCCAACACGAGCGGGCGCTGCGCCGCCTGCTCCGCGATCTCGCCGCCCCGGCCGGCGCCGTGAGCGGAACCCTGTTCGGCGATTCTGTGCAGCCTGACCAAAGCACCGGAACCGCGCCGATCTCGCTGGCACTGGTTACCGGGTCCATGTCCACCGGCGCTCGGCGCGAGGCACTGCTCGGCCTTGTCACGGGTGAAATCGACATCGTCATCGGCACCCATGCGCTGCTGGAGAACTCCGTAGAGTTCTTCGACCTCGGTCTTGCGGTCGTCGACGAGCAGCACAGGTTCGGTGTCGACCAGCGGCAGAAACTTCGCGCCAAGCGCACAGACGGTGCCACCCCGCACATCCTCACAATGACGGCGACACCAATCCCGCGCACAATCGCGATGATGAGTTTCGGCGACATGTCCACCTCGACGCTCACCGAGCTGCCGGCCGGGAGGCAGGCGGTCGACACTCATGTCGTGCAGCTGGGCGCGCTGGACCCCGCTCATCAACAGCGTTGGGTCGAGCGCATCTTCGACCGCATCCACGAGGAGGTCGAAGACGGCGGTCGCGCGTTCATCGTCGCACCCCGCATCGACAGCTCCGATCCCGACGATTCCCAAGGTGACTTCCAGCGCGATTTCGGCCCCGCGGTCGGCCCCGCCCGGCCTGGGCTCGGCGTCGAGGACCTGTTTGACCGGCTGGTCTCCCACGAACTCGCGGACCTGCGCGTGGGGCTCGTCCACGGCAAACTGCCCTCCGACGTCAAGGACATGACGATGAACGCGTTCGGCAACGGGCACCTCGACGTGCTCGTGTCGACGACGGTCATCGAGGTCGGCGTCGACGTGCCGGACGCGACCGTGATGGTCATCATGGACGCCGACCGCTTCGGCATCTCCCAGCTACACCAGCTGCGCGGGCGCATCGGCCGAGGGGACAAGCCGGGAGTATGCCTGCTGGTCTCCACCGTCGAACCCGGGTCGACGGCCGAGGAACGGCTCAAAGCGGTCGCCGACACCCGCGATGGGTTCGAGCTTTCCCAGCGCGATCTTGAATTGCGCGGGGAGGGCGACGTCTTCGGCGCTCGGCAATCCGGTGGCCGCGGCATGAACCGCATCCTGTCTGTGGTGCGTGACGCCGAGATCATCACCGAGGCGAGCGAGCTATCCGCGCGCATCCTGTCCGAGGACCCGGAACTCGAGCACTACACTGCGCTCGGCGAGGAGATAGACGAATTCGCCGAGGCCGACTATCTTGATCGCACGTGACCAGACTGATCGCCGGAAGGCTCCGCTCCACGCGCCTGGCCGTACCGGACGCCGGCACACGACCCACCACGGACCGCGTGCGCGAGGCTATGTTCAGCGCCATCGAATCGCGACTCGACCTCGACGGGACCTTCGTGCTCGACCTGTTCTCCGGATCCGGTGCGCTCGGCCTCGAAGCCCTGTCCCGCGGATCGGAGACGGCTGACTTTTTCGAATCCGGCGGCCCTGCCGCCCGCATCCTGCAGGGCAACATCGACACCGCTCGCGTAGCCCTGGGGGCGCCCCTCGCGAGCCTCGCACTTCACCGCACCGCGTTACCCGGGGCGATCTCCGGCCCGTGCCCCCGTGACGGTGGCTACGACCTGGTCCTCATCGACCCGCCGTACGAGCAGGTCGAGCAGCAGGTTCCCGAAATCCTCGACCGCCTCATCACGCATGCCTGGCTTTCGGACATCGCGCACGTCGTAGTCGAGAGTTCGGTCCGCTCCGCCGTCATCGGTTGGCCAGACGGTATGACGTCGGAGTTCAGCAGAACCTATGGGGAAACGCGGGTCGACATCGGAGTCGTCGAAGATCGCTAGCCTGGGAAGCATGACTATCGCAGTGTGCCCCGGCTCATTCGACCCAGTAACCCTCGGCCACGTCGACGTTTTCGAGCGTGCGGCAAGGCTTTTCGACGAGGTCATCGCCTGCGTCGTGCACAACCCCAACAAGCAGGGGACATTCGCCGTCGCAGAGCGTCGAGAGCTTCTCGCCGAGTCGGTGGCGCACCTGGACAACGTCCGGGTGGACGATTTCTCCGGTCTTCTCGTCGACTATTGCCGCGAACAGGGCGCTCTGGCCGTGGTTAAGGGCCTGAGAAGCGCTACCGACTACTCGTACGAGGAGCCGATGGCTCACATGAACTGGGAGATCACCGGCGCAGGTGCCGAGGGAAGCGTCGACACGGTGTTCGTGTCAGGACAGCCGGGGTTGTCGTTCGTTTCGTCCTCGCTCGTCCGGGAGGTGGCAAAGCTCGGAGGGGACGTCGGACATCTGGTGCCCCGGGTTGTGGCAAGTGCCATGGCAGCGAAGTTCGGCTGAACCGGCGCGGCACCGTCCGGCGTCATCGATAAACCGACAAGATGGGGCAGTGACCCATCCGCACAAGAGTGCAAGGGAAGGACAGCAGGGTGTATAGAGTTTTCCAGGCGCTTGACGACTTGATCGCGATGATCGAGGAAGCACGCAACATCCCCATGACGAATAACTGCGTGGTCCCGCGCCAGGATTCGCTGCTCCTTCTCGACGAGATCCGCGATGCCTTTCCAGGTGAACTCGACGATGCCCAGGATGTCCTCGACCAGCGCGACAGCATTCTCGCCGAGGCAGAGGCCAAGGCGCGCGAGCTCGTCGGGAATGCCCAGGCCGAGGCGAACCAGACGCTCACCGATGCGCGCGCGGAGTCCGAGGGCATGGTCGCCGATGCCAACGCGCAGGCGAACAAGCTCGTGGTCGATGCACGCGAGCGCAGCGACGCGATGATGCTCACCGCCGAGACCGAGGCAGCCGCGACCGTCGACTCCGCCCAGCGGCAGGCCGAGGACACCACCTCCCGCGCCCGCGCAGAGGCCGAACGTACCGTCGATGACGCCGAGGCACTTTACGACCGGATGCTCACCGAAGCCCGCAACGAGCAGCAGCGCATGGTTTCCGAATCCGAGGTCTCGCGGGTCGCGGACGAAGAGGCGCGCAGAGTGCGCGAGGACGCCTACGCGGAGGCTTCGCGCCGCCGCGACGAATGCGACGACTACGTCGAGCAGAAGATGGCCGAATTCGAGGACGTCCTCGCGACGACGATCCGCACGGTGCAGCGTGGACGGGCGGAGATGGCCGGCGGCTACGCCTACGGCCGCGAAAGCTACGACGAACCCGGAGCGGGCGACGACCGCGGCTACCGGGACGAGCGCGTCCGTCGCTAGGGGGCGCCGCGTCGGCGGGTATCATCTGAAGGCGTGTCTGATAACGCCCGAAACTCAGCCCATACCCACGGCCACGGCCTGACGTTCGACACCCAGCGGCTGGGCACATCGCTCGGCACGATCGCGGACTGGCGCGACACCGTCGTCCTGACCGACGACATCGGGGTGGAGATGGTCAAGGTCCCCGCCGGGCGGGAGGTCGAGCTCGACCTCACCGTCTCTCGTGTCGAGGACGGCGTCTACGTCTCCGGCACTGCATCGGCCGAGGCCGTGGCGGAATGCGTCCGATGCCTCACGGAACTGAGCCGCGACGCCACCGTCACACTTGGGGACCTGTATGCGGAACCGGGCAGCCCGTCCGCCGAGGCTGCGGAGGAGGAAGAGGTCCGGCTTCTCGACGACGGCCGCGTGGATCTCACCCAGGCACTCATCGACGGCTTTGGGCTGTCGTTCGAACTGGCGCCTACATGTGAATCGGTCACCGGGCGGCCGTGCCCGGACAACGATGTCCCCGCACCGGATGGGACCGCGGAAGACTGGGCCGAGAAGATCGACCCACGCTGGGCGGGGCTCGCCGAGAAGTTCGGCCGCGATCCGGAAACCGGCGAAGAGAAGTAGCACGGCCCGCGCGGGCTCACGGCCGGCGCTTCGAACGAAAAGAAGGTAGTCGACAATCATGGCAAAGTACGGGTCCGCCGAGGCCACGCCTCCCGAGGACGGCGCGTATACCGCGCTGTTCGAGGCCCTGGGCATCGAGATCGACCCGGGGCTGATGCAGCACGCCGTCACGCACCGCTCTTTCGCCTACGAGAACGGCGGCCTCCCGCACAACGAGCGCCTCGAATTCCTCGGCGACACCGTGCTCGGCCTGTCGGTCACGGAGTTCCTCTACGTCAATTACCCGGACCGCGCGGAGGGGGAGCTCGCCAAGATCCGCGCGAGCTTGGTCAATATGTACACCCTCGCCGAGGTCGCGCGGGAGCTCGGCGACGGGGGACTGGGCGCATACGTGCGGCTGGGCAAGGGCGAGGAGCTCACCGGCGGTCGCGACAAGCATTCGATTCTCGCCGACACCATGGAAGCCGTGTTCGGGGCGATCTACCTCGAGCACGGGCTCGAGCCGTCCCGCAAGGTCGTGCTCGATCTGCTCGGGCATCGCCTCCACGAGGCCCCGGAGATGGGTGCTGCGCTCGACTGGAAGACGAGCCTGCAGGAGCTGTGCGCCGCCTCCGGGCACGGCGCACCCCGCTACCGGATCACCGATTCCGGCCCGGACCATGCCAAGGAGTTCACGGCCCAGGCTCTGGTGTCGGAAGTCGAAAGGGGTAGCGGCACCGGCCGCACCAAGAAGGAAGCCGAGCAGAAGGCTGCCGAGCAGGCGTATAAAAACCTTTCGGCCGGGTAGCTGAGCGCGCGATGCCCGAGCTTCCCGAGGTAGAGGTCGTCCGCCGGGGCCTCGCCGATCATGCCGTAGGTCGCAGGATCGATGCCGCCGCTTTCACCGGACATCGCGTCGCCCGCGGACACCCGGGCGGCGCAGAGGGCCTCGCCGACGAACTCGCCGGAGCCCGCATCCACTCGGCCGAGCGCCGCGGAAAATACCTGTGGCTCACCCTCGGCGACGGCGAACCCGAAGCCGGCGAGCGCGCCCTCGTCGTCCACCTGCGCATGTCCGGCCAGCTCCTCGTCGCCTCTCCCGAGCTTCCCGCCGCCCGGCACACCCATGCGCGCCTCCGACTGTCCGACGGCCAGGAGCTTCGCTTCATCGACCAACGCACCTTTGGATATATGACGACGGAGACCCTCGTCCGCGACCCCCACGCGGCCCCCGCCGGACCTGCGCGAGTGGTGCCGGCGTCCATCGCTCACATCGCGCCGGACCCCTTCGAGGCCGCGTTCGACGTCCGCGCGACGGCTAAGCGGATGCGCTCGCGAGACGTCGAGATCAAGAGGCAGCTCCTCGAACAAACCCTGCTCTCGGGCATTGGCAACATCTATGCAGACGAGGCCTTGTGGACCGCGCGCGTGCACGGACGACGCCTCGGTTCGCGGCTGACGCTCACGCGAGTCGTCGAGCTGATCGAGTCCGCTCGCGAGGTCATGGATCGGGCCCTCGACGCCGGCGGAACGAGCTTCGATGCGTTGTACGTCAACGTCAACGGCGACTCCGGTTACTTCGCGCGTTCACTGAATGCCTACGGGCGGCTCGGCGAACCGTGTCCGCGGTGCGGTGAGCCGATGTCCAAGGAAAGCATTGGGGGCCGGGGTTCCTATTACTGCCCTACGTGCCAGCCGGCGCCGCGAAAGCGGCGCGGGAAACCGGCCGAACGTACGATGAGGCCATGACTTCTAGCGACGTTTCCCAGCCTGCCGCCGCCGAATTGTGGGTCGAGCGCACAGGAAGTGCCAGGTTCACCGGTAAGTCCTCACGCGGGGCGGAGGTGCGGGTCGGTCGGGACACGGTGGAGGGAGCGTTCACGCCAGGCGAACTGCTCAAGATCGCGCTCGCCGCGTGCACGGCGATGAGCGCCGACGGTCCGCTCGAGCGGCGCCTCGGCGAGGACTTTTCCGGGACCGTTCGCGTGTCCGGCGCGGCCGACCGGGAGCAGGAACGCTATCCCCACCTCGACGAAGTTTTCGAACTCGACCTCGCCGAATTCTCCGACGCCGACCGCGAGAAGATCCGCACCATCGCCACACGCGCGATCGACCGGCCCTGCACGGTGGGCAGGACCCTCAAGGCCGGGACCGAAATCGACCTGAGTTTTGACGACTCCGGTGCGGAGGCATAGCGGCGATGGGCGAGACACAACGGTTGACGGCGTGGGTGCATGGTCACGTCCAGGGGGTCGGTTTTCGTTGGTGGACGCGTAGTCGCGCCCTCGAGCTGGGGCTGGTCGGCCATGCCACGAACAAACCCGATGGCCGCGTGTGCGTCGTCGCCGAAGGGCCGCGGCCCGCCCTTGATCAGCTCGTCGAGTGGCTCCGCAGCGGCGACACGCCCGGACAGGTGAGCACCGTGGTCGAAGACTTCGATCCACCACGTGGAGGACTCGACGGTTTCGTCGAACGATAGGGCCTGAGCCGAGGCGTCGATGGCCCGCCACCGCCTACACTGGACGAAGAGTAACGACCCGCGAGGACGAGGAAGCCGGTACGTGACCGACCCGCACAACCCCGACAACGGTGGCCACAGGCCCGACAATCCCGATAGCACCGCCGGTGATGGTGCCGCGCCCGCCGGCCCGAACGGCGAGCAGGAGCGCAGCCCGCTGGAGAACCTGCGCGCCAACAAACCGGACTCGGCGCGGTCGCGCCATGAACGGAACATCCGGCGTCAGACACCCGAAAGTGCGGTGCGGCGGGAACCGACGCTGGCCGAGTCCCGCGAACGCGACCGCGTGCGCAAGGAGGCCGAGCGCGCCGCGCGGTTTCAGGCGCAGGAGGATCAGCGCAACGAGGAAAAGCGAAGGCGCCGGAAGACCTATCTGATTTCCGGCGGCGTGGGGCTCGGCCTCGTGGCGATCCTCGCCGCCACGTATATGTCCTCTGCCGGCGGGGGCGGCGCGGATTATGAATCCGCCCAGTGCGTGAATGAGGACAACGTCGTCGTCGACGATCAGATCTGCGAGAACGCGAACGAAGAGCGCAGCGGCCCCGGCGGGATGTTCTTCTTCCTCGTCGGTGGCAGCTCGTACCGCTACTCCTATGGCTCCAACGCTCCTGTGGGTGCCCCTGCCAACGGAGCCTCGACCCCGCAGTCCGGGAAGTCCTACTCGACGGGTAATGGCCGCGAGGTGACGAACAGCGGAAAGACGGGCGGTCCGGTCAGCCGTGGCGGTCTCGGGTCGTCCTCGGGGTCGAAGGGGTCTTCCGGGGGCAAGGGCTTTTCCAGCGGCGGCTAGCGATCGCGCATCGCCCGGGGCGCAGAGTACGTCCGACGTCATACGTGAAAAAGGGAGCAAGCACATGCGCAGGGTGCAGGGCCGAGCCCGAGCCAATTGGCGAGGCATTACCGAACAGCAGGGCCTGATTTTCAATACCCCGGGGCGCGATAAGCACGGCGCGCGGAGGGAGTACTGGGACGAGTCGGTGCACTACGAGTTCAACATGGACGAAGTGCTTGCGCTCGAGACGCAGGTCGAGCTGATGCATTCGATGTGCCTCGAAGCAGTCGAGCACGTGATCCTCACCGAACGATTCGCCGATTTCGGGATTCCCGAATATGCGTGGGAGGCGATCGCCGCCTCGTGGCGCCGCGGAGACCCGCACGTTTACGGGCGATTCGATTTTCGCTACGACGGCAGCGGGCCGGCGAAGCTGCTCGAGTACAACGCAGATACCCCCACCTCGTTGCTCGAGGCGGCGATCCTGCAGTGGTACTGGAAACAAGACGCGTTTCCGGACGCCGATCAGTGGAATTCGCTACATGAAGCCCTGGTCGCGCGGTGGGCCGAGATCAAGAGCCAATTGCCGGCAGACGACCTCTACTTTTGTTGGTCCGGCGCCGATCCCACGGGCGAGGACCACATGACTACTGCGTATCTGCAGGAGACCGCAGCCGAGGCTGGTTTCTCCACCGTCGGCCTCGAGATCGAGCAGGTGGGCTGGGATAGCGAGCTGCGGCGGTTCACCGATCTCGAGCTCGGGCCGATGGAAAACGTGTTCAAGCTGTACCCGTGGGAATGGGCGCTCGAAGATGAATTCGGTCGGCACATGGTCGCGGAACTCCCGAAGACGTTGTGGGTCGAACCGCTATGGAAGGCAATCCTGTCGAACAAGGCCATTCTTGCGATCCTGTGGGAGATGTACCCGGGCCACCCGAACCTTCTGCCCACCTTTATCGACGGATGCTCACCGAGTACGTCCGCAAGCCGAAGCTCGGTCGCGAGGGGGCGAACCTGTCCATCGTCGGCGCCGGAATGGATACCGAAACCACCGGCGTTTACGGCCGTGAGGGCTACGTCTACCAGCTGTTCGACCCGTTGCCGGAGTTCGACGGCTACCGGCCGGTGCTCGGCACCTGGGTGGTGGGCGACGAATCGGTGGGGCTGGGGATCCGTGAGACCGCCGGCCTGATCACCGACGACGGTGCCTCATTCATCCCGCACATCATCCCCGACCCGTAGTTTTTCCGTAAGCCGCTCCCTCCCGATACCCGACGACCCGCGAAAGGCCACCACTGTGACCTCGTACCTCGCCCTGTCCGCGCCAGACCTTTCCGGTGTGCCCGAGGGCATTGCCGCCATCGTTCTCTACGCCCTTCTCGGCCTTGTGCTGATGGTGCTCGCGTTCTACGTGATCGATTGGACCACGCCCGGCAAGCTGCGCGACTTCGTGCGCGGTGGCTACCCGAACGCGGCGCTGATTACCTCGTCCGGGCTCCTCGCCATGGCACTGGTCGTGGTCGTGGCGATCTGGCAATCATTCGGCGACCTGGGCACCGGGCTCGCCACCGCAGCGATCTACGGCGTCGTCGGAATCGTGGTTCAGGCCCTCGCCGTGCGGTTCCTCGAGCTGGTCGTCAATATCAACATCGGCGAATCCCTGAAGCGCGAGGCATTCACGTCCGAGGCGTGGGTTGTCGCCGGGGCGCACGTCGCAATCGGGCTCGTGGTGGCCGCGTCGATCAGCTGATCAATCCTGGACCTCGTCCGCGACCAGGTCCGGCGAAGCCGGGAGATGTCGCTCGAAGTAGTCGGCCCGAAACGCCGGCAACATGCGGCGCGACCACCACAGAAGCGGCAACCCGAGGACCATTCCACCGACGCCCAAGCTGAACACCGCGCCTACCTCGACGCCGAGACCCGGGATACGCCAGACCCCTTCGCCGAAATCCGGGTCGAACGACGCGATCGCCGTCCACGCAGAGGCAGCCAGTAGCAGCACCCCGCCGATCGAGGGAAGGACGACGCGGCGAAAGTCGATGCCTCCGGCCCTCGCGTGTTCTGCTCGGAGCCGGGATCCCGAATACAGCCGGGCCGAGGCGAGAGCAGTGAGCCCGTAATAGAACCCGATCGCCACGCCGCAGGCAGCGACGGCATCGAGCACCATCCCGCCCCCGCCGAAGAGATCCATCGCCACATAAAGCGCGGCCGAAAGCAGACCCATGGTCCATGTGGACACATTCGGGGTCGCGAAGCGGGGATGGGCCTTACCGAAAGACTTGGGCAGAGCACCGTGGAAGGCCATCGCGAACGTCGTTCGCGCTGTGGGGAGGATGGTCGTCTGCGTCGATGCCGTGGCCGAGGTGAGCACCATGATGACGAGCGCGGCGACCGCGATCTGTCCGGCGATCGAATCGCCGAACACCGCGCTACCGAGCGCCGCGACAACGTCGTCGGCATTTTCGGGATTGGCGAGTCCGAGACCATTGACCCCGACGCCCGCGAAAGCCTGCGCGGCGACTGTAAACAGCACATACACCGACACGAGGATGACGGTGGAGCACACGGCGGCCAGGCCTGGAGTGCGCTGCGAGTCCTTCGTTTCCTCGTTGACGGAGAGCACCGAGTCCCAGCCCCAGTAGATGAACACCATGAGCAGGATGCCGGTGACGAGATCGGTGGGGTCGGAGACCGCGAAGGGATTGAACCAATCCCAGCTCACCGGCTGCGACTGCGGCAAAGCGGTTCCGTTGTAGACCCGGATGAGCGCGGCGACGGCAAACCCGAGGAGGACGACGGTTTCGATCGCCACGAGGAAGACCTGCAACTTCGCCGTCAACAAGATGCCACGTACCGCGAGCCACGTGAGACACAGGATAAAACCCACGCCGAGAAGGAGAACCGCGGGATGGTGCGGATCGGATCCGATATCAGAACCGAGCAGAATGAAGGTGTACTGTGAGGCGACCTGTGCCAGCGAGGCCATGACGAGAACATCGGCGACGACGATGGCCCACCCCGCCATCCAACCCCACGGAATTCCGAACGCCCGGGACACCCACACGAACGAGGTCCCGGCATCGGGTTCGGCCCTATTGAGGGCGTCGTACCCGAACGCCGCGAACAACACCGGCACGAAGGCGAGCAACACGACCACCGGCGCCTGCCACGCGACCGCGGCGGCGACGAACCCCAGTGTCGCGGCGATGGAGTACGCGGGACCAGTAGATGCGACTCCGATGGATACGGAGTCGACGAAACCAAGTGCTCCCTTGCGCAGGCCTTTTTCGCCACGGGCCGAAGCGGTGGAACGGGATTCTGAGGTCACGACCGAAAACACTATCGGCCGAAAGGACAGACAAAAAGACCAAGGCCCGAAGCCCGTCGCTTAGGATGGACGACTGTGTATCTCAAAAGTCTGACGCTCAAGGGCTTCAAGTCCTTTGCGTCGCCGACGACTTTGAGGTTCGAGCCGGGAATCTGCGCGGTCGTCGGGCCGAACGGTTCCGGCAAGTCCAATGTCGTCGACGCCCTGACCTGGGTCATGGGCGAACAGGGTGCAAAGACCCTGCGCGGCGGCAAAATGCAGGACGTGATCTTCGCCGGCACGACCGGCAAGTCCGCGTTGGGTCGCGCCGAGGTGACGCTGACCATCGACAACGCCGATGGCGCCCTGCCCATCGACTACGCCGAAGTGTCGGTGACCCGGCGGATGTTCCGCGATGGTGCGGGCGAGTACGAGATCAACGGCAACCGCGCTCGGCTCATGGACGTCCAGGAGCTGCTGTCCGATTCGGGTATCGGCCGTGAAATGCACGTCATCGTCGGCCAGGGCAAACTTTCGGAGATTCTCGAATCCAGGCCCGAGGAACGACGCGCCTTCATCGAAGAAGCCGCCGGAATCCTCAAGCACCGCCGCAGGAAAGAGAAGGCCCAGCGCAAACTGGCGGGCATGCAGGGCAATCTGGACCGTCTGCAGGACCTCACCAAGGAACTGCGACGGCAGCTGGGGCCTCTCGCGCGCCAGGCCGAGGTCGCCCGGCGTGCGCAAACCGTACAGGCGGACTTACGAGACGCGACCTTCCGGATTGCTGCCGACGACCTCGAGCGCCGCCGCACAGAACTGTCGGACGTCGATACCGCACGTGCGGACCTGACTCGGCAGCTCGCCGAGGCGACCGACGCCCGCGACGAACTAGCACGCTCGGTGGACGCGCTGAGCGCCCGTGTTGACGAGCTATCCCCGCGGGCGGACCAGGCACAGCAACGGTGGTTCGCACTGAGCGCTCTGGGGGAGCGCTCCCGGGCGACCCAGCGGATCGCCGCGGACCGTGTGCGTAGCCTTACCTCTGCGCCGCCCACGCACACCGGACCCGACCCCGAGGAAATCGAGCGGCAGGCCGAGGAGGCCGCGGCGAAGGAAACCGAACAGGCCGAAGCCGTGGACAAGGCGAAGTCGGCCCTCGACGCGGCGACGCGTGCGCTTGCCGAGAGGGAAAAGGTGGCGCAAGACCTCGAGGCCGAACACCTACGTCAAGTCCGTGCGATCGCCGATCGTCGCGAAGGTCTCGCCCGCCTCGCCGGTAAGGCCGAGGCAGTTGCCTCGCGTATCGAGACTCTCAATGAGCAGATCGACAAACACACCACCGACCTCGGTGCCGCGCACGAGGCGGTCTCCAGCGCGGACGACGAGGTCGCGGTCGCAGAATCTCGCATCATCGACCACGGCGAAGGCGAAGAAGACCTCAACGCCACGCTCGATGAGGCCGAGCGTGCCTACGATTCCGCTGCGTTGCGCGTGACGGAACTGCGCGAGATGCAAAACGATGCGGGCAAGACGATGGCCGGGCTCGACGCGCGCATCGACACGCTGCGCTCCTCGCTGGGCGCGGGCGATGGCTCCGAATGGTTGGCGAAGCATCTCGGCGACAAATGGACGGGAACTCTCGCCGAACACATCACCATCGATTCCGGGGCCGAGAAGGCGATGGGCGTTGTGCTCGGGCAATTCGCCGACGCCGGCGTCACTGTGGAGGGAATCGACCTGTCCGAGGCGCTGTCGGCGCTGGGGAAGGACAACGGCGGACGCGCGACCCTGATCGCGGAGAAGCCGGGCGAGCGGACGTGGCATCTCGAGGCCGATCTCGTGCCAGGCGCGCGTTGGGCGATCGACGCCATCGCTGCGCCCGCGGAACTGCAGGGCGTCCTTGCGAGCGTGCTCGCCGACGTCGTCCTCGTTTCGGATGTGGAAGCCGCACACCAGCAGGTCGCGGGGGACCGGCGACTGCGCGCGGTGACGCAGGACGGCGAAATCGTCGGACCCGGCTGGATGGTCGGCGGCGGGAACGCGGGTAGGTCAGGGGTGGAGATCGCCGCTGCGATCGATGCCGCGGAAACCGAGCGCGCCACGGCGAAGAAGAAGGCCGAAAAGGCCGGCGCGACGCTGTCCGGTGCCGAAGCAACGCTCGCCGATGCCACGGCGGCGCTCGAATCGGCACGCGCGGCGATGACGGAATCCGATCAGCGCATCGAGGGCCTTTATAAGGAGATGGCGCGGCTGGGCGTCGCGCGTCGCCGAGCCGAGCACGAAGCACGCCGAATCGAGCAGACCCGCGGCAGCGCACGCGACAAGCTCGAGGCCGCCTACGCCGAGCAGGTCGAGCTGCGCCAGCGCATCGCCGCCGCGGACGGCGACGAACCCGAGGAAAAGGCCAACGACGGCGACGACGACCGAAGGTCCAAGGCGCAGGAGGCCGTCGGCGAGGCCCGCGGGGTCGAGACGGAGGCGCGGCTCGCGCTGCGAACCGCAGAAGAACGCATGCAGTCCGGGCGCGGGAGGTCTGCGTCGCTTCGCCGAGCCGCGAACGCCGAGCGAGAATCCCGAGCCCGCGCTGCACGCGCCGCCGCCGCACGAAAGCGCGGAGCCGAAGTCGCCGAGACCGTCACCGAGCTCGGAGGGAAACTCGCCGAACGGCTCGATTCTGTGACGTCGGACGCCGCAACTTTCCGGGACCGCATCGTCGCCGCCCGCGACGCGACCGCAGCTCAGCTCGCCGCGAAACGCAAAGACCTAGGCGACGCGGACGCCGTCGTCAACAAGCTGGCGGACAGCGCACACCGCGACGAGGTCGCCAGGGCGCAACTCGAGGTCAAGGTGCAAGAGCTCGAGCAGGGCGTGCTCGAACGGTTGGGGATCGAGCCCGAGGCGCTTCTGGCCGAGTACGGTCCGGAGATCGAAATCCCGCCGAGCCCGCTGGAGATCAGCGAATACGAGGAGGCCCGCGAGCGCGGCGAGGACGTCACCCGCCCGCAGGGGATGCCGTACGTCCGCTCGGAGCAGGAGGCCCGCCGCAAGCGCGCAGAGAAAGATCTCGCGACCTTGGGCAAGGTCAACCCGCTCGCGCTCGAGGAGTACGCCGCGCTCGAGGAGCGGCACTCGTTCCTGGCCGCGCAGCTCGACGATGTGAAGAAGGCGCGAAACGATCTCGAGGGCGTGATCGACGACGTCGACGCACGCATCGAACAGATTTTCACCGAGGCCTATTTCGATGTCGAGCGCGAATTCGAGCAGGTCTTCCAGGTACTTTTCCCCGGCGGCGAGGGCCGACTCGTTCTGACCGATCCGGACGACATGCTCGCCACGGGGATTGACGTCGAGGCGCGACCGCCCGGTAAGAAGGTCAAGCGTCTATCGCTCCTGTCGGGCGGTGAGAAGTCGCTGACTGCGGTCGCGATGCTCGTCGCGATCTTCAAGGCCCGCCCGTCGCCGTTCTACGTGATGGACGAGGTCGAGGCCGCTCTCGACGACACCAACTTGCGTCGGCTGATCAGCCTGTTCGAGCAGCTGCGCGAAACCAGCCAGCTCGTCGTCATCACACACCAGAAGCCGACGATGGACGTCGCCGACGTGCTCTACGGCGTGTCGATGCAGGGCGATGGCATCTCGAAGGTGATCTCCCAGCGGATGACCAGCCTGCGCTCGTAGCCGCCCGCGGATCTGACACACTGGGCACCGTGAATACCACTGCCTGGATTATTGTCGCCGTCGTAGTCATCGTCCTTCTGGCGATCCTCGCGATCGCCATCGGCCTGTGGCGGCGCTCGCAGAACAAGATCTCCTTCACCTCCGGCACCGAGACCGAAGAGCCCAAGGAGATCACCCAGCAGGAGCGCTCGGGCAACTATCAGGCCGGCACCGGCTTTTCCTTCGCCCCGGCGGAGAAGGAAAAGGAGAAGGTCCGCCGCGACGAGCCGACGTCGAAGGCTAGCCCGCCTGCGCCTGCGCCGGAAAAGACCGAAACACCCAAGCCTGACGGCGGAGCCACCGATTCGCAGGCCCCCACGGACCCGAGCGCGAAGGGACGCGCGGCAACGACCGCCGCGGCCACCGGAGCGGGCGCTGCGGCGGCAGCCGGGGCGGCAGCAGCCGCCGACGCGTCGGAGGACACCGACGGCGAGGCCGATACCTCGGCCGCAGACACCACTACCACCACGGAGCCGGTGACAGCGCAGCCCTCAGCGGATGAAGCACCGGCCGGCCAGGCCACAGAGGTTGCCGGCGATGCCCCGGCCACGACGCACCCCGACACCGTCGCCGTTCCCGCACCGGCAGAACCGACCGAGGAGATCGCCCCGACCGACGGGCGCATGCACCGGCTTCGCGGGCGCCTTTCGCGCTCGAACAACACCGTCGGCAAGAGCCTGCTCGGGTTGCTCGGCGCCGGCGACCTCGACGAAGAGGCGTGGGAGGAGATCGAGGACACACTGATCATGGCCGACCTCGGCAGCGAGACGACCATGCGCATCGTCGATCGCCTCCGCTCGGAGATCGCCTCCAAGCAAGTGCGTACGGAAGCCGATGTGCGCGCTCTCTTGCGTCAGGCGCTCATCGATAATCTCCATCCCGAGTTCGATCGCTCGGTTCGCGCCCTTCCGGGCGACGGCAAGCCCGCCGTCATCCTCGTGGTTGGTGTCAACGGAACGGGTAAGACGACGACCACAGGCAAGCTCGCGCGCGTGCTCGTTGCCGACGGACGCACGATCTTGCTCGGCGCCGCCGACACCTTCCGCGCGGCGGCCGCCGATCAGCTGCAGACCTGGGGTGAGCGCGTCGGCGCGGAAACCGTCCGCGGCAAGGAAGCCGCCGATCCCGCGGCCGTGGCATTTGACGCCGTTTCGCGCGGCATCGAATCCGAGGTGGACGCCGTGCTCGTCGATACCGCCGGCCGCCTGCACACGAAGGTCGGGCTCATGGACCAACTCGGCAAGGTCAAGCGCGTGGTGGAAAAGCGCACCAACGTCGACGAGGTGCTCCTCGTCATCGACGCGACGACCGGGCAGAACGGGCTGCAGCAGGCGCGTGTGTTCCGGGACGTCGTGGACATCACCGGCGTCGTGCTCACCAAACTCGACGGCACCGCGAAGGGCGGCATCGTATTCCAGGTCCAGCACGAGCTCGATGTACCGGTCAAGCTCGTCGGGCTCGGGGAGGGCGCTGATGATCTCGCGCCGTTCGTTCCCGAGGCCTTCGTCGACGCGCTCCTCGCGTAGCCGCCATACCGTCACGGCCGCTGTAACCGAGCCGTAACACCGGGAACGCAGCCGTTCACGGCACGGTTACAACAGACGCGAAGAACGGAAACATCGGCACGGAATTCTCTAAGTCAACGGACAGCAAAGCAGCGATGGAAGCTTTGCGCCGGTTGACTTACGAGGAGGGAACGATCCCGTGAATTCCGTGATTTTGGCGCAAGAGGCGCCCACATTCAGCGCAGGTGATTCTGCCTGGATGCTCATGGCCGCGTCGCTGGTATTGCTCATGACCCCGGGCCTGGCATTATTCTACGGCGGCATGTCCCGCCAAAAGTCCGTGCTCAACATGATGATGATGTCGTTCGGCTCGATGGGCGTCATCGCCATCGTCTACATCCTCTGGGGATGGTCGATGTCCTACGGCACCCAGTCGATCGCCGGGATTTTCGCCAATCCCTTCGAGCAGTTCGGGCTCGCCGGAGTCATCGGCGACGCCGACGGCTGGGTTGCCGGGGCCACCGGCACCTACCCACAGGTCATCGACGTCGGATTCCAGGTGACTTTCGCGATCATCACTTGCGCGCTTATCTCAGGCGCCATCGCCGAGCGCACCAAGTTCGGCACCTGGCTCGCCTTCACCGGGCTGTGGGTCACTCTGTGCTACTTCCCATTGGCGCACATGGTGTGGGGAGGCGGGCTGCTCGGCGACGGGGAGACCGGATTCGCTTCGTGGATCTTCGGCTCTACAGATGGTGAGGCGAACATCGCACCCGTCGACTTCGCCGGAGGCACCGTTGTCCACATCAACGCCGGCATGGCCGGCCTCGTACTCGCGATTCTCATCGGCAAGCGTCTCGGATTCGGGAAGACCGCATTCCGCCCACACAACCTCCCGTTCGTGATGCTCGGCGCGGCGCTACTGTGGTTCGGCTGGTTCGGGTTCAACGCGGGCTCGGCATTCGCCGCCGACGGCGCCGCCGGCCTCGCTTGGGTCAATACCACCGCAGCCACCGCCGCCGCGATGCTCGGCTGGCTCGCCACCGAACGTCTACGCGACGGACACGCGACCTCCCTCGGCGCTGCCTCCGGCATCGTCGCCGGGCTCGTCGCCATCACCCCGGCCGCCGGATCGGTCCACCCGCTTGGCGCCATCGCGATCGGCGCCATCGCCGGAGCCCTGGCAGCGCTCGCGATCAGCATGAAGAACCGTTTCGGCTACGACGACGCGCTCGATGTCGTCGGCGTCCACCTCGTCGCCGGCCTCTGGGGCACCATCGCCATCGGGCTCTTCGCCACCGGCACCTTCGGCACAGCCCCGGGCCTGTTCTTTGGCGGCGACGGCTGGAAGCTGCTCGTCGTGCAGATCGTCATCGCACTGGTTGCGCTCGTCTTCACCGCGATCATGACCACCGTCTGCTTCTACGTCCTCAAGCCTCTCGGCTGGAGGATCGACGAAGCCGCCGAATCCACAGGTATTGACGGTGCGGAGCACGCCGAAACCGCGTACGAAAGTCAAACCCAGGCGCTGCGCGGATAGTTCCGCCCACGAGACCTCGCTGAAAGGAAACGAAAAAATGAAGCTGGTCACAGCCATCATCAAGCCGTTCACGTTGGACGACGTCAAAGAAGCCCTCGAACAGCAGGGAATCTACGGAATCACCGTGTCGGAGGTCCAGGGCTTCGGTCGCCAGAAAGGCCACACGGAGGTCTACCGCGGCGCCGAGTACACCGTCGACTTCGTGCCCAAGCTCAAGGCCGAGATCGCGGTGGGCGACGAAGACGTCGACGGCGTCGTGCGTGCCATTGTCGACGCGGCCCGCACGGGCAAGATCGGCGACGGCAAGGTATGGGTCACGCCGATCGACACCATCGTCCGCGTCCGCACCGGCGAGACCGACGGCGACGCCGTATAGCCGCCAAGGACGCCGCAGCATCGGTCCCAAATTAAGTGGTGCGGTGGCAATCAAGCCGCCGCCGCACCTCTCGGTCCGCCCGCCGAAAATGAATGAGGAATCGGGGAACTCCACATGGCCAGCATTTCGGCTGAAGAACTCAAAGGCGAACTCGCAGCCGGACGGTCCGGCCTCATCGACTCCGCCCTCGCCCGAACGCTCGACCCGCAGGGTCTCCGCAGTGCGATGACCGAGCTGTTCGACCTCGTGCTCGGCAGGCTCGCCACACACGCGGGAATCGTCCCGGGATCCGGATTCGCCCTGTGTGCCTTCGGCGGCCTCGGCCGGCGGGAGATGCTGCCGTATTCGGACCTCGACTTGGTATTGCTGTATGACGGCGGACGAGCCGGCGAGCTCCAGGCGACCGCGGATGCCCTCTGGTACCCGCTGTGGGATTCGGGCCTGTCGATCGACCACTCCGTGCGCACACCCGAACAGTGCCTCGCTCTCGCCGCCGAGGAACCCAAGGTCGCGCTGAGCATGCTCGAAGTCCGCCACATCGCCGGCGAGTCCTCGCTGTGCGACAAGGCCGCGTCGGGCGCGCGCACCGCGTGGCGAAAGGTCGTCCACTCCAAGCTCGACGAGCTCGTCGAACAGATCGCCGTGCGAAGGCGACGTTCGGGCGCCATCGCCCACCGCACCGAGCCGGACCTGAAGTACGGAGAGGGTGGACTGCGCGATGCCCAGATACTCGACGCGCTCGCGGCGGCCAACGTAGCGAACGAGGCTATCGCCGTCATCCCCGGCGGTCCCGGTCGCGGCGCCCTTGAGGCCCGGAAGCTGCTGCTCGATGTTCGCACGGGCCTCCATCTGGTCGGCGGTAAGCCCCGCGACATCCTGCACGCACAGTTCGCCGCGGACGTCGCTCGCCTGTTGCATTACGACGACCGGTTCGCGCTTGCACGCGACCTGTCGAACGCCTCGAGGACCATCGCGTTTGCAACAGATCTCGGTATTCGTACGGCGCGCGGGGCGATCCCGCGACGCGGGATCGCCGCGATTCGCCGGGCGCCGGCGCGGCGGCCACTCGCCGAGGGCGTCGTCGAACAGGGCGGGGAAGTGGTGCTCGCCCGCGGCGCCAGGCCCGAACGCGATGACTCGCTGCTGCTGCGGGTCGCAACCGCGTCCGCGCGTCACGGCATCCCCATCTCGGCTGGAACGCTGCGACGCCTCGCAGACGGGGCGCCCTCGCTTCGCAACGAATCCTCCCAGGTGTACCTCGACAACCTCGTGTCGCTGCTCGGCACGGGGGAGGCCGCGATCGACGTCATCGAAACCCTCGACCGGTCCGGGCTGTGGGACCGAATCCTGCCGGAATGGGCGGCGGTCCGGGACCTGCCCTCACGCTCGGCGGTTCACGTCTTCACCGTCGACCGCCATCAAGTCCAGGTGGTCGCCGAGGCAACGCGGCTGGCAACCGATGTCTCACGCCCGGATTTGCTGCTTATCTGTGCCCTTGTCCACGACATCGGAAAGGGACGCCGGCGTGACCACTGCGAACTCGGGGCCGAACTCACCTCCGTGATCTGCGCTCGGCTGGGCATGCCCGAAAGGGACGCCGAACGCGTGGTCACGGTCGTGCGCCACCACCTTCTATTCGCGAAGACCGCCGCGAGCCGGGACGCGGCCGATCCTGCTACCGCCGAGGAGATCTTCGTGCGGCTCGGCACCCGGGACCGGCCGACTTTCGAGCTGCTCGTTGCGCTCACCGAGGCGGATTCCCGCGCCACCGGCCCCGGCGTGTGGACACCATGGAAGGCACACGTGCACAGCACGCTGGCCACCACCTGCAGTGCGTTCGTAGACGATGTCGCGCCGGGCGCCCCCGAACTGTCCGCGGCTGACGGCCCGGCGGTGACGGCGAACATCCGAATATCCAAGGGGGCCTACGCCACCCGCTACGTGCTCGAGGCCGAAATCGACGGCGGAACAGGGGGGCTCGCGGACGTCCTACTCGTCCTCGCCGCGCGGGGAATCGAGGTCGTCCAGGCACAGACGCTCCGGGTGGAGCAGGGGGAAGCGGGCGAGATCCACCGGGTTCGGGCGGAGATCTCGACCCTCTTCGGCACGCCCTCGGACCCGGCCCTCGTCGCGCAGGACCTCCGCGCTTTGTCGAGCTCGACGGTGCGCTCACGCCTGCACAGCAAGGTCGACCGACGTCAACAAGAGGCATGGACGGCAGCCCGGGCGAGCCCGCGGGTCTGGTTCGAACCAGGCGATCGAGAAGAGGCCGGCTCAGACCCACGATCGGGACTGCTGCGCGTGCGAAGCGCGGACCGTCCGGGGCTGCTCGCAGAGATGATCGGCGCGTGCCGCGCCGCCGGCGTCGAGGTCGAATGGTCGAGGGCGGAGACGTTCGGCGAGTTCGTCGCGGACACTCTGCACGTGAGCGGGATCTCCGACGCCCCGGGCGGGTCCGAACGGCTCGTCGCCGCCGTTCGCGCGATGCTGCCTAGCCCGCTACCCGAGGCCGAGGAGAACCGATGACCGGGAAAGGAGAGGCGGGGCAGACATCGGCTAGTCCTCGCGGTTAAGGTGGAAGATCAGTAACCGGCAATCGTTAGGGGTTGGCTAGCAGTGTTCGAATCGCTTTCCGATCGGCTCACAAGTGCGCTCAAAGATCTGCGCGGCAAGGGCCGGCTCACGGATGCGGATATCGACGCCACCGCACGCGAGATCCGTCTCGCGCTACTCGAGGCGGATGTCGCGCTGCCCGTCGTGCGCGAATTCATTTCCCGCATCAAGGAGCGCGCCAAGGGTGCCGAGGTCTCCGGCGCGCTCAACCCGGCGCAGCAGGTCGTCAAGATCGTCAACGAGGAGCTCACCGGGATCCTTGGTGGCGAGTCGCGGCCGCTGAACTACGCGAAGCAGCCGCCGACGGTGATCATGCTCGCCGGCCTCCAGGGTGCCGGTAAGACGACGCTCGCCGGCAAGCTGGCGAATTGGTTCAAGAACCAGAAGCACACCCCGATTCTCGTGGCGTGTGACCTCCAGCGCCCCGGCGCCGTGGATCAGCTCCAGATCGTCGGCGATCGCGCGAACGTTCCCGTGTTCGCCCCACACCCGGGCACCTCGGTGGGTGGCGACGGCGAGCCGATCGGTGTTTCGGAACCTGTCGATGTCGCCAACCGGGCCATCGCACACGCCCGCGCGAAGATGCACGACGTGGTCATCGTCGATACCGCCGGCCGGCTTGGTATCGACGAGGAGCTCATGGCGCAGGCACGCGGGATTCGCGATGCCGTCGAGCCCGATGAGACGTTCTTCGTCCTCGACGCGATGGTCGGTCAGGATGCGGTGACGACGGCGGAGGCGTTCCGCGACGGCGTCGGATTCACCGGTGTCGTGCTCACGAAGCTCGACGGCGACGCGCGCGGTGGTGCCGCGCTGTCGGTGCGCGAGCTCACCGGCACACCGATCATGTTCGCCTCGAACGGTGAGAAGCTCGAAGACTTCGATGTCTTCCATCCCGACAGGATGGCCAGCCGCATCCTCGGCATGGGCGATGTGCTGTCCCTCATCGAGCAGGCGGAGACCGTCTTCGATCAGAAGCAGGCCGAGGAGGCCGCCTCGAAGATCGGCAGCGGCGAGCTCACGCTCGAGGACTTTCTCGACCAGATGTTGATGATTCGGCGGATGGGCCCGCTCGGCAACATCATCGGCATGCTCCCCGGCGGTAAGGAAATGAAGGACGCGGTCGGGGATATCGACGAAAAGTATCTCGACCGCATCCAGGCGATCATCCGTGGCATGACTCCCGCCGAGCGTGCGAACCCGAAGATCATCAACGGTTCACGGCGCCTGCGCATCGCCAACGGCTCGGGTGTTCAGGTCTCCGACGTCAACCAGTTGGTGGATCGGTTCTTCGAGGCGAAGAAGATGATGGGCCGGATGGCCGGACAGATGGGGATGCCCGGTTCGCGATCGGCGACCAAGCGCCGGAAGGGCAAGGGAAAGAAGGGCAAGAAGGGCGGTCGCGGACCGACGCCGCCGAAGAACCGGATGAACATGCCCGGCATGCCTCCGGGGATGCAGATGCCCCCGGGCATGCAAATGCCCCCCGGAATGGACACGCCCGGCGGGCCGGGTGCGGCCGCTGCCGGAGGCAAGGGCGCGCCGGATCTGAGCGGCAACCCACCCGGGCTCGACCAGCTGTCGCCCGGCCTCGAGGGCATCGACCTGTCGAAGCTTTCCTTCCCGAAGTAGGTTCCGGCGCCGCCGGTGCGCCGATTTACCAAATCGGGTTGGTGCCGGGTAAGTTGGAGCGCTGGACGCCGTCACCGGTGAGTCTTCGTGTGCGCAGCGTGCGGAGGTTCGAGCCGAACGGCGGTCACCCGAAAGGCGAGACCGGGCCCCGTAACCGACGGGTGTCGCTGAATCGCCACGTGACCTACGAAGATAAGGAATCATCAGAACCATGGCAGTCAAGATCAAGCTCACCCGTCTCGGCAAGATCCGCAACCCGCAGTACCGCATCATCGTCGCCGATGCGCGTACGCGCCGCGACGGCCGCGCCCTCGAGACCCTTGGCCTGTACCGCCCGAAGGAGAACCCGAGCTACATCGAGCTCGATTCCGAGCGCGCGCAGTACTGGCTCGGCGTGGGCGCTCAGCCGACCGAGGCCGTCGAGGCCATCCTCAAGGTGACCGGCGACTGGCAGAAGTACAAGGGCATCGAGGGCGCCGAGGGCTCCCTGAAGACCGCCGACGAGAAGCCGTCGAAGCTCGACCTGTTCAACAAGGCTCTCGAAGAGGCCTCGAACGAGCCGACCTCCGAGGCAATCACCACCAAGCGTAAGGCCGACAAGGCCAAGAAGGCCGAGGAAGAGGCTGCTGCCAAGGCCAAGGCCGAGGAAGAGGCCGCAGACGCCAAGGCCGCCGAGGACGCCGGCGAGTCCGAAGATGCAGCCCCGGCCGAGGAAGACAAGGCTGCGGAGTAATCCATCATGGCTGAGGACATCGCGGAGGGCGTGGAACACCTCGTGCGTGGCATCGTTGCCGATCCGGACGCGGTAAACGTCCGGGTCGACTCCGGCCGCCGCGGTACCACCCTCCGCGTGTCCGTGTCGCCCGCGGACCAGGGCCGTGTCATCGGCCGTCGTGGGCGCACCGCCAGCGCACTGCGCACCGTGGTCACCGCCATCGGCGGGAAGAGCTACCGCGTCGAAATCGCGGACTAGGCTCCAGACGAACTACTCGAAGGCCCACACATGGAACTCGTCGTCGGCAGGATCGTCAAGTCCCACGGAATCCGGGGCGAAGTCGTGGTCGATATTCGCACCGACTCTCCGGAGGAGCGGTTCGCCAAGGGCTCCGCTCTCACCACGCGCACCCGCAAGTCCAAGGGCTCCAGCGTGCCCGAAACGCTGAACGTCGAAGCCGCCAGGAACCATTCCGGGCGGCTTCTCGTGCGCTTCGAAGGTGTCGGATCGCGCGATGACGCCGACGCGCTTCGCGGAGTCGAGCTTCTCGTCGACTCGGCCTCATTCGAGCCGCTCCAGGACGACGACGAGTTCTACGACCACCAGCTCGAAGGCTTGGACGCGCGCGTCGACGACGCCGACGCCCCGTCGATAGGGCAAGTGAGCGAGGTGCTCCACACGCCTGCCGGCGAGGTGCTTTCGATCACCACTCTCGCAGACGGTCCGCACGCGGGGCGCGAGGTTCTCGTCCCGTTTATCGAGCAGTTCGTGCCCACCGTGGACCTCACCGCGGGCGCCGTTGTCATCACCCCGCCCGAGGGCTTGCTCAACATTACCGGCGGCATCGACGGCGCCGCCTCGGACGATCGTCAGGATTAGTCCGTTGCGAATCGATGCTCTGACAATCTTCCCCGAGTACCTCGAACCTCTGGGAGCGGCGATTCTTGGTCGTGCGCAATCGAAGGGGCTTCTCGAGGTCGGCGTGCACGACCTGCGCAATTGGACCCACGACGTCCACCGTTCGGTCGACGACACCCCGTTCGGCGGTGGCCCAGGCATGGTCATGCTGCCCAGCGTGTGGTGGGCCGGACTGTCGGAGGTGCTGGAACTTCCGGCGTCACCACAAACTTCTGTGGTACCCGCCCCTTCCGATGACGTCGGACGCCGCCCTCTCCTCGTGGTCCCGACCCCGGCGGGCCGGCCGTTCACGCAGCAGCTGGCCGAGGAGTTCGCCACGCGTTCGCACCTCGTCTTCGCGTGCGGCCGCTATGAGGGCATCGATCAGCGGGTATTCGATGCCACCGCGGATTACGTCGACGTCGTCGAGGTCTCGCTCGGCGACTATGTGCTGATCGGGGGAGAGGTCGCTGTGCTCGCGATCTCCGAGGCGGTCGTGCGACTCATCCCCGGCGTGCTCGGCAACCAGCGAAGCCACGAGGAGGACTCATTCTCCGACGGGCTGCTCGAAGGCCCTTCCTACACCCGTCCCGAGGTCTGGGAAGGCATCGCCGTGCCGGAGGTGCTGAAGTCGGGAAACCACGCCCGCATCGACCGTTGGCGGCGAGACCAGTCGCTGTTGCGCACGGCGGAGCGACGCCCCGGGCTCCTCGTGGACGCAGAACTCGATAAGGCCGACGTCGAAGTTCTCCGCTCGGGCGGATTTGGTCAGCTCGCAGACGACCTGGCACACTAGACGGGTTGCATCTGCGGGTGCACGGATTTCGCGCTGCGAAATTCTTTCCCCGCGATGAGCGCTATTGATTCCGGGCACGAACCAGACGAGCATGTCGCAAGGGCACGCCGCTAGGTTCCTCTGTCCACGAGTGCAAGGACACATCAATGAACACTTTGGATTTTATCGACAAGGCCTCGATGCGAGACGACATCCCGTCGTTCCGCGCCGGTGACACGGTCGAGGTGCACGTCAAGGTTATCGAGGGCACCAAGGAGCGTGTGCAGGTCTTCAAGGGCGTCGTGATTCGTCGCCAGGGCGGCGGCGTCCGCGAGACCTTCACCGCTCGTAAGATCTCCTTCGGCGTGGGCGTGGAGCGTACCTTCCCGGTGCACTCCCCGAACGTCGATAAGATCGAGGTCGTTACCCGCGGCGACGTTCGCCGCGCGAAACTGTACTACCTCCGCGCACTTCGTGGCAAGGCTGCACGAATCAAGGAAAAGCGCTAAGCACCTCGAGCATCGACCGCTCGAAGTACTTGGGAGAACGCCCCGCCGACCATGGCGGGGCGTTCTCGCATTTTCCCACTTCGTCGTCCGAGCTGCCGGGTTCCGCGGGTCCGACGCCCGGCGAGCCCGGTCTCATGGGCCTCATGGCAAGCTGCATGGGTATCCATCCTGAACCCGTCGATGCTCCATGATGAGGCGACGGTAATGGCGTAAGGTTTGCCGAGTGACCCACGCTAGTTCTGATAATGGTGCCACCGGAGGCAGAAACCCGCGGTCGGCGTCGTCCCACCGCGCGGATACCGGTGGGAGCCGTTTCCGCAATCCCGACGGTTCGCGTCCCTGGTACATCGAAATCCCGATGCTGATCATCATCGCGTTGATCATCAGCTTCCTCGTTCAAACCTTCGTCGGGCGCGTCTACCGTATCCCCAGCGAGTCGATGGAGCCCACGCTCATCGGCTGCGAGGGCTGTAACGGCGACCGCATCGTGGTCGACAAGATCACCTATCGCTTCAACGATCCCCGCCCGGGCGACGTGGTCGTTTTCAAGGGCTCGGAGTCGTGGAATGAGGGCTACGTGTCTCAGCGCTCGGACAACCCGGTGCTGCGCGCCGTTCAGAATGCAGGCAGCGTGGTAGGGCTTGTTCCCCCTGACGAGAACAACCTGGTCAAGCGAATCATCGCCGTCGGCGGCCAGACCGTCGGTGGCTGTGGCCCCGCGGGCGAAGTGCTCGTCGATGGCCAGCCGGTAAAGGACGAGGGATTCATCAATAACCCGGCCGAGAGCCGCAAGAATCCCATGAACTGCAACTTCGGCCCCGTCGAGGTGCCCGAGGGCAACGTGTGGGTGATGGGCGACAACCGCTCGAACTCCGCAGACTCCCGCTATCACATGGGCGATCAGTACCAGGGCACCGTTCCCGAGTCCGATATCGTCGGCAAGGTGCGCTGGGTCATCCTGCCGTTTTCCCGCTTCGGCAGCGTGGATTCGCCTGACCTGATGAGCATCTCCGGCATCGACGCACCCGAGTAGCCGCAGGTGCGCGAAGCAGACCCCCTTCATCCGCCGCGCGCGCGGATCACCCGAAAAGACGATGTCCCCGGCGTCGAATCGGCGCTCTACCGTCGAGGGCTCGGCCCCGTCGCGGGCGTCGACGAGGCCGGCCGCGGGGCGTGTGCGGGCCCGCTGGTCGTGGCCGCCGTGATTCTCGGCCCCAAAATCCCCGCCGCCCTGTCGGGTCTCGACGACTCCAAGAAACTCAGCGCCGCCCGCCGCGAGGCGTTGTTCGACGTCATCCGTGAAAAGGCTTTGTCCTGGTCTGTTGTCCAAATAGAGCCCGAGACCATCGACGTCGAGGGCGTGCACCACCACAACATCGCGGGCATGAGGCGAGCGGTTGCGGGACTCGATGCGCGCCCGGGCTACGTCCTCACCGACGGATTCGCGGTCGAGGGGTTCGACGCGCCCTCGCTGGCGGTGGTCGGGGGAGATGCGGCGGTGCCATCTATCTCCGCCGCGAGTGTCCTCGCAAAGGTCACGCGAGATCGGTTTATGGTGGACCTCGACACTCGTTTTCCCGGTTACGGGTTGGCCGGTCACAAGGGGTACGGCACCGCCGCACACCAGGACGCGTTGGCCCGGTTGGGGCCGAGTCCACAGCATCGAATGTCTTACGCGAATGTTCAGCGTGCGGCCGCTTTGGCGGCGGCGCGAGGTAGAGGAGAAGCCGATGAGCGCCGAGGATCTTGAGAATTACGAGACCGAGATGGAGCTGTCGCTGTACAAGGAGTACCGCGATGTCGTCGGCCAGTTCACCTATGTGGTCGAGACCGAGCGGCGCTTCTACCTCGCCAACGCGGTCGAGCTGATTCCGCGCTCCGCCGACGGCGAGGTCTACTTCGACGTGCGCATGTCCGACGCATGGGTCTGGGATATGTACCGCCCCGCGCGGTTCGTCAAGTACGTGCGCGTGCTCTCGTTCAAGGACGTCAATATCGAGGAGATCGAAAAGCCCGATCTATCCCTTCCGGAATAGGATGTCGACCGCGTAGCGCGCGTTCGCGAAAACGCAGGTCACGAACCAAGCCGCCATTGCCCTCTGGATGGGCAATGGCGGCTTTTTCGTGCAGGTCGGGACTCTTCTAGCAGGATGTGCACAGGGCGGATTGTGCCGTCCACAGAAGTGCGTTTCATGCACGTATGACGCCGGACGTGCCCGGTACTCAGGACATGCTCGATTCCGACAGCGCCGCCGGATTTCCCGGCGGGGCGCGAACGAATCGAGGAGACCCATGGCCGATAATTCCTGCGACGAGGACAACTTCTACTTCGGTCGGGGCATCGCGACGAAACAGCCGTCGCGGCCGACGGTGCTGCACAGCCACCCCGATGTTCTTGGGCCGGATCCGCTCACGCTGTACATGCCGTGGATTTCGCGGTGGAAGAAGGAATCCTGGCCACAAACTCGCTCGGAGGTCGGCCGATTCGGGGAGGATTTGGTCGCCGAACTGGCCGGGGACCTCGGCTTCGAGACACTCGGCCGGAATTGGCGGTGCCCGAGCGGCGAGCTCGATCTCATCGTCCGGGGCGCCGACGAGGTGATCCGGTTCGTCGAGGTTCGCACCCGCACTGGGCCACGGTATGGCACGCCGGCAGAATCGGTGATTCCCTCGAAGCTCGCCCGGTTGCGACGGCTCGGCGGTGCATGGCTCGCCGCACACCGCGACTTTCACGGAGACGTTGCGTTCGATGTCGTCGCAGTCGAGAAGGACGGCGAGGACGAGGCGAAACTTACCTGGCTTTGGAACGTGCTCTAGATGGGCATCGGCTACTCTCGCGGCGTTGCGGTCGTCGGAGTCGGTGGACACGTCGTCGATGTTGAGGTCGACTCCGGAAACGGGCTGCCGGCCACACATATCGTGGGCGCCGGCGACGCCGCACTTCACGAGGCGCGCGAGCGCGTGCGGGCCGCGATCGTTAACAGCGGGTTCCCGTATCCACCTGGCAAGGTCGTTATTTCGCTGTCGCCGGCGTCTCTGCGGAAAACCGGCAGCGGCTTCGATCTCGCCATTGTCGCGGCCGTCCTGTCTTCGCGAGGCCACATTCCCGCGGAAACCCTCTCCGGGGTCGCGCTTGTCGGGGAACTCGCGCTCGATGGTCGTGTTCGTCCCGTGCGCGGCGTACTGCCCGCAGTGCTCGCGGCCCGCGAGGCCGGGCTGTCGGCGGTGCTCGTGTCCTCTGGCAACCTGGCCGAGGCGAGGCTCGTCGATGGGATCGCATCGATCGGGCTACGCACTCTCGAAGACCTCCGCGACTACTGCCTGGGCCTCGAGCCGCCAGACTATCCGGTGGCCGAGCAGGGCGGCGCGGTCCACCCAAACGACGCCGACTCCGCAGACCTCGTTGATGTACGCGGACAACCGGAAGCCCGCCGCGCGGTCGAGATCGCTGCTGCCGGCGGGCACAACCTTCTCCTTCTCGGCCCGCCGGGCACTGGCAAGACGATGCTTGCCAGGCGCCTACCCGGGTTACTGCCGGACCTGTGCGAAGGCGACGCATTGTCAACCACCGCGGTGCATTCGGTGTCCGGGGTGCTGGGCGAAGGGCGGTCTCCATTGGTCTCGCGCCCGCCGTTCATCGCGCCACACCACACCGCGTCAATGAACGCGCTCGTCGGCGGCGGACACGGACTAGCCCGCCCGGGAGCGGTCTCCCTTGCCCACAATGGCGTGCTTTTCCTCGATGAAGCCCCGGAGTTCGCCGCGCGCACCCTCGACGCACTTCGCACGCCTCTCGAAGAAGGAACGGTACGCATCGCCAGACGCGACGGGGTGACGGAGTTCCCAGCCCGGTTCCAACTCATCATGGCGGCAAACGAATGCCCGTGCGGCGCGGCAGAAGCCGCCCGGTGTGACTGCCCGGCAGGACTCAGGCGCCGGTACATGGCCAAGCTTTCGGGGCCGCTGCGCGACCGACTGGACATCTGCGTACGCACATCGCCGGTCGGCGTTCGCCTGCTTTCGGACACCGACCAGGAGTCAACGGCAACGGTCCGCGAGCGCGTGCACCGCGCGATCGAATGTGCAACCGCCCGCAGATCTGTCCCGGCACAGAACAGCGACGCCGCTACGAAAGTCGAGGACGGAATCTCTCGCACGGCGATGATCCCGTTGAAAAGAGGGCTTGTCAGGGGCGCGATCTCCGCGCGTGGAGCGCGTCGCTGTCTCCGGCTGGCCTGGACGCTTGCCGACATCGATGGATCCAACAGCCCCACACAACACCATGTCGTAGAAGCGATGACCCTGCGAGGAGACGAAATATGAGGCCGATCACCGAGACCGGGGATGCCTGGCTCTATCTCAACGCCGTATGCGAACGACCCACTGCTGCGATGTGGGACTTCGTCGACGCCTTTGGTCCCATCGAGGCCGCCGAACGAATCAAGGCGAATGACACCGAGAACTTCCGCGACGTCGCCGCGCAGACGGCCGCTCGCGCCGGGAAGGTGGACCCGACCGCGCTGCGAGCCTTGGGCGAACAGTACGACGCCAGGTTCCTCTGTCCTGCGAATCCGGACTGGCCCGCCGAAGCGTTCTCCGCGTTGGATCATCCGCGTCAATACGGGTTGGACCACAGCGGCGTCGAGGCCGGAGCGGCACTGCCGCTCGCGCCGTTCGGTCTGTGGGTGCGCGGAGGGCCGGACCTGCCCAACTTCGCTGCCGCGCGCACGGCCTCCATCGTAGGGACAAGAGACCTCACCTCCTACGGACGTGTCGTCGCGTCGGAGCTGGCCGAGGCGTGCGCGGGCGAAGACATCGCAGTCATATCCGGAGGCGCGCTCGGAGTCGATATCGCTGCGCACCTGGGAGCGCTTTCCGCCGACGGGATCACTACCGCCGTTCTCGCGTGTGGCGTCGACAAGCTCTATCCCTCCGCCAACGAACAAAGCCTGCGGCGTGTGGCGGCCTCGGGCGGAGCGATCTCCGAGTACCCGCCGGGCACGGGCGTCACGCGATATCGCTTTCTCGACCGGAACCGGATTATCGCCGCGCTTGGTTCGGTCACGGTCGTAGTAGAGGCGGCGATGCGCAGCGGCGCTCTGAGCACCGCGCGATGGGCAAATGCAATGAACCGTTCCGTGTTCGCTGTTCCGGGACCGATACACTCGCGCGCCTCAGCCGGCTGCAACAACCTGCTTGGCATGTACGCCTTGCCGCTCGCCTCAACCAGCGAGATTGGGGAAGTCGTCTCGACTCTCGGGTTCGAGCGCTCCGCCGAACCGAACCCGTATGACGTCGGAGCTGGAAAATTCACACGCCGACCCGGAAGCCCCGCCGACTGGATGACCGAGGAGCAGAGCCGGGTATTCGAGGCCTTGCGGGGCGACTGCATGCAAGATTCCACAAAGATCGCCTGGGAGAGCGGTGTTCCAGAATCAAAGGTCAAGCGACACCTCGGTACGCTGAAGCGATTCGGATTCGCCGTCAAAACAGGCGGTAGGTGGCAACTTCCTACGAGGCGTGACCAACATCAGCAAAGTCTGCCACTTAACGAAAACGGATCCCTTTTTTGACCAGCCAGCTCAGTTGCGGCCCGTACGCAGAGCCAAGTCTCCAACAGCTATCGACAGAAGCGTGTCGAGCGTTCTTGCGCCCGGACGAAACAGGGGCCACAGTAGATAACATGCACAACAGCGCGGACGGAACTGATAGTGGAGGCACTTCTTCCGCATCAGTTGCGCGCGGGCCGAAACTCGACGATCTGCTCGATGAGTTCTCCGCTGATCTGATCTCGCGGGGGAGGTCCGAGGCCACCGTGCGTTCGTATCTCTCCGACGTTCGCCACTTGTTCACCTATCTCGATCCGGACGGCGCGGCGCCGGCCCCGGCTCTACTCATCGACCTAGCAGCGCTGCGCGCGTGGTTAGGGGAGCAGGTTGCGGGCCGCTCGGCCAGATCGACGATCGCGCGCCGGGTAGCCTCGGCCCGTGCTTTTACCGCCTGGGCGCATCACCGAGGCGTGCTTGACG
>DGYFI06202__coassemble_425_pt1 | contig 38494 bp, 36 predicted proteins | sample DGYFI06202__metabat2_low_PE_038 | metagenome-assembled genome bin DGYFI06202
CGGGAATTTTCGCTCTACTCACGGAACAAGAGGTGACGAACGCGCCGCAGGCGGTGTGGACGGTGGTGGTCCTCGTACTCGCCAACTCGGTCGTGGCCGCAACCTTGTACATCGCAGCTATCAAACAGGCGGGCGCGGCGGCGGTGTCCTTGCTGTTCGGCATCATCCCGTCGATGGCCGCGCTGCTCTCGTGGGCGATCATGGGCGAGCGCCCCGACCTCGGAGTCGTTGCCGGACTCGTGCTCGGCGCTGCCGCGTGTTTCCTCGGGATCAGGCGGCGGGGCGCCGGGAGCACGCCCGTCGAGAGCGCGGGCGGCGAGGTGGCCGCCCGCGCGTAGGCCTCACGTCTAGATCAGCCGCGCGAGCGCACGAATCTCGTCGACGCTGCCGGCGGTGACGCACATCGTCGTGATACCGGCCTCCTCCCATGTGCGCACCTCGGAGCGCACATGGTCCTCGTTGCCGATGATCGCCATCGCCTCGATCATCTCGTTCGGCACCGCCGCGGCCGCCTCGTCCTTTCGCCCGGAGCGGAACAGTTCGGTGATTTTCTCGACCTCGGCGTCGAAGCCGAGTCGCCGGATGGCGTCGGCGTGGAAGTTGGTGTCCTCCGAGCCCATGCCGCCGGCATATAGCGCGACGAACGGCCGGTACATGTCGAACACCGGCTCCGGATCATCGGTGATGTGCACCATCGCCTGGAACGCGACCTCGAAATCCTCGCGGCTACGGCGCGCGCCGGGCCGCGCGAATCCCTCGTCGAGCCACGCATTGAACTGCTCGGCCTGGCGCGGGGACGCGAGGAAACCGAGCCAGCCATCGGCGATCTCGGCGGCGAGGGCGATGTTCTTGGGCCCCTCGGCGGCGAGGTAGATCGGCAAGTCGGCGCGCAGGGGGTGCACGATCGGCTTGAGCGGCTTGCCCAGGCCCGTCGCGTCCTCCCCCGAGTACGGCAGCTTGTACGCCGGCCCGTCAGACGTGACCGGCGCCTCGCGCGCGAGCACCTGCCGGACGATGTCGACGTACTCGCGGGTGCGGCGAGCGGGCGACGGAACGGCTCGCCGTACCACCCTTCGACAACCTGCGGCCCGGAAACACCGAGCCCGAGGATCGCACGCCCACCCGAAAGGTGGTCCAGGGTCAGCGCGTGCATCGCGGTGTTGGTGGGATTGCGCGCGCTCATCTGCGTGATCGCGGTGCCGAGCTTGATGTTTTTCGTCTGGCTGCCGTACCAGGCAAGCGGGGTGAAGGCATCCGAACCCCACGACTCGGCCGTGTAGACGGCATCGAATCCGGCCTCGTCCGCCGCCTGGATCAGCTCTCCGTGGTTGGCGGGCGGCTGCGCGCCCCAGTACCCCAGCGTCAATGCGAATTTCATGCCCCTATTGTGCCCCGCGCCACGTTTACCGCGCATCGGAACTCCAACTCGGAACGACGTCGCGACAAAACTAGAACGTGTTACAGTTGCGCCATCATCGCCTGCCGGGTTCACCATCCCCCGGCTCCGGCACACCCTTTATGACGACGGAGGAGCGCCCATGTCCAGCGCCGCCGAGATCTTCGACTCCCTTCCCCATCCCCCTCGGGCGTCCGAGGCCGCGAGGGCTCACCCGGCGTACGCCGCTGCTCGCAGGTCGTGGGCGGGCGCCATGGCGAGAGACAAAGAGTACTGGCTCTCCGCGTTCGCCTCCGACGCCGTGGTCGAGGACCCCGTCGGCCCGTCGATGTACTCGGAGGACGGCTCCGGGCAACGCGGGAAGGAGATGCTCTCGGACTTCTTCGATGCGTCGATCGCGGTCACGAGCTCGCTGCAGTTCGACATGGTCGACGCCATCGCCTGCGGGGACGAGGCGGTATTCCTCGGCACGCTGCGGGTCGGTCTCGGCGACAACGTGATGGACACCGACATCGTCATCAACTACCGCGTCGACGAGTCCGGGCTGCTGCGCAACCTTCGCGCCTTCTGGGAGTTCGAACGCGCGTCGGCCACCATCCACCCGGCGTCCTGATCGGCGCCCATCCCTACCGACGAGGAGACCTTCGCCGTGGATTTCTCGATTCCGATTGCGTTCACCCCGCTCGACCAGCTCGTCCCGCTCGCGCAGGCCGCAGAGCGTCTGGGGTTCGCCCGCATCACGCTCCCCGATTCCCTGTTCTATCCACGCTCACAGGAGAAGGAGTACCCGTACACCCCGGACGGCTCTCGGATGTGGGATGAGAACACCCCGTGGGTCGAGCCGTTCGTCGGCGCGATGGCGATGGCGCAGGCGACTTCGACGATCCGCATGTGCCCCTCGGTGGTCAAGTTCGGGCCACGGCAACCTCTACTTCTGTACCGGCAGGCCGCGTCTGTGGCAATGATGTCGGGAGGCCGGCTCGATCTCGGCGTCGGCATCGGCTGGGATCCCAACGAGTTCGAATGGTGCGGGGTGCCCTTTGCGAAGCGCGGCGCGCGGGTCGACGAGATGCTCGAGATCTTCCGCCTCGCCGGCACCGGCGATTTCTTCTCATACTCCGGCGAACATTTCTCGTTCGAGGAATTGAGCCTCGCTCCCGTGCCGCCGGATCCGATCCCCCTCTACATCGGTGGACACTCGAAGAAGGCGCTCGCCCGCGCCGCCAGAGTGGGAATGGGGTGGACCTCGGCGATGATCGAATTCGATCAGCTCTCCGACGTCATCGCCACTCTCGGCGAGAACCTCCGCGCCGCCGGCCGCAGCCTCGCCGACCGCGGGGACGGCAACCCGTTCGCGATTCAGGTCGTCTCGATGGACAAGTTCGGAACCGCCGGGTTCGCGGATCTCGCCGGGGCCGGGGTCACCGACGTCATCGTGATGCCGTGGATGATGTCGGGGCTCGGTTTCGACGCTCCCGTCGAGGACAAGATCGCAACGATGGAGACCTTCGCCGACAAGTACATCCGCGGCTGAGCGCTCAGCGCTCGTTACTCCCCCGCCGCGACTGGCCGAGACACTAGGGTCGGGGCATGACGGAATTCGACTCGAACGTGCTCGGACCCGACAGTGCTCTGCCCTCGTCGCTCGTCGAGGCGGCACGGGCCGCGGTGAGGGTCGAGGTGTTCACCGGCGCAGGGATGAGCGCCGACTCCGGGCTCGATACTTTTCGCGATGCCCAGACGGGCCTGTGGTCGAAGGTCGACCCGCAGGCGCTCGCGAGCTTGGACTCGTGGACACGGGATCCCGACCCGATGTGGGCGTGGTATTTGTGGCGGGCCACGCTCGCCCGGCGGGCCGCTCCGAACGCGGGCCACGAGGCAATCGCGCGCTGGGGCGCCGCCGACTCCGGCACAGACGTCCACGTGACGACTCAGAACATTGACGACCTGCACGAGCGCGGCGGCTCCGAGGAGGTTGCGCACCTCCACGGCAGCTTGTTCGATTTCCGCTGCACGATCTGCGAGAAGCCCGCGGCCGTGCCCGAATTCCCCGAAGAACCGGTCGAGCGACTCGCCCCGCCGGCGTGCTCACTGTGCGGCAATCCTGTGCGGCCCGGCGTCGTATGGTTCGGCGAGGCACTGCCGGTCAAGGACTGGGAGCGGGCGGAGGAGGCGATGCGCGGGGCGGACCTCGTCGTCATCGTCGGCACGTCCGGGGTGGTGACGCCGGCGGCGAATCTGCCGCTCATCGCACTGGAGCGCGGGGTGCCGATCCTCGAGATCAGTCCCGACGACACGGGGTTGACGTCGGTGTCCACGTGGTCGTGGCGCACGACCGCAGCGAAGGGCCTGCCGACGCTGGTTTCCGCCGCGGCCGACTAGCGAGGTGCGGGTCCGCCGACCAGCCCCTCGTCCCGAATATCGCCGAGACACCAGAGCAGCTCGCGATTGAGGTCCGCCGTCGCCTCCAGATGCATGAGATGGCCGGCGCGGCCGACGGTTCTGACGGCACGTACGACGTCATGAAAACGATGGAGCTTCTTGAGCGGCTCGCGCCCGTGAAAACCCTCGAGGTCCGGATCGTGCTCGGAGTAGAGGAAGTAGAAGGGCACCGGGTTGGTGGCGCGTTCGAACGCCTTGCGCGCAGCCCATTGGGCGTCGATCGCCCGATACCACTGCAAGGGGCCGGTGAATCCTGTGCGCGCGAACTCGTGCTCGTAGCGGTCCATCTCCGCGACCGAGAGCCACGGCCACGGCAGCGGCGGCGCCTCGGGCAGCGCATCGATGTACGCGGTTCCCGGCGGATGCATCCAAACGTCGAGGTAGTGGTAGTCGGCGGAGAGCGCCCAGAACACGCGCTCGAGAAAGGTTCGGACGTGCGCGTCCATCGACGCCTCGGCCCGGCCTGGATGCTGGAAATAGTCCATGTGGAAGAAGTGCCTGTCCGCCATCTCCGCGAAAGTCTCGCTCGGGGGACGGTCGCCAAGTGCGGCGACGAAGGGATTTTCGAACCCGATGACGGCGCCGACCCTTTCCGGCAGGAGGTGGCAGAAGTCGTAGGCCGCCGCGGCCCCGAAATCGAAACCGCAGAGCACCACTTTTTCGTCGGCGGCGATACCGGCGTCGTCGAGCACCGCCACGATGTCTCCGGTGATCGGCTCGGGCGCATAGTGCTGGGCGCCGACCGGCGCGCTCGACGCCCCGAATCCCCGCATGTCCGGAACGAGGACCCGCCAACCGGCCTCCTGTAGCACCGGGATCTGGCGATGCCAGGTGTAGTGGAAATGCGGAAAGCCGTGGAGCAGCACAACGGTCGGCGCCGGCTCCTGGAGCGGCCTCGTGGCCGCATCCGGCGGGCAGTCGAGGTATGCGATCGTGACGCCGTCTGCGGAACCTGCGGCGCGAACCTTCCCGCCGAACGCTTCTTCCATGTTCGTATTCCTCTCCTACGCGAACGTCGGCACCGGAATGGCCCTGTGGGTGCCTCCGATGCCGACGTGTGCGGTGTTGGTCGAGCCTCGCTTGTGTTGCCGGCGCCTAGTTCGCCTTGGCAGCAGGGCAGAAGCTCACGGGCCACTCGGTGATCCCGTTGAGCCATCCGGAGCGGAGACGCTTGCGGTCGCCCAGCGAGGCGATGTCCGGAAGGTGATTTGCGATCGCGTTGAAGATGAGCTCGATCTGCAGCTTCGCGAGGTTCGCACCCGGGCAGTAGTGCGGTCCGTTACCTCCGAAAGTGACGTGCGCGTTGTTCTCGCGGGTGATGTCGAAGTTAAACGGATCCTCGAAGACGTCTTCGTCGAAGTTGGCGGAACCGTAAGCCATGACGACGCGCTCGCCCGGCTTGATCGTCTTCCCGCCGATCTCGATCTCCTTGACCGCCGTGCGCTGGAACTGGGTCACAGGGCTGGCCCACCGGAGGATTTCGTCGTACGCCGTCTCGGGACGTTCGGACTTGAACAGCTCCCACTGCTCCGGATTGTCGAGGAATGCGATCATTCCGTGCGTGGTGGCATTACGGGTCGTCTCGTTGCCGGCGAATGCGAGGAGAATGAAGAACCAGCCGAACTCGTCCGGGGTGAGCTTGCCCCCCTCCACATCGGCGTGGACGAGCTTCGAGACGAGATCATCCTCGGGCTGAGCCTCACGCTTAGCTGCCATCTCCATGGCGTACTCGAGAATCTGCGCGGCGGCGGTCTGGGAGGCCTCGGCAACCTCGGGATCGTCGTAGCCGGCCATGTTGTTCGACCACTCAAACACCTTGAAGCGGTCTTCCTGCGGAATTCCGAGAAGCTCCGCGATGGTCTGCAGCGGCAGTTCGGAGGCGACCTCGACGATGAAATCGCCCGAGCCCTTCGCTGCCGCACGCTCGACGATGTCCTTCGCCCGGGCCTCGAGCGCCTCGCGCATCGATCGGATGTTGCGCGGGGTAAAGCCCTTGGAAATCGTCCGGCGACGCACCTTATGGTCTTCGCCGTCCTGGTTGATGATCAGCAACTTGATCATCTCGAGGACGTCGTCCTCGGTTCCGGGGGCGTAGCGCGGAATCGCCGTGTGCTGATTGGTGACGAAAAAGTCGTTGGTGAGGCGGGAGATCTCCTTGATGTCGTCATACTTCGACGCGAGCCAGTAGCCATTGACCTTGAAGCCGTCGCTGCCCGGCTCGATCTCGACCCAGTGGATCGGTTCGGCTTTCCGCAGTTCCGTCCATTCCGGGTGCGGAAGGCGCTTGGAGAACAGTTCCGGACTGGTGAAGTCGAACCCCGCGGGAATGGTGAGTTCGGGCGTAGTGGCGTTGGTCATCGTTGCTCCTTAGACGAAGATGCCCGTCCTAGATGAGTCGTCGGTTTCGCGAGAAAGTGCGTCCACACCCACTCGCCCCCTTCGAGAGAGAACCAAGTTCGGCCCGTCCAGGCGTTGTGACTCATCACACTTTCAAACCGTAATCTAGAACACGTTTCAGTGACCATACTAGAACATGTTTCAATAATGGAAGAGGCAGTTCCACAAGAAAGAACTCCTTTTCGGACAAACGTCCGAATACGGCGGTCACCACAACTCGTCGGCGACCGTCAAATGCCGCTCTACCTGCGCGCACTCGATTCGCTCGCGCAGCCCACGAGGAAGGACCACCATGGGAAATCCCGTCATCGTCGAGGCAGTTCGCACCCCCATCGGCAAGGCGCGAGGCGCCCTCTCCGGCCTTCACCCGGCTCATCTTCTGGGCGCTTCACAGAAGGAAGTGATCAGGCGTGCGGGAATCGACGCCCAGCTCGTCGAGCAGGTGGTCGGCGGCTGCGTGACCCAGGCCGGCGCGCAGGGCAACAACGTCACCCGCGGCGCGTGGCTCGCCTCGGGACTGCCGTGGCAAACTGCCTGCACGACGATCGATTGCCAGTGCTCCTCGGCCCAGCAGGCCACTCATTTCATCGCAAACCTCATCGCCGCCGGCGCGATGGACGCCGGGATCTCCTGCGGGGTCGAGTCGATGTCGTGGCTCTCGCTCCGCGCCGCGGTCGGAGACGGTTCCAATGGGATGCCACGTCCCGACGATTGGAATATCGACCTTCCCGACCAGTTCACCGCCGCGGACAGGATCGCTCAGCGCCGCGGGCTCACTCGCTCCGACCTCGAGGAGCTCGGCGTGGCATCGCAGAACAAGGCGAAGCGTGCATGGGACGAAGGGCGCTTCGAGCGCGAGACCTTCGCCGTCACCGCTCCCGAGCGCCAGAAGGACGGCACTTACACCGGTGAGGACATCACGGTCACCAAGGATCAGGGTCTGCGGGACACGACCGCGGAGGCGCTCGCCGGACTCAAGCCCGTGATCGAGGGCGGGATGCACACCGCGGGCACCTCGTCGCAGATGTCCGATGGCTCGGCGGCCGTGCTCCTCATGGACGAGGACGTCGCGAGGGCCCAGGGGCTGACGCCGCGCGCACGGATCACCCACCAGGCGCTCGTCGGCGGCGAGCCGGAGTTCCACCTCGACGGCCCGGTGCAGGCGACTGCGCGCGTGCTCGAGCGCTCGGGCATGTCCATCGGCGATTTCGATCTCTTCGAATGCAACGAGGCCTTTGCCGCGGTGTTGCTGAGCTGGGCCCAGGTTCACGGGCCCGACATGGACAAGGTCAACGTCAACGGCGGCGCGATTGCCATCGGTCACCCGGTCGGCTCGACGGGCGCCCGCCTCATCACCACCGCACTACACGAGCTCGAGCGCAGCGACGGCGAGCGTGCGCTGGTGACGATGTGCGCCGGCGGCGCACAAGCCTCGGCCTCGATCATCGAGCGAATCTAGGGCGCACTTCGCGGAGACCCGTTGGCACGGAAAGGGGTTGCAGATTCCCCGAAATGTGAACACACCTCTCCCGATGGGCACCTGAAAATATTCTGGGAATACACTGTATGACGTCGGCGGCGCTCGATCGCGCAACCGCTACTTCATCCTCGGGCGGCTCAACTTTCGCCCCGAGCCGCCCGAATCTTCCCGGAGGACGAACGTGCGCTACGTACTACTGCATGGTCTGGCGTCATCGCCGAATGTGTGGTCCGCCGTCAAAATGCGGATGCGTAAGGAATTGTCGAATGGAAAGACCGACATTCTCGCGCCGACACTCGTTATGGACGGGTCCATCGAGGACGAGGCGGATCGGGTCGCCTCCGCGATGTCCGTGCCCGCGGCGCCCGGCACCATCGTCGGCCATTCGATGGGCGGGCTCGTCGCGGTCGCGCTCGCAGAAAGACGCCCAGAACTCGTCGAACGGCTCGTATTACTCAATTCCCCTACGTCCGTAGAGTCACGCCTGTCGTCGAAGCACCGGTCCGAGCGCGCGCTACGCAACCGCCGGATCGGCCCGGCGATGTGGCGGATGATGGGCGAGCGAGGCGCGCGACGCGGGCTGGCCAGCGCCTTCGCCCCCGGCTACCAGGTTCCGCAGCCCATTGTCGACGCGTTCCTGCGCACGCCGTACGAGACCTTCGTCGGCTCCACCGAGGCGATCGACACCTATCTCGCCGCGCAGCCGCTGGCGGACCGCCTCGCGGGGCTCGACGTGCCGGTCACCGTGCTCTTCGGTACCTCCGACCAGCGGGTGGATCCGTCCATTGCCCTCGAGCAGTACCGCAGCATCGACTCGGCCTCAGTGTCTGTGTCGGTGGCGGTGCACCCCATGTCGTACGTGGGGCACACGCCACCTATCGAGAACTCGCTCGCCACGTTCCGCGCGATCGTCAGCGACGACGACATCGCGGCCTACCTGCAGGAAGACCGCGACGAAGAGCCTTCGACCGCTGCTGACTAGCGAGCGCCGTAGACCGGCACCGGGGCCGGGGACTCGGCCAACAGCCCGGGGATGACCTCGGTGAGCTCCTCGGGAGCCCAGCGCTCGCCCTTGTCGGAAGCGGCGGCGCGCTGCCAGCCGTCGCACACGGTGACCTTTCCACCCTCGGCCTCGAATACCCGCCCCGTGACATCGGCGGCGGCATCCGAGCCGAGCCAGACGACCAGAGGAGAGACGTTGCCCGGGTGCATTGCGTCGAAGGACCCGTCCTCCGGCGCGGCCATCGCCGAGGCCATCTCGCCCCCCGCCGAGGTGGTCATGCGGGTTCGGGCCGCCGGCGCGATCGCGTTGACGTTGATCCCGTAACCGCCCATCTCGGCGGCTGCCTGAACGGTCAGCAAAGCGATTCCCGCCTTCGCCGCGGCGTAGTTGCCCTGGCCCACGGATCCGAAAAGTCCCGCGCCGGACGTGGTGTTGACGACGCGGGCCGCGCGCGGCCTGCCCGCCTTGGACTCTGCGCGCCAGTAATTCGCGGCGTGGTTGAGCACCGCGAAGTGGCCTTTGAGGTGGACGCGGGTGACGTTGTCCCAGTCCTGTTCGGACATCGACACGAGCATCTTGTCGCGCAGGAAGCCGGCGTTGTTGACGATGGTGTCGAGCTGTCCGTACGTGTCGACCGCCTGCTTGATAAGTCCTGCCGCCTGTTCCCAGTCCGCCACGTCCGCGCCGTTGACGACAGCCTCGCCGCCCGCGTCGACGATTTCCTGGACGACCTGCTCGGCGGGGTGCTCCCCGGTGTCCGCGCCGTCGAGACCGGCACCGAGGTCGTTGACGACCACCTTCGCGCCGGCAGCGGCAAAAGCGAGCGCATGCTCCCGGCCGAGGCCGCGGCCCGCGCCGGTGACGATAACTACGCGACCATCACAGATTCCCATGTGAATTCTCTTTTCTCCCGCTCTCAAACGGGTTCCGATCCTTGAATGAACAGTTGTGTCCCTGTGCCCGTGAAGGGCGGCCGTTAACCCTTGTTCGCCGTCGACGCATCGAGGAATGCGGGGCGTTCCCCTCCCCCGTGCACGAGCAGCTCCGCGCCGGTGATGAAGCGGGCGAGCGGCGAGGCGAGGAACGACACGGCGTGGCCCACGTCGACAGGGTCGGCCATACGCCCCATGGGCACGGTTGCGTCGACCGCCGCGATGCCGTCGCTATCGCCGTAGTGCATTTCGGCGAGCTCGGTCTTCACCGGACCGACAACCACCGAATTGACCCGGACGTGCGGCGCCCATTCGACCGCAAGCGAGCGCGTGAGCGAGTCGACCCCGGCCTTCGCCGCGCCGTAGGACGCCGTACCCGGAGACGGCCGGTGCGCCGATACCGAGGAAATGTTGACGATCGCGCCGCCGCCGGGCGTCTGGCCGGATGCTGCGTCCGACGTCATGACCCGGTGCGCCTCTTGGGAGACGGTAAGACCGGCCAGGAGATTGAGGGCGACGATCTTCGAGTGGAAATTGGCGCTGCCGTCGGCCGCCATGGCGAATGGGGCGCCGCCGGCGTTGTTGACGACGATGTCGAGCCTCCCGTGGCGGGCGACGATGTCGTCCATCATTCCGGCCACGGCCTGAGGATCGCGCAAGTCGGCGCTGTGGAATTCGAGGGCGGCCAGATCGGGGTCGTCGGCGGGGCGGCGCGCGCAGGTGATGACGGTCGCGCCCGCTGCGCTCATCACGCGCGAGATTCCCGCGCCTACGCCGCGGACGCCGCCGGTGACCAGCGCCACGCGCCCGGAGAGGCCGAGCCCTGCGAGGTCCACCCCGCTCGGCACCAAGGAAGAACTAAGCGATGCGTTCATAAGTGCTATCGTAACAAGCAAACCAAGCAAGCGTTTGGTTGCTTGCGGGGATTGCACCTCGAAGTTGTTGTGCGAAAGGTGACCGATGGGCATCAGTATCGAGAAGGATCCCGGCGGGGTCGCGACCATCACGGTCGACTATCCGCCGGTCAACGCCATTCCGTCGGCGGGCTGGTTCGAGCTCGCCGACACACTGCGTGAGGCAGGCCGGGACCGCGCGGTTTCGGTCGTCATCCTCCGCGCGGAGGGCAAGGGCTTCAATGCCGGCGTGGATATCAAGGAAATGCAGCAATTCGAGGGGTTCGACCACCTCATTGCCGCCAATCGCGGTTGCTACGCGGCCTTCGCCGCGGTGTACGAGTGCGAGGTTCCGGTAATTGCGGCGGTGGCCGGGTTCTGCGTCGGTGGAGGAATCGGTTTGGTGGGCAACGCCGATTCGATCGTCGCGTCCGAGGGCGCGAAGTTCGGTCTTCCCGAGGTCGACCGCGGCGCACTTGGCGCGGCCACACACCTCGCGCGGATGGTCCCGCCGCACGCGCTGCGCACGATGTACTACACCTCTACAAATGTGACGGCGGAGCAGCTCCACAGCTGGGGCACCGTGCACCGCGTGGTTCCCCGGGAAGAGCTCGACACGGCAGCGCGCGAGCTCGCGGAGCAGATGGCCGCGAAGGACACCCGCGTGCTGCGCGCCGCGAAGGAGGCGCTCAACGGCATCGATCCGGTCGACGTGAAGAAGTCGTATCGCTTCGAGCAGGGCTTCACTTTCGAGCTCAACCTCGCGGGCGTCGCCGACGAACACCGCGACGAGTTCGTCACCTCCGGCAAGAACCTCGACACCCGTTCGCAGAGCGACACAACTGGAAAGGACTCCTGAGCAGTGGACTTCACCCCACCAGCCAAGCGCGATAAGCGCTCCACCCTGGATGAGATGGTCGGCCGGCTCTCCGACGGCATGACGATCGGCATCGCAGGCTGGGGCTCGCGGCGCAAGCCCATGGCCCTCGTACGCGCGATCCTGCGCTCGGATCTCAAGGATCTGACCATCGTCGCCTTCGGTGGCCCCGACATCGGCCTACTGTGTTCGGCGGGCAAGGTACGGCGCGCCTACTACGGTTTCGTTTCGCTCGATTCCGCGCCGTTCTACGATCCGTGGTTTGCGCGGCGACGCACCGAGGGCTCGATCGAGGTGCGCGAAATGGACGAGGGAATGGTGCGCGCAGGCCTGCAAGCTGCCTCGCAACGCCTCCCCTATCTCCCGATCCGCGCGGGGCTCGGATCATCCGTGATCGACTTCTGGAAGGGCGAGCTCGCCACCGTCGACTCCCCGTACGGTTTCGAAGGCCCGATCGCGTCGACCGACGGCGCCAAGGAGACGCTCCTCGCCATGCCGGCCCTCCGGCTGGATGCGGCTCTCATCCACCTGGACAAGGCGGACAAATACGGCAACGCCGCCTACACCGGGGTCGACCCGTACATGGACGATCTATTCGCGAACTCCGCCGATCTCACCTTGCTCGAGGTCGACGAGATCGTCGATTCCGCCGACGAGCTCATCAACGAGGTCGGCGCGGAGCGCATGCTCCTTAACCGCATGCAGGTCGATGCGGTCGCCGAGGCGCCCGGGGGCGCGCACTTCACATTGTCCGGCTCACACCGGAGGGACGAGGCATTCCAGCGCCACTACGCGCAGGCCGCGAAGCAGGACGACACCTGGGAGGAGTTCCACCAGCGATTCCTGTCCGGGACCGAAGAGGACTATCAAACCGCGGTCAAGGCTTTCGCCGCCGAGAACGCCGTGAAGGGAGACGCCAAATGAGTACACCCTCGACAAAAATAGAACGTGCGGACTACTGCGCAATCGCCTGTGCGGAGATCTTCGCGGGGGCCGGCGAGATCTTCGCCTCCCCGATGACGCCGATGGCGACCGTCGGCGCACGGCTTGCCCGCCTGACGACCGAACCCGACCTCCTCATCTCCGATGGAGAGTCGAAGTTCCTGGGCTCGACGCCGCCTGTTGGAAAGGTCGAGGACCTCGAGGGGTGGATCCCCTTCGGCCGCGTCTTCGAGACCCTGGCTAACGGCAAGCGCCACGTCGTCATGGGCGCCAATCAGATCGACCGATACGGCAACCAGAACATCTCCGCCTTCGGGCCGCTCGACCAGCCGAAGCGCCAGATGTTCGGGGTGCGCGGCGCCCCGGGCAATTCCATCAACCATGCGACGAGCTACTGGGTGGCGAAGCACTCCACGCGCGTGTTCGGTGAGTCCGTCGACGTCATCTCGGGAATCGGCTACGACCGCTACGAGCACGGCGACCCGGCGTTTCGCTTCCACCACCTGCACCGCGTGGTGACCAACCTCGGTTCTTTCGACTTCTCCGGGCCAGGTGGAACGCTCCACGCGCGGACGTTGCACCCCGGCGTATCCGCCGACGAGGTGCGGGAGAACACGTCGTTCGAGGTCTCGGGCCTGGATTCTGCGGAATCCACGCGAGCCCCCTCGGAACAGGAGCTCTACGTCCTCAACGAGCTCGTCGACCCGAAGGGACTGCGTTTCCGCGAGGTTCCCCGGGAAGAGGACGCCAAGTGAGCGCGGCACCACTCGAGACCGATTTCACGTCGCTCGTCGGCATCGAATATCCCATCGTGCAGACGGGAATGGGCTGGGTGTCGGGCCCACATCTGACCGCGGCGACCGCCAACGCGGGCGGACTCGGCATTCTCGCTTCGGCGACCATGACCTACGACGAGCTCGAACAAGCGATCCGTCGCACAAAGGAACTCACCGACAAGCCGTTCGGGGTCAACCTCCGTGCCGACGCCGAGGACGCGGAAGCCCGCTGTGAGCTCATGATTCGCGAGGGCGTCAAGGTCGCCTCGTTCGCGCTCGCACCGAAACCGGAGCTCATCGCACGACTCAAGGACAACGGTCTCGTTGTCGTCCCCTCGATCGGCGCCGCCAAGCACGCGGTCAAAGTCGCCTCGTGGGGCGCGGACGCGGTCATCGTCCAGGGCGGCGAGGGCGGAGGCCACACCGGGCAGGTCGCGACGACGCTGCTACTCCCCTCGGTCATCGATGCGCTCGGCGGTCCCGGGAACACCTCGATCCCCGTCGTCGGCGCCGGCGGCTTCTTCGACGGGCGCGGCCTGGTCGCCGCACTCGCCTATGGCGCTTCGGGCATTGCGATGGGCACCCGCTTCCTGCTCACCTCCGACAGCCGCGTGCCCGACGAGGTCAAGGCACAGTACATCGAGCGCGGCTTGCAGGACACCGTGGTGTCGACGCGAGTCGATGGAATGCCGCACCGCGTACTTCGCACCGGGCTCGTCAACGCTCTCGAATCCGGCAACCCCGGAAAGAGCCTCGTCGCCGCGGTCCGGAACGCGCAGAAGTTCAAGTCGATGACGGGCATGAAGTGGCAGGCGCTGGCCAAGGACGGTCTCAACATGAAGAAGTCCTCGGACCGCACGTGGCAGCAGATCGTCATGGCCGCGAACACGCCGATGTTGCTCAAGGCGGGGCTCGTTGAGGGAAACACCGACGCAGGCGTTCTCGCCTCGGGTCAGGTTGTCGGCATGATTGATGACCTGCCCTCGTGCGACGAGGTGATACAACGCATCATGGCCCAGGCACACGAACGGTTGGCCGCCCTGCCCGGTCGCTGATCGGATCCGCAGGCTCCACGCACAACCGACAAAAGCGCCCGCAACCTGGAAATCTCAGGTTGCGGGCGCTTTCCGCGTGGGCGAGCGTGAGCCGGGTTAGTCGAGACGCTCGATGATCGTGACGTTTGCGGTTCCGCCGCCCTCACACATCGTCTGAAGGCCGTAGCGGCCGCCGCTGCGTTCGAGTTCGTTCAGCAGCGTGGCAAACAGCTTCGCACCGGTCGCGCCGAGCGGGTGGCCGAGGGCGATCCCGCCGCCGTTCGGGTTGACCCGATCGATGTCGGCACCGGTTTCGGCGAGCCATGCGAGCACAACCGGGGCGAAGGCCTCGTTGATCTCGACGACGTCTATGTCGTCGATGCTCAGGCCGGCCTTCTCGAGCGCGTACTTCGTCGCCGGGATCGGTCCGGTGAGCATCATGACGGGATCGTCGCCGCGGACGGTGAGGTTGACGATGCGAGCACGGGGCTTGAGACCGTACTTCTTCACCGCGTCAGCGGAGGCGATGATGCCGGCGGAGGCGCCATCGGAGATCTGGGAGGCGACGGCCGCGGTCAACGTCCCACCTTCGGCGAGCGGCTTGAGCCCCGCCATTTTCTCCATGGAAGTCTCGCGCGGGGTCTCGTCGACGGCGAAGTCGCCGAACGGAACGATTTCGCGTTCGAACTTCCCTTCCTTGATCGCCGCGAAGGCGCGCTCGTTCGAACGCAGCGCAAACTCTTCCATCTGCTCGCGGGACAGGTTCCACTTATCGGCGATCATCTGCGCGCCGCGGAATTGGGAGATCTCCTGGGTGCCGAAGCGCTCGGTCCATCCCTTCGAGCCCGTGAACGGATCGTCGAAGCCATACTCGCGGCCCGCCGTCATCGCCGAGGAAATGGGCAGGGCGCTCATGTTCTGCAGACCACCGAACACGACGACGTCCTGGGTCCCGGACATGACCCCCTGGGCGGCGAAGTGGATCGCCTGCTGCGACGAGCCGCACTGGCGGTCGACGGTGGTGGCGGGAACCTCGAGTGGGAGTCCGGCGGCAAGCCAAGCCGAACGGCCCACGTTGCCCGCCTGGGGGCCGATGGTGTCAAGGCAGCCGATGACTGCATCGTCGACCACCGCCGGGTCGAGCCCCGTGCGGTCGAAAACGGCCTTCAACACGTGCGCGCCCAGGTCCGCCGGGTGAACCGCCGACAGGCTGCCGCCGCGCTTGCCCACCGGGGTGCGCAGCGCCTCGACTACGAATGCTTCCTGAACCATGTGAACTCCTGGGTGATCGGTATCGGTATTAGTCGTCCGCAAGCCCGTCGAGGACTATGCGTAGGTATTGGTCGGCGATTTCTTCCTGCGAGACTTTGCCGCCCGGCCGGTACCAGCGGACGGCGACCCACACGGTGTCGCGCATGAAGCGATAGGTGAGGTTCGGGTCGAGATCGGCGCGGAACACGCCGCTCGCCTGCCCTGCTTCGAGAACCTCGATCCACATATCGCGGAACTCGCGGTTGCGTTGTTCGAGGTAGTCGAACCGGGAGATACCCTGCAGGTGTTTGACTTCGTCCTGATAGATGGCGACCTGGTCGCGGGAGTCGTGAATCGCCTGGAAAGAGGCGCGCACGAGCCGCTCGAGTGCATCTCGAGGTCCGTCGTTGTTCCGGACGATGTCGTCGTATGTCGCGAAGAGTCCGTCGAGAAAGCCCCGCAGTACCTCATCGACGATCGCTTCCTTCGACGAGAAGTGGTGGTAGAGACTCCCTGACAGGATGCCGGCGGCGTCCGCGATATGACGTACCGTTGTTGCGCGCACGCCCTGCTCAGCGAAGAGTCGGGCGGAAATCTCCAGCAGTTCCGCCCGGCGGGACTGTATCCCCCCGTGCTTCGCACGCGCCTGCTCCGTCTTTTGCGCCATACCCCCACTATAACCTAGCAAGCGCTTGGTTGGGACTGGGGTCGGGCGAAGGCACCGAGGCTTTTCACACCGAGATTGCGCCGCGCTCGGCAACGTCGCGCCGAAATGAACAAGGGAGCCCCACTGGACGCTTGGTTCAGATGCACTGGAGCACTTTAGGGTTCACAATCGTGAGATGGGCACTCGCTTTGGCTACACACTCATGACCGAACAGTCCGGACCGAACGAACTCGTCCGCTACGCAGCTTCGGCCGAACGCGCGGGTTTCGATTTCGAGGTCGCCTCCGATCACTACTTCCCGTGGCTCTCCGCACAAGGCCATGCACCGTATGTCTGGAGCGTGCTCGGAGCAGTGGCACAGGCCACCGAATCGATCGACCTGTGCACGTACGTCACGTGCCCGATCCTGCGGTATCACCCCGCCGTCGTAGCGCAGAAGGCGGCGACGGTGCAGATCCTCGCCGATGGCCGATTCATGCTCGGGATCGGATCGGGCGAGAACCTCAACGAGCACGTGGTCGGCCGCGGCTGGCCGGCCATTCATACCCGCCATGAAATGACCATGGAGTCCCTCGAGATCATTCGCGCCCTTCTCGCCGGCGGCATGGTCGACTACTCGGGCGAGCACTTTCGCGTGGAGTCCGCTCGCCTTTGGGACATTCCTGACGGCGGAGTTCCCATCGGCGTCGCGGCTGCGGGCTCCCGGGCCTTGGACGCCTTCGGCCATCTCGGCGACCACCTCATCGCCACCGAGCCAAATGCAGACCTCGTCGCGCAGTGGAACTCCATCCATTCCGGCAAACCCATCGGCGGCGGGTCGAGAGCGATCGGCCAGATCCCCATCAGCTGGGACCCCACCTCCGAGAAGGCGGCAGTCCAGAGAGCGCACGAGCAATTCCGCTGGTTCGCCGGCGGGTGGCCCGTCAACGCCGATCTCCCCACGACTGCCGGCTTCGACGGGGCCACGGCATTCGTGCGGGAGGACGACGTAGCAGAGCAAATCGCCTGCGGTCCGGACCTCGACGCAATGGTCGACAAGATCCGGCCCTACTGGGAGGCGGGCTTTACCGATGTCGCGTTGATCCAGATCGGCGATTCCACCCTGGACCGCTTCCTCGCCGAGGCCGCCGAACCGCTTCTCGCCCGGCTTCGAGAGGCCGCCCGGTAAATAACATCAACAACTTTGTTCCCGGCAATACCATTTGCGTGAAATTCGGTTTATACTCGCGTGTGACCTAGATCATGGCCGCGACCTCGGCGCGCGCCCCGAATCCTCAGAGGGATCTCATGTTTTCACGAATTCGCACTCGGGTCGCGGCCGTCGCCGCCACTTCCGCTCTCGTACTCGGCGCTTCGGCACTCGGCGCCGGCGCCGCGGGCGCTGTGACTAACGAATCCGCCGTCGACGCCAACGACGTCTCGGTGACCTTCAAGCTCGAATCCGGCGAGCTCGCCGGCAACTGCTATGCCGCCCTCGTCCCCACGGCCATCGCGCCGCAGTTCCTCGCGCTGATCTCGGGCCCGATCGACGTGGGCACCGCCGCTGACCTGTTCACTCGCGACGACGTTGTTACGCTCAATTCGGATCTCACAGGCCTCCCCACAGTTGCGCTCGCCGTAGTGGGCCGACAGTCTGCGAGCATGTCCGCAAAGGACGTGCCCAGCAACGTCTACACGCTTGCCACGTACTGCCTCGGAGACTCTGCCCCGGGAGTCAACCCGGCCGTCATCGTCGGCAACCCCATCGAGGCCGGGCTCGGCTCGATCCAGGCAGGCTCCTCGGGCGAGAACCTCGCCGCCGCCTCGGCTTCGCTGCCGACGCTGATCGGCCTCCTCGCCGGCGGCGGGATCAGCTAACTCCGCCCCACAAAGCACCACCTCTGACGCCGGACCTCCTGGAATTCCAGGAGGTCCGGCGTCAGGCGCGTTGAGAGGAAATCGAGACGACCTCGCCGGTCATGTAGGTCGCGTAGTCGGAGGCGAGCATCGCGACGGTCGCGGCGACCTCCCACACATCGGCGGCGCGGCCGAACGCCTCTTTCGCGGCAAGGGAGTCGAGCAGCTCCGAGGACGCGGACTTCTCGAGGAACTTATGCCGCGCGATGGAGGGCGCGATCGCGTTGATCCGCACGCCGAAGTCCGCCCCCTCGACCGCCGAGCACCTCGTCAGCGCCATGACCCCGGCCTTCGCGGCGGCGTAGTGCGCCTGCGCGCGCTGTGCGCGCCAGCCGAGCACGGACGCGTTGTTGACGATAACCCCGTTGTGCGGGACGTCGCGGAAGTAGCGAAGCGCGGCGCGCGTGGCACGGAAAGTCCCGTTCAACGTGATGTCGAGGACGCGATCCCAGTCCTCATCCGACATGTCGACGAGCTCCGCCTCGCCACCGAAGCCGGCGTTGTTGATGAGCACGTCGATCCGCCCGAGCTTCTCCGCGGCACCGGCGATAAGCGCGTCCACATCCGCCGTCGACTGCACGTTGCAGGTGATCCCGTCGATGAGCTGATCCGGGAACTCCTCCGCGAGCGCCGCGACGGATTCGCCGAGCCTGCGCTCGTGGAAATCGGACAGCACCACATCGGCGCCCTCCAGCGCCGCGCGCCGCGCGGATGCGAAGCCGATGCCGGTTCCGGCGGCCGCCGTCACGACCACCTTCTTTCCCGCCAGAAGGCCGTGCCCCGGGGTCTCGGGAGGAACGGTGGCGAGCGGGGATGCGGGGCGGTTGTCGTTGGTCACTGTGGCCTTGCCTCTCGTGGGAGTCCGAGTACGCGCTCGGAGATGATGTTGCGTTGGATCTCGTTGGATCCGCCGTAGATGGTGTCCGAGCGGGTGAACAGGAAGATTCGCTGCCACTCTGCGAGCTCGAGATGCTCGGGGTCGCGCAGGTCGTTCGCGTCACCCTCGGAGGTTTCGGTGGGCCCGAGCAGGCTCGGCGCGCCTTGGATCGCCATCGCGAGCTCACCGAGATCGCGGTGCCAGTTCGCCCACAGCAGCTTCGCCGCGGACGCGTTGCCGCCGGTGCTGTCGCGATCGGCGAGTGTGCGCAGCGCATGAGCGCGAATCACCTTGAGCCCGATCCACGCGTCGGTGATCCGCTCGCGAATCGCCGGGTAGCGCGCCTGACCGGTGTCCTTCGCGAGCTGCGTGAGCCGCTCCAGCTCGCGCGCGAAGCCGACCTGCTGGCCGAGCGTCGACACGCCGCGCTCGAACTCGAGGAGGGTCATAGCGACCTTCCACCCCTCGCCCTCGGCGCCGACTCGCATGTCCACGGAGGTTCGCGCGCCGTCGAAGAACACCTCGTTGAACTCGCTGGTCCCGGTGAGCTGCTGGATGGGCCGGATCTCCACCCCGTCCTGGTCCAGCGGGACGAGAAGGAAGCTCAGCCCCTTGTGCCGCTTGGATCCCTCCTCCGTCCGCGCGATGACGAACGCCCACTGCGACAGGTGCGCGAGCGACGTCCACACCTTCTGCCCGTTGATCACGTAATCGTCGCCGTCCCGCCGCGCCGTTGTCGCGACGTTCGCCAGGTCCGAGCCGGCGTTCGGCTCCGAATAGCCCTGCGCCCACAGCTCGTCGACCGCCACGATTCTCGGCAGGAACCGCCGCTTCTGTTCCTCTGTTCCGTGCGCGATGAGCGTCGGCCCCAGCAGCGTCTCCCCGAGATGGGAGACGCGCGCGGGCGCATTGGCCTTCGCGTATTCCTCGTGGAAGCGCACCTGTTGGGCAAGACTCGCCCCGCGCCCGCCGTACTCGGTGGGCCAACCCACGCACGTCCAGCCGGCGGCCGCCATGTGCCGCTCCCACTCCCTGCGCCGCGCAAAGAACTGGTGCTCGCTCCCCGGTCCGCCGGTGCCGCGAAGATCCGCGAAATCGCCGGTCAGGTTCTCGTCGAGCCACGCCCTGAACTCCCCCGCGAACTCCTCGGGGGTCTGCTTCTCGGCGCTCGGACGCTCCGGAAACTCTTCTGCCATACGCCCAGACTACCAAGCAATTGCTTGGTTGGTTCTCTGTGTCCCACCGCTGCCAACTTTTTCACCCATGACGTCGGACTTAAGGATTCTCAGGCCGATTTCCACCGCAGATAAGCGCAAACTGCACGTTGTTTCATACACTCATGACCATGACGATTCGAGGTATCCACCGAAATTCCCTGCGGACGAAGTCCGCCGCGGTCCTGGGCGCGGGCGTTCTCGCGTTGAGCGGCCTCGCCGCCTGCGGCTCCGACGACTCCGGCGATTCCGCAGGCGGGGCGGACCAGCACACCTCGTCAGAGTCCGCGGAGGTCACCGCGAACGAGGACGGATCCAACCCCGAGGCCGACGGCAAGCGCGCCGAGCGCGAGGAGAAGGCACTCGGCACAGACGAGGTCGAAGGACTTCCGCTGCAGGAAATCTCCAAGGAGCAGTTCGCGCAGACCGGGACGCTCACCGAGCAGCTCACCGGGAACACCTCGATGCATTCGGATCCGCCGGAGTGCGCGGATGTCTTCCAGAAGCTCCAGGGCACCGGCGGTGCCGACACGAGCGCCGCAGTGGGCCGGCTCGGCCAGGATCCGAATATCCCCGACACCGCCTTCACCCTCGTCCTCAACGATCCGTCGGCCACCGCAAACGACTACACCTCGGCCTTCGAGCAGTGCGGCGACGTGACGATGACTATGGACCTTCCCGGTAAGGACGGCCAGCCCCAGCAGATCACGTACACCATGACCAATGAGGTCACCGGCGCCGTCGCTCCGGAGGGCACCGAGGACTTCTTTGCCGTGAAGAACACCTCGAACGCCGATATCCAGGGCCAGCCCGTCACGTCCGGGATCTTCCTGGTCTCGGGCAACGTGGCTGGCACCGCGGTCCAGGTCAACGCGCAGTCCAACGCGGGCCCCATAACGCCCGAGGCCGAGCAGCGCGCCCTCGACCTGTTCAACCAGCAGGCCCAGAAGCTGCAGAACGCCTAGCTTCTCCGCTACTCCGTTCCCGTTCAGGAACATTCGGCCCGCCCGGTGCATCTATCTGGCGGGCCGAACCTTGGCCCACCGAAGATCCGGCATCGCGCCGGAATAATCGACCGACCACCCGACCGTGAAGGATCCACCGTGAACACCTCGCTTTCGAAGACCCGCTTCCGCCGCGTGACCTGCGCCGTCGCCGCCGTCGCAGCGGCTACTGCCCTGACCGCCTGCTCCACCGAGAACGAGGACGCGACCTCGGGAACCGGCACCGAGGAGCAGACTCAGGCCGCCGCTGGGGGTGAGGGTTCAGAGGAGAACACGGCACCCGACGCACCGTTGTCCGACCTCGTCCTCACCGGCGAGGAGGTCCCCGGCCTCAACTTCGAGCAATTCGGGGACGAAGAGTTAATCGGAAATGTCTTCGCCCATGCTTCGGAGGGAATCACGATCGAACCAGCCGAATGCAAGGATCTTGCAGACCTCCAGGCCAGCGACGCCGAGGGCTTGGTAGGCATGATGAGCCCGTTTGAAGACAATTCGAGCATGGTCACAGTCGGACTTTCACCCAATGTCGAACGCGCGAGCAAGATAGCCGAACAGGTGTCGAAATGCCCTCAGTTCACCACCGAAATCGACAATCACGACCTCATCATGGATGCCGCCGGGGGTGAGGATATGGAAATGCCGCCCGAGGTCCAAGAGATGATTCGCGATGATTTCGGGAAGAGCACTCAGAGCGCCACATCCACGGAGCTTGAAGCGCAGGCCCCGGAAGGCGTCGATGATTTCTTCGCTTACTACGTTGAAGGCACCACAACGACCATGGGCCAGGAATACCCCATCGCCCAAGCTCAGCTCGTTGGCGTAGTCGACGGCGTCCTCGTCGTTACCTCCAGCGGCCCTTTGTCGGGCTTTGATCCCGTTTCCGGAGAGCAGACGGGCAAACCCGGCGAGGCGAACAAGGAGTTGTACCGAGCCAAGGCCGAAGAAGTCTTCGCCGCACAGGTGGAGAAGATCCGCAACGCCTAACTCTCGCGGCACCGGACCACGCCTCATGGTTCCGGAGCTCAGAAAAAGCGAACCCTACCAAGCAGTTGCTTGGTAGGGTTCGCTTTTATGCGGCGCCGGCACTCACGGCGCAAGCACATTCGCGAGGCGCTAGGAGTTCCCATGACGAACACGGCTCAATCTTCCAACCTGCCTGTCGACGAAGTGGACACCACTCCCCAGGCACTGCGCCGCGCCGCGCGGTTGTGGCCGGACGGCGAGGCAGTCGCCGATGTCCAGTCGGGAGAGGACGTGCGGTGGACGTGGACCGAGCTCGCCGAGCAGGTGCGCACGTTCGCGGCCGCGCTCATCGAGGCCGGCCTTCAACCGGGCGAGCGTGTGCTTGTGTGGGCCCCGAACACGCGGCACTGGGTCGTCGCCGGGCTCGGGATCCAGTACGCAGGTGGCGTCCTCGTGCCCGCTAACACCCGGTACACGGGCGCCGAGGCTCTCGAGCTCATCGAGCGGACGAATGCGCCGGTGGCGGTCGTGGCCGGCGACTTCCTGGGGGCCGAGAGAATTTCGCAGCTCACCGAAGCTGCGGGCGGATCGCTGAACGGCACGCCCCTCAAGGTCGTCGTGCGCGTGCCCCTCGGCGGCACCGAAACCGCGACCTCCGACGTCATAAATGAATGGGATTCGTTCCTGGATACCGCGACCGACGCTTCGCTACAGGCGGCCGAGCGCCGGGCGGACGCGGTCGGCGCGTGCGACGTAGCGGACATCTTGTTCACCTCGGGCACGACCGGGAAATCGAAGGGAGTCGTCGCGCTTCATAAGCAGACGCTCGCTGGTTCCAGGGCTTGGGGTTCAAACGGTGAACTTGATGCGAGCGACCGCTACCTCGTGCTCAACCCGTTCTTCCATACCTTCGGATACAAGGCCGGCTTCCTCGTGTGCACACTCTTCGGCGCACGGATCGTGCCGCTCGCGGTATACAAGCCGGTGGAAGCGATGAGGCTCGTCGAAAGCGAAAAGATCACCGTTCTTCCAGGCGCGCCGACGATCTTCTCCACACTGCTGGACGCACCCGAACGCGCGGATTTCGACCTGTCCTCTCTGCGACTCGCAGTGACGGGCGCCGCGATCGTGCCCGTCGTGCTCGTCGAACGGATGCAGTCCGACCTCGGCCTCGACACGGTGGTCACCGCCTACGGCCTCACCGAATGCTCGGGCTTTGTCACAACCTGCCGACCGGAAGATTCCGACGAGACCGTTGCCAACACGTGCGGACGAGCCTTCGAGGGGATGGAAGTCAGGATCGACGAAAGTGGCGAGGTATTGGCTCGCGGGGCGATGGTCATGGCCGGTTATCTCGACGATCCCGAGAACACGGCGAAGACGATCGACACGGACGGTTGGCTCCATACCGGTGACGTCGGAGAGCTCGATTCACAGGGCAATCTTCGGATCACGGACCGGCTCAAGGACATGTACATTTCCGGCGGTTTCAACGTGTACCCGGCGGAGATAGAACAGACGCTCGCCCGACTCCGCGGGGTGACCGACTCCGCGGTCATCGGGATTGCGGACGAGCGTCTCGGAGAAGTCGGCAAGGCCTTCATCCAGCGCTCTACAGACGAAGAGGGCAAGGCGCTCACCCCGGACGCCGTGGCCGAGTTCCTCGTCGACAAGCTCGCAGGCTTCAAGCGACCGCGCGAGATCGAGATCGTCGACGCCCTTCCACGCAACGCGATGGGCAAGGTCGTCAAACCCGAACTGCGTGGTCGCTGAGGCCCTGCAGCTGGCCACCGCCTAAGCGCGGCGAAGGCGCAGCGAATTGAGCACCACGAACACGGAGGAGAACGCCATCGCCGCGCCGGCGATCATCGGCGTGAGTAGCCCGGCCGCCGCGACCGGAATCGCCGCCACGTTGTAGGCGAACGCCCAGAACAGGTTCCCCTTGATGTTCGCAAGGGTCTTCCGCGACAGCGAGATGGCCTCTGCGACCTTCCGCGGATCTCCGCTCACGAGCGTGATGTCCCCGGCCTCGATCGCGGCGTCGGTGCCCGTGCCCATCGCGATCCCGAGATCCGCGCGAGCGAGGGCAGGCGCATCGTTTACCCCATCGCCGACCATCGCAACGGCGACGCCGGCCTCCTGCAGCTCGCGCACCTTGTCGAGCTTGCCCTCGGGCATTACGCCCGCGATCACATCTTCTGCGGCAATCCCGACCGCACGCGCCGCGGCTTTCGCCGAGCCCTCGTTGTCTCCCGTGAGCAGAGCCACGTCGAGGCCTTGACGGCGCAGAGCCTCGACCGCTTCGCGCGCCTCGTTTTTCGGCTCGTCGGCGACGGCGATGATTCCGGCCGGTTCGCCGGCTGCGTACACGGCCACGACGGTGGCGCCGTCCGCTTCCAGCTCCGCCGCCCTCGCTGCGAGTCCGGCGTCCTTGCCCGCGGGGAGCCGCGAAAGTGATGCGGCCCTGCCGGCCTGTACTTCTACGCCGCCAACCCGGCCGACAACGCCGCGACCGGCGATGGATTTGAATGCCTGGAGCTCGAGCTCGGGAACGCCGCGCTCAGCCGCCCCGCTCACGATCGCACGGGCAATGGGGTGCTCCGAGCCTGATTCGACGGACGCCGCGAGAGCGAGCACGTCGGCGTCATCCCGCGACGGGGCGGGGACGACCGCGCGCAGCGCCATCTTGCCTGTCGTGAGGGTGCCGGTCTTGTCGAAGACCACCGTGTCGACTCGGCGCGTCGATTCGAGCGCGCTGGGACCGGAGATGAGAATGCCGCGTCGGGCGCCGTTACCCGTGCCGACCATGAGCGCCATCGGAGTCGCCAGGCCGAGCGCACAGGGGCAGGCGATGATGAGCACGGCGACGGCCGCGGTGAACGCGGGAACGAGGTCTCCCCCTATCGCCCACCAGGCGCCGAACGTCACGACCGCAATCGCGATGACCACCGGCACGAACACCGAGGAGATCCGGTCGGCGAGGCGCTGCACGGGCGCCTTCTCGGTCTGCGCGTCCGAGACCATCTGCGCCATCTTCGCGAGCTGGGTATCCGACCCGACTCGGGTGGCGCGCACGATGAGGCGTCCCGACGTATTGAGTGTCGCGCCGGTGACCCGGTCCCCTGCGACGACCTCGACCGGCACGGATTCGCCCGTGAGCATCGACTCGTCGACTGCCGACTCACCGCTTTCGATACGCCCGTCGGTGGGAATGGTCTCCCCGGGGCGCACGACGAAGAGGTCGCCGACCTCGAGTGCGGCGGCCCGGATCCGTTTCTCTTCCCCGTCTTCGAGAACCGTCGCATCACTTGCGCCGAGCTGCATGAGCGCCTTGATGGCGGCGCCGGCCTCCTTCTTCGAGCGCGCCTCGATCCAACGCCCGAGCAGGATGAAGGTGGTGACGCCGGCTGCGGCCTCGAAGTAGATCATCTCTGCGGCGTGGCCGCCGGGACGGAGCGTGAATTCGTGGCTCAGGCCAACGGCACCGGCATCGCCGAAAAACATCGCCCACAGGCTCCACAACGTGGACATTCCGACGCCGAGCGAGACGAGCGTGTCCATGGTGAAGCCGCCATGGCGCAGATTGAGGGCCGCGGCTCGGTGGAACGGCCACGCGCCCCAGGTCACCACCGGTAGTGACAACGCGAGAACAACCCATTGCCAGTAATCGAACTGGAAGGGAGGAACCATCGACAGGACGATGACCGGAACCGTGAGGGCTGCCGAGACGATGAACCGTCGGCGCAGGTCCGCGGCCGCATCGCCCGAAGCGGAATCGCGGAGCCCCCGTCCACCGGCCTCAGGCGCCGAGGCGCCATAGCCGACCGATTCGACGGCCTCGACCAATTCCCCCGGATCGGTCGACTCGGGGTAACTGACGCGCGCCGACTCCATCGCGAAGTTGACCGTGGCCTGCACGCCGTCGATCTTGTTGAGCCTGCGCTCGATGCGTCCCGCGCACGAGGAGCAGGTCATGCCTTCGATATCGAGATCGATCTGGGACATGGCCTCGGCAAGCCCCGCTTCGGCGCCGCTCTTTTGTGCCGTTGCCATTTCGCTTGGTTCCTTTCGCTTGGCTATTCCCCGGTGTGTTTTTCGCGCTCGCCGCAGTCGGGGCTAGATGAGTAGGTTGTCGCCGAGTCCGGGTTCGCCGTCCGGCGCCACGGAGTAGCCCGCGCCCTTGACCGCTTCTTCGATCGACTCACGCGGGATCTCCGTGGCCGAGGTGATCTCGACATCGCCCGAGCCGAGGTCGACCGCGACGTCCTGCACGTTCGGCACTTCCTTGAGCGCCCCGGAAACCGAGCCGACGCAGTGCTGGCAGGTCATCCCCTGGACGTTGACTGTAGTCTTCATGCTGATCGTTCTCCTTTGTCGGAATTCGTTGTTGGTTTAGCTCTTGACCAGGCGAGCCACGGCCTGCGATGCCTCGTGCACCTTGACGGCGGCCGCCTCGTCCCCTTCGCGGGCCGCGGCCACAACGCAGTGGCCGAGATGGTCCTCGAGGAGTCCGATGGACACCGATTTGAGCGCCGAGGACACCGCACTGATCTGCGTGAGTACATCGATGCAGTACTCGTCTTCGTCGACCATTCTCTGTAGCCCGCGTACCTGTCCCTCGATGCGCTTGAGACGGCGAAGGTAAGCCTCTTTGTCCTGCGCGTATCCGCGTGACGGCGGGGCGGCCTGAGCCTGGCCGGGCTCCGTGTTCGCGTGTTCTGTGTGCTCGTGTGCCATACCTCTTGTGTACCCCTAGGGGGTATGCAGCGCAATCTTCCAGGCGGATTTTATACCCTATGGGGGTATTTACACGACGACAGCCGGGTCTCGCACATGCACTGCGATCCGCAGAACGAGATCCGGCGACACGCCTCTGCCGGGAACTGGTAATCTACCAACCAAGCACTTGCTAGGTTAGGAGAACGTGCAGGTCATGGCAGAAGAACAGACTCCAGCCCCCATCCCACCGGTCCTCTCGTCAGACGACTTAGGCCCCGAGTCGAGCCCTATCGCGTACGAGGTTTCCGCGGGCACCGCGTACATCACGCTCAATCGCCCCGAATATCGGAACGCGCAGAACTCGGTCATGACGTACTCGCTCGACAATGCGTTCATCAAGGCCGTGGAAGACGCCGAGGTGCAGGTCATCGTGTTGCGCGCGAACGGCAAACACTTCTCCGCAGGGCACGACATCGGAACACCGGAACGCGATTTCGACACCCACTACGAGAACAAGGCCACGCTGTGGTGGGACCACACCGATCGCACGGGCGCGGACCAGCGGCTCGCACGCGAGATCGAGGTCTACGCCGGGATGTGCCGCCGGTGGCGCGAGATCCCGAAGCCAGTGATCGCGCAGGTCCACGGCGCGTGCATCGCCGGCGGGCTCATGCTCGCGTGGATCTGCGATTTCATCGTCGCCTCCGACGACGCGTTCTTCTCCGATCCGGTGGTGAAGATGGGCATCCCCGGCGTCGAGTACTTCGCACATGCCTTCGTCCTCGGCCCGCGCCGCGCGAAGGAGATCCTCTACACCGGTAGACGGTTCACCGCGGCCGAGGCGGAGAAGTGGGGCATGCTCAATCACGTCGTGCCTCGTGAGGAACTGCAGGACAAGGTCGACGAGATCGCCGGCGAGATCAAGACGATGCCGCCGATGGGCCTGGCACTCACGAAGAAGGCGGTCAACGTCTGCGAGGACCAGATGGGCCTGCACAACTCGTTGAACTCGGCGTTCGGCTGGCACCACTTCGCGCACTCGGCAAACGCCGAGGCCTCAGGCGGGGACTCGCTGGGCGGAATGAACGCCCGCTCGATGCGGGACACCGCGAATGCAGGCAACACGGGGGCGACGGGCGGCAACGAGACCGCCACCTCCGACGTCAAGAATGGGGGTTAGACGGCGTGGATCTCGAACTGAACCAGTCCGACCTGGACTTCCGCACGGAGGTGCGGGAATGGCTCGAGGCCAACGTGCCCGCCGAGCCGCTACCAAGCATGGACACTGCCGAAGGCTTTGAGGCCCACCGTGCGTGGGAGGCGAAGATGGCGGCGGACCGCATGTCGGTCGTCTCGTGGCCCGAGGAGTACGGCGGCCGCGACTGCGGGCTCACGGGGTGGGTGCTCTTCGAGGAGGAGTATTACCGTGCGGGGGCGCCAGGCCGGGTGAGCCAGAACGGGATTTTCCTCCTCGCGCCGACGCTGTTCGAGCACGCGAACGCCGAGCAGCTGGCGCGGATCATGCCGCGGATGGCGCGAGCGGAGGACGTGTGGGCGCAGGCGTGGTCCGAACCCGAATCCGGCTCGGACCTGGCCTCGCTACGCTCCACGGCGAAACGTACCGAGGGCGGCTGGCTGCTGTCGGGCCAGAAGACGTGGTCCTCGCGCGCTAGCTTCGCCGATATGGGGTTCGGACTATTTCGCACGGACCCCGAGCAGTCGCGACACCGCGGACTCACCTACTTCATGTTCGACCTGCGCGCGGACGGCGTGACCGTCCGGCCGATCGACCAACTCGACGGCGAGCCCGGCTTCGCCGAGCTGTTCCTGGAGGACGTGTTCGTTCCCGACGACCCGGCGGATCCGGGTGCCTCCGGGGTGATCGGCGAGGTGAACAACGGCTGGAAGGTCGCGATGTCGACGGCGAACAACGAACGCGGTCTCTCGCTTCGCTCGCCGGGACGCTTCCTCGCGACCACCGACAGGCTCGTCCGACTGTGGCGCGAAAAATCCGGCGACCTCGACGCACGCGAACGCGGCGCCGCCGGGGACCGCGTCGTCGACGCGTGGATCGGCTCGCGCGCCTACGAGCTGTCGACGTGGGGCACGGTGACGACGCTGAGTTCCGGCGGACAGCTCGGCTCGGAGAGTTCCATCAACAAGGTGTTCTGGTCCGAATGGGACATCGCCACCCACCAGACCGCCCTTGATCTGCTCGGCCCGGGCGGCGAACGCGCGGATGAGAAGTGGCAGGACGGCTACCTCTTCGCGCTCGCCGGCCCCATCTACGCGGGCACGAACGAGATCCAGAAGAACGTGATCGCCGAGCGTCTTCTCGGCCTGCCGAGGGGGAATCGATGAAGTTCGCACTCGATGCGGAAACCAAGGAGTTCGCGGCCAGCGTCGACGAAATGCTCAGGCGCGCAGACGTGCCCGCAGCGATCCGCGCGTGGAACGACGGCGATACCGCCGCCGGGCTGTCCGTGTGGGGCAAGCTCGACGAGCAGGGCGTATTCGCTCTACTCGCCGACGAGGAGTCCGGCGGCATGGGCGCTACGGTCGTAGAGGGCGTGGCGATTGCCGAGGTCCTCGGCCGCCACGGCGTGCCCGGACCCGTCGTCGAGTCGATGTTCGTCGCCCCGGCGCTCGGCACGCCTGTCGCAGATGGCCCGGTCACGGTCGCCGCGCCGCCGGTCGCCCCGTTGGCTGCCGGCGCGGATGTCGCATCGTCGGCATTCCATCTCGCCGCTGATGGCACGGTATCCGCGGCCGAGCTCGGCGAACTCGAGCGCTCGGTGGACCGTGCGCGCACGCTGGCCACGGCCACTGCCGGCGACTCCGTGGGCTCGGCCGATCCGGTCGACGTCGTCAATCACGGCGCGCTCGGCACCGCCGCGGTGCAGCTCGGCCTCGCTTCGGCGATGCTCGAGATGTCGGTGGAGTACGCGAAACAGCGTGCACAGTTCGGCCGGCCGATCGGCGAGCAGCAGGCCATCAAGCACAAGGCCGCAGACATGGCGATCGCCATCGAGATGGCCCGGCCGCTCCTGTGGGCCGGCGCCCTCGCGATCGCCGGAAATCCCGGCGCGCCCGCGGCCGCGGTAAGGGACGTCTCCGCCGCCTACGTGGCGTGCGGCGATGCGGCGAACCTCGCGCGCCGCGACGCGCTGCAGATCCACGGCGCCATCGGGTACACGATGGAGCACGCGCTCGGCCTCTACCTCACGAAATCCCACGCCCTGCGCGCGGCATGGGGCTCGCCCGCATACCACCGCGGCCGGATCCTCGACGTGATCGAATCCGAGGGCGCTCGATGAGCGCCGCCGAGGACGCCGCGCTCGCCCCGGGCGTCGACACCCCCGACCAGGCCGCACTGCGCGATTCGGTGCGGTCGCTGCTCGACAAGCGCGCGGGCAGCGAGGACATGCGCGCGGCTACGCGCACCGAGCACGGATACGACGAATCGCTGTGGTCCGCACTTGCCGGGCAGATCGGCGCCTCAGCCCTCGGCATCCCGGAGGCCTATGACGGCGCCGGCGCGTCGTATCTCGAGACTCACCTCGTCGCCGACGAGCTCGGCCGCTCCCTCGCCCCTTCCCCGCTGCTAGGGTCCGCGATACTCGCGGGATACGCGCTGCTCGCCTCGGGTGACGAGGCCGCGTGCGCGGAGCACTTGCCGCATGTGGCGTCCGGCGTCATATACGGGTTGTGTTGGTCCGGCGAGGAGGGATGGCATGCCCCGGGCGTCGCGTTCGACGGAGCGGCGCTGTCGGGAACCGCGCACTATGTACTCGGCGGCGACTACGCCTCTACATTGATAGTGGTGGCCTCCGATGCGGACGGTTTGCCCACGCTCCACGCATGCCCGGCGGACGCCGAGGGCGTGGGTATCACCCGCGTGCCCGTGATGGATCCGACGCGCACACTGGCCACGGTCCGATTCGACGGGGTCCGTGCGACGCAGCTCGGCATGCGCGAGGAGACGATGAGCCTGCTGAACGCCGTCGCGTGGGCGGCGGTGAGCGCGGAGGCGGCCGGCGCGGCGAAGGCGCTCGTCGAGCGGACCGTCGACTATACCTCGCAGCGCAAGCAGTTCGGCCGGGAGATCGGCGGCTTCCAGGCGCTCAAGCACCGGATGGCGGACATGTACGTCCGCTCGGAGACCGCGCGCTCGCTGTCGTACTCGGCCGCCGCCGCGGTGGCCCGCGCGTTCGAGATCGGCGGCAGCAATGCCGCTCATGCCGCCGCCTGCGACGCCGAGATCGAGGCGGCGGCCGCGAAGGTCTACGCGACCAGGTCACTGTCGTGGATCGCCGGCGAGGCGATCCAGCTCCACGGCGGCGTCGGCATCACCTGGGAGTACGACGTGCACCTGTTCTTCAAGCGGGCGCACGGGCTCGCGACGCTCTTCGGCCAGCCGCACGAACTCGCCGAGGCGCTCGAGCCCGCGGCCGGCCTCCGCCCGTGAGCTAGCGGTAGATGGACTTGAGGTTCTGGTACGCGGCCAGTCCCTCGGGCCCGAGCTCTCGTCCCATGCCGCTGTGCTTGACGCCGCCGAACGGCGCCACCGGGTCCGGGATGTAGCGGTTGATGCCGATCGTTCCCGTGTTCACGCGCGAGGCGACGTTGCGGGCACGCTCGGGGTCCGAGCTCCACACCGTTCCGCCTAGCCCGTACTCGGATTCGTTGGCGATACGCACGGCGTCGGCGGCGTCGTCGTACTGGATCACCGAGAGCACCGGGCCGAAGATCTCCTCGCGCGCAATGGTGTCGGAATTGTTGACGTCGGCGAACACGGTCGGCGAGACGAACCAGCCGCCGTCGCGACCTTCGGGCCGCCCGCCGCCGGTCGTGATGCGGCCGCCCTCTGCCCTGCCCTTCTCGATGTAGCCCTCGACGCGGCCGAGATGCGTCTGCGTGGCCATCGGGCCGATCTGCGTGGCCGGGTCGAGCGAATCGCCGACCGCCATGGACCCTGCGAACGCGGTAAGCGCGTCGACGACCTCGCCGTAGCGGGACTTCGGCGCGAGGACGCGGGTGCCGAGGAAGCAGGTCTGGCCGTTATTCACCAGCGTCGAGACGAACAGGTCGTTGCCGATCGTCTCGAGATCGAGCTCGGCATCGTCGAGCACGATCGACGCGGACTTGCCGCCGAGCTCGAGGGTGACCGGGCGCAGGAGGCGACCACACACCTCGGCGATCTTCTTGCCCGCCGCGGTGGAACCGGTGAACGCGACCTTGTCGATTTCCGGATGCTCGACGAGGTAGGCGCCCTCGTCGCGCCCGCCGGGCACGATGTTGACGACGCCCGCCGGCAGTCCTGCGGCCTCGGCGGCCTCGGCGAGGACGACGGAGTCGAGCACGGTCTCCGGGGACGGCTTGATCACCATCGTGCAGCCGGCGGCGAGGGCCGGTGCGTACTTGAAGGCCGCGAGGGACTGGGGGTAGTTCCACGGCACGATGGCGCCGACGACACCGATGGGCTGGCGCTGCACCTCGACGACGCCGCCCATCATGCCCTCGCGCAGGTCGGGGGTCTGCTTCTCGATGAGATCGGCGTAGTACCGCAGCAACGTGGCCGGGTACACGGCCTCCATCTGGCCGGCGATGGTGACGGGCATGCCGTTCTGCGAAGAGACGAGCGAGGCGATCTGCTCACCGCGCGCTTCGAGTTCATCGGCGAAGCGGCGCAGGTGCGCGGCGCGCTCGGCCGGCTCAAGCCCGGACCAGACGCTCGGGTCGTCGAAGGCCTTGCGCGCGGCGGACACTGCCGAGTCGATGTCGGCGTGGTTCGCGAGCGGTACCGAGCCGATCTCCTCGCCGGAGTTCGGCGATACGACGGTGATCTTCTCGCGGCCGTTCGGCTCGCGCCACTGGCCGCCGATGAATAGGGTGCCGTGTTCTGTGACGGTCTGGTCCGAAAGTGCGCTACTCAACGTGGGCACCTCTTCCCGATAGTGATTCACATCACATAATCAGTGACGTGCTCCCATCGTTGCACCGCGCGCCGGGGTCCGGAGTGTTCAATTTCTGTACGTTTCCGCCGCTTTCCCGCGCACCCCGGCGTTCCATTCATACGGAAGCCCGTCACCGATGAGCTCGAATCTCCCCACCGCTTGCTGCTTGTAGACGACGGGATTATGCACGGCGAGGGTTCGCGCGTTACGCCAGTGCCTATCGAGACCGAGCGATTCCGAAGAGAGCGAGGCACCGCCCACGTCGAAAAGGTCGGTAATAGCACCAAGGACGAGCGGGGTCAGCGCGACCTGCGCTTCCGCCGCTGCCAGCTCCGCCTTGTCGAGTAGCTCGGGATTTTCCGCGGTCTCCGCTGTTTCGAGCACCGCGTCGAGCGCGTCGGCGACAGAAAGCACTGTGGCGCGGGCGACGAACGCCGCCGAGTACGCGCGGCCGAGGACGGCCTGCACGAGCGGGTCCTCGCGGGGTAGATCGGCGGGGGCATGGCTATAGGTCCGCGTGCGACCCGCCACCCAGTCGCGCACGTCGTCGGCGGCCCGCCTGAGGATCCCGGCGAGAGCAGCGAGATGGAACAGCTGCAGATAGGCCGAGCTCGCGGTGCGCCCTTCGGTCCCGTAACCGTCCGGTGCGACGTCGGCGGCAGAAACGTGCACGTTCTCGTAGACCGAGGTTCCCGACCCTGTGAGCCGCTGGCCGAACCCGTCCCAATCATCGAACTGGGTGAGCCCGGGCGCGTCCGTGTCGACGGTCGCATAGACGCGCTCGCCGTCGAGGTCGGCGGCGACGGCGATGGCGTCGGCGTACAGGCTGCCGGTGCTGTAGAACTTCGTGCCGTTGAGAAGGTAGCGGTCGCCGTCCCGGCTGAGCGTGGTCTGGTAGCGGTCGACGGAGCCGGCCCCCTTCTCGGAGATGGCGTTGCCGATGATCTCGCCGGCTGCGACGCGTTCGAGCCCGCGGGCGTCGCCGGAGAGGATGTAGCCCTCGGCGACGAAAAAGTGGGCGCGCAGCGCCTGGGTCACGTTCGAGTCCGCGGCCGACAGGTCGATCAGTAGGTCGAAGAGTTGGCGCACAGACGCACCTGCTCCGCCCAGGGCCTCGGGCAATCGCACGGCGCCGAACTTCTCGGCCTTGAGCGCGGCGATCTCGGCATGCGCGAGTTCGCGGTCGCGGTCGCGGCTCGCCGCCCCTTTCGCGATGTGCGCGAAGATCGGCCGGAACCTCGCGGAGAGCTCCGCCGCTGCTTCCGTCGAAGACGTGGTGTCGGTGGTCGGTGTGTCGAGTTCAGAGGTGATCATCGATGGGTTCCTTGTCTCTACGCCCCTCGCGGAGGCGTCGTCGTGGGAGTTGAGGACGTCCGACGTCATACGTGGGTTGAAGCGGTTACCTGCGGGGATGCGGCCGGCACTGCGGTCCGGCGCCCTTCGAAGGTTCGGACGAACCTGACGACGTCCTCCTCACCACGCAGCCCGAGCACCGGGCCGGGCACGCTGAGCAGGTCGAACAGAGCAGTGCCGGCGGCGGGGTTCTCGGCGGCACGACCGAAGAAGGACCCCACGACCTCCGCGTATTTCGGATCTCCGAGGAAAAGCGACGTCGCCTCGACCGAAGGCTTGCCGTGGCGCTCCCAGTGGGTGTCGAACAGCCTCGTGAACAGCTCCTCGTCCCATTCGCCCGGCTGCTCGCGGAGAGCGTCGGCCAGCGCGGCGACCTGAATCGCGCCGAGCTGCGCGCCCTGCCCCGCGATCGGGTCGACGGCGATCGCGGTGTCTCCGAGGGAGACGAGGAGGCCGCCGGAGTCCGTACGCGCAACGGGGCGCCGCACGGTCGGCGTCACGGCACCCTTGAGCCACGAGTATTCGTCCGAATCGATCACCTCGAGCGCATCGATCTGCGGCGCCACGTCGGGGAAGAGCCGGTGATGCTGTGCGCGGAAGATGTCGAGAGCGGAAGCCGAGTCGCGGGCCTCGCGGTAGGCCTTCTCGGACTCGGACCCGAATCGCGCGAACCCGAGGAGGACCCACGCGGGGCCCGCATCCTTGTGCAGGTACGGGCCGACGAACACCTCTCCCTCCTCCGCGTCGATCGAAAGCAGCGCGCTGCGTTCGTTCTCGGTGCGCCCCGGGAAGCGCACATCGCCTCCGTCCGCAGGACGCACGGTCACGGTGAGCAGATAACGCTGCGGTTCGGAATAGGGGCTGCGCTCGGCGTCGACGGGGAACCGCTCGGCCAATCCCCCTTTGCCGGTCGCGACGAACGTCACGTCGTTCTCGCCTGCGATCCTGTCGAGTTCCGCGTCGTCGACGCGGCGGTGTGCAAAGCTGCCGCCCTCGTCGAGGAATAGCCCGATGCGGTCGTCGGCGCGCAGCCGAACGTCGACCGACTGCGCCTCGTAGTCATACGGGGCGTCGAAGGTCGGTCCACCGTTCACCGTGACGGCGCTGGTCGCGAATGCGGCGTCGGCGCCGTAGCGGTCTCCCTCGATCCGGGCGTCGTGTGAGCGGGAGTCGCCGAAGAGGATCGCCGTGCCCGTCGCCGGCACCGCGTCACGGAGTTCTTCGCGCGTCCGCTCGCTGTACAGAGTGACGTCGAAGCCCGCTCGTTTCAGGGCCAGCGCGGCACTCGCGCCGACGATTCCCGCGCCGACAATGGCGATACTTCGTCGTGGTGTCGCTTCGTTTCCTGGCGTTTCCGATGGGCCGTGTGTGCTGGGGTGTTGTGTCATGCCTCGGCACTCTAGGAAGCCCCGCTCGGCCGTGCCCATCCTTGAAATCGGCGGCGGAGAAACCGTTGCGCGCCCCGCCTTCGGGCTGCTATCGGGCGCAAACTCGCCGGAATTCGGCCCTCGCACGCGAATTCATTCGAAAATGGCTACCACGCGAAGAACGGCGATTCCCCCAGCTCCGTCGCGATTCTTTCTGCCGTCGTGGACTTTTCGGATGGACTCATTTGGATCTCATTGAATTATTGGTCCATTTTTATCGAACAGTGCACCTATGCTCATAGGTTATGGATACCCATATTTGGCCGGAGGTATACGCCTCGGCCACCTCCGGCCCGCGGTCAGGGAGGCGATGATGCTCGACTTCATCACCTCGCGGTGGGCCGATATCGCGTTCCGCGCCTACCAGCATGCGAGCCTCGTCATCCAGGCCGTCATCATCGCGACAATCATCGCCTTGGCCATCGCCGTGCTCGTCACCAGCTATCAGCGCCTGGCCCCGTTCGCCAACGGCATCTCGGCCGTCGGGCTCACGATCCCCTCGTTCGCGTTGCTTGGCATGCTCATCCCGCTGGTTGGCATCGGCACGCTTCCCGCGATCCTCGTCGTGATCTTCTACGCGATACTCCCGATTCTGCGCAACGCGGTCGTCGGACTCCAGAGCGTGGACAAATCCCTCATCGAGTCCGCTCGAGGGATGGGCATGAGCCCCACCGCGGTCTTCTTCCGCGTCCGGCTGCGAATCGCGTGGCCGGTCATCATGACCGGCGTACGCATCTCCACACAGATGTCGATGGGCGTCGCCGCGATCGCGGCCTATGTTCTCGGACCGGGCCTCGGCTCGTACATCTACACAGGCCTGTCGCAGATCGGCGGCCTCAACGCACTCAACTTTGCCCTTGTGGGCACCATCGGCGTCATTATCGTCGCGCTTATCGTAGACGCGCTGCTGGTTCTCGTTTCCCGCTTGACCACCTCGAAGGGACTTCGCGCATGAGCAACAGTCACGAGGCAGCAGGTTCGACCACCGGTGTCGAGATCCAGCTGCGCAGCATCGAAAAGCGCTACCCGGGGCAGGCCATGCCCGCCGTCCAGGAGCTCTCGCTGACGATCCCCGCGGGCGAGATGGTGATGTTCGTCGGACCGTCCGGCTGCGGCAAGACGACCTCGCTGAAGATGATCAACCGCCTGATCGAGCCGACCTCCGGATCCATCACGATTGGCGGGAAGGACATTACCCGCAGCAATCCCACCGAGCTCCGCCGTCAGATCGGGTACGTGATCCAGGGTGGTGGGCTGCTGCCGCATATGACGGTCAAGCAGAACATCGGGATCGTGCCCGGCCTGCTCGGCTGGTCGAAGAAGAAGATCGCAGACCGCACCGACGAGCTGCTCGACATGGTCGGCCTCGATCCGTCCGTGTACCGCGACCGTTTCCCGCGCGAGCTCTCGGGCGGGCAGCAGCAGCGCGTCGGCGTCGCCCGCGGTCTCGCGGCCGATCCGCCGGTCATCCTCATGGACGAGCCGTTCGGCGCGGTCGACCCGATCACCCGCACACGGCTCCAGGACGAACTCATGTCGATCCAGTCGGAGCTGCGTAAGACCATCGTTATCGTCACCCACGACATCGACGAGGCCGTGAAGCTCGGCGACCGCATCCTCGTCCTCGCCGAGGGCGCCGAGATCGCCCAGTACGACACCCCAGAGGTCATCCTCGGTGCACCGGCGAACGACTACGTCGCGGACTTCGTCGGCGCGGGGTCGAAGCTCAAGCAGCTCACGCTCATGCGCGTCAGCGACGCCGAGCTCCACCAGCCCTCGATCTGCCGCGTCGGCGACAACGTGTCCGAGGTGATCGAACGGGTCACCGCCGAGGGAAACGAGTCGGTGATGATCCTCGACGACCGTGACCGCCCACGCGAGTTCCTGTTCCTGCGCACCCTGCGCAAATGGGACACGGTGCCCGCGATCGACCCGGAGAACGCGCCGATCGTCGACCACCGAGCCACCCTCAACGACGCGATGGACCAGATGCTCGAGTCCTCGCACGCTGCGGTGTCGGTGACCAAGCGTGGCAAGTTCATCGGCAACGTCTACTTCGATTCGGTGACCGCGCTGCTTCGCCAGTCCCAGGAGAGCGCGGCGACGGCCACCGAGGAGGAGGGCGAGTCATGAGCAGCCCGGCTTCCGACACAGACTCCGGCACCGCAGCCGGCGAACTGGCGGCTCCCCCGAAGAAGCGACCGCGAATCAGCGCCGAGGACCGCGGACTACTCCTCGGCATCCCAATTCTCGTCGTCGTCATCCTCGCGGGTTGGACCATCTGGCGGATGACCGCCGATCTGGACGACGTCGAGTCGCGCCAGCTCGCGTGGGGCAATGTCCTCCACCTCACGTGGCAACACATCGTTCTCGTGGTGATCTCCGCGCTCATCGTCATGGCTCTCGCGGTACCCCTCGGAGTGCTCCTCACGAGACGCTCGACAGCTTTCCTCTCGCCGATCTTCATGGGGATCGCCAACGCCGGCCAAGCGGCGCCCGTCATCGGCGTCGTCGTGCTGCTGGCGATCTGGCTCGGCTTCGGTACCCCAGTCGCCGTCCTCGCGCTGGTCATCTACGCGTTCCTGCCGGTCCTGTCGAACACGATCACGGGTCTGCGCAGCATCGATCCATCGCTGAAGGAATCGGCACGCGGGATGGGCATGTCCACGTCGCAGGTACTGTTCCGTGTCGAGCTGCCGCTTGCGGTCCCGGTCATCATGACCGGTGCGCGCACGGCGCTGGTTCTCCTCGTCGGTGCCGGCGCCTTCGCGACGTTCATCGATGCCGGCGGACTCGGCACGCTCATCAACACGGGAATCACGCTGTACCGCTTCTCGATCCTCACCTCGGGCGCCATCCTCGTCGCCGTGCTCGCGCTCATCATCGAGTGGGTCGGCCGCGTGATGGAACTCGTCTTCAAGCCGAAGGGGCTCTGAGAAACATGGCCTTGGGCATCTCCCCCAGCTCCGCCGCACGATCCGTTCATGACGCCGG
>DGYFI06202__coassemble_428_pt1 | contig 38121 bp, 33 predicted proteins | sample DGYFI06202__metabat2_low_PE_038 | metagenome-assembled genome bin DGYFI06202
GCCGACAAGATCGACGTCAACCCCGCGCAGCTCGTGCAGGCTCTGTTCAATCTCGGCGAAATGGCCACGGCCACGCAGTCTGTGAGCGAAGAGACGCTTCAGCTCCTCGGCGAGGAGATGGGCTTCAAGATCCAGGTCGTCTCTCCCGAGGACGAGGATCGCGAACTGCTCGAGTCGTTCGACCTCACCTACGGCGAGGATGACGGCGGCGACGAGGAGCTCGAGAAGCGTCCTGCGGTTGTCACCGTCATGGGTCACGTCGACCACGGTAAGACGCGACTCCTCGACTCTATCCGTCGTGCCAACGTCGGAGAGGCCGAGGCCGGCGGTATTACGCAGCACATCGGCGCATACCAGGTGACCACCCCGGTCAACGACGAAGATCGCACGATCACGTTTATCGATACCCCGGGTCACGAGGCGTTCACCGCTATGCGTGCCCGTGGTGCGAAGTCGACGGATATCGCGATCATCGTGGTCGCGGCCGACGACGGCGTCATGCCGCAGACGGTGGAAGCGATCAACCACGCCCAGGCTGCGGATGTGCCGATCGTCGTCGCCGTGAACAAGATCGATAAGGAAGGCGCCGACCCGGCGAAGATCCGCGGTCAGATGACCGAGTACGGACTCATCCCCGAGGAGTACGGCGGCGAGACGATGTTCGTCGACATCTCTGCCCGTAACGGCGAGAACATCGACAAGCTTCTCGAAGCCGTCGTGCTCACCTCGGATGCGACGCTCGAGTTGTACGCCAACCCGGAGATGGATGCCCAGGGCGTCGCGATCGAGGCTCACCTCGACCGCGGCCGCGGCCCCGTCGCGACCGTCATCATCCAGCGCGGTACGTTGCGCGTCGGCGACTCCATCGTCGCCGGTGATGCCTACGGCCGCGTGCGCCGGATGGTCGACGAGCACGGACAAGATGTCAAGGAGGCCGGGCCCTCCCGGCCGGTTCAGGTTATCGGCCTGACCAGCGTGTCCGGTGCCGGTGACACCTTGATGGTGGTCGACGAGGACCGTATTGCACGCCAGATCGCCGATCGTCGTAATGCCCTCAAGCGCAATGCGCAGGCGGCTCGCAAGCGCAAGCGGATCAGCCTCGAGGACCTGGATTCGGTGCTCAAGGAGACAAGTCAGCTCAACCTCATCCTCAAGGGCGACAACGCCGGTACGGTCGAGGCACTCGAGGAGTCGCTACTCGGTATCGAGATCGACGACGAGGTCGAGCTGCGCGTCGTGGACCGCGGTGTCGGTGCCGTCACCGAGACCAACGTGGACCTCGCGGCCGCATCCGATGCGATCATCATCGGCTTCAACGTGCGTGCCGAGGGTAAGGCGACCGAGCGGGCCAACCGCGAGGGCGTCGAGATCCGCTACTACTCGGTGATCTACCAGGCCATCGACGAGGTCGAGTCGGCGCTCAAGGGCATGCTCAAGCCGATCTACGAGGAGTCCGAACTCGGCAAGGCGGAAATCCGCCAGCTGTTCAAGTCCTCGGCCGTCGGCACGATCGCCGGTTGCATGATCACCGAGGGGCGCGTCCGACGCCACGCGAAGGCGCGGCTCGTTCGCGACGGCAACGTGGTCTCCGACTCGATCGAGATCAAGACGCTGCGCCGCGAGAAGGACGACGTCACCGAGGTGCGCGAAGGCTTCGAATGCGGTCTGACCGTCTCCTACCCGGATATTCAGATCGGCGACTTCATCGAAGCGTACGAACTGGTCGAAAAGCCCCGCGACTAAGCACGGGACTCTTCGACAACGGGATACACCGGCGGGGCCGCGGGCGCGAGAGCGTGACCGCGGCCCCGCCGGTATTGCCACCCTTTTTCGCCCGTCATCGGGCATCATAAGCTTTTGAGCACAGACCAGGGAGAATGAAATGAACGAGCGCGCGCGTGCAGGCCGCTTGGCCAAGCGTATTGCCGAGATCGTCGCCACGGCGATCGAGCACGAGATCAAGGATCCCCAGCTCGAATTCGTCACCGTCACCGATGCACGGCTGACCGCGGACCTGCGCGATGCAACCGTGTTCTACACCGTGCGCGGTCGCACCCTCGACGAAGAGCCCGACCATGAGGCCGCCGCCGCATCGCTTGAGCGCGCGAAGGGCCGCCTGCGGAGCATCGTCGGTCGTCAGACAGGAGTGAAGTTCACCCCAACCCTCGCGTTCCAAGCCGACACGGTCCCCGATGCGGCGCGGCAAATGGAAGATCTTCTCGCCAAGGCACGCCAGCAGGACGAAGAGGTTCGGCGCACGGCAGAGGGCGCGAAACCGGCCGGAGACGAAAACCCGTACAAGCTCGACGAAGACGAGCAGTAGTCGAAGTCGGCGTGCACCACGACGAAAGAACCGAGGAACACACGCGCCCGGCGTCATTCGGGAAGACCCTATTTGGTCTTGCCCTGCCGGTATTGCCGGTGCTCGCGGCGGAACCGATCTACCTTCTGGTTGACGGCGTGGTCGTTGGACGCGTCGGGTCGACCGAACTCGCGGCGCTCGGCATCGGTTCGCTACTGCTCACCCTTCTGGGCACACAAATGAACTTCCTGTCCTACGGGACGACGGCGCGTGCCGCACGTTACTTCGGCGCCGGCCGAACCGACCTCGCGGTACGCGAAGGAATACAGGCCTCCTGGATCGCCGGGGGAGTCGGGCTCGCGGTGGTTGCCGTCCTCCTCGTGCTTCTCGGCCCGATCACCGGGGCACTCACCCCGGATCCACACGTGGCGCAGTTGGCGCGGAATTGGCTGCATATCGCGGCCTGGGGCATTCCGCTCATTCTCCTCACCGCGGCCGGAAACGGCTGGTTGCGCGGAGTGCAACGCACCCGGGAGCCTCTGGCCTTCGTAGTTGGCGGTATCGCGGTGTCCACGGCCCTGTGCTTCGCCCTTGTCCTCGGTCTCGGGCCCTTCCCCGAACTTGGGCTCCAAGGCTCGGCTATCGCCAACATCGTCGGGCAGGCATGCGCTGCATTCGGCATGCTCGCAGCGCTCTTCGCACAGAAGCATCGTTACGGTCTTCCTATTCGTCCGCTGCCCGACGTCATCGTTACACAACTACGTCTCGGCGGAGATCTCATCGTCCGGACCGCAGCGTTCCAGGTCACGTTCTTCGCTGCGACCAAAACCGCCGGTGAGGCAGGAAATGCCACTCTCGGTGCCCACCACCTCGGCGGCCAGGTGTGGAACCTCATCTCCCTCGTGCTCGACTCGGTAGCGATCGCGGCTCAAGCCGTCATCGGACAGGCCCTTGGAGCTTCCGACAGCGAGCGGGTCCGCCGATTCACCAAGCTCACCGTCACATGGTCCTTGGGGCTCGGAGTCGCGCTCGCGATCGTCATCGCGGCGCTGCACGGACCGATCGTGTCGATGTTGACCTCCGACCCGGATGTAGCCGAACGGTTCCGCGTTGCAGTTTTCGCGGCGGCGCTCCTGTGCATTCCGGCCTCCGTGGTGTTCGGGCTCGACGGGGTTCTACTCGGCGCCGCCGATGCAGCCTTCCTACGCAAGCTCACCGTGGTCACCGCGCTGGGGTGCTACCTCCCGGTGCTAGTCGCGACCCACTACTTTGGATGGGGGCTGGAAGGGATCTGGGCCGGTCTCGGCGCATTTATCCTCGGCCGGCTCGTCGGCGTCGCACTTCGGGCTCGTTCCGACACGTGGATGCGGATGGGAACGCCGCAGGGAGGGAGCATATGAGCTCGAACTCGAAAGACAACAGCGCGGATCCCGTCGTCAATCCGGCCGATCCCGAATCGGTCGCCGCCGCAGCAGATTACCTGTTGTCCGGTCGTGCTCACGCTTTTTCTGCGCCGGACGCCGGCGCCGCAAAGACGCCTGAGGCAGGCACCGATGTCGACCCCGGCCACGCCACGGTGCGGGCCATCGCCGACCTGCATGCCGCGAGTCGCGGAAATCGCTCGGTTGTCGCCGGCCTTCAACCGTCCCACCCCGGAGATTGGCTCATCGTCGCCGGCGACGTCGCCGAACGCCTCGCGGATATCGCCGACGTCCTCGCCACTCTCGCTGAGCGATTCGCGCGCGTCATCTGGGTGCCCGGCAACCACGAACTGTGGGGAGGACGCATCGGCCTCGACGGTCTTGCCGCGCCCACGCGCTACGCCGTCATGGTCGAGATCTGCCGGCAGCTGGGCATCGATACTCCCGAGGACCCGTATCCGCTCTGGGAAGGTGCCGGCGGTCCCGTACGCATCGTCCCTTTGTTCCTGCTCTACGACTACTCGTGGCGCCCGGACCCCCACGCGAGCATGTCCGAGGCGCTCGCCGCGGCGAGGGAGCGGCGGGTGGTCGCCACCGACGAGTACCTCATCGACCCGGCACCGTTCCCTTCGGTGTCGGCGTGGTGCTCCGAGCGGCTCGCGGAAGCGACGCGGACGCTCTCCAGGCTCGATCCGAGCGTTCCTACGGTACTGATCAATCACTGGCCACTGCACCGCGAACCGACCCGCATGCTTTTTCTGCAGGACTTCGCGATGTGGTGCGGTACCGAACACACCAGCCAATGGCCGCTCCGCTACAACGCGCAGACCTGTGTCTACGGGCATTTGCACATTCCACGCAGCCACATCGTCGACGGCGTCCGCTTCGAGGAGGTCTCGCTCGGGTACCCGCGCGAATGGCAACGGCGTGGCTTCCCCGAACCGTTGGCCCGCCAGATCGTTCCGGTACCGCAGGCCCCGCCGGTGCGGTGGCTGGATGACGGCGAAGGACCTCATATCGCCGGACCGGGGGAGACCGGTCATCCGTTCCGGGAGGACATTACCGCCGATCAATGGGCAGAGGTGGCCGGAAAATGAAAAAGCCACGAGGTACCACGGGCGATGTGCTGCGCTCGGTGTTCCCCGACGGCGTGCGCGTGTCGTCCTGGGACGAGCTTCTCGCTGCGGGCCGGGACGAGGACGCTGCGATCGACAACCTGTGGCCGGCCGAGGCCGAGGCGAGCGCGACGTACGCGCCTCGGCGTCGTGCCGAATACGCGTCGGTGCGCGACTGTGCGCGCGAAGCACTGCGAGGAGAGGGGATTGCGCCGGCCGCGATTGTCAAGGGTCAACGAGGTGCCCCGGTGTTCCCGCCGAACGTGGTGGGCGCGATTACCCACACCGATGGCCTCCGGGCAGCCGCAATCGCCAGACAGGAACGGTTCCGCAGCCTCGGCGTGGACGCCGAACCCCACGAGGGGCTTCCGCCCGGAGTTCTCGACGCCGTTTCTCTTCCGTCCGAAAGGGACTGGGTTCGCGCCGTGCTCGCCGGAGAACCGGAGCTACGTGTGGACAAGCTACTTTTCAGCGCGAAGGAGGCCACGTACAAAGCGTGGTTCCCGCTCACAAGGCGATGGCTTGGTTTCGAGGACGCCGAGTTGACCTTCTCCACGGAGGATGTAGCTCACACCGCTGCGGGCATAAGCGCTCGAGGTACGTTTTCGTCTCGGATTCTCATTGCGCCCGACGTCATCGACGGAGGTGCCCCACTACATGCGTTGAGCGGCCGTTGGGTCATCGATACCGGATTCGTGGTGGCTGCTATAGCTGTAGAGCAGAGCGCGCCCGATAGGCTGTGAGCATGGCCGGAAAAGCGAAAGTCCAACGACCAGCACCGCCGCCGGGGATCGTCGTCGTCGACAAGCCCACCGGTCTCACCAGCCACGATGTGGTCGCGAGGTGCCGCCGGTTCTTCGGAACCCGAAAGGTCGGGCACGCCGGGACGCTTGACCCGGATGCGACCGGGGTGCTCGTCGTGGGTATCGAGCGTGCGACCAAATTGCTCGGACACCTCGCATTGACGAGCAAGTCCTATGACGCCACGATCAGGCTCGGCGCAGCCACGAGCACCGACGATGCCGAAGGAGAGGTCATCTCCGGAGCGTCTGCCGCCGGACTCGGCGAGCCCGAACTCGGTGCCGCTATCGCTGCTTTGACCGGGGAGATCATGCAACGCCCGTCGGCGGTCTCGGCGATCAAGATCGCGGGAAAACGCGCGCACGAACGCGTCCGCGAGGGGGAGAGCGTAGAGATCCCGGCTCGCCCCGTTACCGTCCACCGATTCGATGTCCTGGCGATCCGCGCAGCCGGGGATTACCTCGACGTCGACGTCAGCGTCGACTGTTCGTCGGGGACCTATATCCGTGCCCTCGCGCGGGACCTCGGCGAGGCGTTGGGGGTCGGTGGGCACCTCACCGCGCTGCGCCGGACACGGGTCGGCAATTTCGACCTGTCCGTCGCGCGCACCCTCGACGAGCTCGAGGAAGCCCCGACGCTGTCGGTACCGCTCCACGACGCCGTGCTGGCGAGCTTTCCGCATCGCGATATCTCAGCAGACGAGGCCGCGGGACTCGCGCACGGCAAATGGCTCGAGACCGTGGGCAATGCGGGAACCGTGGCCGCCGTAGACCCGGAGGGCACGCCGATTGCGTTGCTGGTCGAATCCGGCAGGCGGGCGGCCTCTGTATTCCTCGTCGACCCACAGTAGGTGCGATCGTGGCGGGTGCGCGTAACCTAGACTCCGTGCAATTGTGGCGAGAGTTCACCGATATCGACACCGAATCCGGTGTCGGCTCGCATGGCGCGAGCGTGGCCATTGGCGTGTTCGATGGCGTCCATAAGGGACACCAGAAGCTTCTGGCACACGCAGTCGGCGATGCGAAACGGCACGGCACCATGGCCGTGATGGTCACCTTCGACCCGCACCCGGTCGAGGTGATCATGCCCGGCAAGAGCCCCGAGACGCTCACCCCGTTGGTGCGTCGCGCCGAATTGGCCGCCGAGTACGGAATCGACGCCGTGTTCGCGATTCCCTTCGACAAGGAGATCGCCAGCTGGACGCCTGCCGAATTCTTCGACCGGTTGCTGGTCGAGCGTCTCCACGCGCGAAGTGTGGTCGTCGGAACGAATTTCACCTTCGGATATAAGGCTGCCGGCACCGCGGAGACCTTGAAGTCGCTGTGCGAGGCACGCGGCATCGAGTGCCATATCGAAGAGCTGGTCAGTGACGGCGAGGGAATTGTGTCCTCGACGGCGATCCGTCACGCCCTCGCCGAGGGGGACGCCCGGCGTGCAGGGCAGATGCTCGGCCGCCCGCACCGCGTCACAGGTGAAGTGATCCACGGAGAGGGACGCGGAGGCAAGGAACTCGGATATCCGACCGCAAACCTCAGCGCCGACATGCACGAATGCGTCCCAGTCGACGGTGTCTACGCCGGATGGTTCACCGTTCTCGATGACGGCGACCTCGAGGGATCCATGAAGGCAGGCACGCGCTATCCAGCTGCGATTTCAGTGGGCACCAACCCGACGTTCGACGACGAAGCCCGCACTGTCGAGGCGTTCGTCCTCGACGAGTCCAGCGATTTATACGGTCGCCACGCCGCGGTTGACTTCGTCGGGCATGTCCGCGGGATGGAGAAGTTCAACGGCATCGACGAGCTGCTCGAGGCCATGGACCGCGACGTGAAGATCGTCCGCGCGATGCTCGACGGCTGCGATGAGACGACCGGCATCTCGCGCGAGGGCCAGGGCTGATCGGTACCTCCGACGTCATACGATTAACGCCCGCGCCGAGGCGACGGGTAGAGTGATCACTCGGTCTTGCTGTGGTTCGCGGCGGCAGGACCCACTTACGTTCGCGAACTGGAACAACGGAGAACATCATGGCTTTGTCCACTGAAGAGAAGAAGAGCATCCTCGCCGAGTACGGCATCCACGAGTCCGATACGGGCTCGCCGGAGGCTCAGGTTGCGCTGCTTACCGCGCGCATTTCCTCGCTCACCGAGCACCTCAAGGACCACAAGCACGACCACCACTCCCGTCGTGGCCTGCTGCTCCTCGTCGGTCGTCGCCGTCGCCTGCTCAACTACGCGGCGAAGTCGGACATCCAGCGCTACCGTAAGCTCATCGAGCGCCTCGGCCTCCGCCGCTAGGACGCCGGGAGCGCCTCTGCGCTGACCAGCATACTTTTCTGTGCCCCTGTCGAATAGGCAGGGGCACAGTGCATTTCGATTTCCTTTCCGACCGAAGATGAACCTCGCTCCAACCGCCGAAGTGAAAGCGCTAGAAGTGCGGTAGATCACAGGCTAATGTTTGCGATGTAGGGCCCCTCTTCGTGTTTATGCAGGTGAAAGGATCGACACCATGGCCGCTGCCATGTCTCACCGCCTGTGGGCGGAATTTATCGGAACGTTCTGGCTCGTCCTCGGTGGCTGTGGTACCGCAGTCCTCGCGGCAAAGGTGGTGCAGGACGGATCTATCAACATGGGCGTCGGCTTCGTCGGCGTCGCGCTAGCATTCGGCCTCACGGTTGTCACGGGCGCGTACGCCCTCGGACATATCTCCGGCGGCCACTTCAACCCGGCGGTGACATTCGGCTGCGCGGTGGCAAGGCGCGTCGAATGGTCGGCAGTCCTGCCCTACTGGATCGTCCAGATCGTCGGAGCATCCGTCGCCGGTGGCGTTCTTTTCGTCATTGCCTCGGGCAAGGACGGGTTCTCAGCGTCCGAATCGGGCTTTGCGAGCAACGGCTATGGCGAATTCTCCCCGGACGGCTACTCGTTGCTCGCGGTGATAGTCACGGAAACCGTACTCACCGCGGTGTTCGTCTGGGTCATCCTCGGGGTCACCTCGAAGAAGGCACCGAATGGATTCGGGCCGTTGGCTATCGGTCTCTCCCTCACACTGATCCACCTCATCGCCATCCCCGTGTCGAATACCTCGGTGAATCCGGCCCGTTCGCTCGGCGTCGCATGGTTCGCCGGCGGGGATCACCTCGCGCAGGTATGGGTGTTCATTCTCGCTCCGCTCGTCGGTGCCGCCATCGCCGGGATCAGCTACGCGGTGCTTACCGGCGACGAGGACGAGACGCCTGCCGAAGAGGAGGCTCGCGTCGGAGCGGAGGGCTAGAGGCTTCTTCGATTCAGCGTGTTGCAGGGGCGGGGACCTCAGTCGATGGGGTTCCGCCCCTGCGGCGCGCCGGGCTTGCGCCGCTGGTCGAACGGCAGCGATGGGTGATAGCCTGGCATTTGTCCGCGCAGGATATGGGCGCAGAGCGACCAAGGGGCTCGGTCCTCGGTAGTGGCAGCCGAACATTCGCGTAGAACGCGCAGGACTTTCCCACTCTTTCGGCTGCTTCGATCGAAGGCCGCCCACCTTACTCTGCACCCTGGCTGCTGCGTAGACGTGTGTTTGCACCATCTACAGTCAGGAAAGTTTTTCATGTCTTCACATAAGGCAACGGAAGTCGAAGAAGGAGTCTTCGAGTCCGTAGCTGTCATCAACAACGGCGCGTTCGGCACCCGCGAGGTGCGGTTCGAGACGGGCCTCCTCGCCCGCCAGGCCGCCGGTTCCGTCGCGGCGTACCTCGACGAGGAGACCATGCTTCTGTCGGCAACCGCCGCCGGCAAGCACCCGCGAGAGGGTTTCGACTTCTTCCCCCTCACGGTTGACGTCGAGGAGCGCATGTATGCGGCCGGCCGCATCCCCGGTTCCTTCTTCCGTCGCGAGGGCCGCCCCTCGACCGATGCCATCCTCACCGCACGCCTCATCGACCGGCCGCTGCGTCCGAGCTTCGTCTCGGGTCTGCGCAACGAGATCCAGGTCGTCATCACGGTGATGAGCCAGAACCCGTCCGACCTGTATGACGTCGTCGCGATCAACGCGGCGTCTGCGTCGACGCAGCTGTCCGGTCTGCCGTTCAGCGGACCGATCGGTGGCGTGCGCGTCTCCCTCATCCCGACCGCGGAGAACCCGAAGGGCCAGTGGGTCGCATTCCCGACCGTCGAGCAGACCGAGGCCTCCGTCTTCGACATGATCGTCGCCGGGCGCGTGGTCTCCGGTTCCGGAGCCGACGCCGACGTCGCGATCATGATGGTCGAGGCCGGCGCCTCGAACACGGTGGTCGACAAGGTCAACTCCGGCCTGCAGGCTCCGACCGAAGAGGTCGTCGCCGAGGGGCTGGAGGCCGCCAAGCCCTTCATCGCAGAGCTCTGCGGCGCGCAGGCCGCGCTCGCGGACGTGGCAAAGAAGGAAGCGCGCGAATTCCCGCTATTCCCCGAATACGCCGACGACGCCTTTGCCGCCGTGGAGAAGGCCGCCGGCAAGCGCATCGGCGAGGTCATGTCCATCGCCGACAAGCAGGAACGCGACATCGCGATCGCCTCGCTGCAGGAAGAAGTCCTCGACTCGCTCGCGGGCGACTTCTCCGATCGCGAGAAGGAACTCGGCAACGCGTTCCGCTCGCTCACGAAGAAGACCGTGCGTAGCCGGATCCTCACCGAGCACTTCCGCATCGACGGCCGCGGCACCACCGACATCCGCGCGCTGAGCGTCGGTGTCGACATCGTCCCGCGTGCTCACGGCTCGGCGCTGTTCGAGCGCGGCGAGACCCAGATCATGGGCGTCACCACCCTCGACATGGTGAAGATGGCCCAGCAGATCGACTCGCTCGGTCCCGTCACGTCCAAGCGATACATGCACCACTACAACTTCCCGCCGTACTCCACCGGTGAGACGGGCCGAGTCGGTTCGCCCAAGCGCCGCGAGATCGGCCACGGTGCGCTCGCGGAGCGCGCCGTCGAACCGGTTCTGCCATCGGTCGAGGAGTTCCCGTACGCGATCCGACAGGTGTCCGAGGCGCTCGGCTCCAACGGTTCGACCTCGATGGGATCGGTGTGTGCCTCGACACTGTCGCTGCTCAACGCCGGTGTTCCCCTCAAGGCGCCGGTCGCCGGCATCGCCATGGGCCTCGTGTCCGACGAGGTCGACGGTGAGACCCGCTACGTCGCGCTCACCGACATCCTCGGCGCCGAGGACGCGTTCGGCGACATGGACTTCAAGGTCGCCGGTACCGCCCAGTTCGTCACCGCCCTACAGCTCGACACCAAGCTCGCCGGCATTCCGTCCGGCGTACTCGCCGCGGCGCTCAAGCAAGCCCGCGATGCACGCCTGACCATCCTCGAGGTCATGTCCGACGCGATCGACGAGCCTGACGAGATGAGCCCGTACGCCCCGCGCGTGCAGTCCATCAAGATCCCGCTCGACAAGATCGGCGAGGTGATCGGACCCAAGGGCAAGAACATCAACACCATCACCGAGGAGACCGGCGCGAACATCTCCATCGAGGACGATGGCACGGTGTTCATCGGCGCCACCGATGGCGAGTCGGCGCAAGCCGCAATCGATCGAATCAACTCGATCGCGAATCCGCAGCTGCCGCAGGTTGGCGAGCGGTTCCTCGGAACGATGGTCAAGGCGGCCCCGTTCGGTGCGTTCATCTCGTTGCTGCCGGGCCGTGATGGCCTCCTCCACATCTCGAAGATCGGCGGCAACAAGCGCATCGCCAAGGTCGAGGATGTGCTCAACGTCGGCGACAAGATCGAGGTCGAGATTGCCGAGATCGACAACCGCGGCAAGATCAGCCTGATCCCCGTGGAGAACGAGGCCGCCGAGGAGCAGGCCGAGTCGTAGGCATTAACCTCGGGCAGGTGAACACTGCCAAGAAGGTCACCGAAGGGCCCCGGATCTCCGAGCTGTCGTCGGGCGTACGCGTCGTCAGCGAGGAGATGCCGGGGCTTTCCGGTATCACCTGCGGGGTATGGCTCGGAATGGGCTCGACCGATGAGCGCCCTGGGACCGGCGGCCACAGCAGCGAGCACGGGGGAATGCACTTCCTCGAGCACGTGCTGTTCAAAGGCACCACACGTTTCGACGCCTTCGAGATCGCCTCACGCACGGACGCCGCCGGCGCGGAGATCAACGCGTTCACTGCCAAAGAACACACCTGCTTCCACATGCAGGTTCCCACCGGGCACGAGTGGGAGGCCCTCGATTTTCTCGCTTCGGTGGTGGTCGAGGGGACGTGCACCGACGAGGCCGTGGACGTGGAGCGAGGCGTCATCGCCGACGAGATCGCCGGTCGCGATGACGACCCGGAGGACCTCGCCGGCGAGATCGGCTACTCGATGGCGTTGCCCGGCCATCCGCTCGGCCGCTCCATCCTCGGGGATTCTCGCGAACTCGACGCGCTCACCCCGGCAGCTCTGCGCCGCCTGCACTCGCGCGCAATGGACGCGGAAAACATTGTCATAGCCGCGGTCGGCCCAGTTGATCACGACGAACTGTGCGCCCGCCTCGAGGACTCGCCGTTCGCGGATCTTACGTCCGGCCGCGCGGAAGAGCGCTACGCAGAGCGCGCATTCGGCTCGCCACGCCTGCACGCCGCTCGTGGAGCGCTTGCCGCGATTCGCGTCGAAGGACAGCAGACCCACGTCGGACTCACGGTGCTCACCCCGGCGCGAGACGACCCCCGCCGCCCGGCGGTTCACGTCGCCGCGGCGGTGCTCGGTGCGGGCGTGTCGTCCCGGATGTTTCAGGGCATCCGCGAGAAATACGGCGTCGGATACAACGTCTTCGCCGGGGTCGACCAGTTAGGGCCGGCCGGGATCCTGCAGATTGGTGCAAGCGCTCCGGCGAACAGGGCACAGCACTTGATGACGGCGGTCGCAGAGGAACTCCGCGCGTTCGACGTCATGCCTCCGGACGAGGCGGAACTGCGACGAGCAACGGGCTACCTGCGCGGTGCGATCCTCCTCGGTTACGACGACCCGATGGTGCGCATGGGAAGGTTGGGCAGACACCTTCTCGAACGCGGGCGACTCACCACGGTCGAAGAGTCGATCGAGCGGTTGCGCCAGGTGAGCGCCGCCGACGTCGCCGAGGCCTGGGAACTGGTCACCGCGCGGGGCTGGCACACCGTCGTCGCCGGGCCCGGACGCGAGCGCGGGTTACGCAAGGTCGCGTCGCCACTAGCACGGCACATAAATGACGCCGGACGCGCTCGGTAGAGTGAAGCGAAGAGGAATTCGGCACCAACAACGTAGGGGAGTGACGATGAGCGAAACACTCAAGGTCGGAGTGCTCGGCGCGAAGGGACGCGTGGGGTCGACGATCTGCGACGGCGTGGAAGCGGCCGAGGACATGGAGCTCGTCGCGCGGATCGATGACGGCGATTCGCTGGAGAACCTGGTCTCCGCCGGTGCCGAGATCGTCGTCGACTTCACGCACCCGGACGTCGTTCTGGGCAATCTCGAATTCCTGGTTGGGCACGATATCCACGCGGTCGTCGGAACTACCGGGTTCACCGAGGAACGCCTCGAGAAGGTGCGCGGGTTCCTGTCCAAGCACCCGGGCACCGGCGTGCTTGTTGCGCCGAACTTCGCCATCGGTGCGATCCTTATGATGCGCTTCGCCCAGCAGGCCGCGAAGTACTACCCGTCTACCGAGATCATCGAGCTCCACCACCCGCGGAAGGCAGACGCACCCTCGGGAACTGCGCGGCTCACGGCCGAACTCGTCGGGCAGGCGCGCAAGGACGCCGGCCTAGGTGAGCAGCCCGACGCCACGTCGACGGAGCTCGACGGCGCGCGCGGTGCCGAGGTCGACGGCGTGCCGGTGCATTCGATCCGCCTCACCGGACTCGTCGCCCACCAGGAAGTCTTGTTCGGCACAGAGGGGGAGACGCTCACGATCCGCCACGACTCCATGGATCGGACCTCGTTCGTGCCCGGCGTGCTGCTCGGTGTCCGGAGCATCAAGGCGCACCCGGGGCTCACGGTGGGCCTCGACAACTTCATGGACTTCTAGAAGGAATCGCTCGCTGTGCTGAAGTACGTCAAGCCCGCCTTGATGGTGTTGGTGATTCTCGGTCTGTTGCTCGCGTTCGGCCTGCTCATCGCCCAGGGAATCGCCGGGCTTCGCAGCTCGGAGGTAACCGAGAAGGGCTTCGGTATCGGGCTCATCGTCCTCGCGCTCCTGGGCGCGTGGAGCATCTGGGTGCTGGTGCGCAACGGTTTCGAGTTGCAGAACATCTCGGCTCGCGCCCGCGCCGAGGGCTTCGAGTTGGACACCTCCGGTCTGGAGCGGCGCCCATCGGGCCGCATCATGCCCGGCTCGGCGGACGCTCTGTTCGCCGAGGTGTCGAAGGAATACGAGGCGGACCCGGACAATTGGCGCGTGCAGTACCGACTTGCGCGCGCATACGACCACGCCGGGGACCGCGCCAGAGGGCGTGAATACATGAAAAAGGCGGTCGCGGGAGAGGCCGCGGAGAGAAAGGCATCGCGTGGCTAGCTATACGCTTCTGCTCGTCCATCACACCCCTTCGCCCGGAGTCGAGTCGTTGCGGGAATCCATGATCGAGGCGCTCGGGCAAGAGGGGCTTGAAGACATTTCGGTCACGTGCGTTCCCGCGCTCGGCGCCACGGCATCCCACGTACTCGAGGCCGATGCCATCTGTCTGCTCACCCCGGCGAACATCGGATACATGTCCGGAGCTCTCAAACACTTCTTCGACCAGATTTATTACCCGTGCCTGGACGCGACCAAGTCCGTGCCCTACGGGGTCGTCGTCCACGGTAACGACGACACCACCGGCGCGGTGAAATCGATCGAGAAGATCGCCGGGGCGTTGCAATGGAAGCAGGCACAGCCCGCGGTCGAGATAATCGGCGACGTCGGAGCGCCCGAAAGGGAACAGGCGGGGGAGGCTGCAGCGGGAGTCGCCGCGTCGCTCTTGCTCTAGCCGCCATCGCGCGCACTTCCCGAAGGGCCGGATGCCAATGGCGATAGCCCCGAACCACAACCATCGACTAGGAGACACACCAAGGATGAGCGAGCTACTGAGCCGGCAGGTGAAGGTGGTTGCCCACACCGAGTTCTTCCCACCGGAGGACCTCGGGTGGGACGCCGATGCCACGGGCGGCGAAGCGCTCGCCGAGTTCGCAGGTCGCGCCTGCTACCAGTCCTGGGACAAGCCCAATCCGCGCACGGCGACCAACGCGGCGTATCTGCGACACATTCTCGAGGTGGGCCACACCAGCGTCTTCGAGCACGCGAGCGTGTCGTTCTATATCACCGGCATCTCCCGGTCCTGCACCCACGAGCTGATCCGGCACCGCCATTTCTCCTATTCGCAGCTCTCTCAACGATTTGTGCCCGAGCACGATTCGAAGGTCGTGCCTCCGCCTGCCATCGAGGACGATCCGGAGCTGCTCGCCATTTTCGAGAGGGTCGCGGATTCGTCCCGCGAGGCGTACGCCGAATTGTTGACGGCGCTGGAGGCGAAATTCGCCGACGTCCCCAACCCGATGTTGCGCCGCAAGCAGGCGCGACAGGCGGCGCGCTCGGTCCTGCCGAACGCGACCGAGACTCGCATCGTGGTGTCTGGCAACTACAGGTCGTGGCGGCACTTCATCGGCATGCGCGCCACCGAACACGCGGACACGGAGATCCGCGGTCTCGCCATCGACTGCCTGCGCAAGCTCCAGGACCTCGCACCGAACGTGTTCGCAGACTTCGAGATCTCCCAAATGGACGATGGCTCCGAGATCGCCATCAGCCCGTACGTGGTCGAGGGGTAAGAGGTGCCGCCAACAGCCACGTCGATAGCGGTCGATCGCCCGTTGCAGAGTAGTATTGGCAACCATGGCTGAAAGCGTGAGGACCGAAATGCGTCGCGGCAGTGGAACACAATCCACCCGCGGCGCCGCTTTCGGCACGGTACTCACAGCCATGGTCACGCCCTTCGCTCGCGATGGCAGGGTCAGCTTGTCCGGAGCGAAGCAGGTTGCGGAGCATCTTGTTGCTTCCGGGTGCGATGGCATCGTCGTCTCAGGCACCACCGGGGAATCTCCCACCACGACGGACGACGAGAAGATCGCCGTCCTCGATGCGGTGCTCGAAGCGGTCGGCGACCGCGCGTACGTCATCGCCGGCGCGGGGACCTATGACACGGCGCATTCGGTGCATCTGGCGAAAAGAAGCGCGTACTCCGGTGCGCACGGACTGCTCGTCGTCACACCGTATTACTCCAAGCCCTCACAGGCGGGGATTGCTGCGCACTTTTCGGCGATCGCCGACGCGACCGACCGACCGCTGATGCTCTACGATATTCCGCCGCGCTCGGTTATCCCGATCAGCGCGGAAACGCTGATCCAACTCGATGCGCATCCGAATATCGTCGCGGTCAAGGACGCCAAGGGCGATTTCCACGATGCGATGCGAGTGATGAACTCGACGACGCTGCAGTACTATTCCGGCGACGACGTGCTCAATCTGCAATGGCTCGCCGCCGGCGCCGTGGGGCTGGTGTCCGTCGTCGGACACGTCGCCGCGAGCAGGCTGCGCGAGCTCTACAACGCCGTGCGGGCTAACGATCTCGCCCAGGCGCAACACATTAATAATTCGCTGCTTCCACTTTTCGACGCCCAGGCTCACCTCGGCGGCGTCTCGATGTCGAAAGCAGCCCTTGAACTTCTCGGAATCCCGGCAGGTGTGCCGCGGCTTCCACAATTGCCACCGACCGAGCAGCAGCGTGAGTACCTCACGCAATGGCTGCAGAGAGCAGGAGTAACTACATGACGGAATCCCAGAATCGCAGCCGGGGACGCAGCCGCGTGAAGCGCAATGCAGGACCCCCGAGCGAGAATCGGGAACCGCAGAACACCAACGCCGACGGCGCGCAGAATAATGCGCCCAAGAACGCGCCGACCTTCACCGAGCCCCAGGAGCCCGCCACATCCACCAAGGATTCGGGCAACCAAGGTTCGGACAAGTCGGACAAGAGCGGCGATAAGGGTGTTCGCGGCAACAACTCGAATAATTCAGGAAACGGCAACAACGGCAACAACGGGGGATCGGGCCGCAATGGCGGCAACCGCAACTCCGGTCGCGGAGGTAAGAACAACTCCGGCCGTGGCGGCAACCGCAACTCCGGTGGCCGTGGCCGCGGCGGCAACAACAATGACACCGCCACCGCGCAGCACGGAGGGATGAAGTCGATGCAGGGTGGCGACATGACCGCTACCCTGCCGCGGCCCTCGAAGCCGAAAAAGGGCGCCCTACGCATCGTCGCGCTCGGCGGCATCTCGGAGATCGGCCGCAATATGACGGTCTTCGAGTACAACCGCAAGCTACTCATCGTCGACTGCGGCGTTCTGTTCCCGAGCTCCGACGAGCCCGGCGTCGATCTGATCCTCCCGGACTTTTCGATGCTCGAGGACCGCCTCGACGACATCGAGGCGCTCGTGCTCACGCACGGCCACGAGGACCACATCGGCGCGATCCCGTTCCTTCTCAAGCTGCGCCCGGACATCCCGGTCATCGGTTCGCGCTTCACGCTTGCGCTCGTCGAGGCCAAGTGCCGCGAGCACAGGATCCGACCCAACGTCGAGGTCGTCAACGAGTCCTCGAAGACGAACCGTGGCGCTTTCAACGTCGAGTACTTCGCCGTCAACCACTCGATCCCCGATGCGCTCGGCATCGTGATCCAGGTCGGCGGAAACCGCATCATCCACACCGGCGACATCAAGCTCGACCAGCTTCCGATGGACAAGCGCCCGACCGACCTTCCCGCGATGGCCAGGTACGGCGACAAGGGAGTCGACCTGCTGCTGATGGACTCCACCAACGCGACAACGCCCGGTGTGTCCGAGTCGGAGTCCGGCATCACCAAGTCGATGGAGCGCGTCATCCGCGGCGCACGCAAGCAGGTCGTCGTGGCCTGCTTCGCCTCGAACGTCTACCGCGTCCAGCAGATCATCGACGCCGCTGCGCTGGCGGGCCGCAAGGTCGCGCTCAACGGTCGATCCATGGTCCGCAACATGGAGATCGCGATGGACCTGGGCTTCCTGAACGCCCCGGACAATGTGGTCGTCGACATGGACCATGCCGCGAAGCTTCCACCGGAGAAGCTTGTCGTCGTCACGACCGGAACTCAGGGTGAGGCAATGGCTGGTCTGTCCCGCATGGCCCGCCGCGAGCATCGCCAGGTCAATCTCAACAGCGGAGACACGGTTGTGTTCTCCTCGTCGCTCGTCCCGGGCAACGAGGAAGCGGTCTTCGGCGTGATGAACCGTCTGTCGCAGATGGGCGTCGAGGTCATCACGAGCCGCGAGGCCAACGTCCACGTCTCCGGCCACGGTTACGCCGGTGAGCTGCTGTTCATCTACAACGCGGTGCGTCCGCGCAACGTCATGCCCGTCCACGGCGAGTGGCGGCACCTGCGTGCGAACAAGGATCTCGCGATCAAGACGGGCGTGCCCGAGGCGAACACGGTTCTCGCGCAGAACGGCGTCGTCGTCGAACTGCTCGACCGCAAGGTGTCCGTGGTTGGCCAGATCCCCGTCGGCAACCTCTACGTCGACGGACTGACGACCGGTGATATCGGCGACACGGTACTCGCCGACCGTACTGTCCTCGGCGAAGGCGGTTTCATCGCCGCAACCGTGGTCGTCGATCCGCGCAATGGCCGCCCCGTCTCTCGCCCGCAGCTCGTGGGTAAGGGTTTCACCGATGACCCGGGTGCCCTGTCGCCGGCAGTCGAGCTCGTTGAGAGCGCCCTGCTCGACCTCGCTGGCGAGGGTGAGAATGACCCGTACCGAATGGCGCAGGTCGTTCGTCGTGTGATCGGCAAGTGGGTTTCCGACAAGTGGCGCCGCAAGCCGATGATCGTCCCCACTGTGATCACCTCGGCAGTGCCCGCGGAATAGCGATGCCGCCGCGCCCGCTGCGCGGCACGATCGTTCCGATGACGGCGGAGGAAGCGTCCCCTTTGCGGGGCTGCTGCCTCCGCCGTCATATATTTCGAGTTCCCCAGTCCGCGCGCCGACCCGACCTGGGTGATACTGGACACATGGCAACAGCAAGCGAACCCGGCCCATTTTCGTCCCTCCACAAGAAGATGCAGCTCAAGCCGGGAACTCAACTTTGGGTCTGGCCGGAGGCGGCAACGGCGCCTGAGCTCGCCGACACCCAGGACCTCGTCCGCGCAGGCCTCGACGAGGCAAACGCTGCGGTCCTCTTCGTCGAGGGCTCCGCGGACGTCGAGAAGATCATGGCCGACTACCGGCCGCGGCTCTCGGAACTCAAGGTTGTGTGGCTCGTATACGCAAAGGGCAATAAAGCCCCTGTGAACAGGGATACGCTGTGGACTCGATTGCTCGGACATTCGTGGCGGGCCGTGTCCAATGTGTCCTATTCGGACTCGCTTTCGGCCATCCGAATCCGGCCGTTGAAGACTGGTGAAGAGGTGCGTCAGCCATAAATCGGGCGGTACGGCCGTGCCTACTGTTACTGATGTGACTAGAGAGTTTAGAATGGGCGCATGGCACTTGGAACCCACACGTCCCCGACACGTACGCCGAGACGCGCTAGCTCCGGGTCCACGCAGACCTATAAGAATTCCGGACGCTCGGCCAGGAGCGGCCGGGGTTCAGTCGTGAGTGCACCCCGCGGCTCGAGGGCTGCCCAGCCGGAACGGACCGGCGGTGCCTTCGGGGCCGTCGGTCGAGGATTGACGACGATGTGGCGCGGAACCGCCAAGGGCGTGGGATCGGGAATGAGGGCCGTGGGGACACGCGCGCGCAACTCGATCGAGGAAACCCCGCGCGCAGATCTGACCACGCACCGCCGTGACGGCGTGGCGCTTGTCCTGTTCGCCGTCGCCATCATCGTCGCGGGTGCCGTGTGGTTCTCTGCCGCGCGGCCGGTCGGGGAGTGGGTGGAAATCGCCGCCCGCACCATCATCGGCTCCGCGGCCATTCTTCTTCCCGTCGCACTCGCCGTGTGGGGCGCCCTGCTCATGGTCCGTGAGCCGCACCCGCAGACGCATGCGCGGTGGCTCGTCGCCGTCGTGGTGATTACGACCGGTGTGCTCGGCGTGTGGCACATCGCCGCCGGTTCTCCATCGGATGCCGGTTCCGTGCAGCACGCGGGCGGCGTCCTCGGCCGCGTCGTGGGTGGCGGCCTTGCAGCAGGGCTCACCGGCTTCGTCGCCGGACTGCTGCTCGTATTGCTCGTGGCCTTCGGCGTGTTGATCCTCGTCGGTCGTCCCGCTCGGGAGATCCCGGGCCTGGTCCGTTCCTACTTCAGCGGCGACCGACAAGACGAAGACGAAGACGAAGACGATGTCGAATTCGATACGCCGGGTGCCGAGTTGGATACCAAGACGCACGCGGCGCCTTCGCCGAGTCTTCGCGGCCGCTACCCCGCCAATGCGCCCGGAGGGGCGTCCGGGCTCGCGGACGATTCCGAGACGACGATTTTCGCCGACGGTGCCGACGAGGATTTCGACGTCGAACCAGACCAGGCTCGAGTCCCGGCCTCTCGTCGCCGAGGCGCCGGTGCGCTCGGTGGTATCAAGCAGTTCTTCGGTTTGGGGATGACGGCGAGGAACGACGCCGCCGATGACGACGCGCTCGACGAGTTCTTCGACGAGGCGCCGGGGGAGTTGGAGCAGACCTCGGCTGGACGCGATTACCCCGGCCGCGACAACCGGACGCGCACTCTGCCGGCGGCGGACGACCCGCGACTGCGTAGCGACCCATGGACCGACTCGCGAGCGCAGGCAGCTGAAGCCCGTCAGGGGCGGCAGCGTCCCTCGACAAGTATCGGGACTTCGGCCGCATCGGATACGGCCGGAGCCGCCGGTGCCACCGCCGCAGCGGCGGGCGCCGCAGCGGCTGCCGGGGCAGCGGGGGCCGGGGCAGCGGGGGCCGCCGGCGCATCCGCAGCGCCGACCGAAGGTGTTGCCGCTCGCGAAACGTCGCCAGCCCGCCGTCAGGCCTCGGCTCCGCAGGAGTCCGCGCCTGATCGCAAGCCCGCACGAGCCGAGCGCGTCTCGCCGTCATCGACTCCGGCGAAGCCCGCGCCTCGTCCGGCTCCGCGCCCCGCGACCATGAATTCGGGGGAGACCTACGAGCTACCGTCGCTGGACCTGCTCGAGCTCGGTGACCCGCCGAAACAGCGAAGTGCCGTCAACGATCGCATGATCGAGGCGATCGGATCAGTCTTCCGCGAGTTCAACGTCGATGCCGTGGTCACCGGGTTCACCCGTGGCCCGACGGTTACGCGTTACGAGGTCGAGCTCGGCCCGGGTGTCAAGGTCGAGAAGATCACGAACCTGGCGCGAACCATTTCGTATGCAGCGGCCACAGACAACGTCCGTCTCCTCACCCCGATTCCCGGAAAATCTGCGGTGGGTATCGAGGTGCCGAACTCCGACCGCGAAATGGTGCGTCTGGCCGACGTATTGCTGGCACCCGAGACGCAGAAGTCCACCAATTCGATGCTCATCGGGCTCGGTAAGGACATCGAGGGCGAATTCGTGTCCGCAGAACTGAACAAGATGCCGCACCTACTCGTCGCCGGTTCAACGGGCTCGGGTAAGTCGAGCTTCGTCAACTCGATGTTGGTGTCGCTGCTCGCCCGTGCGACCCCGGAAGAGGTGCGCCTCATCCTCATCGACCCGAAGATGGTCGAGCTCACCCCCTACGAGGGCATCCCGCACCTGATCACGCCGATCATTACCTCCCCGAAGAAGGCGGCTACGGCACTCACCTGGCTCGTGGAGGAGATGGAGCAGCGTTACCAGGACATGAAGGCTGCCCGCGTCCGCCATATCAACGACTTCAACAAGAAGGTTCGATCCGGTGAGATTTCCGCTCCGGCGGGTTCGCAGCGCGTGTACGAGCCGTACCCCTTCATCGTCGCGGTCGTCGACGAGCTCGCGGACCTCATGATGACCGCGCCGAAGGAGATCGAGGACGCGATCGTCCGGATCACGCAGAAGGCGCGCGCCGCGGGCATCCACCTCGTGCTCGCCACGCAGCGTCCCTCGGTGGACGTGGTTACCGGTCTGATCAAGACGAACGTGCCGTCACGTCTGGCATTCGCGACGTCCTCGCTCACGGACTCGCGAGTCATTCTCGACCAGCCGGGCGCCGAGAAACTCATTGGTATGGGTGACGCGCTGTTCATCCCGATGGGCGCGCCCCGACCATTGCGCATGCAGGGTGCTTTCGTCTCGGACGAGGAGATCCAGGCGGTCGTCGACGCCGCCAAGGACCAGGCCGAACCCGACTACAACGAGGCGGTCACCGAAGAGAAGGGCGGCAACAAGAAGGAGATCGACGGTGATATCGGTGACGATCTCGACGATCTCCTCGCGGCCGTGGAACTCGTGGTGTCCTCTCAGTTCGGTTCGACCTCGATGCTGCAGCGCAAGCTTCGCGTCGGTTTTGCGAAGGCTGGCCGACTCATGGATCTCATGGAGTCGCGCGATATCGTAGGCCCGTCCGAGGGGTCGAAGGCTCGGCAGGTGCTCGTCAAGCCCGAGGATCTCGCCGGCGTGCTCGGGGCAATCCGTGGTTACGACCCGCTGCCCTCCGGCGACGAGGACGACTACGACGACGGCGGGGTTCCCGAAGAGATCTAGTTTTCGCCGGCTTGCAGGGCGTTTCAGGACAGCTACCGGTCGTGAATGTCCGGCGAGAGCGGAACTTACCTTAGGGTAGTAGTTGTGAAATCAGCGTCCTCGACTCCTGACGTGCCCGTGGTGAATCTCGCCAACGTGCTCACGGTCCTCCGCATCCTGCTCATCCCGTTGTTCGTGTGGGTGCTGTTCCGCCACGGCGGAGAGGACACCGCATGGCGCATCGGTGCGTGGGTAGTATTCGCCGTTGCCATGGCAACCGACTGGTTCGACGGATGGTATGCGCGGTCCAGGGGACTGGTCACCGACTTCGGTAAACTCGCCGATCCCATAGCGGACAAGGCCATGATGGCCGCCGCGATGATCGGCCTTTCCCTCCTCGGCGAGCTGTTCTGGTGGATCACGATCGTCATTCTGGTCCGAGAGATCGGCATCACCATCTGGCGGCTCGTCGGGGTGGACTACGTCGTCGCCGCCAGCCCCGGCGGCAAGCTCAAGACCGCGGCACAGACGCTCGGTGTGGGCTTGCTGATCCTGCCGCTCCCGTACTGGGTGTGGCCGTTCGAGTGGCTCGTCATGGCGGTCGCTGTGGTCCTCACGGTCTATACGGGAGTCGACTATCTCGTCAAGGCTCGTCAGGCTGCGAAGCAGCAGGGAAACCCGGCGTAAGCTGTATTTGGACTCGCAACACCCAGGTATGACGTCGGAGGCACGTAATGGCCCAGGACTACACCGAGCTCCCCCTGTCCCATGATCCGACGACGAGCGTGCTGTTCGACACGGCCTCCGGTCTCGTCGCCGGTGCTACGGACGCGGGGCTCACGATTGCGACCGCCGAATCTCTGACGGCCGGGCAACTCGCCGCGACAATAGCGGACATTCCTGGCGCGAGCGCGGTTCTTCGCGGTGGCCTCGTGGTCTATGCGACCGATCTCAAAAGGACTCTTGCCGGCGTACCCGAGGACGTACTTTCCGAATTCGGCCCGGTGTCACCGGAGACTGCGGCCGCACTTGCCAGGGGCGCGTCCGATAGATGTGGAGCGGATATCGGAATCGGCCTCACCGGGGTAGCGGGTCCCGATTCGCAAGATGGAGTGGCCCCCGGCACGGTATTCCTCGGCTTGTCTCGCGGTATGTCGGTCACCGTGCATAAGCTGGAGGTTAACGGAGACAGGGCACGAATTCGCGCCGCTGCCACGCTCGCCGGGCTTGATCTGGCGCGGTCGGCGCTATAGCGGTCCGTTGCGCGGTTTCGGGGAGCGTAGTTCTCTGGAACATTTCGCGGTCGGATCGCGTTGGAGTAGGTGATGCAGGAAATGACCATAAGCGTCGATACAGTCGGCCATTCGTTCTCAAGGGCTGCAGATGTACGCCCTCGGCTTTTTCGTGAAGCCCTCGGATCGGTCTTACGCGCCGTTCGCACTGAGTCCGGTCGTACACTCCGGGACGTTGCCGATGATGCACGTGTGAGCCCCGGCTATCTCTCCGAACTCGAACGCGGCCGCAAGGAGGCCTCGAGCGAGTTGCTCGCCGCGATCTCGGGCGCACTCGATATTTCGTTGGGGGAGCTTCTCATCCGGATTGTCGCGGAACTTGCCCCCGATCATCTCGGACAGGAAGCGGCCCTCGCCGGGCAACCGGGCTAAGCGACACCCTTTTCAATAGAAGTTTTTGGGCGGCACACCTTGCTGTCCGCACGCCTGTTTTCGGTAACGTAGAGTGCGACGTGTTGCAGGCGGGCCCGAGGCGGAAGCCACCGCCGCCCAAATGCTCATAGACCAGAAATAAGGACTGACTCCGATGGCTAACCCGTTCAGCAAGGCGTGGAACTACCTCATGGCGTTGTTCGATTCCAAGATTGAAGAACACGCTGACCCGAAGGTCCAGATCCAACAGGCCATTTCGGATGCTCAGCAACAGCATCAGCAGCTTTCTCAGCAGGCGGCTGCAGTCATTTCGAATCAGCGCCAGTTGGAGATGAAGCTCAAGCGTCAGCTTGAGGACATCGAGAAGATCCAGGGCAGTACACGTCAGGCGCTTCAGATGGCCGACCAGGCTCGTGCCAATGGGGACGAAGCCAAGGCCACGGAGTACGAGAACGCTGCCGAGGCGTTCGCGGCCCAGCTGGTCACGGCGGAGCAGAATGTCGAGGACATCAAGGTGCTCCACGACCAGTCTCTGCAGGCGGCCGCGCAGGCCAAGCGCGCGGTCGAACAGAATGCCATGCGGCTGCAGCAGAAGGTGGCCGAGCGTACGAAGCTCCTCAGCCAGCTCGAACAGGCCAAGATGCAGGAGCAGGTTAGCGCTTCCCTGCGTTCGATGACCGACATGGAAGACAACTCGTCGACGCCGAACCTTGACCAGGTACGCGACAAGATCGAAAAGCGTTACGCAGACGCGCTTGGTAGCGCGGAGCTCGCAGAGAATTCGGTCCAGGGCCGCATGGCCGAGGTGCAGCAGGCGTCGGTGCAGATGGCCGGACACTCCCGACTCGAGCAGATTCGTGCTTCGATGAAGTCGGACGCACCCGGACAGCCAACGGCCGCGCCCGCTGCGGCCAACCCCGCTGCAGCGAACCCAGCCCAAACCGGCAATAACCCGGCTCAGGGCCAGGCTCAGCCGGAATAACGCTTTCCGAGGTTTCAGTACGTTCATATGGCAATGACGCTGAGCGACTTCAATTCGTTGACGCACGAGGTGTTCGGCTCATCGCGAGCCGACCATCTGGTACGTACACACGTCCTCACCGAACTGGGTGGGCGAACCGCCGAACAGGCGATAGATGATGGTTTCGAACCCAAAGAGGTGTGGTTGACTCTCTCCGCCGAATTCGATGTGCCGGAGATCTACCGCTGAGAAATTAGCGACGTGACCGCGGGTTCGAACACGCCGAACATAGTTCTTTGAATCGAACATACATTTGGCTATCGTGGCCTTAGAACACACGGGACAAAGAAGCGTCCCCATTTTGTCGGGGTCGGTTCGTAGAGTGTGGGCACGATAGGAAATCGCACACTATTCAGCGTGGAGGACGAACAATGGCTGCAAAGTCTCAAGCAAAGCCGGCAAGCCGCGAGCAGGCTTTGGACATGGCGCTCGCACAAATCGACAAGGCGTTCGGCAAGGGCTCGGTCATGCGCCTGGGCGACGACAATCGTCCCCCGGTGGACGCAATCCCGACAGGCGCCCTGTCGTTGGACGTCGCTCTCGGCGTCGGCGGTCTACCTCGCGGTCGCGTCGTGGAAATCTACGGCCCCGAATCCTCGGGTAAAACGACTGTAGCGCTACATGCTGTTGCGAACGCACAGGCCGGCGGCGGTATCGCGGCCTTTATCGACGCCGAGCACGCTCTCGATCCCGAGTACGCGAGCAAACTCGGTGTCGATACGGAAAACTTGATCGTTTCCCAGCCCGACACTGGTGAACAAGCGCTCGAGATCGCGGACATGCTTGTTCGCTCGGGCTCTATCGACATGATCGTTATCGACTCCGTTGCAGCCCTCGTCCCTCGAGCAGAGATCGAGGGTGAGATGGGCGATAGCCATGTCGGTCTTCAGGCGCGCCTCATGAGCCAGGCTCTCCGGAAGATGACCGGTGCTCTTCACTCGACCGGAACCACCGCCATCTTCATTAACCAGCTGCGCGAGAAGATCGGTGTTATGTTCGGATCCCCCGAGACGACCACCGGCGGTAAGGCTCTCAAGTTCTACGCCTCCGTTCGTCTCGACGTCCGTCGCATCGAAACGCTCAAGGATGGTGCCGACGCGGTCGGAAACCGGACGCGAGTCAAGGTAGTAAAGAACAAGGTCGCGCCGCCCTTCAAGCAGGCTGAGTTCGACATTCTCTACGGCCAGGGGATTAGCCGGGAGGGCTCGCTTATCGACATGGGCGTCGAGCACGGGATCGTGAAGAAGTCCGGTTCCTGGTTCACGTACGACGGTGACCAGCTCGGCCAGGGCAAGGAAAACGTCCGTCGATACCTGAAGGACAACCCGTCCGTACGCGACGAGGTTCAGGAAAAGATCCTTGCCAAGCTCGGTTTCGGCGTGGAACCGGGGGAGGAGTCTCAGGCTCCGGCTGTGGAAGACGAAGACGCTCCGGTCGACGTGGTTCCGGTGGATTTCTAAGTAGATGACCGCGTCGTCTTCGGTACCGAAAAGCCTCGAGGAGCTCCAGGCTGCCATCGCGGCGATTGAGTCGCCCGCGCCGGAGCCGGAGCTACCTCCGCTTTCGGATGAAGGAAGTAAGGCCACCAAGGCTGCGTTGCGTCTGCTGAAGTTCCGTGCGCGAAGTAGGCATGAACTGCATGGCAGGCTCGTTGAAAAGGAATTTTCGGAGGCCGCCGTCGCGGAGGCAATGGAACGTATCGACGCGTGGCAACTTCTGGATGACGCAGACTTCGCGCGCCAATGGGTGGAGCAGCGTTCGGTCGGCAAAGGCGCGACTAGAACGCTGCTTCGTCGAGAACTCGAAGCAAAAGGTGTGGAATCTGCTCAGATTAGCCAGGCCCTGGAAGACGTTTCCGATGAGGATGAGCGAGCGCGTGCGCACGAGCTCGTCGCACATCGGATCGAACGGCGTGAGAATTCTGACTTGTCCACAATGGAGCAGCGCACGAAGGTTAAGCGGCGATTGGTGGAATTCTTACAGCGGCGTGGCTATTCATCGGGAGTAGCCCTGTCAGTGGTCAACAACGAGATCGCGAACGCCCGTCAATTTCTCTAGGCCCCGGTTCACGCGTAACGTTACACGGTAATACGACCACGATGAACAGGAGTGTCGGCGCAGGTGAGCGAGGTTCTTTTCGATAAACGCAGCCGCGAGGCGGAAGGGGACACCGCGGAGTCAAGTGCGGAGCCGCTTCGCTATCAGATTCGAACGTTTGGTTGCCAGATGAACGTTCATGATTCCGAGCGGCTGTCCGGAGTCTTGGACGAAGCCGGATACGTACCTTTCGAAGGCGAAGCCGACGAGGATGCTGGAGTATTGCCGGACCTTGTCGTGTTCAATACCTGCGCGGTGCGTGAAAATGCCGACAACCGTCTCTATGGCACGTTGGGCAACATGCGGCCGTGGAAGGACGCCAACCCCCGCCTTCAGATCGCTGTCGGCGGATGCCTGGCACAGAAAGATAAGGACGTCGTCGTCGATCGCGCGCCGTGGGTCGACGTTGTTTTCGGTACCCACAATCTGGGCCACTTGCCGTCGTTACTCGATCGCTCTCGGCACAACGACGAAGCAGCCGTGGAGATCGCGGAATCCTTACAGCACTTTCCGTCGAACCTCCCGGCGAAGCGTGATTCCTCGTACGCCGGATGGGTATCAGTGTCCGTCGGCTGCAACAACACCTGTACTTTCTGTATCGTCCCCTCTCTTCGTGGAAAGGAAGTCGACCGCAGGCCGGGCGAGGTCCTTGCCGAGGTGGAAGCGCTAGTGGCCGAGGGCGTACTGGAAGTCACTCTGCTCGGACAGAATGTCAACGCCTACGGCCGATCGTTCATCCACCCAGATGAGCCGGCAGACAAGGGCGCCTTTGCGGAACTCCTCCGTGCGTGTGGCTCGATCGACGGGCTTGAGCGGGTCCGATTCACGTCCCCGCATCCCGCAGAGTTCACCGACGATGTCATCGCCGCAATGGCAGATACTCCGAACGTGTGCCCGCAACTTCACATGCCTCTTCAGTCGGGATCGGACAAGGTTCTGCGTTCGATGCGGCGTTCCTATCGCCAGAAGAAGTTTCTCGGCATCATTGAGAAGGTCCGAGAGTCGATTCCGAACGCAGCCATCACTACGGACATCATCGTCGGTTTCCCTGGGGAAACCGAGGAAGACTTTCAGCAAACACTTAAGGTTGTCGAAAAGAGCCGGTTCACCAGTGCGTTTACTTTCCAGTACTCGCCTCGTCCGGGCACTCCCGCTGCCGAGATGGAAGACCAGGTTCCCAAGGCCGTCGTACAAGACCGTTACGACCGGCTACTGGAGCTTCAGGAACGTATCACCCTCGAAGAAAACCGGAAGGTCGTTGGGCGCCGCGTCGAGCTACTCATCGTTGATGACTCTGGACGAAAGAATTTCGCTACCTCACGGATGAGCGGTCGGGCGCGCGATGGAAGGCTTGTCCATTTCGACCCCAAACCAGCTCACGCAGCGGCAATCGATCGTTCACTCCGCCCGGGTGACATCATTGAAGTCGACGTGACGGCGGCGGCGCCACACCATCTTCTTGCGGACTCCGGGGTCATCACGCATCGCCGAACGAAGGCTGGAGACCACTACGAAGCCGGAATCGTGCCGACGACCGAACCGGTGGGGGTCGGGCTCGGTCTGCCCACCATCCGATCCGGCGCGGAATAAAGATCGCGTTTTTGGTCAGGACTATCAGCACAGTCAGCAGAAAGTGACGGCAAGAACCTTGAGCTACGAAGACAATCGGCAGGACCCGATCCAACAGGTTCGAACCACTCTGGAAGAGGCGAAATCGGAGTCCCGTGAAGCCGATGCGTTCTGGGCTGGACGCGTGGAGGTGGGAAGTCCGTTTCTCGTTGCACTCGTACTTATCGTCCTACTCGCCGGTGTGCAACTTCTTCCGCACAGCGAGGGCGTCAGTGGACTCGACGTACTGTTCTGGACCCAGGCAGCACAGGATCAGGAATTGTCGCTGCCCTCTCGCGTATTCGTCACCTTATTTTCGGTCGGCGTCATCGTTTTCGGGGCCGTCACTATCTTCACTCAACGCTGGTGGGCCGCAGGAATTGCCTGGTGTACCTCGTGTGTGTCCGCGGTGTACGGCGTACTGGCCATTTGGCTGCGGCAAGATGGACGAGGACCAAACCCCGATTTTCAGAATTTCGGCGGGCCGGGGATCGGCTTGTACCTGTCGGAGATTCTCGTCGTCTGCTTGGCGGTGACATTCTCGATACTTCTTTGGTCGAAATCCGAGAAGCAACGGGAGGCCGAAGAGCTCGTCCGCGAGGAAAGCCGAAAGCTCAAAGAAGCAGCTGAACGTCAACGAGACGACCGCCGCACCGATGGTGATGGCGGCATCCAAGATCTGTAAATCGATGTTCGCGCCCGCTATCGCCTAGCTTTGGCGCACGAAGAAACTAATTCGGCCCCGCTGTCCGTGCATGGAGGCGGGGCCGGATTATTTCTTTGGAACGATCTAGGCTTCTAGCGGTCTTCGACAGCGGTCTCGGCTGCCTGCGCCCACTCCCGCCATTGCTCTGCCTGTGAGCGAAACTTCTCGGCGTCCTTTTTCTTGCCGGCGGCTTCGGCTTTCGCCGCCTGATCCTCGAACGCCGTTACTCGATCCCAGAACTGCCCAGCACGCGCCTTGACCTCCGGGTCATTTCGTCGCCATTGTGTCTGTTCCTCGGCATCGACGCGTTTTTCAAGGTCGCGAATTCGCGACTCGAACTCGGAAATCCGATTACGAGGGACCTTGCCGGCAGCCTCCCATCGCTCCTGAAGTTCGCGTAGCGCTCGCTTGGCGGAATCAAGTCCTTGGCCGGGATCGATTTTCGAGTCGTACTCGGCCAGCAGAGCCTCTTTAGCTTTCGCGTTCGACTCGAATTCGGCATCTCGCTCCGCAGCGGCCGCATGCCTGGCATCGAAGAAAGTGTCTTGCGCCTTCTTGAAGCGGGCCCATAGCTGATTATCGGCATCCCGCGGAGCCCTGCCGGCGGCCTTCCACTCATCCATCAGTTGCCGGAAGGCGCGAGCGGTGTCGTTCCAATCGGTGTTGTTGGCCATTTTTTCTGCTCGCACGACAAGATCTTGCTTGACGTTGCGTGCGGTGGCCCGGTTCCTATCAAGCTCGGCAAAATGAGAACCCCGTCGGCGGTTGAACGCTTCCCGAGCTTTCGAAAAGCGCTTCCACAGCTCGTCGTCGGTCTTGCGATCGATCCCGCGAATCGTTTTCCATTCGTCGAGAATCGCCTTGAGACGGTCACCCGCAACCTTCCATTGCGTGGAAGACTCGCCGATTTGCTCAGCCTCCGCGGCAAGCTCCTCCTTCCGAGCGATCGCGTTCTCACGGTGAGCGGCCTTGTCTTTTCGCGCTTGTTCCTCGACCTGAGACGAGAACTCGATGATCGCGTGGAGACGTGTTTCGAGTCCCTCCAGGTCGCCGACGACTTTGGCCTCAGGGATGGTCTCCACAAGTGCCTTCGCCGCGGACCGCGTCTTTCGTGCATCGGATGGATGTGTCTCAAGTCGCTGCTCGAGTAACACCACCTCGGTGGCGAGATCGTCGAAGCGCATTCCGAAATGCTGGAGAGCCTCGTCGGCGTTGCCGGCTTGCCAAGAGCCAACCTGGCGCTCGCCGGCGCTCGTGCGCAGCCAGACGCCTCCGTCCTCATCGACGTGTCCCCATTTCCTCGGGTCGCTCTTCGGGGCGGAGGGGGCGGGAACGTGCCCGGGTGAATTTTTCGACGCCACAACTGCAGGAGAAGGAACCCCGGGCTTCGGCGCGGCGGGCTTTGGCCGTACGTCGGCCGTAACCCTCGAAGCCTCCGAACCCTTGTCGACGTCAGACATTGCTCTCCTCGTTCCACCGCGCGAAGCGGATCTCCGACCGCAGTATGCGGCTTAGCCACCAAAATACGTGCGACCACAATCTCACGACTTTCCAGCCAATATTGCCTTGTACGACGGTGTGTTCGCAGGAGTTTGCCTAGAAGTGGGCATCGCCCAAGATCAGCATTCCGTATCCAGTCGTTCGGATACCCTTCTCAACGCGGCTAAGACCGCCCTTCAGGGCATTCCCGTGCGCGGCTAGTAATCTTGAGATGTGGCATCAAAATTCGTCCTCCTACCGGCTGCACCGGTTCTAGTACCCGAACTGTCGGGTGCGGCGTGGGCGGACGTTTCTACACTTGTCGACGCCGGTGTGCGCATTCTTCGGAACGCCGTCGCAGGATCTACGCGGGGCGTAATCGTCGTGGCCCAGGGCCCAGGCACCCATGAAATTGAGTACGGCAACCACGATCTTCGTCGATGGGGCGCGCCAACGGTCGCTGTTGGGCCCTCCGGCCCCGATCAACAGCTGGACGGCCCTTCTCCGATACCCGGTGCCGTCCTTATGGCCTGGTGGTGGATCGCACGAGCAGGCCTCGACATGGATGTGAAGACCATAACTGTCAACGGCACAGCGGGTGAGCACGCGAACTCGGTCCGTTCGGTGCAGCGGACGATCGATGCACATGACGGCGTGGTGGTATTCATGGCCGACGGGCCGGCCGCTCTTGCACCGAAGGCACCAATTCCTCTCGACGAATCTGCGGTGGAGCTGGATCGGGAGCTTTCGGCCTTCGTCGAGGGAGCAAGCAGACTTCCGGAACTGGGCGAGACAGCGGCATCTTCGATCGGTTGGTTCTCGCAGCCCATATGGACGCTTTTATCCGGCTACGTGGAGGGATTCTCGCCGCGCGCGGCGTCTCATTCCGCGCCCTTTGGGGTCGGCTATCATGCTGCAGGGTGGACGATCCCGAGTGCGAAGCAAAACGCTGCTCTGCATACGACCGGCGCAAAAGGGGCGACTTCCGACGAACACGCGCCCAGGCCAGTCGTCATCGTTGGACCCACAGGAACGGGGAAGTCGGACCTGGCGCTGAACCTTGCCGAGGAACTCGGCGGTCAGATCGTGAATCTCGACGCGATGCAGCTCTACAAAGGTATGGATATCGGCACGGCGAAAGTGCCGCAGGCAGACCGTCGAGGGATCCCGCACCACATGTTGGACGTCCTCGACGTCACCGAGACCGCGTCGGTAGCCGACTACCAGCGAGAGGCTCGTGACGTCGTTGAACGCGTCCGATCAGGCGCACAGACGCCCATAGTCGTCGGCGGTTCGATGATGTACTACCAGTCGCTCATCGACGAATGGAATTTCCCGGAGACTGATCCGGTCGTTCGGGGACGCTACGAGTCAAGACTCGATGAGATCGGTGTACAGGCGCTACATGCCGAGCTTGCCGAAAAGGATCCCGAAGCCGCTAAGACCATCCTCGACACCGATCCTCGGCGCACCGTCCGCGCGCTCGAGGTAATCGAACTCACCGGGAAGCCGTTCGCTGCATCGCGCCCGAAAATCGGGAAGCCACGTTGGGACGCGGAGATCATCGCACTCGACATGGCGACAGGCGAACTCGATGCGCGGTTGGAGCAGCGCACGAGAAAGATGTTCGATCAGGGGCTCATCGAAGAAGTCCGTTACCTGGCTCGAAACGGGCTCAGAAATGGAGTCACGGCTCAACGAGCAATCGGCTATTCGCAAGTGTTGGAGCTCTTGGACGAGTTCGAAAACAGCGAACCAACTGCGGGCGCCATAGAGGAAGCCCTCCATCGAACGTTTATCGGCACGCGCCGCTACGTTCGGCGCCAGCGCTCATGGTTCAGGCGGGACACACGGATCCGCTGGTTGGACGCCAATCGGGATGCGACGGAGCTTCTTGTGGACCAAGCTCTTCGAACAGTGAGGAAACCCTCGTGAGTACTCGGGAAACGGTGCAGTCGGTTACTCGCGCCGTTGCGATCATCGAAGCAGTTGTGTCCGAAGGCGGGATCGTCTCACTCAAGACCATCGCCGAAAAGACCGGGCTCGCCGCGGCGACCGTCCACAGGTTGGCCTCGACACTTGTAGAGACAGGACTTCTCCGTCAAGCGCCGGGGCGCGAGTACGTCCTTGCCCCGACACTCATGTGGGCCGGCGGCGCAGCGCAGTTGGTGACCAAGCGCTGGGCTGTTCCCGTCTTGCAGCAGGTTGTAGACGCAACGGGGGAAACAGCCAATCTTGCCGCCCGGGAAGGGGACAAGATCGTCTATCTCGCACAGGTGCCGAGTCCGTACTCGATGCGGATGTTTACCGAAGTCGGAAGACGAGTCGATCCCCATTGCACCGCCGTCGGTAAAGCCCTGTTGGCGAACCGGGAAGATGCCGAAGTGCGCAAACTATTGGAGCGAACCGGGATGCGGCGCTACACCTCTTCGACGATTACCTCGCCTGATGAATTCATCGCTGAACTCGATACTGTTCGAAAGAATGGGTTTGCCGGTGATGAATCCGAGCAGGAAGAAGGCGTTCGATGCGTGGCGGTGTCTCACGGCTCCGGTCGCTCGGCGATCGCAATATCGGTATCAGGCCCGGAAGCCCGCTTTACGTATGACAAGCGAGAGGGTGCCGCCCAGACGATCGCTTCGGCTATTGCGGCGAGCCCATTCCTGCCGCCGGATTAACGGGAATGTTCAGGACTGCCTAGCACGAGGAAGCGCCCCGGAGGATCGCCACATAGGACGATCACTCGCGGGGCGCTTTGGCGCTATCAGGCTCTAGCCGAGCGCAGCGGTGTTGTTCGCACCGTGCTTCGCCTTGAACTCGCGGCGACGCGCGTGCAAGATCGGCTCGGTGTAGCCGGAGGGCTGCTCTCCGCCCTTGAGGATCAGGTCACGCGCGGCATTGAAGGCCACGGAGTCCTCGAAGTTCGGGGCCATGGGGAAGTAGTTCGGGTCCCCCTCGTTCTGGCCATCGACCAGCTGAGCCATGCGCTTGAGCTCTTCGAGGAGGAACTCCTCTGTGATCACGCCGTGGCGAAGCCAGTTCGCGAGCATCTGGCTCGAGATTCGAAGCGTTGCACGGTCCTCCATGAGATTGACGTCATGGATGTCCGGCACCTTCGAGCAGCCGATGCCCTGGTCGATCCAACGAACGACGTAACCGAGGATCGATTGGCAGGAGTTGTCGACTTCCTGCTTCTTCTCTTCCTCGGTCCAATCGGTCGACGGAGCGAGAGGGAGCTCGAGAATATCCTCGGGCTTAACCCTGCGTCCTGCGGAACTCAACTGCTCCTGAACCTCGAGGACATTCACGCGGTGGTAGTGCGTGGCGTGCAGCGAGGCGCCGGTGGGTGAGGGGACCCAGGCAGTGTTGGCGCCGGCCTTCGGCTGACCGATCTTCTGCTCGAGCATCTCGGCCATGAGCTCGGTCTTCGCCCACATGCCCTTGCCGATCTGAGCGCGACCGCGGAGGCCGGCGGCGAGGCCCTCATCCACGTTGTAGTTCTCGTACGCGGACATCCACGCGGCTGAGCGCATGTCGCCCTTGCGGACCATCGGTCCGGCCTCCATCGAGGTGTGGATCTCGTCGCCAGTGCGGTCGAGGAAGCCGGTGTTGATGAACACGCAGCGGGTATCCGCAGCGGCGATGGCGCGCGAGAGGTTGGCCGAGGTGCGTCGCTCCTCGTCCATGACACCCATCTTGATGGTGTTCTCCGGCAGACCGAGAAGCTTTTCGACACGGCTGAAGATCTCCGAGGTGAACGCGACCTCGTCGGGGCCGTGCTGCTTCGGCTTCACGATGTAGATCGAGCCCGAACGGGAGTTGCGGTGCGCATTACTCTCCGCGATGCCGTGCAGTCCGCAGAGCGAGGTGACGATGGCATCCATGATGCCCTCGGGGAGCTCATTGCCTTCGGAGTCGAGGATGGCCGGGTTGGTCATGAGGTGCCCGACGTTGCGCACGAGCAGCATTGAACGCCCATGAAGGGTGAGCTCTCCGCCGTCAGGCTTGGTGTAGGTCCGGTCGTCGTTGAGAACGCGCGTGATGGTCTTGCCGCCCTTTTCGAGCTTGTGGGCGAGGTCTCCGCGCATCAGGCCGAGCCAGTTGCGGTAACCGTGGACCTTGTCCTCGCCGTCGACTGCGGCGATGGAGTCCTCGAAGTCCATGATCGTCGACACGGCGGACTCGACGACAACATCGGATATGCCGGCCGAATCCGATTCGCCGGATGGGGTGGAAGCATCGAAGACGATGTCGATGTGGAGGCCGTTGTTGACCAAAAGCACGTTGGAAGGTGCGGAGGCGTCGCCGAGGTAGCCGGCGAGTTTCTCCGGATCAGCCAGGCCTGTGGTGGAATCATCGGCAAGGGTGACCTGCAGCGCGCCATCGACGATCGCGAACGCCTTCGCGCCGACATAGCTGCCGGACGCGAGCGGGACGACGTCGTCGAGGAATTCACGAACCCAAGCGATGACCTTGTCGCCTCGGACCTTGTTGTAGCCCTTACCCTTCTCTGCGCCGCCGTCCTCGGGGATCGCGTCGGTTCCGTACAGGGCGTCGTACAGCGAGCCCCAGCGTGCGTTCGCGGCGTTCAGAGCGAAGCGGGCGTTGAGGATCGGCACGACGAGCTGAGGTCCGGCGATCGTCGCCAATTCCGCATCGACGTTCTCGGTGGTGACTTTGGCGTTGTCGTCCTGAGGAAGCAGGTAGCCGATCTCACGTAGGTAATCGAGGTACTTATCCTGGTCGACGGCCCCCGGGTATTCGCGGTGCCAATTGTCGAGCTTGGTCTGGAATTCCTCGCGTACGTCGAGCAGCTCGCGGTTGCGCGGAGCGAGGTCGGTGAAAATCTCGGATACGCCCTGCCAAAACGAGTCGGCGTCAAGGCCTGTTCCCGTGATGGCCTCGTTGTTGATGAAGTCGTAGAGGACCTTGTCGATCTGGATATTGCCGACGGTAATGCGCTCAGTCATGTGCGCTGACCTCCCTGTTAATAGTGGGTTGGATCGCGTTGTTCCTACCGCCGAGTTTAATTGGCTCGTTCTTTGGCATGGTAGGTCAGGTTCCGCATTGCGGAATTACTTTGGCCAGGCATTATCATCTCGATTATGACGAGTTTCGACCTGACAGCGACACCACCGGCAGGCGCGACGGAGCCCGCGCGCGAGATCCGCTTCCTCAAAGGACACGGGACGGAGAACGATTTCGTAGTCGTTCTCGACGAGTCGGCGTCGCTGCGGCTCTCCGAGGGGTCGATTCGCGCGATCACGAACCGCCGGTCGGGTATCGGAGGCGACGGTATCCTGCGCATCGCGCGTGCCGGCGACCTGCACTCGGTCGGTGAACTCGACGCCATTCCCGATGACGTCGACGGTGGCGATTGGTTCATGGACTACCGCAACGCCGACGGCAGCATTGCCGAAATGTGCGGAAACGGTGTCCGCGTCTTCGCGCACGCTTTGGTGGCCACCGGATTAGCCGATGCCGGTGAGATCCGCGTTGGAACGCGTGCCGGGCTGCGTCCCGCCACGGTCATCGACGCGACCGCGGAGTCGGCAACGGTGTCGGTGTCCATGGGAGTTCCCGAGGTGATCGGAGTTTCGACGGTTTCTTTCGAGGGGCACACGTTCGCAGGTCTGGCGGTGGACGTCGGTAACCCGCATGTTGCTGCGATAGTCCCACGAATGACGGCGGAGTCTCTTTCCGCCTTGCCAATCGACGTCCCACCGAGCTTCGACGAAGAGTTCTTCCCGAATGGCGTCAATGTGGAGATCTCCACCCCGTTGGTCGACGGCGAGGTGACGATGCGTGTGCACGAACGAGGAGCAGGAGAGACCCGATCATGTGGAACGGGCATCGTCGCCACCGCAATTGCGGCGCTCGCCGACGCTGAACAGAACGACGGCACGGTGCTCGTCAACGTCCCGGGCGGCCGGGTACAGGTCGAAATCCTCGACGGGCACGCGCAGATGACGGGCCCCTCGCGTCTAGTCGCCCTGGGAACTCTCGGTGAACATTTGTTGAAGGCGGATGACGTGCGAGAATAGAACTCGTATGACGAACCCTTCACATTCTGATCATGACCCATCCACGGGCGAACTCCAGCTTGAGGAACGCTCTTCGCTTCGACGCGTTGTCGGGCTGTCTACCGAACTTCAGGACATCAACGACGCGGAATATCGCCAGCTGCGCCTCGAGCGCGTCGTCCTTGTTGGCGTGTGGACCGAAGGGTCGTCCGCGGAAGCTGACTCCGCCATGGCGGAACTCGGCGCGCTCGCCGAGACTGCCGGATCGATGGTTCTCGATGCGGTGATCCAACGTAGAGACAAGCCGGACGCGGCGACGTATATCGGATCCGGAAAAGTGAAAGAACTCCGCGAGATTGTGGATTCCACTGGCGCCGATACCGTGATCTGCGATGGTGAACTTACGCCGGGACAGCTGATCGCCCTCGAAAAGGCTGTCAACGTGAAGGTGATCGATCGAACGGCGTTGATCCTGGATATCTTCGCCCAACACGCAACGTCTCGTGAAGGTAAGGCGCAGGTCTCACTCGCACAGATGGACTACATGCTTCCGAGGCTGCGTGGTTGGGGTGAGGCGCTCTCACGACAGGCAGGCGGCCGTGCAGGTTCCAACGGCGGCGTTGGGCTTCGCGGTCCTGGTGAGACCAAAATCGAAACCGATCGCCGTCGAATCCGCGAGCGCATGGCCAAGTTGCGCCGCGAAATCCGCGGAATGAAACAAGCCCGACTCACCAAGCGCCACCGCCGGAGGACCACACCTGTGCCCTCCATCGCTGTTGCCGGATACACGAACGCGGGGAAATCCAGTCTCGTGAACGCGATCACCGGCGCCGGGGTATTGGTGGAAGACGCGCTCTTCGCGACCTTGGATCCCACGACGCGGCGAGCTGAACTTCCCGACGGTCGGGCCGTGGTGTTGACCGACACGGTTGGGTTCGTCCGACACCTTCCGACTCAGTTGGTGGAGGCATTCCGTTCCACCCTTGAAGAAGTCGTCGATTCGGAGCTACTCGTGCACGTCGTCGATGGCTCACACCCATTCCCGATGGCCCAGATCGATGCCGTCCGGGCGGTAATTCGCGACGTCGTAGCCGAACAGAATGCGGAACAACCTACCGAACTGCTCGTCATAAACAAGATCGATGCCGCCGACCCATTGGTCTTGGCCGAGCTGCGCGCCGTGTTCAAGGATGCCGCTTTCGTATCCGCGACAACGGGCGAGGGGATTGAGGAACTCCGCCACACCCTTGCCGAGTACATTGCGGA
>DGYFI06202__coassemble_447_pt1 | contig 33492 bp, 28 predicted proteins | sample DGYFI06202__metabat2_low_PE_038 | metagenome-assembled genome bin DGYFI06202
AGGAGTACTGGTGGTGCTCCGAGCAGATCATGACCTGGCCGGGCGACGCCGAGCCGAACATGATCCTCGATGATGGCGGCGACGCCACGATGCTCGTCATCAAGGGCAAGGAGTTCGAGGCCGCCGGCGGCGTCCCGGACACCGATCCCGCGTGGTCGGCGGAGGAGAAGGTCTTCCACGAGCTGCTGCGCGCTTCCGTCGCGCAGTCCTCCGACAAGTACACGAAGATCGCCGAGGCGGTCCAGGGTGTCACCGAGGAGACGACGACGGGCGTGCACCGCCTCTACCACTTCGAAGAAGAGGGCGTCCTGCCTTTCCTGGCGATGAACGTCAACGACGCTGTCACCAAGAGTAAGTTCGACAACAAGTACGGCACCCGCCACTCGCTACTCGACGGCATCAACCGCGGCACCGACGCGCTCATCGGCGGCAAGAAGGCACTCGTGTGCGGCTACGGCGACGTCGGCAAGGGCTGCGCGGAGGCACTCGCCGGCCAGGGCGCGCGCGTGCAGGTCACCGAGGTCGACCCGATCAACGCGCTGCAGGCGATGATGGACGGCTTCGACGTCGTCACCGTCGACCAGGCGATCGGCGACGCCGACATCATCATCACGGCCACCGGCAACAAGGACATCATCACCTTCGAGAACATGAAGGCGATGAAGAACAAGGCGATCCTCGGCAACATCGGCCACTTCGACAACGAAATCGACATGGCCGGGCTTGAGGCGTCCTCCGACGTCACCCGCATCAACATCAAGCCGCAGGTCGACGAGTTCGAGTTCGCCTCGACGGGCCGCTCGATCATCGTTCTGTCCGAGGGCCGCCTGCTCAACCTGGGCAACGCCACGGGCCACCCCTCGTTCGTCATGTCGAACAGCTTCGCCGACCAGGTCATCGCGCAGATCGAGCTGTTCACCAAGGCCGATCAGTACCCGATCGGCGTGTACCGCCTGCCGAAGATCCTCGACGAGAAGGTCGCCCGCCTCCACGTGGAGGCGCTCGGCGGAACGCTCACCAAGCTCGCCAAGGACCAGGCCGAGTACATCGGCGTCGACGTCGAGGGCCCGTTCAAGCCCGAGCACTACCGCTACTAGCCAGGGGTTGACGTCGGACGTGGGGATTCTCGTCGCGATCGAAGGTATCGACGGAGCCGGCAAGAACACGCTGGTCTCCGCCCTCGAGTCGGCGCTGGACGCGCGCGGGCTGAGCTCGGCGCGGCGAGCATTTCCCCGTTACGGCACCCACCACGCGGACCTGGCGGCCGGCGCCCTGCGCGGCCGCCTCGGTCCGATCTCCGGTTCGCCGGAGGCCATGGCGCTACTGTTCGCGCTCGATCGTGCGGCCGCGACGGTCGACCTTCTCGCCGCGAAACGCGAGGTCGACGTGCTGTTGTGCGACCGCTATGTCGCGTCCAACGCGGCCTATTCCGCAGCGCGGCTGGGGGAGCGGAGCTTCTCCGACGTCATCGAATGGATTGAAGCGATGGAGCACGAGGATATGGGCGTCCCGCGGGCAGACGGCTATATTCTGCTCCCGACCCCGGTGACCGAGGCGCGACGGCGGGCCGATTCGCGGGCCGCGGGAGATGCCAGCCGCGAACTCGACGCCTACGAAACCAATGCGCAACTGCAGGCCGATACCGCCGCCGCATATGAGAGACTTGCCGAAATGGAGTGGACCGCTCCGTGGTGGCGCGCGGAACTCGGCGTGCCGCCGGAGGACGCTGCGGCCATGCTTGCCGACCGCATCGCGACGCTCGCATAAGATGCCATTAGACCGAATAACGATTCCGAAGCTGTCAAAGTAGAGGTCATGAGCCCGAAGATTCTGGTTGTCGACGACGACGCCGCGCTGGCGGAAATGCTCACTATTGTGCTCAAGGGCGAAGGCTTTGAGCCGACTGTCGTGGGCGACGGCACCTACGCGGTGGAGACCTTTCAGGAGGTTCGCCCCGACCTGGTGCTGCTCGACCTCATGCTTCCCGGCAAGAGCGGTATCGATATCTGCAAGGACATCCGCCTCGAATCGCGGGTGCCGATCGTCATGCTCACCGCGAAGACCGACACGGTCGACGTGGTGCTCGGGCTCGAATCGGGCGCCGACGACTACATTCTCAAGCCGTTCAAGCCGAAGGAGCTCGTCGCCCGCATCCGCGCTCGCCTGCGCCGCGGCGACGACGAGCCGGCCGAGGTGCTGCACATCGCCGACGTGTCGATCGACGTGCCGGCGCACACCGTGATCCGCGACGGCGAGGCCATCCCGCTCACGCCACTCGAGTTCGAGCTGCTCGTCGAGCTGGCGCGCAAGCCGCGGCAGGTCTTCACCCGTGAAGTGCTGCTGGAAAAGGTGTGGGGCTACCGCCATCCCGCCGATACGCGCCTCGTGAACGTCCACGTCCAGCGCCTGCGCGCGAAGATCGAGCTGGACCCGGAAAACCCCGAGATCATCCAGACCGTGCGCGGTGTCGGATATAAGGCGGGCCCCGTCCAGTGAAGGTAGCCGCATTGGGGGCGTGGCTTCGCCACGTGATCTCCAGGGTGCGGCGAGCGTGGCGGCGCTCCATGCAGCTCCGCGTCGTGTCCTCGACGTTGGCGCTGTCGTTCACCGTCATCATCGTCGTCGCGTTCATGCTGATGCAGCAGATGACGGAATCTCTCCTTCAGTCCAAGCTGTCCGCAGCCGTCGACCAGACCTCGCGGATGCGGGGGACGGTCGAGATGCAGATCGCGGCGACAGACGACGCCTCGCCCGACCAGTCCCGACTCGACGCCGCGCGTAACTCGCTCGGCGACCGTGGGCTCGCCGGCGGCGATCAGGCGGTGTCGGCCGGGACGTTTGACCCGATCCTCGTCGCTCCCGGCAGCGCCGGTCGCGAGCAGGTCGTCAGCCCCATCGGCGCGCAGATCCCGGAGGAGCTGCAGAACCAGGTCGAGCAGGGGCGCATCGCCTCCCAGTTCGCGACCGTCTCGTTCCGCGGCCAGGTCACCAAGGCGTTGATCATCGGCACGCCCACCGACTCGCGGATCCCCAACCTGCAGCTCTACCTCGTGTTCCCGCTCAGCGCCGAAGAGCAGACGCTCAGCATCATGCAGAACACGATCATCACCGCCGGCCTCGCGCTGATCCTGTTGTCCGCGGCGATCGCGTGGATCGTGACGAGGCAGGTCGTGCTTCCCGTGCGGCAGGCGGCGTCGATCGCCTCGCGCTTTTCCGAAGGTCATTTCAAGGAACGCATGGTCGTGCGCGGTGAGGACGACATGGCGCGCATGGGGAATGCCTTCAACTCGATGGCCGAATCACTTTCGCAGCAGATCCATAGCCTCGAGGAGTACGGCAACCTGCAGAAGCGGTTCACCTCGGATGTCTCGCACGAGCTGCGCACCCCGCTCACCACGGTGCGCATGGCCGCCGACATCATCTCCGACGATGCCGAAGAGTTCGCTCCTCCGACCAAGCGAGCCGTCGAGCTTCTCGAGTCCGAGCTCGACCGCTTCGAGGCTCTGCTCACCGACCTTCTCGAGGTCTCGCGCCACGACGCCGGCGTCGCCGAACTCGATACCTCACACGTGGACGCGCGGTCCCCGGCTTTCGACGCGCTCGACACCGTCTATCACCTTGCCGACCAGGCGGGCACGTCCATCGAGACACACATGCCCGACGATCCGGTCGTCGCCGACGTCGATCCGCGCCGCGTGGAGCGGGTGCTGCGCAACCTGCTCGCCAACGCCATCGACCACTCCGAGCAGAAGCCCGTCGCGCTGTACCTGGGCGCCAACGAGGACACCCTCGCGTTCGGCGTGCGCGACTACGGGGTCGGCCTCAAGCCCGGCGAGGCGCAGCTCGTTTTCAACCGCTTCTGGCGCGCCGACCCGTCCCGAGTCCGCCGCTCCGGCGGCACCGGACTCGGCCTCGCAATCTCGCTGGAGGACGCGAAGCTGCACGGCGGCACGCTCGACTGCTGGGGCGACCCCGGCAACGGCTCCTTCTTCCGTCTCACGCTCCCGCGCTTCGAGGGCGCCGAGTTGGGGGAGAGCCCTCTTCCGCTTCCGCCGTTCGACGTGCAAGATTTCGTGCAGACCTCGCAACGGCGCGAGCTGACGGACGGCAAGTCCGCCGGAGCGTCGCCGGCAGCGGGAGAGACTGGCGGCGCTGACCTCGACTCCGCCGAGGATGGCGAAACGCCCGAGATCCCCGAGATCCTCGGCGAGCCCACGTCCGGCGACTCCGGTTCGCCGGACGAGGGCAGCACCGCACGAATCGAGAAAGGACAGGACGAGTCATGACGGCGAAGCGTTCCATCCGCCTGAGGCGACGAGTCCTCCCGTTCGCGGCAGTCGCGGTCGCGGCGATCACAGGTCTCACAGGCTGCGTGACCCTGCCCTCGTCGTCCACCCCGCGCGTTATCGACACGTTCGCCCCGCGCGCGAGCAACGACGACATTCCCACCCCGGTACCGAACCAGGAACCGGACATGCTCGTGCGCGACTTCATCAAGGCTTCGGCGCTCCCGGACCAGCGCCACGCGGCCGCGCGCCAGTTCCTCACCCCCGAGGCGAACGAGAAGTGGAACGATGCCGAATCGGCGACGGTCGTGCTGCGCGCCAACCTCAGCGCCGCGGGCCGGCGAACAGAGGACCGTGCCAGTTACACCCTTCGCGCCCAGCGCGTCGGCGTGCTCGAGGAGGGCGGTGTGTTCACCGCCGGCGAGGGTGAGGTCACCGCGGAGATCGAGCTCGTTCGAGTCGACAACCAGTGGCGCATCGAAGGGCTGCCCCCGGGCGTGATCATGGAGCGCACCGAGTTCTACACGAACTACTCCATGCACAATCTCTACTTCCTCGATCCCGACCGCGACGCGCTCGTTCCTGACCCACGTTGGCTGAGCGCATCGAGCATCGAGGTCGCGCCGTCGCTGCTCAACATGATCGCCGGCGACCCGCGCCCGTCGCTCACCGAATCGGTCACCAACAGGCTCGGCCCTTCGGTCTCGGTGCGCCCGTCCGAAACCGGTGCCGAGGGCGAGGGCACGACCGTCGACTTCCAGGGCCTGCCGACGATGTCGAGCGAGGAGATCCAGGAGTTCGCGGCCCAGGTCGTGTGGACCCTCAATGACGCCGATATTCCTGGGCCATACCGTCTCGAACGCGATGGCTCGCCCATCGACGAGCGGCGCGCGGGAGGCTGGCGCGTCGAGGACGTCTCCGATTTCGATCCCGATCCGGACACCCCTCAGCTCGAATACGTGCTGACCAGCGGTGACGGTCTCGTCCGTCTTACGGGTCAGTCCGCGCAGCGCTTCGGCGGGGAGTGGTCGGAGATCCCAGACACGCGCTATGCACGGCTCAGCCCCAACGGCGAGGATCTTGCCCTGGTTGCGGGGGACGGACCCAATGCCGGGGGCGCCGTACTCAAGGTCGGCCCGGTGGACGGTGAGCCCGCCGATATTCTGCGCGGCCCCGGCATCACCTCTCCCACGTGGAGCAATGTCGACGACTCTCTGTGGTTCCTCGGCGCCGGCGGTCGCATCTCGCGCCTGTCGAACCCCACCGACCCCTCGTCGGCAGGGGAGGTCGGGCAGGACGCGCTCGACGATGTCGACGGCAACGTCACAGACATGGCGCTCGACCCGACCGGCGTGCGCCTGTTCTTCGTCGCCGACGGGCAGGCCTACCTGTCGGTCATTTCCTACCGCGACCGCGGCACACCAGAGCTGGGGCCGCCACTGCGCATCGGGCAGGCACTGGAAAACACGGTGACGTCGGTGGGCTGGCTCGACAGGGAGTCCGTCCTCGTGGGGCGCTCCGCCGTGGAAGCGCCGGTCGCCCGCATCACCGTCGACGGCGCGATGACCGAATCGCAGTCCGGCCGCAACATCTCCGCCCGCATCGACGCGGTAGCCGCGACCGGGAAGAGCATTTACGCCCTCGACCAACGCTCGCTCCTGCAGCTCGACACCCAGATCGAGGAATCCGAACGCTACTGGCGCGAGGTACCGGGCCTGTCTGGTATCCGTGCATTCCCGGTGGTCCGCGGCTAAGGACATGCTCGGCGCCATCGCGGACCTCGTTGCACCCAGGACGTGCGCGGGCTGCGGCGTTCGCGGTGAAGCGTTATGCCGGGCATGCCGAGCCGAGCTGCGAGGCTCGCCGTTGCGCGTGCGTCTGCGCGCGGACGTGCCGGTTCCGGTGTTCGCCTGTGGCAGGTACGGCGGAACATCTCAAGCGGTGATCAACGCATACAAGGAAGACGGACGCAGCGAGCTGTCTCGGGAGCTCGGCGACAGCGCTGCGCAGCTTCTCTGGGAACTCATCGACCTCGGCGAGATTCCCGAACCCCACGACACCCCGCTCGTCCTCGTGCCCGCGCCGGCGAGCGCGGCCGCCGTCCGCCGCCGCGGATTCGATCACGTCGCCCGCTGGGCAGAGCGCACGACGCGGGTGCTCTCGGCCTCGCTTCCGTCCGGCTCCGTCGTCATGACCAGGCCTTTGAAGGTGCGGGGGAGAGTGCGGGACGCTGCAGGGCTGTCTGCCGGTGCGCGTGCGGAGAACCTCGCCGGCAACATCGTCGCCGCGCCGCCACGGATCCTCGGCGGTGACGACCCCGCGAAAGTGTGGGCCCAGATGCGCGGTGGAAGGCGGCACGTGGTTCTCGTCGACGATGTCGTGACGACCGGCGCGACGATGGCCGAATGCGTACGCGCGCTTGCCCGGATCGGGCTGCGCACCGATTCCGCGGTGGCATTGCGCGCGGCGTGATCAGGGGCCGATCGGGCGCCCGGGAAACATGGCGAGAGCAAATTCGATCGACCGCGACACCCGCGCGTCGAGAAGGGTTAAAGTGAGTTACGGGAAGGAATACAGTTCTTCCTCTTCCGGTTAACTCTAGCCGCGGGGTCGGGGTTTCCTTCCTGGTCAAGACAGTTCACGTTGCCTCGTGGACCTGCGACCGCATTCCGCGAGGCCGGAGTAGGAGGAGCTTCCTATGTCGAAGACCCCCGTAGTCGAGCTTGATCCCCGGACCTTCGATGGTCCCGAGGTCGAAGGTGCCGAGGAACTCGAGGCCACGGTGCGCATTCGCGGCCGAAACGTCGAGGTTCCCGACCATTTCGTCGACCGCATTCACAACAAGCTCTCGCCGGTCGAGAAGATGAATCCCAACACCATCACTCGATTCGACGTCGTTCTCTTGCACGAAAAGAATCCGCGGCACGGTGATACCGCGCAGCGACTTGAGATCACGGTTCGTTCGCGGTCGGGGGTCGCGCGCGCAGAGGCTGCGGAAGACACCTTTTACAACGCACTCGACTCGGCTGTGGCCAAGCTGATGCGCCAGATTCGCAAGGCGCGCACGCGGAAGAAGATCAGCCACTCGGGACACCGCCGCCCGACGTCGGTGGCAGAGGCGACCGCCGAGCTTTCGGAAATGTCTGCGTCGATCGAGGCGATCGAGGAAAACGCCGTGAGCGATTCCGACGACGGGCACGCCGACGAGCACGACGAGGGGCCGGGCCGTGTGGTCCGCAACAAGTCCTACAGCGGCGAACCGATGTCGGTTGACGACGCGCTGTCCCAAATGGAGCTGGTCGGCCACGATTTCTACCTGTTTCGCGATGTGGAGACCGGACTTCCCAGTGTCGTCTACCGGCGCAAGGCCTTCGACTACGGTCTGATTTCGTTGAACGAGGAGGGTACGACGAGCCCCGGATCGGATGAGCGCGACGATTCCGCGCTACTCGGATAACGACACGAAGGGCTTCGGCGTCCGCATCGTCCCTGGATGAGGGATGTGGGCGCCGTCGTCGTGTGCGCCGTCGGTATGGAGCTCAGCCCACATGGCGACTACGATGGGCGAAGGCGTGCTCCCGCGCGGACACGATGCCGCTCTTTTCGAGGTGGCAGGCAGGTCGCCGACCGGCTGATGTCCTCGCGGGCACATGAAACATATTGACCAAACCTCAGGGGACGTATTTAGCTGTGGCCGTTCTACAAAAGATCATGCGCGTTGGCGAAGGCCGGAAACTCAAGGCCTATAAGGGTCTTGCCGAGGCTGTCATCGCGAAGTCCGATGAGATGGAAGCGCTGAGCGACGCCGAGCTCCAGGGCAAAACCGATGAGTTCAAGAAGCGCGTGGAAGATGGCGAGTCTCTCGACGATCTCCTCATCGAGGCGTTCGCGGTGGGCCGCGAGGCCTCGTACCGCGTTCTCGGGCAGAAGCACTTCAAGGTTCAGATCGTAGGCGCCATCGCGCTGTTCGCGGGCAACGTGGCGGAGATGAAGACCGGTGAGGGCAAGACCCTCACCTGTGTGCTCCCCGCCTACCTCACCGCGCTCGGCGGCAAGGGCGTTCACGTCGTCACCGTCAACGACTACCTCGCCAAGCGCGACTCGGAGTGGATGGGCCGCGTGCACCGTTGGCTTGGTCTTACCGTCGACGCGATTGTTTCGCAGCAGTCTCCCGATCAGCGCCGCGAGGCCTACAACTGCGACATCACGTACGGGACGAACAACGAGTTCGGCTTCGACTACCTGCGCGACAACATGGCGATGCGCATCTCCCAGCGCGTCCAGCGCGGTCACAACTACGCGATCGTCGACGAGGTCGACTCCATTCTCATCGACGAGGCGCGTACCCCGCTGATCATTTCCGGCCCCGCCGACGCCACGTCGACGCGTTGGTACAAGGAATTCGCGCGACTGGCGCCGCTCATGAAACTTGATGAGCACTACGAGGCGGACCAGAAGAAGCGCACTATCGGTATCCACGAGGCGGGCGTCGAGTTCGTCGAGGACCAGCTCGGTATCGACAACCTCTACGAGTCCGCGAACTCGCCGCTGATCAGCTACCTCAACAACTCGATCAAGGCCAAGGAGCTGTTCAGCAAGGACAAGGACTACATCGTCCGCAAGGGTGAGGTTGTCATTGTCGACGAGTTCACCGGCCGCGTGCTCGACGGGCGCCGATACAACGAGGGCATGCACCAGGCCATCGAAGCCAAGGAAGGCGTCGAGATCAAGGCGGAGAACCAGACCCTCGCCACGATCACGCTGCAGAACTACTTCCGCCTCTACGACAAGCTCGCCGGAATGACCGGTACCGCCGAGACCGAGGCCGCCGAGCTGCACCAGACCTACAAGCTCGACGTCGTCGCGATTCCCACGAACCGTGAGGTCCAGCGCGACGACCAGTCCGATCTCATCTACAAGACCGAGGCAGCGAAGTTCGCTGCGGTCGTCGAGGAGATCGCCGAGCGGGTGGAGAAGAAGCAGCCGGTGCTCGTCGGTACGGCGAGTGTCGACCGCTCCGAGTACCTGTCGCGCCTGCTCAACAAGCGGGGCATCGATCACCACGTGCTCAACGCGAAGTACCACGCCTCCGAGGCACAGATCATCGCGCAGGCCGGCCGCCCCGGCGCCGTGACCGTGGCGACGAACATGGCCGGCCGCGGTACCGACATCGTGCTCGGCGGTAACCCGGACATCCTCGCCGACCTCAACCTCCGCAAGCGTGGACTCGATCCGGTGGAGAACCCGGAAGAGTACGAAACCGCGTGGGATGAAGAGATCGAGCGGATGAAGCGTCTCACGAAGGAAGAGGGCGAAAAGGTTCGCGAGGCCGGTGGCCTCTACGTGCTCGGTACCGAGCGCCACGATTCGCGCCGCATCGACAACCAGCTTCGCGGTCGTTCCGGTCGACAGGGCGACCCGGGTGTGTCCCGCTTCTTCCTCTCGCTCGGCGACGAACTCCTGCGCCGCTTCAACGGCGCGGCCGTCGAGGGCATCATGAACCGGATGCGCCTACCCGACGACGTGCCGATCGACGCGAAGATCGTGTCGCGCACGGTGAAGAACGCCCAGTCGCAGGTTGAGGCGCAGAACTTCGAGATGCGCAAGAACGTCCTCAAATACGACGAGGTGATGAACGCTCAGCGCAAGGAGATCTACAAGCAGCGCAACGAGATCCTTGAGGGCGAGGACATCCACCTGCAGATCGAGAGCTATATCTACCGGGTCGTCGAGGCGTATGTCGCCGGCGCGACCTCCGAGGGCTATTACGAGGACTGGGACCTCGACAAGCTGTGGGAGGCGCTCGGCAAGCTCTACCCGGTGGGTATCGACTACAACGAGCTGCACGACGGGTCCGAATACGGCCCGGAAGGGGACTTGAGCGCAAACGATCTCCGTGAAGCGGTGCTCGACGACGTCTACGCGGCCTACGATCGCCGCGAGGAAGAAGTCATCGCCGCGTCCGGCCTGACCGGCGAAGGCGCCGACGAATCGATGCGCGATCTGGAGCGCAACATCATGCTGCAGACGCTCGACCGCAAGTGGCGCGAGCACCTCTACGAGATGGACTACCTCAAGGAAGGCATCGGCCTGCGTGCGATGGCGCAGCGCGATCCTCTCGTCGAGTACCAGCGCGAGGGCTTCGACATGTTCACCCAGATGCTCGAGGGGCTGCGCGAGGAAACCGTCGGATTCGTGTTCAACGCGAAGCTGCCGGAGGTTCAGACCGGACCGTCGGCGGCACAGGCAGCCGCGCTCGCGGTGAGTGGAATGGGCGGAGTCGACAACAAGCGGCTGGAGTTCACCGGGCCGAACGAGTCCGGCGATGCCTCCGAGATCGACGAGTCCGTCTCGGGCAACAATCGCTCCGAGCGCCGTGCCGCCGATCGCGAGGAAAAGCGTGCGGCTCGCCGTGAGCGGCTCAGCGCCCTCGACGCCGAGGCCGCGTCGAAGAAGAAGCGCAAGGCCAACCGCTGACCAGACGCCGCGCAACGCAGCCGTTAGGTGGGCATGCGCAGCGCGGTACAGCGGACCCGGCCATCCCGGGCCTCCATGTGGGCGGCGACTGCGAATAGTCGCCGCCCACGCGCATACGTGGCGCACACCTCGATTCCCGAGGTGTGCGCCTTCTGCGTATGCGACTGCGAGCCGGGCACCGTGACATGGACGGTGCGCACCTGGGCGGCGTTCGCCGGGCGGCGCCGGGACTTGGCGAGCCGAGTCACCTGCAGCAGCGGGCCGGTGGCGAGCAGGGCCGACAACGTGGCGGGGGAGCGCCGACCATCTATTGCCTCCAGCACCGCGACGAGAACGCCGCGTGCCGCCCGTTCGGCCTCCGCATGGGAGATGGGAACCGGTGCCCCTGGTGCGGGGGCGCGTCCCGCCGAGCCCGACGACGCACAGGGGAGGGCATCGGCCGGAGGAGAACTAGGTGGCGCTACGGCCGTTGGTGCTGAAGGCCCACACGGGGCGGGCTCGCGGTGGGCACGAAACAGTTCCGAGCCGGTATCGACCTCCCACTCTGGTTCGCAGGGAGCGGCGCGCTCGACCACACCGATGCCCTCCGGCGCCGAGGGGGTGGCGGCGTCTGCCATGTGCGCGGACATGAGACCTCCGATGCTGCTCCGGCGACCGGCGCTGCAGTCGTCGCGTGTGTGTCTGCCGATGCTAGTGCCCGGCGAGCGCGGGATGGGGACGCTACATTTGGGGCACGGTAGGTCCGACGTCATGGGCGATGGGTTTGTGACCTGGGACAACAGAACCGCCTCGGGGAGCGGGACGAGCGCGAACGCGCATCGGGGCGCCGGCGGGGACCCGGGCGCATGCAGCCCAAACCAAAGCAGCATAAAGTTGTGGGCATGCGAGGACTAATCGTGGACTACGTCGGCGTGCTTGATGGCACGGAGGAAGATCGACAGGGCTGGCGGGAGCTGCTGGGCGCCATTCGCGACAGCGACGTCAAGCTCGCGGTGTTGAGCAACGAACCCGAGGGCCCGGGCGCGGAGCGGGTCAAGGCCGATGCCGCTTGGTACGGCGTCGAGAATGTTTTCCTGTCGGGCGAGACCGGCGTGGAAAAGCCGGACCCGCAGGCGTTCGAGGGCGCTGCGGATCAGCTCGGTCTCAGCCCCAAGGAGTGTGTGCTCGTGGACGATGCGATCGAAAACGTCCACGGCGCTGTGCAGATCGGTATGATCGGCGTGTTCTACCAGGCGCTGGAGCGGCAAGCTGTCGAGCTGCGGAGCCTGTTTGGTCTAAACCGCTAAAAGGGGCCGGCATGGCGAAACGTATTGAGGTATCCGACGTTGCGCTGATCGGCAGTAACACCGCTCTGTCACGCAGCGGCGCAATCTGCTCGATCTCCGTCATCGAACGGCCACGCGGCTGGGATATGAACACCCTGATGGAGTTCGTCGATTCCCGGCTCGCCTCTGCGCCTCGCTACCGCCAGAAGATCCGCTCGGTACCGCTGATGTTCGGCCGCTCGGTCTGGGTCGACGACCAGGATTTCGACCTGAGTTTTCACGTTCGGCGAAGCGCGCTGCCCGAGCCCGGAGGCCTGCGCCAGCTCGCCGATCTCGTTGCCAGGCTGATCGACAGGCCGTTGGAGACTTCCCGTCCGCTGTGGGAGCTGTACCTCATCGAAGGCTTCGCCGACGGCCGTATCGCGGTGCTGTCGAAGACCCACCAGGCGTTGGTCGATGGCCGCGATTTTCTCGACCTCACCCAGATCGTGCTCGGCGATACGCCTGCGAACAAGGACGAGATCGAAGTACCGACGTGGACGCCGTCGAGCTCGCCGAGCAATGGCGTGCTCATCGTCGATGCGTTGACCAGCCTCGTGGCCGACCCACTAGATCCGCTGCGCCGCATGGCCGGTGGAATCGAGAGGGCGGAGAAGGCCGCGATGTCCATAGTGAGCGCGGCGACCGCGCCGCTTCGCCCGAGCCACGGCGGTGTCGCGGAAACCTTCCACACCCGCCGGGCCACCGGTTCGCGAGTCGGCCTCGCCTCGTTCCCGCTCGCTTCGGTGCGCGGGATCGCGCGGCGCCACCAGTGCACCGTCAACGACGTGGTGCTCAGTGTCCTCTGCGGCGCGCTCCGCTCGTGGGTCCAGTCATGGGGCCGGCCGCTGGCGACCTCCGACGTGCTCAACGTGATGGTGCCGCTCGCGGTGCGGGCGGGTTCCACCGATGACGGCGAGGAGTCCTCGCTCGGCGAGGAGCTGCTCGATGCCGCCGGTGTGGAGGACACCGAGATGGCCTCGGTCGTGATGCCCCTGCCGGTGGGCGAGACGAATCCGCGCGTGCGCCTGGCCCAGATCGCCCGCGAGACCGCGGCGTTCGCGAGCGCACCCAATGCCGTCGGCGCGCAGGCGATGGCCGGGTTCGGCGGCTTCGCCCCGAGCACCCTGCACGCCCTCGGCGTGCGCGCGGCGAGGCTCGTCCCCGAGGGCAGCTATGACCTGATCGTCACGAACGCGCCGGGGCCACAGCACCGCATGTACTGGGCCGAAGGCGAGCTGTTCGAAATGTATCCGGTGCCCGCGCTGCTTCCAGGACAGGGGCTAGCCGTTGCTCTCACCAGCTACGACGGCACTGTGTACGCCGGATTCACCTCGGACCGGTCCGTGGTTCCCGATGTCGATGAGATCGGCGAGCTTATCGCCGCGTCCATCGAAGAACTCGAGGAAACCGAACCCTATCTCGCCCGCGGTCGCCGCGCGGAGACGAATAAATAGGGCCGCCGGTACGTTGGCACGAGAGGAAGCGTTCCGGGCCGCGCCCGGAGCATCGACGTAAGAAAAGGACACCTGAAGCCACCGTGCGCGTATTCATTCCCGCCACCTTTTCCATGCTCCGCACCCTTGTCGACGAGGGCGAGATGCCGGTGCGCAGCGGTACCGCGTTCGCCGCGACGCCGACACTCACCGAATCGTTCTCCGAGGGGGACCAGGAGGAAATCGAACACGTCGCGTTCACCGAGGCCTCTCGGGCGAGCCTGCGCCTGCTGCAGGCAGAGGGCGTCGATACGGATGACGCCGAGGTTCCTGCCCGCAGGGTGGTCGTGAGTGTCGAGCTCCCTGATCGGGCGGTCACGCTGCGCCCGGATCTCGATGACGCCGTGGTTCGCCTCGAGACCCCGGTCGTGGCGAACAAGGTGCTCCGCGCCATCCACGTCGATCTCGACAGCAACACCGACACCGTGGTCAAGGCCGTCGCCGTGATCGATGAGGCCGACCTCGGCGAAGAAGACGCCGAGCTGACCGTCGGCGACGCCGTCGACCTCGACCTCGCGTGGTTCGACCCCGTCGAGCTGCCGTTCCTCGTCGAACTCGGCTGATCCGCACGCCCGGACTCCCGGGCGGTCGCCGGCCCCCTATTCGGAAGAGCCGAGCGCCCACTGGTCATTGGATTCCAGCGTGGCCAGCAACTCGCGGACGGCCATCGCACGCCGGTGAACGGCCGGATCCGTGATTTCGTCGAATGCGCACTCGGGGTCCGCGGGAGGGCCGAGATGGGTGCAGCCGCGCGGGCAGCCTTCGGCGACGGAGGCAAGATCGGAGAACGCGTCGAGAACGTTTTCGGGCTTGATGTGCGCGAGCCCGAATGAGCGGATTCCCGGGGTGTCGATGACCCAGCCACCGCCGGGCAGCCGAAGCGCAACCGACTGGGTCGAGGTGTGCCGCCCTTTTCCGACTCCGGACACGGCGCTGGTCGCGCGGTCGGCGTCGGGCACCAGGCGATTGACGAGCGTCGATTTGCCAACCCCGGAGTGCCCGATGAGGGCGGACACGTCTCCGCCGAGCATGTCTCGGAGCGCGTCGAGCCCGTCGTCGACGCCGACGGTGATGACGGGAAGGTCGAGAGCGCTGAACTCGGCGGCGAACACCTCTGGATCGGCGAGATCCGATTTCGTGATCCCGAGTACGGGCTGCAGCCCGCCGGCGTACGCGGCGACGAGCGCGCGGGCGACGAACCCTGTGCGCGGAGGGGGATCGGCCGCGGCCACCACGATGAGCAGGTTTCGCGCGTTGGCGACCACGATGCGCTCGAAGGGATCGTTGTCGTCGGCAGTGCGCCGCAGCACCGAGGAGCGCTCGGACACCTTGACGATGCGGGCGAGCGACCCTGGCGCGCCGGACAGATCACCGACGATGCCGACCTCGTCGCCGACGACGATTGGCGTGCGTCCGAGCTCGCGGGCACGCATCGCGACGACCTCGACGCCCTCGTCGTCGCCGCTCGCGAGGACGCAACCCCACCGGCCGCGATCGACGGACACGACCATCGCCGCGCGCGCGTCGTCATGGGTGGGACGCCGCTTTGAGCGCGGGCGCGACCCCTTGCCCGGGCGCACCCGGACATCGGATTCGTCGAAATCGGCCGCGCGCCGCGCCACTACTCCTCGCCCCCGGCGAGCATCGCGTTCCAGAGCCCGGTGAAATCGGGCATCGTCTTCGAGGTTGAAGCAATGTCGTCGACGATCACGCCGGGAACGACGAGTCCGAGAATCGCCCCGGCCGTCGCCATGCGGTGGTCGGCATAGGCATGCCACGTGCCCGCCTGGAGCGGCCGGGGGAAGATCCGCAGCCCGTCCTCGAGCTCGTCGACCTGCCCGCCGAGCCCCCGGATCTCGGCCGCCAGTGCGGCGAGCCGGTCCGTTTCGTGTCCGCGCAGGTGAGCGATCCCACGCAGCGAGGTCTCCCCGGTGGATACAGCGGCGAGCGCGGCGATGGTCGGCGTCAGCTCGCCGACTGCCGACAGGTCCAACGTCGTTCCCTGTAATCCGCTCGTCGTGCCGCCGAGCGCCGGCGGGCCCGTCACCACGCACGTGGCGACACCGGCCGCCTCGTCGACGTCCTCCCAGCGCACGTCCGCGCCCATCTGCGCGCAGATGTCTCGGAAGGCGTCGCCGGCCTGTGTCGTCGACAGCGGCCACAGCGGAATCCGAACCTCACCACCGGTGACGGCGGCGGCCGCCATGAACGGGGTCGCATTCGATAGATCCGGCTCGATCACCCAGTCGTGTCCCGCGATCGGCCCGGGAGCGACCTCCCACACGCCGTCGGAGGGGCTGCGCGCGTCCACGCCCACGGATCGAAGCACCTCGAGGGTCATGTCGATATGCGGTTGGGAAGGCACGGCGCCCTTCCCGACGTGCCGAATCCGAAGACCCCGATCGAACCGGGCGGCCGCGAGTAGCAGGCCGGAGACGAACTGCGAGGACGCCGAGGAATCGAGCTCGATCTCCCCGCCGGCGAGTCGTCCCGTGCCGGTGAGTCGGAACGGCAGTGCGTCGCCGTCGACTCCGATCCCGAGCCCGCGCAGGGCGTCGAGCATCGTGCTCTGCGGGCGGGTGCGGGCGGCCGGATCGCCGTCGAACACCGACTCGCCGGACGCCAGTGCGGCGACCGGCGGCACGAAGCGCATCACCGTCCCCGCCAGGCCACAATCGATCTCGGCTCCATGCAGCGGGCCCGGCGCGACGGTCACCGTGTCGCCGTCGCCGGAGATCTGCGCACCCAACGAGCGCAACGCCCCGATCATGAGCTCCGTATCGCGGCTTCGCAACGTCCCGGTCAGCGTAGAAGGGGAGTCCGCGAGCGCGGCGAGAACGAGCGCACGGTTGGTGAGCGATTTCGAACCAGGCACGCGCACACTCGCGCGAACGGCGGTCCGGGCGGTCGGCGCGCTCCAGTGAGCCGAAGAATCGGTGGGGGCGTTGTTCATGCCTTCCATTGTCGCCCATCGCGGCCCCGGTGCGGTTGAATGCCCGCCTCCACCTGCCCAATTCTGCGAAAGTCGTGGCACGATTGAACTCATGTGTGGGCGATATTCCTTGCAATCTGACCCGGCGCAACTCGCTGTGGACCTCGACGCACTCGACCTGGCATCGAGTCCGGCGGCCGGTAATGTGCCCGCGGAGGGGCCGCGCGCGCCGCGCTTCAATATCGCGCCGACCACCACAATCCCTGTGCTCACCGCCGGCGCCGAGAACCGGGAACTCCTCGCGATGCGCTGGGGGCTCGTCCCGTCGTGGACCAAGGACCCGGGCGACCTGCCGAACCTCTTCAACGCCAGGTCGGAGACCGCCGCGACGAAGCCGTCCTTCCGCTCCGCCGTGCGCCGCCGTCATGCCGTGGTGCCGATGGATGGTTGGTACGAATGGGTGCCCGCCCCCGCCCAGCACGAGGGCGGGAAGAAGGGGCCGAAGCAGCCGTTCTTCATGTCACTTCCCGGCGATTCGGGGCTGCACATGGCGGCCCTGTGGGAGCGGTGGACCATGCCCGCCGCCGATGACGACACCACTCCCGACCTCTTCGCCCACGCAGAATCCGGCGACGAAGATCAGGCGGTCGAGCAGGTCATGTACTCGTGCACGATCCTCACCACCGAGGCGCTCGGACCGCTGCGCGCGGTCCACCACCGCATGCCGCTCGTCGTGCCGCCGGAAAAGCTCGACGCGTGGCTCGATCCCGAGGTCATCACAGACCCGCTCGACCTCGTCGACGACGACGAGCTGACGGCGTGGGCTGAGACCATCGAGATCCGTCCGGTCTCGCGGGCGGTCTCGAACGTCCGAAACGACGGTCCCGAGCTTCTCGAGCCCGTGCCAAACCCCGAGTGGTTCGACGCCGGCTAGCGTGCGGAGATCCCGGCGATCGTGGCACCGGTGAGCGCGATGAGGTCTGCGGGGACCATCTCGATCTCGAGCCCGCGCTTGCCGCCGGAAAAGAAGATCGTCTCTTCAGAAAGCCGTGCCAGTTCCGCAGCCTCGTCGATCACGGTGGGCAGGTTCTTCTTCTGTCCGAGCGGAGAGACGCCGCCGAGTACGTATCCGGTGACCCGCTGTGCCTCTTCCTTATCGGCCATCGCCGCCTTGGACGCGCCGAATGCCGCGGCCACGGCCTTGAGGTCGAGGTGCGCGTCGACGGGCACCATTGCGACACCGAGAGCGTTCGGGGCGTCCGACCCCGACAGCGAGACGACAAGCGTCTTGAAGATTCGCTCCGCCGGCGCCCCCGCGCGTTCGGACATGATCTCCGCGGCTTCGGCACCGAAATCGGTGCCGGTGGATTCATAGGTGTGTGTGGTGTGCCAGGCTCCTGCCTCGGAGAGGACCCGTAGTGCCGGCGTCGCGGCGGCCTTCGACTTCTTGCCCATGGGTGCCGAGACTACTCGCGCGGGGCGGGGATCCCGTTCCGCCGGTCCGGGAGCGAAGTGGTCAGGAGAGCGGGAATACGATTCCCCGGTTTGGCGTTGGAACGAACAGAACCAAAGCGTTCTGCGGGAGGGAGATTGCCGGTGAACAGCGTACTCGAGTCGCCCAGAGCTTCAGGCGACATGCGTGCTCCAGTCGGTACGGTCGTGCGTCTAGACTCGTACGCACGGTCTGCGAAAGGAGCCCGGGTGACGGACGAGAAGTCCCCGACAACCGCTGAGAAGGCAGACGAGTTCCAAGAACTCGCCATGCCTCTGCTTGACCAGCTCTATGGCGCTGCGCTTCGGATGACGCGCAACCCGGCCGATGCCGAGGATCTGGTCCAGGAGGCCTACGCGAAGGCCTTCAGCGCATTCCACACGTTCAAACGCGGGACGAACTTCCGGGCCTGGATGCACCGCATCCTCACGAACGCCTACATCAATCATTACCGCAAGCGTCAGCGCCAACCTGCGCAATACCCGACCGAGGAGATCAGCGACTGGGAGTACGCGGCCGCGGCCGAACACAGCTCCACGGGACTGCGATCGGCCGAGGTGGAGGCCATGGACAGGTTGCCGGACGACGAGATCAAGACCGCGCTGGCCGAGCTTCCCGAGGAGTTCCGCATGGCGGTGTACTACGCCGATGTCGAAGGACTGCCCTACAAGGAGATCGCCGACATCATGGACACCCCGCTGGGCACCGTGATGAGTCGCCTACACCGTGGGCGCAAGCAATTGCGCGAGTCCCTCCACGACGTCGCCGTCGATCGCGGTTTCGCGAGAGAGGAGGCGTAGGACGATGGGAGCGCACGACTCAGAAGGCCATTGTGATGCACTTCGGCGCGAACTGCTCCGTCTGGAGGCCGAGCCGGGCACGCAAGAGGAGTGCCGGGAGATTCGCCACAAACTGGAGAATTGTTGCCCCGATTGCGCCGATACCGTCGCAGCCGACGAGCTTTTCAAGAAGATGTTGTCGCGCTCGTGCAACGAGAGGGCTCCAGAGCATTTGCGGCAAAAGGTCGACCGATGGTTCCAGGAAACGTGTTATTCGTCTCGCACCGTGATCGAGCAGGACGCCAATGGAACCCGGATCATGCACCAGCAGTCCCGTAGTACCTGGCACAGCAACGATTGACGGTCAGATAGTTGCGAAATGAGCGGCGCCCGCCGTCACCACTGAAGATGGTGATCGGCGGGCGCCGTTTTCTCTAGGCTCCGTTAGGAGTTAGGCCGCTTGCCGTGATTGGCATTGGACTTGCGGCGAGCCTTCTTCTTACGACCACGCTTGCCCATGGTGACTCCTTTCCGTTCGCGAACAAAGAACAAGGTCTCGATTATCGCACGTAGAACAGCAGTGACGGTAAATCGGCTGCATCTCGTCCCTCCGGTGCGCCCGGTGTTTCCCGGTAGGCGGTACGGCGAGGGGTAGCGAAACAAGTGGAGGGGAAGGGCCGAATGCCCGCCTGCGGGCGGATCTGTGATTTCATGGTTGCTAGATAACACACGCTGTTGATTTAGTGAGCGCGCCCGATGTGGCGGTGAGGAGCAATCCATGGCCGAGAAGGTATCTGCCGAAATGGTGGCGAGCATTCTGCAGGTCCAGGTGGCCGTGGGGGACACGGTAGAGCCCGGACAGGCGGTTATTCTGCTCGAATCGATGAAGATGGAGATTCCCGTTCTCACCGAGACCGGCGGGAAGGTCACGGGGGTCCCGGTCAAGGTGGGGGACGTCGTTCAGGCCGGCGATCTCCTCGTGGAGATCGAATAGCCAATTGAGTCCCCGATACGAAGCGAAGTGCGAGGCTCCGTGGTGGACACGAAACCTCGCACTTCGTTGAGCTATGCAGGCGGGCCGGTAACTACCGGCCGCGGGGTCGTTAGACTGCGGCGCGGGCGCGGGTGCGGCGGCGCTTGAGCGCGCGGCGCTCGTCCTCGCTCATGCCACCCCAGACGCCGGCGTCCTGGCCGGACTCGAGGGCCCAGGCGAGGCAGTCGGATGCTACGGGGCAGCGGTTGCAAACCTTCTTCGCCTCGCCGACCTGGGCGAGAGCGGGGCCGGAGTTACCGACCGGGAAGAACAGTTCGGGATCCTCATCGCGGCAGATGGCCTTGTGGCGCCAATCCATTAGACTCTCCTTGAAGTGAAACTGAATTCATTGCTCGTGCTTTTGTCTTCGCAGCTTCCCAAGCCAGATGCCGACGCATCGGCGCAGCAGAATACGGGGCGCTCATGCGCCACCATTTTCTGTGCGGATGATGGACCCGGCGTTGAGACGTACACAGGAGCGTGCTGCGTGACCGAAGGCGCGGGGGAGATACCTTCTTAAGAAGGCGTGCGAGCAGACGTAATACTCGTTTTTCTCTCGGCGTGACTTGTGCGATCTCCGCTATGCGTGCGGCCCTACATCGCTGTAGGGGCTGGCGCGTCCTAATCCTGCGAGGCAGTTTCGGAAGCCTTGGTGAAGGCTGGGCAAACTCTGCGTTACTGCGCTGTTACGGGATATCGTGCCACGTTCTGAATTGATGTCAATAGATTTTCGCTCCGAAGTGGCGTACTTCACTCAAGAAAATGACGAAGTCGGCGTTGTCAAATCGGGCGAACGCGCTTGCCTGGCTTCGAGGGTGGTGCTGTGCGGCGCTGTTGGTTGCGACACTCACTTGCCGCAGGTAGCGAGGTCAACTTGCTTTTTTCTCCCTCAGGTGTTTCGTTCGACTCTCGAAGAGGCGTAGTGCCAGCCGTTTTTCGGCAAGCCCCCAATTCCTTATCGGAAATGGGGAGCCCTCGGCAGGGAAATGTCTACAAACAGCCCCTTCTTTAAGTTAGGCAGCACTAACCGTTAATGCATTGATGTTCGGCTGTTCGTGTGCGAGAGGCGGGCAGCCGTGCTTTGGTGTCTGCGGGTGTCATAGCCTTGAGTGGTGACTAACAATTCCGAGCCGGTTCCGTACCCGCGTGACTTCGTGCCGCCTGGCGTGCGCATTGCCGGGGGCATCGCTACTGTGCAGGGCCTTGTCTTGCTCGGGTTCGCCATTTATCTCGTCGTGCATGCGCTGCTCGGGTACCGCGAAGAAACTGTCCAGATCAGCGGTTACGGAACGGCCATCTGGTTCGTCATTATGGGCGGAGCGTTAACCGCCGCCGCTGTCGGTCTGTTACGCAACAAGCGGTGGGGGCGTGGCCTCATCATCATCGCCCAGCTGGTACTGCTGCCCGTCGCGTATTACCTCGGTGTCGGCTCGGAGCAATGGGCGGCCGGCGTCATTGTCGGAGCCTCCGCGATCGTCGTTCTCGTGTGTCTGTTTCGCCGCGAGTCGCTGGAATGGTACGCGGCCTAGCTGGTCGAATCGGTCATCTGATAGGCCGTGAGCAGTCCGTCCTTCTGGACATAAAGGATGTTGCCGATCTGGGCGAGGCCTACCGGTTCGGCCCGCTGCGAGGCGAGGTCCAACTCGAACGACCTCTCCACCTCGCCGGTGTCGATATCGACGTAGTTGAGCGCATCGCCCGAGGGGACGATCGCCTGCTTCGGTGTGAAGCGCTCGTCCTGTTTCGCAGGGGTGAATCCGAATCCGTGCCCGGGCCCCGTGGCACCCTGCATGGTCCACTGCATGTTCCCGGAGCGGGCATCGAAGGCGTGCGTCGTCTCGCCGTCGAACCAGCGGAACTGCGCGGGATCCTGGGACACGCTCTCCGGCGAAGGCTTGAGGGCGGGCTCTCGATCGAGAGTACCCAGAGAGGTTGCTGATCCACTCGAGTCGACGCGGACGAGCATCCATTCGCCGCCGCGGAGGGCGAGGCCCACGGAGTCGTTGGATTCCGTCAGCCCGATGAAATGGAACTGATCAAGGTCGGTGAGCGTCGAGGACACCTCTTCGGGGACACGGCTGTCCTCGGGGACCGCTCTCGACACCGTGATCCGTACCGTGTCTTCATCGGGGCAACGCTCGGCGACGGCGAAATTCTCCGAGTTAAGATTCGCCGACTGAAACGAGCAGCCGCTCCGGGGCTGCTGCCCGGCTTCCTGCGGAGCGGGAACGTGACCATATTCGACCGTGCGGACAAGGTCGTCGCGCCACAGCTCAAGCCGGTCGGGGCCGAGAACGAGCATGTGGGACCAGCTCGTCCAGGCGGTCATATCCTCGGAGAACGCGCTCTGACGGATCCCGTCGTACTTTCCATCGGACGCGCGGAAGGCTGTGGCATCGCTACACCCGGCCGGTCCCCGGAACACGGTGACGATGCGGGAATCGAAATAGGTCGCCTCGCACAGTGGGGTGTCACGCGAGTAAGACCACTCCTCCGACTTGATGCCGGCCTCCCACGCCGTGATGGCGTTCTCGCTCGTCGTGAAGACATTCGACGACGACACCAAAGGGGCGCCCACGGTGTCGTTCGGAGCATCCCACTCCTCGCGCAGCGAGGTCGGCATGGTGTTCGACGGCTCGTAGTCGGGCTGCGTTTCCGCGGCCTCGTGGTGCTCGGCCGTGCGCGCCGATCCGGTGAGAAGCGCGATCGCCGCCACACACACCACGACAACCACGATGGCACCGACCGCGAGAAAGTCGGCCGTCCGTGCCCGTTCGGAGGGCACACCGAACAGCCCCGGCACGCCGAAGCGAGGGCGCGAGCCGCCTGAGGGGCGCAGGTCGGCGTTATCCGGGTCGGCGCCCTCAGGCGCGGGGCCATCGGAAGATGCCTGTCCGGGGAGTCGATTGCTGGGCACGAAGTGGGTCCTTGGCGGGTGTTATGCAGGTCGGCGGCCGACGCCGACGCTGCGATCGGGCCTGCCTGTACTGGGCGCGGGTCCTAGGAATTCGAGGAATCGCCGGAGGAGCGCGGGTTGCCCCGGGTGCGGCGGCGACGGCGCCGGCCGGAGGATTCCCCGCCCGAGCTGCCGGACGCGTCCTCCTCGGACGCGGGAGCGGACCCCGAGGAGGAACCGGACCGGCGGCGGCTGTTGCCGCCACCGCGCGAGGAGCGCCCGCGAGAGGAACCGCCACGTCCGCCGTCATCGGCCTTATCGGTTGACGGCGGTGCGACGCGACCGGTGATCCCCTCGGGGATATCGAGATCCGAGTACAGGTGCGGGGAGCTGGAATAGGTTTCCGCGGGTTCCGGTTTGCCCAGCTCGAGCGCCTTGTTGATGTGGTTCCACTTGAACAGGTCGTCCCAGTCCACAAGCGTGATGGCGATGCCGTCGCGCCCGGCGCGGCCCGTGCGGCCGATGCGGTGGATGTAGGTCTTCTCGTCGTCCGGGCACTGGTAATTGATGACGTGCGTGACGTCGTCGATATCGATGCCGCGCGCGGCGACATCCGTCGCGACGATGACGTCGGCCTTGCCGGTGCGGAAACGGTCGAGCGCGCGCTCGCGTGCCTGCTGGCCGAGATCGCCGTGGATCGCCGTCGCCTTGAAGCCGCGCTCCTTGAGGTCCTCGGACACGTTGTGCGCGCTGCGCTTGGTCCGCGTGAAGATCATCGTCGCGCCGCGACCGTTGGCCTGGAGGATGCGGGAGATCAGCTCGACCTTGTCGAGGTTGTGTGCCCGGTAGACGAACTGACGGACGATCTCGTGGGTCGGGGTGCTCGACGCGGACTCCGCCCGCACGTGCATCGGCTTGGACAAGAAGCGGCGGGAGAGCGTGAGGATCTCCTGCGGCATGGTCGCCGAGAACAGCATCGTCTGGCGGCGCTCGGGCACCAGCCGCAAGATCGACTCGACGTCCGGCAGGAAGCCGAGGTCGAGCATCTGATCGGCCTCGTCGAGCACGAGGATCTCCGCGGACGAGAGGTTGAGGACCTTCTGGTTGGCGAGGTCGAGAAGACGGCCGGGAGTGCCGACGACCACATCGACGCCCGAGGCGAGGGCGTCCTTCTGCCCGTCGTACGAGGTGCCGCCGTAGATCGCCTCGACCACGAGCGGGCGCTTCGACGTGCGCGAACGGGGCGTCTTGGGAACCTGCAGGTCCTCGGCCGCGAGCTTGAGATCGGAGGTGACCTGCATGCACAGCTCACGCGTGGGGACGACGACCAGCGCGCGCGGTGTGCCGTCGAGTTTCTTCACCTCGCCGGCGGCGATGCGGTTGAGCAGCGGCACGCCGAAGCCATAGGTCTTTCCCATGCCGGTGCGGGCCTGGCCGATGATGTCGCGTCCGTCGAGGGCGATGGGGAGGGTGAGCTCCTGAATCGCGAAGGGGGAGGTGATGCCGCGGCGCTCGAGGGCCGCGCAGATCTCCGGGCTGACACCGAGGTCGGAGAACGAAGACCCGGCTGGGTCGGCGGAAGCGGGGGTCGTATTCAAACGTGTCCTTTCGCCGCGGGGCGCACCGTGCGCCCGGGCTTGTACTGTGTATCGACGTCAATAGGTTTTATGTGTCAATCCTAACGCCTAAGCTGCGCCCCCAGGCGCCTCGCCGGGCCGCCTCGCACCCGGCGAAGCGGGTAGAAAATAGTAGAAGGGTCCTGCCGTGGTCGGCCGTGCGGCGTCATCGACGACTTTGCGGCGTGCCGGGGGCAGTGCCCGAATAGGTTGAACGAAAGGAATTAAGGACATGTTGCTCACCATCGGACTCAAGGAAAGTGGCCGCGAGCTCAAGGTCAAGACCGAGCTGGAGGAGAAGGACGTGCGCGCGAAGGTTGCCGAGACCGCGGAATCGCCCGCACAGTTCATGGAGTTCGAGAAGGAAGACGGCCGGACTCTGCTCATTAATCCCTCCGCGATTGCCTACCTCGATTTCGGAACCGATAAGCCCCGATCTGTCGGATTCGGGTCGCGCTAACCGTGGCCGCGCACCGGGCCTAGTACCCTGGGTAGGAATTCGACGAGACTGGGCCCTGCGCGCGGAAAGGAACGTGGTCGATGGCGAACCGCCATGCCGGTGGCACGACACCGCACAGCCAGAGGCTGCCGCGAGAGGCGCGCAGGGGAGATGGCCCGCTGCGCGCATCGTGGGATCCGGAGAAGCGCGTGCAGTCCGCGGCGACCTCCGCCCGCGGTGGCGGCACGTCCGGTAAGGGTGGCGCTCTTCGCCGTTTCGTCAATAACTGGGGATGGCGCGCGTACGCGATCCCCGTGCTCATCATCATCACGGTCGCAGTGATCGCCGACGCGGTGCGCAGCCCTTCGGTCGCCGAAACCGGCAGCAGCGGCGAGATCGAGAACGCCAACCCGGGGCCGATCCCCGGGGCGGATGACGATCCGGGACGCGAGGTCCCCGAGATGGGCCAGCTCCCGCCGGGAGGGCCCGTGCTCGAGGCCGGGGCAGGCTCTTTCTACGTCGTGCCCGGAACCTCCGACGTGATCGGGCGGGACTCGGGTGAACTCAACGATTTCACCATCGAAATCGAGGACGGCATCGACACCGGCGATTTCGGTGGGGACGACGCGATCGCCCAGATGATCGAGGCGACGCTCTACAACCCGAAGAGCTGGACCGCGGACGGCAAGGTCAAGTTCCAGCGCGTCGACGGCGACGCCAAGCCCAAATTCCGCATCTCGCTGTCCACTCCCGAGACCGTGCGCGAGGCCTGCGGCTTCGATATCGAGTTGGAGACCTCCTGCTACAACCCGGATACCGAGCGCGTGTACCTCAACCTCGCCAGGTGGGTGCGGGGTGCGACGTCATTCGAAGGTGATATCGGGCTGTACCGGCAGTACCAGATCAATCACGAGGTCGGACACGCCGTCGGCCACCCGCAGCACGATCCGTGCCCGGGCGAAGGCAGGCTCGCGCCGATCATGATGCAGCAGACACTCAGCCTGAAGAACTCCGATCTTCACTCGCTCGACCCGGGCGGCTACGCGCCCGACGACGACGTCACCTGCCGTCCGAACGCCTGGCCGTTCCCGGAGGTGTAATGGCTACGGCATTTCCGCCGCTCGTCGAACCGGGTCCCGAACTGACCCTGGCCGAGCGCGAGCGCTACGCGCGGCACCTGATCCTTCGGGATTTCGGCCCCGAGGCACAGCGGCGCGTGCGCGCGGCCCGTGTTCTCGTCGTCGGTGCGGGAGGCCTCGGCTCGCCGCTTCTTTCCTATCTCGCCGCGGCGGGCGTCGGGCACCTCACCGTCGTGGATGACGACGTGGTGGAGGTCTCCAACCTGCACCGCCAGGTCATCCACGGGTCCTCGAGTCTCGGGGTGCCGAAGGCAGAATCGGCGGCGCGGCGCCTCGCCGATCTAACCGATCTCGTCGAGGTCGACGCCAGGGTGGAGCGCCTCGATCCGAGCAATGTGCGCGAATACGTTGCCGCGTGCGATGTGGTCGTCGACGGCTCGGACAACTTCGCCACCCGGTACCTTGTCGCCGATGCCTGCGAGATCGAGGGGACCCCGCTCGTGTGGGGCACCCTGGACCGCTACCGCGCGCAGGTCTCGGTGTTCTGGTCCGCGCCTCCCGCCGGCTACGAATCCGTCGGCCTCCGAGATGTCTACCCGCAGCCGCCCGCGCCGGGCACCGTGCCGTCCTGCGGCGAGGCCGGGATTCTCGGCGCACTCACTGGGCAGGTCGGCTCGCTCATGGCGATGCAGGCGCTGTGGCTCATCACCGGGGTCGCCGAGCCGGTGCTCGGGCGCCTCGTGCTCATCGACTCGCTCGCGACCACGCAGCGCAGCCTCCGCGTCACCGCGGATCCGAGCCGGGAGAGGGCGACCACGCTCGCCTCCGCCGAGGGCGCGACGTCCTGCGATATACCGCTCGCGGGCGCCGCCGTTGACGCAGAACCCGAGGTCACGGAGGTCGCGGTCGCCGACGTCTCGCGCAGGCTCGGTTCGCCGGGGACGGTCCTGCTCGACGTGCGCGAGGCCGGCGAGCGCGCGGTCGCCGCCATCGAGCCGTCGATCTGGGTGCCGCTCGGAGAGCTGGGCGCGGCGCTCGACGATCCGACGAGCCCGCTGTCGAGGGTGCTCGGTGCGGGGGACGACGTCGTCGTGGTCTACTGCAAGGCTGGCGCGCGCTCTGCCAGGGCGGCGAAACAGATGCTCGACCGCGGTGCGGACGCCTCGCGGGTGGAATCCATGGCCGGAGGCATCGACGCGTGGTCGGAGGAAATCGACACCACGCTGCCGCGCTATTGATCGCCCCCGCCGCAGCTATTGCCCCGCAAATGCGGCGAGGCGACGGCGACCTGGCAGAGCAGCAGGTATAAATTCGTCTGTAGGTTTTCTCCACACCCGACGCAGAAAGCGACGACGATGAGCCCGCAGCCAGTGCCCGAACAGATCCGCAGGGTCTTCGGCGTGCCCGAAGGCGACTTCGTGCCGGAGCCCGGCACCGCCGCCCGGTGGCGGGTCGGCGACGTCGTCTGTTCGCGCGTGGCCGACGCCACGGTCGCGACCCTGTCCGCCCGCGCCCGCGAAAAGCTCACGCTCGACGGGGTGGGGGTGGCGCGCGCGATGCGCGGCACGGATGGCCGATATGTCGTTGGTGGCTGGCGTGCCGACCGCTACGCCCGCGGCGAGCTCCGCTCGCGCCCGGACGAGATCATTGCGCTCGGCGATTACCTCGGGCGTGCCCTCGCCGGGGTCATCCTCCCGCGCCGCCGCTCCAGCGACGCCTTGTGGCGCCCTGCCGCCGTGTTCGACCACGCCATGGAGGCCGCGTGGTCCGGTGAACCTTCCCGTGACCTCGACTCGGGCCTGCAATATCACATGGAGCAGGGCGGCGAACGGTTCGAGGGACACCGCGCCGAGGCCCTCATCGCGGCCACGGGCATGGCCCGCCTGCGCGATTCGATCGATGACGCCGGACGTGCCGAATCTGCCCGCCGGCCGTCTCCTTCCCGCGCGGTGGACGCTCCCGTCGCACACATCGACCTCGCCCATTCCCTCCGCTTCAACGAGGACGGGCCGCTTCTAGTGGACGTCGTGACCGCGCCGGCAGACCCCATTCGCGGGCAGGCGATCGCAGCCGTAGACTTGCTCTCCGCAAAGGCAGCGGGAGAGGATCTCCTGTGGCGTTGGGCCCTCGTTCCAGGCTGGTCGAAGAACGTCGTGTGCGCCATGGCGTATCGGCTCAGCGTGCATGCGCTCCACCCGGACTCGAGCCAGTCCGCGTTCGCAGGACTTCGGTCGGCCACGGAGATCGTCGACCGCTTCGCCAGGGCTGCGCACAATCTCTAGGACCCGCCTTTCGGCGCGGGGCGAAAGGCGAGTGTTACTTGAGTACTTCTAGGCCAGAGTCCGCCGCGGGCAAGAGCAAGGTCGTGCTGTTCGGAGCCGGCGGGCTCGTCGCGTTCCTCGGTGTCGTCCTGGTCTCGCTCAACCTGCGCCCCGCCGTCACCGCGGTAAGTCCGTTGTTCACGCCGATCGACGAAGACCTCGGTCTGGGCACGACGGGCATGAGCGTGCTCGGGATGATTCCGACCCTGATGTTCGGCCTGGCCGGTTTCGCCGCGATCCGCCTCGTCGCACGCATCGGACTCGAGAAGGTCGCCGTCACCGCGATGCTCATGGTGACACTCGGTTCGGCTCTGCGCGCCGTCGCCCCGAACGCAACGGTCCTCACGATCGCCTCGGCCATCGCCCTCCTCGGCGCGGGCTTCGGCAACATCGTCTGCCCGCCGTTGGTGAAGAAGTACTTCGCGAACAAGGTGTCGTCGATGAGCATGGTCTACACCACAGGCCTCCAGCTCGGCACGATCATCCCGGCGCTCATCACCGTGCCCATGGCGAACGCGCTCGGCTGGCGCCTGTCCCTGGGCAGCTGGGCGCTGCTCGGTCTCGTCGCCATGGGGCCGTGGATCGCCGAACTCGCGGCCGCCAGAAAATCGGCAACCCCGACGTCATCCAGCGATAACGCCCAGGCGTACGGGGGCAGCGCAAAGAGGGACAAGCCTCTACAGGCGTGGAGGTCTCGACTCGGGATCGCGATGGCGGTGGCGTTCGGCACGAACTCGCTGCTCACCTACTCGTTCTTCACCTGGCTGCCGCGGATCGTCGAGGAGGAGATCGGGCTGAGCCAGTCCGCCGGCGGCACCGCGCTGGCGCTGTTCTCCGCGATCGGCCTGGTCTTCGCGATCGCCATGCCGATCGTGGCGGGCCGACTTGAGAATCCGTTCTCGATGTTCGCGCTCGCGACGGTGGTGTACCTCGTCTCGTTCGCCGGGCTGCTGTGGTTCCCGACCGCCGCACCGTGGCTGCTCGTCGCGCTGCTCGGCGCCGGTCCGCTCACCTTCCCGCTCCTGCTCACCTTGATCAACCTGCGCACTCGCACCTCGGCGGGCTCGGCGGCGCTGTCGGGCTTCGCGCAGGGCGTCGGCTATATCCTCGCGAGCCTCGGGCCGCTGCTGTTCGGATGGCTGTGGGACCTCGGCGGATCGCTCACGCTGCCGCTGGTATTCCTCGTGGTCGCGCTTGTTGTGCTGTGCACCTCGGCGTGGATCGCCTGCCAGCCGCGGATGCTCGAGGACGAGCTCGAGCCGGCCGAACCCGCGCGCTCCTGACGCCACACCGTCATCCCTTCCCGCCACATTCCGGGCGGGGCGAGCATTTTGTCGGAGCGGTGCAATAAGTTTGTACCCATGACGGCGAACGACGGATCCGCGCGCGAGCTCCGCCCCGGCCCACGCATCCGGTGGACCAGGGCCGAACCGGTGCGCTCCGCGGGCTTGTCGCCCGAAGGGTGGGCTCAGGACGCCGGTGCGGCAGCGCTGCTCGAGGCGGCGCGCACCCTCTCGCAGCGCCCCGCCAGGGAGAACCGGTGGCTCGTTCGCGGCGGCCCGGGGACCGGTAAGTCCATGCTCCTTTCGGCGGCGGTGTCCGAAGCCATCGCCGGCGGCATCTGGGGCAGCCGCATCGCCGTGCTGGGAAGCTCGGCGCGTTCGGTGGATCAGCTGCGACGTTTCATCGCCTCCGCCATAGCCGCGAACGTCCCGGAGGGAGCCCCCGCGGCGAGCGTCGAGCCACAAGTTCGCACGGTCCATTCGCTCGCCTTTGCAATCGTGGCGATGGCCGCCTCCCGCGCGGGCGCGCCTGCCCCGCGCCTACTCACCGGCGCGGAGCACGATGCCATTTTCCGTCAGGCCCTCCTCGGCTACTCCGAGGATGGTGGACAGCAGTGGCCGGAGCAGGTGCGTCCCGCCCTGGCCACACGCGGATTCGCGCGCGAGCTGCGCGATGTCGTCCTGCGGCTGACCGAACGAAATGTCGCCCCCGACGAGCTTGCCGAGCTGGGTGCCGAACACCGCAGGCCGTTGTGGGAGTCGGCGGCGCATTTCGCGGCACGCCACGAGCAGGAAATGGAGCTGCGTACGGCCCCGTCCGCCTCCGAGGATTCGTTCCCCACCTCGCTCAACGCAGCACAACTCGTCGGCCGGGCAATCGACGAGCTGCTCGCGGACCCCGATCTACTCACCGGCGCCAATGCCATCGACCTCGTCGTGGTAGACGATAGCCAGCTCATCGACCCCATGGCTGGCGAGCTCATCGCCACGATCGCCCGCTCGGGCGCTTCGGTCATCGCCGCACACAGCGGGGACGAGGCGGTCTTCCGGTTCCGTGGGGCGAGTGACGAGTTCGCCGAGAAGCTCGCCGAGCAGGACGCCCGGGAAATCGAGCTCACCCAGGTGCACCGCGGCCCGGCCGCAGCCGGTGCGGCGGGCATCCTCGCCCAGCGTCTCCCGGGCGCCGCACGATGGCGCCGGATCGTCCCCGAGACCGGCGTGCCTTCCAACCCGCACGAGGTGCCGGCGGTGTCCTTCCGCACCGAGCGCTCCGCGTCCGAGGAATCGGCCGTCGTCGCGGACTACCTGCTGCGCATGCACCACGTGCACGAGGTGCCGTGGGACCGGATGGCAGTCGTTTTCCGCACCGTTGGCGACGGCGCCGAGCTGCTCCAGCGCCAATGCGATTCCGTCGGCATCCCCATCGTCGATGCGGGCGCGGAAGTCCCGCCCGCAGAGGATCCGATGGTTCGCGCGCTGCTCGACGTGATCGAATCCGTTCTCCGCACCCCGGACGAGCAGGACACCCGCACCCTGCTCATGGGCCCACTCGGCAAGGCCGACCCCGCCGATTTCCGCGACCTGCGCCGCACACTGCGCCGGCTCGCAACGGCGGGCGGCACCCCTCAACGCTCGATGACGGCGGTGCGAGACCTCCTCCTGGGCGAAGACGAACCAGCCGCGATCCTCGGCGAGGACGCCTACGGGCGCCTGTCGACGCCGGTCGAACGCATCCGCGCGCTCCGCGCCGTCGTCGCCGCATCCATCGCAGCCGGGGATTCGGTGGAGATGGTGCTGTGGAATCTGTGGCACTCGAGCAACAAGGCGTATTCGCTGCGTGCGGTCACCGGCGCAGGGGGAGTGGCCGGACGTGCCGCAGACCGCTCCGCCGACGCGGTCATGGGTCTGTTCGATCATGCCGCGGACTTCGTCGAGCAGATGCCGCGCGGCTCTTTGCGCCAGTTCGTGGAGATGATGCGCGAACAGGAACTGCCGGCGCCGCGACGCGCGGGGCGCAGACCGAGCCGGAAGGCCGTGAATCTTCTCAGCGCCCACAACGCCGTTGCAGCGGAGTTCGATGTAGTCGTCGTCGCCGGCGTCCAGGAGGGAGTGTGGCCGTCGCCCAGGCGGCGGTTCGGGCTGTTCGAGCTGGAGCTCCTCGTCGATCTTCTCGACCGACCGCATATGAAGGACCTGGACGACGCCCAGCGCGAGGCCGCAGGGATGGCGGCGTCCGCTGCCGACGAACGCAAGCTCGTGGTGCTCGCCGCGTCGCGGGCACGCGAGAACATCCTGTTCACCGCCGTCGACAACGGCGAAGATCTCGCCGCCTCGCAGTTCATCGACGAGCTGGCTCGCGCCGGCGTTCCGAGGTGGGCGGCGGGCGACGCCGCGGGGGAGACGCTCACCGAAGGCCACCGCATGTTCACCCCCGGTGCGCTGGTGGCGGACTTGCGCACCCAGCTCCAGACCGCTCCCGGCGCCGCGGAATCCGAAGCCGCCGCGCGAATCCTGGCGACACTTCGGAGATCAGGGTTCGGTGCAGCTTCCGCGCGACGCTGGTACCGCAGCGCGCCCGTGTCCTCGAATGGCTCTCCGGTACCCGAAAAGGATAAGGGGCCGCGAGCAAGGATCTCGCCCAGCGCGTTCGAGGAACTCGAGACCTGCCCGCTGCGGTGGTTTATCGGTCGGCAGATGTCCTCGGGCACCGAGATGCCCCTGCTCAAGGGGAACGTCGTGCACGCCATCGCCCAGGCCGTCCAATCCGGCGTGGGAGAAGGGCAGATTGAGAGCACGGTGCGGGAATTCTGGCCCGCCATGTCGCCCGCTGCAGGGTGGGTCCTCGACACCGAGATCGAGGACATCCTCGCATCTGAGAAACTCATCCGCGGATGGGTCGCGAACCAGGGTGGATACACCTCGGTCGGCGAAGAGATTTCCTTCCGAATGGAGCTATACCCGGGAGGCCCCACCGTCGACGTCGACGAGGAGGCCGTTTCCGCCGCCAGTGTGTCGGTAAGCGGGCGCATCGACCGGCTCGACAGGGACGAATCGGGCTACCTCCGGGCGGTCGATTTCAAATCAGGTGGGAAGGCGGCCACAGTCGCCGAGGCGATCGTGAACCCGCAGCTCGCCTTCTACCAGCTGGCCGCGCGACTCGGCGCCATCGGCGACATGGTCGCACCCCGCGCCACCGCCACCGACGAAGCGGCGGCGGACGATCCGGCCGACAAGGTTGCCGGAGGTGTTCTCGTTTACGTGAACCAGAAGGCCGCTCTCAAGACGGGCGCGAACGAGCGTGTGCAGCCGGCGATGGGGACGCAGACGCACCTGGAGTTGATCCGAAGGGCGACGGCTGCGGGCGCTCTGTCGATCGGGCCCGACTATCCGGCGATCACGAGCAAGGCGTGTGAGTCGTGCTCCGCGGCGAGCATGTGCCCGACCCAGAACACCGGAAGGCAGGTCGGACGTTGAGCGACACCGCTAGAAAGCCGCTCGAACAGCTCACCCCGGGTGATATCGCCCGCGCCATCGGCGGTAATGAACCGACGGACGCGCAGGCGGACGTCATAGCCGGGCCGATGGAGCCGACACTGGTCGTGGCGGGGGCGGGGGCGGGCAAGACCGAGACGATGGCGGCGCGCGTGGTGTACCTGGTCGCCACGAGGAGGGCCAGGCCCGGCCAGATCCTCGGTCTCACGTTTACGCGAAAGGCGGCCCAGCAGCTGTCCCGCCGCGTACAGATGCGGCTCGACGAATTCGCGCGCAGCCACGATTTCGTCTCCCGTGGCGACGAGGTCAGCGACATCGCCGAAGCCATCCGCACCGAGCAGCCCCGGATCTCGACCTACGACTCCTACGCGGGCGACGTGCTCTCGAGCCACGGACTCCTCATACCCGTCGAGCCCGACGCGACGGTAATCAACGAGACAGACCTCTACATTCTCGTGCACTCGATCGTCTCGGAATGGGACCGCCCGTTCCCGTGGTCGGTGGGGACCGTCGTCGAGCGCGTCATCGCGCTGGCGGAACAGATTTCCGGGCACCTCATCACCACCG
>DGYFI06202__coassemble_458_pt1 | contig 32678 bp, 28 predicted proteins | sample DGYFI06202__metabat2_low_PE_038 | metagenome-assembled genome bin DGYFI06202
GAGTCCGGCGACTCGCCGGGGGTGAGGAACAGCGGCGAGAAGCCGGGCACGGACTGGTTCCGATTGCGTCCTCGGCCACCGCGTCCGCCGCGGCCTCGCTCCTCGGCGGCGGACACCTCGCCGGTGACGATCTCGTATCCCGAGTAGCCCTGGTCCTGCGGGGCCTTGTCTTCTCCGAGCTCCTCGGCCTTGTTCTTCGGAGACCTGCGCCCGCGGGAGCGCGAAGGCTTCGAATCCTCCGGTGCCGGTTCGCCTACCGGCGCAGGCGCGGCCGAGGCGATTTCGACCACCGAGGTGTCGAGATGATCGGTCTGGTCCGCCTCCTTCGCGGTTGCGCCCGTCGCTTCCGCACCCTTCGCGGGTGCCGCCTTCTTCGCGGTGGCCTTTTTCGCAGCCGACTTCGTTGCAGCGGTCTTCTTCGCCGGAGCCTTTTTCGGCTCGGCCCCGTCCGCCGCCTTTTTCGCGGCCGGCTTCTTCGCGGTCGGCTTCTTCGCGGCCGTGGTCTTGGCGGCCTTCGGCGCGTCCTCGCTCGCCGCCGCACCGGTCTCGCCGGTAGCGGGAGCTGCGCCGTCAACCAGCGTGGAAAGCTGTTCGCGAGTAACGCCGCTCTGGGCGCTCTTCACGGTGATCCCCTTCGCCGCGAGGGCGCCGAGGAGTTCTTTACTTGTCAGGCCCAGGGCCTTCGCGGCGGCGTGGGCGCGTAGCTTCTCGGGAAGTGCGTCGATTTGCTCGCTCGTCGCGATCGTCGTTTCCGACACGCGTTTCTCCTTATAACCCACCGGGGTGGGCATTTGTGTTGCGCCGGGCGCTACCGATTCGCGGGTGTTCTCGCGTACCGGCGCCGCCACACGGCGTCCGTTTGTCTATTTTCGATGCCCGCGGTGGCGGGCGATCCCGCGCGGGGCAGCGCAGCTGTCCATCAACCTGACTGGCGCTGCGCACCGTTCCGCACAGAAAGTCTTGTCGTCGTCCACAGCATGGAGACGCCCCTCATTCTCTCACACCGGAGACGGTCTTCCCATGCTGACGGCGGAGTTCCCCTTCTTCGTCCGGCCGGCACCCCGTTGCTCCTGCGACAATGCGGGGCATAAATGCGAAATCCCGGCCTGCCGCGTCTGCGGCCGCCGGGATTTCTCGAAGTTCGAAGGTGTGCGTTCTACAGGTTCGGGAACCAGAGGGCGATCTCGCGCGCAGCCGACTCCTCGGAGTCCGAGCCGTGGACCAGGTTGAACTGGGTTTCGAGACCGAAGTCGCCGCGAATCGTGCCCGGAGTGGCCTTCTCCACCGGGTCGGTGCCGCCGGCGAGCTGGCGCCACGCCTCGATCGCCCGCGGACCCTCGAGCACTCCGGCCACCACGGGTCCGGAGGTGATAAACGAGAGCAAGTCGCCGTAGAACGGACGCTCTGCGTGCTCGGCGTAGTGCTGGGCGGCGGTCTCCTCGGGAACGTTGCGCAGGTCCATCGCGACAAGCTTGAGACCCTTGCGCTCGATGCGGTTGACGATGGTGCCTACGAGTCCACGCTGGACGCCGTCGGGCTTGATCAGGAAGAAAGTACGCGAAGTCACGAACAACATCGTACAAGGACTTCGCTCCGCCGCGTGCGCTGCGGGCCTATCGTTGGGAACAGGAAGCCGATACACTTTTGTTGTCGTATCATCTACTTGTCCATCCGCTTCTGCCCACTCGGAGGGAACATATGAGTAACGTCGAGACCCATCCGGACGAGGTCCTCTGCCACTCGGATGGCGAAACCTCGGACGACGCCGTCCGCGCCGGAGGCGCACCGGTGGAGATCATCACCGCGCGCGAGGTGCCGCTCGGCGGCCCACGAGCGATGACGGTCCGCCGCACACTCCCCCAACGCAAACGATCCCTCATCGGGGCCTGGTGCTTCGTGGACCATTACGGCCCGGACGACGTGGCCCGCTCGGGCGGCATGGACGTCGCCCCGCACCCACACACCGGGCTGCAAACTGTGAGCTGGCTCTTCGACGGGGAAATCCAACACATCGACGCTGGCGGCAACCGTGGCATCGTGCGACCCGGCGAGGTCAACCTCATGACGTCGGGCGCAGGGATCTGCCACAGCGAGACCTCGACCCCGTCGACCTCGACGCTGCACGGCGTTCAGCTCTGGGTCGCCCTCCCGGACTCCGCACGCGATGCCACGCCACGCCATTTCGAACACTTCGTGCCCGACAACACCACGTTTGACGGCGGAGAGGCACTGGTATTCCTGGGCGACCTGCTCGGCAGCCGAAGCCCGGTAGAGACGTTCACCCCGCTCCTCGGCGCCGAAATGCGCCTCGATGCCGGGGCGGAGGTGACCGTCGACGTCAATCCCGAGTTCGAGCACGGCCTGCTGGTTGACTCCGGCGACATCGAGCTCGAGGGCGTCGGCGTTCCCGTCGCGGCTATCGGTTACACGGGCATCGGGGCGCACAGCCTCACTCTGCGCAACGCTTCGGATGCGCCCGCGCGCCTGATCCTCATCGGCGGCGAGCCGTTCGCCGAGGCGATCATCATGTGGTGGAACTTCGTAGGAAGGACCAGCGAGGAAATCGCCGAGTACCGGGAGCAGTGGCAGGCTCGCACCGATCGTTTCGGGGTGGTCGAGGGATACGTCGGCCACGGCGGTCCGGATGCCAATGCGCAGGGAATGGCCTGGCTTCCTGCACCCGAGCTGCCCAATACCCACCTCAAACCGCGGAAGAACCCGTCGCCCCATGCGCGGGCAGAGACCCGAGGCGACGCTCGGCCGAATACCCACGATTAGGAATAGGAGAACGAATGAACTCAGCCAAGCGCCCGTACCTCGACAAATCACACCCCGAGACGTACAAGGCGATGGTCAAGGTCGCGGCGGAGAGCCGCAAGGCGGCGCAGGCTGCCGGACTCGACGATGCGCTCATCGAGCTCCTCAACACCCGGGTATCGCAGATCAACGGCTGCGCCCGTTGCCTGAGCACGCACGCGCCCGCCGCGCGCGAGGCCGGTGTCCCGGCGCGAAAGATCGACCTGCTGCCCGCGTGGCGCGAGATCGAGGACCTCTTCACCGACGTCGAACGGGCCGGCCTGCACCTCGCCGAGTCGCTCACGCTCCTCGGGGAGAGCTCGGACCGCGGCCTCGCGGCCGAGATCGCCGCCGACGTGCTGTCCACGGAGCAGATCTCCGCGATCGAGTGGTCGGTTATTCTCATCAACTCGTTCAACCGCCTCTCCATCGCGAGCGGGCACCCGCCGTCCGAGAGAAGCTACGCCGCCGAGGAGTCGGCCACCACCTAATGCTCCGACCTGCGCGGGCAACATGGCTCGCGGAGGAACGTTACCTTCGAACCCATAGCAATCGAAGAAAGGATACGACCATGGCCATCACCGATAAGACCGGTGCGGAAATCGCCGTAGAGCACAACGTCGAGGAAAAGGCTTTCGAGATTCGCCTCGTTGCCGAGGACACGATCGCGGGCAAGGCCCACTACATCGAGTCCGACGGCGAGCGGATCTTCTATCACACCGTCGTCGACTCCGAATTCGGCGGACGCGGGCTGGGCACCGCGCTCGTCAACGAGGCTCTCCAGGCCTCACTCCGCGACAACGTCACCGTCGTTCCCGTGTGCCCGATGGTCAAGGGGTTCCTCGACAAGAACGGCGATGCCTACGCCGCCGAGGGCGGTAGCACGCGCAATCCGACGCAGGCCGATATCGACGCCGCCCGCCGCGCATAAATCTCGAGAAGTAAAAAGCCGGCGCACCCTGGCGGTGCGCCGGCTCTTTCGTGTCAGTCGTGCTGGCTGGCCAGGTATCCCCCGGCGATCCGTTGACGAAGTTGGCTACGCAGGAACAGCAGATAGAGCCATACGAGCAGGAAGATCACCCCGACGATGGTCATCGTGTAGTGCACGAAGAATCCAATCACCACCGCCATCGCCAGGCCGAGGTTGAGCGGGATCGCCCACGGCTTCTTCTGCTGCGCACAGGCGAAGATCATGCCGCCGGCGACCACGAGGATGTAGACGGTCTTCCACCACGCCATGTGCGCGCCGCCGTCGACGCGGGCGACGACGGTGAGCACGAGGAGCACGATGATCGCCTCGAGGACCAACGTTCCCGAGCACACGCCGCGAAATCCCTTCCACGGGTCGGTGGTCGGTTCGTGCCCCACGCCTCGCGGATTGGCGCTGTTCGCATTCGAGCTCATCGCGGATCCTTTCCCATCGCGGCGCGCGCCGCCCCGGCCGTCACGACCGAGCCGGTGACGATGATTCCCTCGCCTCCGACCTCGTCGTCGTCCGTGGGGTTCGACATGCCGATCAGGTCGATCGCGAGGTCCACGGCTTCGGTGAGAGTATCCCCGCTGCTCACACGGTCCGGACCGAAGATCTCCTCGGCGAGCAGGGCGAGCTCATCCACGGGGATCGCGCGCGGAGAGGTGGTCTCGGTGACCACGATGTCGGACACGAGTGGCTCGATCTCTCGGAGGAAGCCGCGCGCGTCCTTGCCCTGCAGCATGCCGACCACGGCGATGAGCCGCTGGAAGTCGAACTCCTCACGCAGCGAGTTCGCGAGTGCCCGGCCGCCGTGCGCGTTGTGCGCGGCGTCGATGAAGATCGACGGCGACTGCGAGATCCGCTCCAGCCGACCGGGCGATTCGACGGCGGCGAAACCGGCGCGCACGCGCTCGATGTCGAGCTGGCGTCCAGCGCCGGCACCGAAGAACGCCTCTACGGATGCGAGTGCGAGCGCGGCGTTATCCGCCTGGTGCTCGCCGAACAAAGGCAGGAATATGTCCTCGTATTCACCGCCGAGTCCGCGCAGCGAGACCATCTGACCGCCGACGGCCACCGAGCGTGAGCTCACGTCGAATTCGCGCCCGGCGCGCGCCACCACGGCGCCCACCTCCTGAGCACGCGCGAGCAGCACCGCCTCGGCCTCGGGATCCTGCTTTGCCAGCACGGCGACGGATTCGTTCGGGTTGAGCAGGTCGGCGGTCGCGTCGACCTGCGGCCCCTTGATGATCCCGGCCTTCTCCCCCGCGATCTCCTCCAGCGTGTCGCCGAGGTAGTCCGTGTGGTCGATACCGATTGGTGTGACGACGGACACCGCGGGTTGCACGAGGTTCGTCGCATCCCAGGTGCCTCCCATCCCCGTCTCGACAACGGCCGCGTCCACCGGAGCATCGGCGAAAACGGAGAACGACAGCGCGGTGAGCACCTCGAAATAGCTCATTTTCGGTCCGCCGCGCTCGAGCGACCACTGGTCGACCATCTCGACCATCGGCTCGATCTCGCGGTAGGCCGCGGCGAACGTTCCCGGGCTGACGGGTTCGCCGTCTACGGCGATCCGCTCGGTCACCGACTGCAGGTGCGGGCTGGTCGTGCGTCCGGTGCGCTGATGGAGCGCACGCAGAAGAGAATCGACCATGCGGGCGACAGAGGTTTTGCCGTTGGTTCCGGCGATGTGGACGACTTGGTATGCCAGCTGTGGCCCGCCGAGGACATCGAGCAGCCGCTCGATGCGGTCGAGCGAGGGATCGAGCTTCGACTCGGGCCAGCGCGTCGCGAGTACCGCCTCGACGGCTTCGAGCGCCGCCGCACCCGCTGCGCTGCCGGGGTCGCGGTCGTCGACGCCCAGTGCGACGGCTTCCGGTGACGGCGTGCCGCCGGGAATGCCGAGCGCTTCCTCGTCGGGGTCTATCCCCTCGCGGTATTTCTCGGCCTCCTGGAGCGCCTCTTCCTCGGCCAGATCGTCGGCGTAGAGGCCATCGCGCGCTGCCTCGTCGTCGAGGGGCCCGCCGAGAGGAACGAGGTTGGTCTCCGCTGAGCGCTCGTCGACCATGTCCGCGAGGTCCTCGTCGGTGAGGTCGTCCCAGCCGACGTTGGGATCGTGGGGCGGGAGCCAACGGCGGCCGCCGCCCGAGTCGCCGCCGTAGCCGTACTCGTCGAAGCCCATGTCGCCTGCGCCCGGGTCGTCGTCCCCCGAGTCGCTCCGGCCGGTGTCGTCGTCGCTCATGCCTGGGGCATACCTTCCAGTCGCGCGGTGATGCGCTCGACCTCGGCGCGCGCGAACTCCTGGCGGCCGCGGATCTTGTCGACAACGTGCTCCGGGGCCTTGGCGAGGAAGGACTCGTTGCCGAGCTTCGCTCCGGTCGTCTCCAGCTCCTTGCGTGCGCCGGCGAGATCCTTTTCCAGGCGTTTACGCTCCGCGGCGACGTCGATCGCGTCGGAGATGTCGATCTCCACCGTCACCGTACCCCTGGCGAGCCGCACCTCGATCGACGCCGTGGCAGCGAAGCCGTCGCCCGGCTCGGTGAGGCGCGCGAGATTTCGCACTTCGGCGAGCGTCGCGTCGGCGTCGACGGCTTCGAGGCCGATGAACTTCGCGGGCGCCTTCTGCCCCGGCTTGTCACTGCGGAAGCGGCGCACCTCGGTGATGAGCTTCTGCGTGTCCTCGATCCGGCGCACGGACTCCTCCGCACCGTCCAACGGCTCGGAGCTCGGCCACTCCGCGATGACGAGCGACTCCTCGCCGGTCAGCGTGGTCCACAGCACCTCGGTGACGAACGGGATGAAGGGGTGGAGAAGGCGCAGAACCGTGTCGAGCACGTGGCCGAGCACGACCTTGGTGTTCTCTGCGCGCTCATCGCCGAACTGGACCTTGGCGAGCTCGAGGTACCAGTCGCACAGCTCATCCCAAGTGAAGTGGTAGAGCGCATCGCAGGCCTTCGAGAACTCGTAGGCGTCCAGCGAGGCATCCACCGCCACGCGAAGTTCGCCGAGTCGGTGAAGGATCCAGCGGTCGGCGTCACTGAGCGAATCCGTTTCGGGCAGGGTGCCGACCTTCGCCCCGTTCATCAGCGCGAACTTGGTCGCATTGAACAGCTTGGTGGCGAAGTTGCGCGAGGCCTGGGCATGGTCGTCGCCGACGGACAGGTCGCCGCCGGGTGCAGCACCGCGGGCGAGGGTGAAGCGCAGCGCGTCCGCGCCGTACTGGTCGACCCAGTCGAGCGGGTCGATGCCGTTGCCCTTGGACTTGCTCATCTTTTGGCCGTGCTCGTCGCGGACGAGTCCGTGGAGGAACACGTCGCGGAACGGCACGGGACCGCCGACCGCCTTGTCCCCGGTAAGACGCTGCCCGACGAACGTGCCGAACATCATCATCCGCGCGACCCAGAAGAACAGGATGTCGTAGCCGGTGACCAACACCGAGGTCGGGTAGAAGCGCTCGAGGTCTGTGGTGGACTCGGGCCAGCCCATCGTCGAGAACGGCCACAGGCCCGAGGAGAACCACGTGTCCAGCACGTCGGGGTCCTGCTCGTACCCCTCGGGCGCGGACTCGTCCGGCCCGACGCACACGACGTCGCCGTCGGGGCCGTACCAGATCGGGATCCGGTGACCCCACCACAGCTGCCGCGAGATCGTCCAGTCGTGCATGTTGTCGACCCAGTCGAACCAGCGCGGCTCCTGGGAGGCGGGGTGAATCACGGTATCGCCGTCGCGCACGGCGTCGCCCGCCATCTTCGCGAGGTCGGCGACCTTGACCCACCACTGCATCGACAGGCGCGGCTCGATGGCCTCGCCGGAACGCTCCGAATGGCCGACAGAGTGCACATAGGGGCGCTTCTCGGCGATGATGCGGCCCTGCGTCGCGAGCTCTGCGTTGATCGCCGAGCGCGCCTCGTACCGATCGAGCCCGTCGAACTTGGTGCCGGTGCCCTCGATCCGCGCGGCCGCGTCCATGATCGTCGGCATGGGCAGGTCGTGGCGCTGGGCGACCTCGAAGTCGTTCGGATCGTGGGCCGGGGTGATCTTCACGGCGCCCGAACCGAACTCGGGATCGACGTACTCGTCGGCCACGACAACCACGGACCAGTCCTCACGGATCGGGTGCGGCAGCGTCTGCCCGACGAGGTGGGCATAGCGCTCGTCCCCCGGCGCGACCGCGATGGCGGTATCGCCGAGCATCGTCTCCAGACGAGTGGTCGCGACGTCGATATACGGGCCGGAACCGTCGACGGAGCCGTAACGGAACGTCACCAGCTCGCCGTCGACATCGGAGTACTTGACCTCGATGTCCGAGATCGCGGTGCCGAGCACCGGCGACCAGTTGACCAGGCGCTCGGCGCGATAGATGAGGCCCTGGTCGTACAGCTCCTTGAAGATCGTCTGCACCGCGCGCGAGAGCCCCTCGTCGAGCGTGAACCGCTCGCGGGACCAGTCGACGCCGTCACCGATGCGGCGCATCTGCGAACCGATCGTGCCGCCGGAGTTCGCCTTCCACTCCCACACCTTCTCGATGAACGCCTCGCGGCCGATCTCGTGCCGCGAGGTGCCCTCGGCGTTGAGCTTCTTCTCCACCAGCGTCTGGGTGGCGATGCCGGCGTGGTCCATGCCCGGCAGCCACAGCACCTCATAGCCCTGCATCCGCTTGCGGCGCGACAGCGCATCCATAAGCGTGTGGTCGAGGGCGTGACCCATGTGGAGCGAACCCGTGACGTTCGGCGGGGGCAAGACGATCGAGTACGGAGGCTTCTCGCTCGAGGCGTCCGCCTCGAAGTAGCCCGCCTCTACCCAGCGCGAGTAGATCGAGTCTTCGTGGTCCGCGGGATTCCACGATTTGGGCAAGGACTGCGCTGGATTCGCTGCGTTCGGCTGCTCGGTAGTCACCTGGACCAGTCTAATGGCCAAGTGCCCGCTGCTCTAAGTCGCATCGAGGCCGAGCGGCGTCGCTATCCTGCAGCGCTATTTGATGTCCGAGCCATGCTTCGCGAGCGCGGTGACCTCTATGTCCATGTAGGGAAACAGCGGGAGCGCGAACAGCAGCTCGTTGAGCTCGTCCGCGGACTCGACGTCGAAGATCGAGATGTTCGAATACTTGCCGGCGATCCGCCAGATCTCGGGCCATTTGCCCTCGCGCTGCAGCTGCTGGGAATAGGCCTTCTCGCGGGCGACGGTGTCCGCCCGCACCTGCGCGTCGAGGTCGGCGGGGATGTGGACGTCCATGCGGACGTGGAACAGTGCCATCGTTCGTTCCTTCTTTCGTGTCGTATGTGCTCCGAGTATGACGTCGGAGGTGCTCAGTCGGCGCGGCGGAAGCGGCTCACGGCATCGGGGTCCAGGTCGACGCCGAGCCCCGGCCCCTCGGGAAGGTGCACGCGCCCGTCGTCATAGGTGATCGGTTCGGTGAGCAGTTCGTGCGCCAACAGCAGCGGTCCGAAAAGCTCCGAACCGAAGGTGAATCCCGGGTCCGCGCAGGCGAGGTGGAGCGAGGCCGCGGTGCCGATCGGCCCCTCGAGTGAGGTCGCGGCGTGACAGGCGATACCCGCGGCGCGCGCGACGGCGACCGTCTCCTTACTGCGCAGCAAGCCGCCGAGCTTGGTCGTCTTGATGGCGAGGACCCCGGCGGCCTCCCTACGTACGATCTCGAGGGCGTCGTGCGCGGACTGCACGGATTCGTCGGCCATGATCGGCACGTTCGTGAGCCGGGCGAGCTCGGCGAGCACGCCGATCTGTTCGGTGGGCGTGGGCTGTTCGAATAGCTCGATGCCCGCCTCGGCCAGCGCGGGGAGGTAGCGCACCGCCGTCAGCCTGTCCCACCGCGCGTTGACGTCGATGCGCAGGCCGGCGCGGTCACCGATGTGCTCGCACAGTGCGATGATGCGGTCGGTGTCGGTGCGCGGGTCGCCCGACCCCATCTTGAGTTTGAAACTGCGGTGGCGGCCCGAGTCGAGGATTTCGGAGATCTCGCCGATCATCTCGTCCAGCGGGGCGACGCCGAGCGCCCACGTGCAGTCGATGGAGTCGCGGACCTTGCCGCCGAGCAGCGTGTGCACCGGGACGCCCAGGCTGCGCGCGTAGGCGTCGAACATCGCGATCTCCAGCCCGGCCTTGGCGAAGCGGCCGCGGGCGACGAACTTGTCGAAATCCTCGACCAGTCGCGGAATTTCATCGAGGGTCTGGCCGACGACGACGGGCGCGAGGTACTTGTCGACCAGCGCCTTCATCGTCTCGACGGACTCCCCTCCCCACCACGGTCCGCCCGGGGTGACGCCCTCGCCGTAGCCGGTGATCCCGTCCTCGGTGGTCACCTCGACCAGGAGAATGGGCTGCGCGGTGGCGGTGGTGGTGGCGAATTTGTGTGGCCGGATGAGCGGCACGTCGAGGATCGTCGATCGGACTGCGGCGATCTTCGGTGCGCCGCCGTTGGGCGGGATGTCGGACACGGTGGCCTGGCCTTCTTTCGGGGGCTGCTACATGCGGGTTTATATGGAATATCGCCTCACACGCGTCGGGCCCGGCGCCGTTGTATCGACTGCGGCACCGGGCTCGAAGCTGGCATCAGGCGACGAAGCGGCCTTCGCTTTCGGGGTCGAGCACGAAGTCGTAGGTGACGACATTCACGCCGTCTGCGCCGGGCTGCGGGTCGAGGATCAGGTCGGGCTTGACTGCGCCGGCGACGTCATCGTCGACGTAGTCGCCGCCCTGGAAGTACAGCTGCGTAGTGATCAGGCGCTTGCCGGGTGCGGTGACCTTGAGGTGCAGGTGCGCCGGGCGCCAGGGGTGTCCGCCATAGGACCGGACGAAGGCGCCGGTGGGGCCGTCGTGCGGGATTTGGTACGGCGCGGGCTGCATCGTGTGGATCTTGAAATTGCCGTCGGCATCGGTGGAGAAGGTGCCACGAAGGTTCCACTCGGGGATGCCGAGTCCGTCGTCGAATTGCGAGTAGTAGCCGGCGGAGTCGGCGTGCCAGATTTCCACCGAGGCGTTCTCGATCGGCGAGCCGTCGAGGTCGCGAACCTGGCCTTGGAAGATCAGTGCTGTACCGTCCTCGTCGTCGCGCATGGGAAGCGCGGCGTCGGAACCGAGATTCGGCGCATCCGGCACGTAGTACGGGCCCTCGATGGAGCCCTTGGTCCCGTCGAAGATTCGGCTGTTGGAGTCCTCGATGAAGTGCTCGAGGAACACGTCGAGCCATAGCGGCCATTCGCCTCCCTCGCCGAGGGCGATGAGCCACTGCTTGAGCACGCGGTATTCGTCGTAGGTGACCTCGTGTTCGTAGATGACCTCGCTGAGCTTGCCGAGCACGTCCTTGTAGATCGCCGCGGCACGGTCGGTCGAGGTGTCCGCGGTGACCTCATTGGTACGGAACTTGGCGGTGGCGGCGTTGCCTGAGCCCGAGGCGGTGGGAACTGCGGTAGTCACGGTTACTCCTCACATGACGGTGGATGGTTTCGCAATTGGGAAACTGCGCTCCGTCGGCGACTGGTGACCCATCGGGCAGATGTGGAATGCGATCACTTTTTCGTCGTCCAACTGCCTTAACTGTGCGCTGAGACACACACTTCGTCAAACCCTTATTTCTGCACTCTTTTAGTATTTAATGCATTTTGTGCACACCTTAGCGCTGCGAACATTCACGTTTGCGCAGGCCCAACGACTTGCGCAGCCCCCTTGGTTCGACAGGCGAACACACCACCCTAGGGAAAGGCTAGGCATTTACCTAGTGTGTCGCGAGTCACTGCGTGTGATTGTGGTGACACCACGCCGACAGCCTGCCCGGTTGAACCACCCCGTCGGCGATCCCGCACGAAGGAAGGAAGCAACGCCGTGACGACCCGACTCGAGTCCCTCGAGGGCACCCTGTCCAATGCCATCCAGGACATCCCGGAGGAAGGCATCATCCGCGCCAACCGGACGATCTTCACCGACGAGGACCTGTTCGAGCTCGAGATGAAATACATCTTCGAGGGCAACTGGGTGTACCTCGCCCACGAATCGCAGGTCCCGGAGATCGGCGACTACTTCACGACCACCATCGGCCGCCAGCCCGTCGTCATCACCCGAGACAAGGAGGGCGAGCTCAACTGCCTCATCAATGCGTGCTCGCACCGCGGCGCGATGCTGTGTCGACGCAAGACCGATAACCGGAAGACGCTGACCTGCCCGTTCCACGGCTGGACGTTCTCCAACAACGGCAAGCTGCTCAAGGTCAAGGATCCTCGCGGCGCCGGCTACACCGAACAGTTCAACACCGAGGGCTCCCACGATCTGCGCAAGGTCGCCCGCTTCGAGAGCTACCGCGGGTTCCTCTTCGGCAGCCTCAACCCCGACGTCGTCCCGCTCGCCGAGCACCTGGGCGACGCCACCAAGATCATCGACATGACCGTCGACCAGTCTCCCGAGGGCCTCGAGGTGATTCGCGGCGCGTCGACCTACACCTACGACGGCAACTGGAAGCTCCAGGCCGAGAACGGTGCCGACGGCTACCACGTCTCCGCCACCCACTGGAACTACGCGGCGACCACGGCACGGCGCTCCTCGGGTGAATCGAAGAACGAGACCCGCGCAATGGACGCCGGCACCTGGGGCAAGCAGGGCGGCGGATACTACAGCTTCCCGCACGGCCACCTCCTGCTGTGGATGTGGTGGGGCAACCCCGAGGACCGCCCGTTGTTCGAAAAGCGCGAGCAGCTCGCCGCCGAGCTCGGCGAGAAGAAGGCCGAGTTCATGGTCGGCGCTTCGCGGAACCTGTGCCTGTACCCGAACGTGTACCTCATGGACCAGTTCTCCTCGCAAATCCGCCACTTCCGGCCGATCTCCGTCGACAAGACCGAGGTGACGATCTACTGCATCGCCCCCAAGGGCGAAAGCGACGCGGCCCGCGCGAACCGGATCCGCCAGTACGAGGACTTCTTCAACGCCACAGGCATGGCCACCCCGGACGATCTCGAGGAATTCCGTTCCTGCCAGAAGACCTACATGGCCACCAAGGCCCCGTGGAACGACATGACCCGCGGCTCGATGCACCAGGTCGACGGGCCCGACGAGGTCGCCAAGGGCATCGGCCTCGACAACGTGCTGTCCTCCGGAGCGCGAACCGAGGACGAGGGCCTGTACCCGATCCAGCACGGCTACTGGCTCAACTCGATGAATTCCGCGCTCGAGAGCGAGAAGGAACTGGCGTCCGAATAGGACTCGACGTCCCGCCACTTTCCCAGCGCCCGCCCATTCGCCTCGTCGGCCCTGCCCTCAGCACGGCCAGACACCCAGGAGACCCGCCATGACCACCTCTCTTGCCACTCCCGGCACACCATTGACCACCACCGAGATCAACACGAACGTGTCCCGCGCGGACATCGAGGCCTTCCTCTACTTCGAGGCACGCCTACTCGACGACCGTGACTTCGAACGCTGGATCGAGCTATACCGCGAGGACGCCCCGTTCTGGATGCCGGCATGGGATGACGACGGAGAGCTCACTCGCGATCCGCAAAAGGAGATTTCGCTGATCTACTACCCGGATCGCTCCGGTATCGAAGATCGCGTGTTCCGCATCCGCACCGATCGCTCAAGCGCGACCTCGCTCCCCGAGCCCCGCACCGGACACACGATCTCCAACGTCGAACTTCTCGAAGAGCGCGAGGGCGAGATAGACATCCGCTTCAACTGGATCTCGCACTACTTCCGCTACAACACGACCGACTCCTACTTCGGAACGTCGTTCTACACCCTCGATGTGCGTGGGGACTCTCCGCTGATCGCGTCGAAGAAGGTCGTACTCAAGAACGACTACATCCACCACATCGTCGACGTCTACATGGTCTAGGCCGCGCTCGACGCTTGCCGCCACCAGACGACGACCCACTCTCAAAGGACCCGCGATATGTCACACCAAGTCGCATTGAGCTTCGAGGACGGGGTGACCCGTTTCATCACCGTCAACCCGTTCGAAACCGTCGCCGACGCCTCTTATAAGGCGCGCATCAATATCCCGCTCGACTGCCGCGACGGCGCGTGCGGAACCTGCAAGTCGTTCTGCGAATCGGGCACATTCGACCCGGGCGATTTCATCGACGACGCCATGACGGAGGACGAGCTCGAGCAGGGCTACTGCCTGCCGTGCCAGGCCCTGCCGGAATCGGACATGGTCATCAACATCCCGACCACCTCCGATGTGGCAAAGACCGCACCGTCGGCGAGCACCGCGACCGTGACCGGCGTCGAGAAGGTCTCCGAGTCCACGTTCTCGCTGCGGATGAAGGTCGAGAATCGCGAATCGCTCGCGTTTCTGCCCGGCCAGTATGTCAACGTGTCCGTTCCCGGCGCCGACGCCGCCCGTTCGTATTCGTTCTCGAATGGGACAAGCGAGGAGGAGTTGAGCTTCCTCATTCGCAACACGCCCGGCGGCGTCATGACCACCTATCTCGAAGAGCGGTGCGACGTCGGCGACGAGCTCGAGCTGACCGGGCCGATGGGCAGCTTTTTCCTTCGCGAGGCCGACCGCCCGCTGCTTCTGCTCGCCGGCGGGACCGGGCTCGCGCCGATCCTGTCGATGCTCCGGTCGCTGTGCGATGGAGACGAGCGCGAGGTTCACCTGATCTACGGCGTCTCCCGGGTCGACGATCTCGTCGGCCTGGACGAGCTCGACGCGTTCAAGGCCGATAATCCCCGCTTCACCTACGACACCGTGGTCTCCGATCCCGATTCCGGGCACGAGCACATCGGCTACGTCACCTCGCTGATGGGCGCCGAGCAGCTCCGCGACGGCGAGATCGACGTGTACCTGTGCGGGCCGCCGCCGATGGTCGATTCCGTGCGCGAGCACCTCGACTCCGTCGGGACGACGCCGGTGAACTTCTACTACGAGAAGTTCACCCCGGCCGCCGGCACCAGCACCGAGGACGCGGCGAAGGACACCGTCACGGTCACCAAGGTCGAGGACGATCGTGCGACCACCGTCGTCTCCGGCCCCGGCTTTGAGCGGGGCGAGCAGCACCTGTCGCTCGCCGCGAGCTCCGATGCCCAGTTCGATGCCCGCATGGCGTTGGAGTTCGGTGCACTCGAGCTGGTCATCGGCAGGCTCAGCGAGCAGGAGATCAACGAATTCCGTGCGCTCGCCCAGTCCGCGAACGCATACATCGACGGCAACACCTTCGTCGACGCCGAGGCATTCACGAAGACGAACAACGCCTTCCACGAGTACCTCTTCGTATGTACGTCGAACGATTCGCTGCTGCACGCCTACCGTTCGCTGGAGGTCACCAAGTACATGAACACGGTGCTCCCGCCCGCGAACTGGGTTTCCGAGCACATCGTCGCCGAGCATCTCCAGCTCGTCGAGGCGCTCGAGACCAACGACAGGGACGCCGCGCGCTACATCGTGCGCCACCACACCGAGCACGCCAAGGAAACAATGCACGCCGCCGTCATCCAGATGGAGGACTCCGAGTGAGCGCGCCGGTCTCCTCAGATGACCCGCTGTCCCCTCCCATCGTGAGCCCCGGCCGTTTTCGCGGAGCGCGGGCCGTCGTGAGCGGCGCCGCCCAGGGCATCGGCATGGCCGTCGCCGCGCGTATCGCGATGGAGGGCGGACACGTCATAGCCGTGGACCGCTCGACACTTGTAGAGGACGCATGCGCACGGATCTCCTCGCTCGCGAATGACGGCGGACGTGCCGATCCCCTCTGCGCGGACCTCGAAACCTGGGAGGGCGCGGAAGCGGTGGCCGAGAAGGCCGGCACGGTCGACGTGCTTATCAACAACGTCGGCGGAACGATCTGGGCGCGCCCGTATTCCGAGTACTCCCCCGAGCAGATCGAGGCCGAGATCCGGCGGTCGCTGTTCCCGACGCTGTGGATGTGCCGGGCATTCCTGCCGGCGATGGTCGCCGCGGGCGCGGGGACTATCGTCAACGTCTCTTCGGTCGCCACCCGCGGGGTGAATCGCGTGCCCTACGCGGCGTCGAAGGGCGGCGTCAACGCAATCACCGCGGCGCTCGCGCTCGAATCCGCACCCCACGGCGTTCGCGTCGTTGCCACGGCGCCCGGCGGCACGCTCGCGCCGGAGCGGAAGATCGCGCGCGGTGGCGCGCCGGACTCGGACACCGAACGGCGCTGGTACCAGGAGATCGTCGACCAGACCGTCGACTCCTCCCTGCTCAAGAGGTACGGAACCCTACACGAGCAGGCCGCCCCGATCTGTTTCCTCGCCTCGAGCGAGGCAAGCTACATCGACGGATCTGTGATTCCTGTCGCCGGAGGTGACCAGGGATAGCGACAATAGACGACATATCGCGCGCCGCCCGGCCGTGACAGCGGTGGCCGGGCGCGCGTTCGCCGACTCAGATTTCGTCAGGGAGCAGTCCATGGACATCGGACGCCACGTCGCCACCAATCCGGCCATCAACGCCATTGTCGAAGAGCTCGACCGCGCGCAGACGCGCCGCTCTCGGGTCGTGCGAATCCTGGCGCCGGAAGGCGGAGGAAAGACGCGGCTACTCGAAGACGCGATGAGCGCGCTCGCCGGCCGCGCCATCTACGCGGTTCGGGCGCTCAGCTGGGAGACCGAGTCTCCCGGCTGGGTCGCGCAGCGCCTGATCGAGCGCCTACCTGCGCCGAGCCGCCACTCGGGGAAGAACGCGCGGATCACCGGTTTCGAGGCGCAGAACCTCATCGCCGGCGCGATCGGCGCGAGCGAACCCGGCACCCTGATCGTTATCGACGACGCCCACTTTGCCGACCCCGCCTCGCTCAAGACCCTCGGCACGGCGCTGCAGCTCGCACCGCGGTCAAATGTTCTGGTCATCCTGCTCGTCGACGATTCGGTGACGTCCCCGTCCGCCTCATTGACCCGCGAACTGGCCGACACCGACATCGTCGTGCCCTACTTCCGCCTCGGCCAGGTGCGCTCTCTACTTGGGCAGCACACGGGCATCGACGCCCCGCAAGAACTCGCGCGATCGATCTTCGCCCTCACCGCCGGCGAGCCGTCGACTACGATCTCGATGATCGAACACCTGGCTGCCACCGGTTGGACGTCACTCGAGCAGATCCCGGTTCCGGCTCACATCGCGGCGCCGACGAGGGCGAAGCTCGACGGGCTCGATGACGCGAGCCGCTCGCTCGCCGAGCATGTAGCGGTGCTCGGAACGTCGACGTCATGGGACGAGTTGGCGGTGTTCTCGGGGATCGGCGATGCCGAATCCCTGGCGGCGGAACTCGATCCGCTGTGCGAGGCGAACATCCTCACCGTCCACGCCGATCCCGGTGCGACGTGGGTGCGTTTCTCGGCGCCACTCGATCGGAATATCGTGCTCGCCTCGCTCCCACCCACGAGGATTCGCCAGTTACATCAGCGGGCGGCGGAGCTGTTCGCCGACAACAACCTCGATTCCTCGCTCGCGCACCTGGCCGCACTGTCGACCGGGCAGGACCAGGAACTCGCCGACCGCCATGCCTCGCGCGCCGCCGAGCTCGCCGATGACGGCGACTGGTATTCGGCGGCGCGGACCCTGCTCACCGCCGCGCGCCTGGATCCCTCCCCCGAAAGCGCGATGCGGCGGCGCCGAGAAGGCGTCGACAGCCTCATCGAGGCGGGCCACATCGACGAGGCGACGTACATGTCCACGGCCATGCAGTCGGCCGCGCCCTCTCCCGAACGCGACGCGGTATTCGGTTACCTCGCGGTGATGCGCGGGAAAAAGTCGGAGGCGACGATGCTGCTCGAGCGGGCGCGGGAGTCCCTCGGCGACCGCGGGCACGCCGGGGTGACCTCGCTCGCCTCGAAATTCGTGATGCACGCGCTGGCTTCCTGGAACCCCACGGACATGCTGCACTGGTCGGAAATCGCCGCGCTCGACAGCGCCGTGGACATCCCGTCGACACAGGCCGCGCGCGCGATCGGCGGCCTGGCGACGCTGATTTCCTCCTCCGACGATCCGAAGTACGCAGACACCGACAACAGCGGTTTCGCCGTGCACAGCGGCTACGTCCAACGGTTCGAACTCGCGGCCGGCTGGGGCGCGTTTGCCGCCGACGAGCCTGCGAAGGCGCGGCGCCACTTCGAGTCGGCGCTGGCCATCTCCCCTGAGAAGAGCTCCGAGCGCATCACGATCCAGGCGCAGGCCTGGCTCGCCTATACCCATTTTCTCCTCGGCACTTGGGACGAGGCGATCCGCATCATCGAAACCGCGGCTCGGCGCGTGTCCGACCTCGGACTGGAATTGCTTGCACCCCTCGTCCATGGCACCGGCGCGATGATTCGCTCCATGCGCGACGACCCGGTGGGTGCGTCCCGCCACATCGTGCACCTCAACCCGCCGGTGGACTCCTATCCGCTGCAGACGATCCCGTCGGCGATGGCCGCGATCCAGGTCGCCGCCTCGCGCGGCGACTACGCCGAGGTCCGCCGCGCCGGCGCTCCCCTGGCCGCGCTCGGCCACGACGTCGACTTCGACCAACCCGGCTACTGGCCGTGGTTCGAGTTGTACGCGCACGCGCTCGTCCTCGGCGGCCGGATCCGCGAGGCCGAGAACCTCATCGACCCCATGTGGCGACGCGCCGAACGCGTGGGGCATGCGACGACGCTGGCCTCGATCGAATCCGTGCGCGCGCGGATCGCCGGCATCCGGGGCGAGCACGAGGAGATGCAGGCGCTGCTCGACTCCTCCATCGAGCGAGTGTCGCCGCTCGGGATTCCCTACCGACTCGCGCGACTCCATTTCGCCGCAGGCCAGACCCTACGGCGCGCGGGACGGCGCAAGGAGGCCGACCACTCGCTGGGCATGGCCCGAGACCTGTACGAGCAGTTCGGCGCGGCCGTGTACGTCCGGCGGTGCGACCGAGAGCGCAAGGCCGGCGGCGTCAACGTCGAGCGCGGACCGCGCCAGGACCTCACTCCCCAGGAGAAAGCCGTCGCCTCCCTGGTGGCGGCGGGGCACAGCAACGCCGAAGTTGCCGACGAGCTCTACCTGAGCATCAAAACCATCCAGTACCACCTGACCCGCATCTACGCGAAGCTCGGCATCCGCGGCCGGAGCGAGCTCGCGGCGATGTATGCCGCCGAGATCAGCGATTAGGAACCTCGATGACCACCGCACTGCACCTGCCGGAAAAGCCGCACCACACGCGACCCCGCCCGCGCGATCTCGTTCGCGCGCTCGGGCCCCGGCAGCTCGCGGACGGTCTCATCGCATTGTTGTTCTCCGCCACCGGACCCGTCGCACTCATCATGGCGGCGGGCCATCAGGGCGGCATGAACGGCGCCGAGATCTCGTCGTGGATCTTCGGCGTCTTCTTCTGCAATGGCATCCTCACCGTTCTTGCCAGCTGGATCTACCGCACTCCGCTCGCGTTCTTCTGGACCATCCCCGGCACCGTCATCGTCGGTAGCTCGCTCGGCCATCTCAGCCTGTCGGAGGTGGTCGGCGCGTACCTCGTCACCGGCGCCCTCATCACCATTCTCGGCGTTTCCGGACTGGCCAAATGGTTCATGGAGTTACTGCCGCTACCGATCGTCATGGCGATGGTCGCCGGCGTGTTCCTGAGCTTCGGGCTCGATCTTATCCACTCCCTGTGGGACGCTCCCCTGCTCACCGTTCCGATGGCGATCGCGTTCGCCGTTCTCGTCGCGCTCCCCCGGCTCGGTTCCAAGATCCCGCCGGTTCTCGCCGCCATGGTGGTCGGCATCGTCGCCGTCACAACTGCCGGACAATGGAACGCCGGAGACCCGACCCTCGGGATTCTGGCGACGCCGATGCTCCACGCGCCGGAGTTCACGTTCCGCGCGGCGGCCGAACTCGTGTTGCCGCTCGCCATCACCGTCATCGTCGTGCAGAACGGGCAGGGCGTCGCCGTGCTTCGCGGAACCGGACACCATCCACCAGTGACGGCGAGCGCCATTCTCTCCGGCGTGTGGTCCGTTCTCGTCGCGCCTTTGGGAGCGGTGTCCAGCTGCCTGACCGGACCGACGAACGCGCTCATTGTGGCCGGGAAACCGGCGGATCGTCACTGGGCTGCGGCCATCGTCACCGGGGTCGGCGCGATCGTTGTCGGCATCCTCGCGCCCGCCTTCGTCGGGGTAATCCTGCGAACTCCGGCCGAGTTTCTCGCCGCCCTCGCCGGGCTGGCGATGCTCGTCCCGCTGTGCGGCGCGTTCGCGACGGCCTTCTCCCGAGTGGGCTGGTTCGGCCCGCTGTCGTGCTTCCTCGTGACAGTCGCCGACCAGTCGCTGTTCGGGATCGGTGCGCCGTTCTGGGGCGTAGCCGCCGGGCTCGCGGTGTGGGCGCTTATCGACCGCAGGAACGACGCCGACTGATCCGCGCACGATCGCGGCGGGCGCGGGTCGCGGTCAGAGTAGACCGAGGGAGGCGACCGCCTCGCGCTCGGAGATGAGTTCGGCAACCGAGGCGTCGATGCGTTGGCGCTGCCACGGCGAGATCTCGAGGTTCGGGACGACTTCGAGTTGTCCGCCGACCGACCGGACGGGCTGGCCGCACACGAGCCCCTCGGGGATGCCGTAATCCCCGCGGGAGACCATCGCCACCGTGGTCCAGCTATCGCGGCTCCCGTTCTCGCCGCCCTGCACCCAGTCGCGCATGTGGTCGACGGCCGCCGACGCCGCCGACGCGGCGGACGAAGACCCTCGGACCTTGATGATCTCCCCGCCCCGACCGGCCACGCGCGGAATGAAATCCTCCTCGATCCACCGCGTGTCGAGGTCGCCGGACACCGGGTTTCCGTCGACCGTCAGATACGTCGTGTCCGGGAACTGGCTCAGTGAGTGGTTGCCCCACACGACCATGCCGTCGAGCGCGGTCGTGGGCACCGAGAGCTTGTCTCCGAGCTGGCTCAGCGCCCGGTTGTGGTCGAGCCGCATGAGCGCGGTGAACCTGTCCGCGGGCACGTCCGGTGCGTGATTGGCGGCGATGAACGCGTTGGTGTTGGCCGGGTTTCCGACGACCAGGACCCGGATGTCGTCCGCCGCGCCCGCATTGATTGCCTGCCCCTGAGTACGGAAGATGGCGCCGTTCGCGGTGAGCAGGTCGGCTCGCTCCATTCCGAGCCCGCGAGGCTTGGCGCCCACGAGGAAAGCGACGTTGGCACGGTCGAAAGCCTCCGAGGCATCCGAGGTCACCGACACGGACTCCAGCGCCGGGAACGCAGCGTCCTCCAACTCCATGGCAACGCCCTCGGCGACGCCGACCGCCGAGGGAATCTCGAGGAGCCGCAACCGGATCGGGACCCGCGGGCCGAAGATCTCGCCTGCGGCGATCCGGAAGAGCAGTGAATATGCGATCTGGCCGGCTGCGCCGGTGACGGTGACAACGTGTGCGGTTTCCCGGGTCGGTTCGCTCATCAGGAGGGTCCTCCATCCACTTCACTGACTTCTCGCGCCCCACTTCGTGGGTGAGGCTTCTACAGGCGAGAGTAGTCGCGGCGGCGGCACCGGCGCAGGGATCGACTTCGTGGGTGCGAGCTCGGGGTACCTTGGGGCCATGGCCAACGCGATGCTCGCCCTGGACTCGTTCCCCACCAATTCCGTGCCCGACGGGATCCCTGATATCCCGATCGTGCTCCTCGGCTCACTCGGATCGAAGCGTTCGATGTGGAGAGAACAGATCGAGGCGCTCAACACCATCGGCCCCGTCTACGCAATCGATATCCGCGGGCATGGCGATTCGCAGGTGCTCGACGAGCCCACGACGATGGCGGATCTGGCGCAGGACGTGATTCGCTCGCTCAATATGAACGAGATCGCCTCCGTGCATGTCGTCGGCCTGTCCATCGGTGGCGCTATCGCCCAGGAGTTGGCGCTGAGTTCACCCGAGCGGGTCGAGCGGCTCGTGCTTTCCTCGACCGCGCCGAAATTCGGCGAAGCCGACGCATGGCGGCAGCGGATCGACATCGCGCGGAATTCGGGGCTGGACTCGCTCGTCGGTCCCGTGATGTCGAAGTGGTTCACCCCGGACTGGGCGGACACGCACCCCGACGTCATCTCGAACATCCACCGAAACTTCGTGGAAACCGATCCCGTCGGCTATGCGCGGTGCTGCGAGGCGCTCGCCGGATTCGATACCCGCAATCGCCTCGGCGAGATCTCCGCTCCGACGCTTGTCGTGTCCGCTACCGAAGACGGTTCCACGCCTCCCGAGGTCGTCGGACAGCTTGCCGACGGCATCGACGGTGCGACGCGAGTGAGCATTGAAGGCGCCGCACACATGTGCAACCTGCAGTGCCCGGATGAGTACAACGCGGCGCTCGTCGACTTCCTCAAGCCCTGAGCCATTATTCGCGCTTGGGCGCTACCCGACTCGCTCGAACACGGCGGCAAGACCTTGCCCGCCGCCGATACACATCGTCTCCAGTCCCCAGCGTGCATCGCGGCGTGTCATCTCCCCGCACAGCGTTGCCAGGATGCGCGCGCCTGTCGCTCCGATCGGGTGACCGAGCGAAATTCCGGACCCGTTGGGGTTGAGGTGTTCCGATTCGGGGTCCATTTTCCATTCGCGCAGAACGGCCAGTGCCTGAGCGGCGAAGGCCTCGTTGAGCTCGATGACGTCCATATCGCCAAGCTCGAGCCCGAGACGGCCGAGGACCTTCGCGGTCGCCGGGACCGGGCCGATGCCCATGGTCTCCGGGGCGACACCGGCGACGGACCACCCGGCGAGCCGGACCACCGGCTCGAGGCGGAGTTCCTTCGCTTTCTCCATCGTCGTGACGATTGCCATTGCGGCGCCGTCATTCTGGCCCGAGGCGTTGCCCGCGGTGACGGTGGATTTCGGGTCGATCTTCGACCGTATCGCGCGCAGCTGCGACAGCGAATCGACGGTGGTGTCGGCACGCGGATGCTCGTCGATGTCGACGGTGACGGGGTCGCCCTTACGTTGCGGCACGTCGATGGGAACGATCTCGCGCGCGAACTTCCCGGCCTCCTGCGCCGCGACCGCTCGCTGATGTGACTGGGCGGCGAGCGCGTCCTGCTCGGCGCGGCCGATCGAATAGTGCTCGCGGAGATTCTCCGCGGTCTCGATCATTCCGCCGGGGACGGGATGATTCTTTCCGCCGGCGGTCAGACGGCCGCGAGCGAGGCGGTCGGCAAGCTGTACTCCGTCGCCCCGGATGCCGTAGCGCGGCGACGGGTTGGTGTAGAATTCGGCGTTGCTCATCGAGTCAGCGCCGCCTGCGACGATGAGGTCTGCAGCACCGGAAGAGACGTGGGCCGCGGTGAGAATAGCTTGGAGCCCCGAACCGCAGCGGCGGTCGAGTTGCATCCCCGGCACATCGATGCCCAGGCCGGCGTCGAGCGCCGCGACGCGGCCGAGGGCCGGCGCTTCGCCGTTGGGATAGCCCTGCCCGAGAATCACGTCGTCGATGTGCTCGGGGTCGATGCCGGAGCGCTCGACGAGCGCGGTGAGCACGGTTGCGGCGAGCGATTCGACCGGCACGGTCTTCAGCGCGCCGCCGAATCGTCCCACGGGGCTTCGCAGGGGTAGACAGATGACGGCATCGGGCATGGGGAAAGGTCCTTTCGGGAGATTCCGAGGGGTGAGGGAGGGCGTGCGTTACCGGTTCACGGTCGCGAGGTCTTCACTGATCGCGGACGCCGCGGAGAGCAGGGCGGGAACGAAATCGTCGTGCAGTTGATCGAGCGTGTAGCGCATCGCGTGGGTGGAGATGTTGATCGCTGCGACCGTCGCGCCGGACTCGTCCTTGATCGGCGCGGCAAGCGAGCGCAGTCCTGGCTCGAGTTCCTGGTCGGTCATCGACCAGCCACGTTTGCGCGCGGCCTCGATCTCGCCGCGGAGGGTGGCCTCGTCGAAGCCGGGCCTGCCGGGCTCGTCTCGTTCGGCGGCCCGGCGGAGATAGCTCGCGAAGTCGGTCTCGTTGAGGCTCGCGAGAAGAACTTTGCCCATCGAGGTCGCGTGCGCGGGGAAACGGGTGCCGATCGTGATGTCGACGGTCATGATCCGGCGGACCTGCACCCTGGCGACATAAACGATGTCGGTGCCGTCGAGAATGGACACCGACGACGATTCCCCGAGCCGGGAACGTAGCTTTTCCAGGTGCGGCGCGGCGACCTCGGTGAGCGGCATCGACGAAAGATAGCTATATCCGAGCTCGAGGACCTTCGGCGTCAACCAGAATTGTGACTCGTCCGAATCGACGTACCCGAGATCGACGAGGGTGAGCAGGAATCGTCGCGCTGTCGCGCGGGACAAACCGGTGGAGCGGGCAACCTGCGACAGGCTCTGCCGAGGGTTCTCCGCGTCGAATGTGCGGATCACGGCGAGCCCGCGGGCGAGAGACTGGACGAATTCGGTGCCCGCCACCTTCCCGTTCGGCTGCGGCTGCGACGCCTTCACCATCGCGTCTCCCCGAGGTTGTCGAGCACGTGCTTCTGCAGGATGTCGGACAACTGCTCGGACTGTTCGAAAGTCGGCACGTGTGCCGCGGGCTCGAGTACGACGAGGCGGCCGTGGCCGATCCCGTCGAGGATCTCCTGCACAGATGCCGGAGGGGTTGCCGGGTCGTCCGCGCCCGCGACGCCGACGACCGGGGTCTTGATGGATCCGAGCTCGTCGCGCACATCGTAGGACGCCAGCGCCTCGCACGCGGAGGCATACCCCTCGGCTGGAGTGGCAAGGACCATGCGCTCGAGCCGCGCCATCAACTCCGGGGACGCCTCGGCCTTGCCCTGCGACACCCAGCGCGACGCCACCGAGTTCGCCACCGCTTCCATCCCATCCTTGCGAACTAGCGCGGCTCGATCCAGCCAGGCTTGCGACTCGCCGAACTTGGCCGATGTGCAGATCAACGCGAGCGAATCGAGCCGCTCGGGATAACGAATTCCCATCTCGAGAGCTACTGCCCCGCCGAGCGAAAGCCCCGCCATGTGCACCCTGTCGATCTCGAGGCTGTCGATGACGGACACGATGTCCAACGCCAGTTCTTCAACTGTAGAGGCCCCGTTGACGACTTCCGATCCCCCGTGCCCGCGGAGATCGACGGCGAGCACGCGAAACGACTGCGCCAGTGCACGCACCTGCTCGGACCACATCGATCGATCCGAGCCGAGGGAACCGAGCAGCAAGACGGTGGAATCTCCCGCCGCTGACCGTTTCGTCGGCTCGTGAAGCTCATACGACAAGCTCGCCAGCATCATGACGGCACCTCCAGGTTCAACATACGAACGTATAGCCACTATTCAAACATACTTTGTCGATAATTGTGACCCACCTCCCACTTGAGCGCGATTGACGCGGCAACACCCCAGGGGAAATCACACCGTGTTCGCCTATTGCACACTTGTGTGCATTGCGAATTCATCCTATGGTGTGTGACATGATCAACAAAGTCTTCTCGTCGGCGGCGGAAGCCGTCGCCGACATCCCCGATGGCGCTTCTCTCGCCGTGGGCGGTTTCGGTTTGGTTGGCATTCCCGCCATCCTCATTGACGCGCTCTTGGAACAGGGAGCGTCCGACCTCAAGACCGTGAGTAACAATTGCGGGCTCGACGGCTTCGGACTCGGCAAGCTGCTCGAAGCTCACCGCATCTCGCGGACGATCGCCAGTTACGTCGGTTCCAACAAGGAGTTCGCGCGGCAGTATCTGTCCGGCGAACTTTCCGTCGAGCTCACCCCTCAGGGCACGCTCGCCGAGCGCATGCGCGCGGGCGGCGCGGGGATTCCGGCTTTCTATACCCCTGCCGGTGTCGGCACGCAGGTCGCAGAGGGCGGACTACCCATTAGGTATGACGGCGATGGAGGCATCGCCGAGGCGTCCGTCCCCAAGGAAACCCGGGAGTTCGGCGGCGAACTGTTCGTTCTCGAAGAGGCGATCCGCACCGATTACGCCCTGGTACACGCATACAAGGGCGACCGGCTTGGCAACCTCTGCTTCCGCGGTACCGCGCGGAATTTCAATCCGGATTGCGCCGGCGCCGGCGCGATCACCATCGCCCAGGTCGAGCACCTCGTCGAGCCAGGCGAGATCGCGCCCGAGGACGTACACGTGCCCGGCATCCGCGTTCAGCGCGTCGTGCCGGTCGGCAGGCAGGACACGGGAATCGAGTTGAGGACGGTGCGCCAATGAGTTGGTCCCATGAGGAGATGGCGGCACGGGTCGCCAAGGAATTCACCGACGGACAATACGTCAACCTCGGCATCGGGATGCCGACGCTCATCCCCGGATACATCGCTGAGGGGACGGAGGTCATCCTCCATTCCGAGAACGGTGTGCTCGGCGTCGGCCCTTACCCCACCGAGGACGAGCTCGACCCCGAGCTCATCAACGCAGGCAAGGAGACCATCACGGTCCTTCCCGGTGCCGCCTTCTTCGGGTCCTCGGATTCCTTCGCAATGATCCGCGGAGCCGCCGTCGACGTCGCAGTCCTCGGCGGCATGCAAGTGAGCCAGACCGGCGATCTATCCAACTGGATGGTTCCGGGCGCGATGGTCAAGGGAATGGGCGGCGCGATGGACCTTGTCCACGGCGCCGGGCGCGTCATCGTGATGATGGATCATGTCACCCGCAAGGGACAGCAGAAGATCCTCGAACAGAACACGCTACCTCTGACCGGCCGCGGTTGCGTCTCGCTCATCGTTACCAATCTTGCGGTGCTTGACGTCACCGATCGAGGGTTGGAGCTTGTCGAGCTCGCACCCGGCGTCGAATTCGACGAGGTTCAAGAATCTACCGGAGCGACTATCCACCGCCCCTAGGTGGCGTCTGCCAGATACCTCGAAAAGCGAGAGGCCGGTGAGCGATTAAACCGCTCACCGGCCTCTAACCCGTCTCGAGTGGGCTAACTATTTATCCTGGCCAGGATAATTAAAGTCAGGCCGACTTCTCTTCGCCCGAGTTATCCTTTTCGATCTGGCTCGCCGGGACGATGGTGGGGAGCATGTTCTCGCGAACGGTTTCTCCGGTCACCACTACCTTGCCGACGTCCTCGCGCGATGGGATGTCGTACATCACCGGGCCGAGAACCTCTTCCATGATCGCGCGCAGTCCACGTGCGCCCGTCCCGCGATGCAGCGCCTGGTCGGCGATTGCCTCGAGCGCGTCATCGGAGAATTCGAGGTCGACACCATCCATCTCCATGAGCGAAGAGTACTGCTTGACCAGAGCGTTCTTCGGCTCGGAGAGAATCGAGATCAACGCCTCGCGATCGAGTTGTTTGACCGACGCGACGATGGGAAGGCGGCCGATGAACTCGGGAATCAGACCGAACTTCACAAGGTCCTCCGGGAGGACATCGTCGAAGTTGTCTTCCTCGTTCGCCTTTACCGAGGCGACCTCTGCGCCGAAGCCGAGGCCCCGCTTGCCTGTGCGCTGAGCGACGATCTTCTCGAGCCCCTGGAAGGCGCCTGCGACGATGAACAGCACGTTCGAGGTGTCGATCTGGAGCAGTTCCTGGTGCGGATGCTTACGTCCGCCCTGCGGCGGAACGCTGGCCTGCGTGCCCTCGAGAATCTTGAGCAGCGCCTGCTGCACGCCCTCGCCGGACACATCGCGGGTGATCGATGCGTTCTCCGACTTACGGGAGATCTTGTCGACCTCGTCGATGTAGATGATCCCCTGCTCGGCCTTCTTGATGTCGTAGTCCGCGGCCTGGATCAGCTTGAGCAGAATGTTTTCGACATCCTCGCCGACGTACCCGGCCTCGGTGAGCGCGGTGGCATCGGCGATGGCGAACGGCACGTTGAGCATCTTCGCGAGGTTCTGCGCCAGGTAGGTCTTGCCGCAACCGGTCGGACCGAGCATCAGAATGTTCGACTTGGACAGCTCGACGCCGAGGGCCTTATCGGCTCCACGCCTGGTGCGCTTGTAGTGGTTGTAAACGGCAACGGCGAGCGCGCGCTTGGCGCTGTCCTGGCCGATGACGTACTCGTCCAGGAAGCCGTGAATCTCCATGGGCTTGGGCAGATCTTCAAGGTCCGGGTTCGAGGCGGCCTCGCCCAGCTCCTCCTCGATGATCTCGTTGCACAGCTCGACACACTCATCGCAGATGTACACCCCGGGCCCGGCGATGAGCTTCTTGATTCCTTGTCGCTGGCTCTTCCCGCAGAAAGAGCACTTGAGCAGGTCGTTAGTCTCTCCGACTCGTGCCATGAACTCTCTTGCCCTAACTTTCCGAACGCTCACCCGAGCTACAAAGCGTAAGCCCTGGTCATTCTTATTAGACGGTACGCCGCCGCATAGCCAAAGGCTACTGGCCACGTCTTCATGAGAAATATTTGACCCGACGGCGCGCTCCCCATCGGGGCGGCGCGCCGCCGGGTCGGTGGATTGCCCCCGCCACGCAGGCGGAAGGCTCAAGCCGGCAGCGTTAGCTGCTGGCCTTGCGGTAGTCGAAGACCACGTCCACGAGGCCGTAATCCTTGGCCTCATCCGCGGTCATGTACTTGTCGCGGTCGGTGTCCTCGCGCACGCGCTCGGTCGTCTGGCCGGTGTGGTGGGCCAGGATCTCGTCGAGCTTGTTGCGCTTGCGCTCGATCTCCGCGGCCTCGATCTCGATGTCCGAGGCCATGCCGCGCGAACCACCCTGGACGCGCGGCTGGTGGATGAGGATGGTCGAGTTGGGCAGCGCGGCGCGCTTACCCGGCGAGCCTGCGGCGAGCAGCACGGCGGCAGCGGAGGCCGCCATGCCGAGGCACACGGTGGTGATGTCCGGGCGGACGTACTGCATCGTGTCGTAGATCGCCAGGCACGCCGTGAGCGAGCCACCGGGCGAGTTGATGTACATCGTGATGTCCCGGTCCGGGTCCATCGCCTCGAGAACCAGCAGCTGGCTCATCACGTCGGACGCGGAGGCGTCGTCGACCTGGGTGGCGAGGAAGATAATGCGCTCGTCGAAGAGCTTGGCGTACGGGTTCATTATCCGCTCGCCGTTGGCCGTCTTCTCCGAGAATTCCGGGAGCACGTAGCGCGAGCTCGGCGTGATGATGCTCGGGCGCTCCTGACCGCTGAATGGGGTGTTCATTGATAACTCCGAATCAAAGTAAGTGTTCGAGAATGGATTCTGCGGGCGTGCGCCGTTAGCGCTTCGGGGCGTGTTCGACGACGTGGTCGACGAATCCGTAGTCGAGCGCCTCGCTCGCGTTGAACCACTTGTCGCGGTCGGAGTCTTCGAGGATCGTCTCCACCGACTGTCCCGTGTGCTTGGCGTTGAGCTCGGTCAGTTCCTTCTTCGTCAGCGACAGCTGCTCGGCGAGGATGGCGATGTCGGAGGCCGTGCCGCCGATTCCGCCGGACGGCTGGTGCATCATCACCTTCGCGTGCGGCAGGGCATAGCGCTTGCCCTTCGTGCCTGCGGTGAGCAGGAACTGCCCCATCGAGGCGGCCATGCCCATCACGTACGTCGACACGTCGCACTGGATGAACTGCATGGTGTCGTAAATCGCCATGCCGGCCGTCACCGAGCCGCCGGGCGAGTTGATGTAAAGGGAGATATCGCGCTCGGGGTCCTCGGCGGCGAGGAGCAGCATCTGCGCGCACAGGCGGTTGGCGATGTCGTCATCGACCTGGGTGCCGAGAAAGATAATTCGCTCGCTGAGGAGACGCTCGTAAACCGAATCGGACAGGTTGAGTCCGTTCGCCGGGGCGCTCGCCTGCGGCCTGATCAGTTCGCTAGTCACGTTGTACCTACCTATCGTTGTTGCGCCGCGCGCACAAGGTGCGCCGCGTCGTCGGTGATCTGTCTTCGACAGTAACCAAATTCGGCGCGGGGAAAGTCCCTCGCACGCCGGTGTTCGCTCTAAGCGTGCCTACCGATCCCATATATGACGTCGGAGGTACGCGAAAGGCCCTGCGTTCCGGGTTCATCCGGGATCGCAGGGCCAATCGGCCGGGCGCCATTTCAACGAGGCGCCTCGTCGTCGCCGGAGGCGTCTTCCGTCGAAGCGTCGTCGGCGGCATCGTCTTCGGAGTCGACGGCCGCACCGAAGTACTTCTCGGTGTCGATGTCGTTGCCGGCGGTGTCGGTGACCTTCGCGGCGAGGATGATCTCGGCGAGGGCCTTCGAACGACGGACATCGGCGTAGATTGCGCCGACCTGGTTGTTCTGGGCGATCTGCTGCAGGAACTGGTTCGGGTCCATGCCGTTGCGCTGGGCCTGGAACATGATGTGCTGCATCAGCTCGTCCTGGTTGACCTCGATCTCCGCGTCCTCGGCGGCCTTATCGAGCACGAGCTGGGTGCGCACGGAACGCTCCGCACCTTCCTTGACCTCCTTGTCGAAGGTCTCACGGTCGGTGCCCTGCGCCTCGAGTACGGAGTTGATCGTCTCGTCGTTGTGGGCGGCCTCGCCGAACAGCGAGTGCAGCTGCTGGTGGGCCTCGGCGTCGACGACGCCCTCCGGCGCCTCGAAGTCGACCTTCTCGAGAAGTGCCTCGAGGACCGCATCGCGGACGGCCTCGGCCTGGGTGCCCTCGGCGCGCTCGGCGACCTGCTTCTTGAGGTCCTCCTTCAGCTCGTCGAGAGTGTCGAACTCGGAGGCCATCTGCGCGAAGTCGTCATCTGCGGTGGGGAGCTCGCGCTCCTTCACCGAGTTCACCTTCACGGTGACCGTCGCGTCCTCACCGGCGTGCTCGCCGGCGACGAGCTTGGTGGTGAAATCGGCCGACTCACCGGCGGAAAGACCCTGGACAGCCTCCTCTAGACCATCGAGGAGAGTGCCGCTGCCAACCTCGTAGGACAGGCCCTCGGTGGTGGCCTCCTCGACGGGCTTGCCGTCGACCGTCGCAGCGAGATCGATGGAAAGGAAGTCGCCCTTCGCGGCGGCACGCTCGACACCGCTGAGGGTGCCGAAGCGGGCGCGAAGGTTGTCGAGCTCGGCGTCGACATCCTCATCGGAGGTGGCGAGCTCGGGAACCTCGACGGTGAGCGACGAGGCCTCGGGAACGGTGAAGTCCGGGCGCACATCGACCTCGGCGACGAACTCGACGACGTCGCCGTCCTCGATCTTGGTCACCTCGATCTCGGGCTGAGCGAGCGGGTTGATGTCGTTCTCACCGAGCGCCTCGGAGTAGCGGGCGGGAATCATGTCGTTAACTACCTGCTGCAGCACCGAGCCGCGACCGACGCGGGCCTCGATCAGCTTGGCCGGGGCCTTGCCCGGGCGGAAGCCGGGGACGTTCACCTGGCCGGCGAGTGCCTTATAAGCGGCGTCGAAGTCCGATTCGAGCTCGGAGAACGGCACCTCGACGGTCATCTTTACTCGGCTCGGGGCCAACTGCTCAACGTTGCTCTTCACAGCGAATGTTCTCCTTAATACGTAACTTTTTCTCGTCACACGCGCATGGCGCGTACTTGCTAAAAAGCGGCGCCTTTCGTTTACCGAGCGACGCCACAGCCGTCGGGATGACAGGATTCGAACCTGCGACCCTCCGCTCCCAAAGCGGATGCGCTACCAAGCTGCGCCACATCCCGGTCTCCCCGAGTTCTCCGCCCTCACTCCAACGATCGGAGCGCACCGGAGTATTCCGAGGTGGGCACGCAAAACTCGCGTCGCGCGAACGCAACGCCCCCATGCTACGCGAGCACGTCCCCAACGAGTAAATGGGCCAGGAAGTTTGGAGCGCGCCCCGGTGTTTGGGTACTGTGTACCGCAGCGGGATAGCCGTTGCTGGTTGTCGCTTCGCTTTCATCCAAAGGTTTTCGGAGGATGACGGCGTCGCGAGACCCCTTCCCCGCTGGCGAGAAACCTCGGGTTTATCGCCTCTAGCAGCGAAGACGCGAGTGTAGCTTAATGGTAAAGCCCCTGCCTTCCAAGCAGGATACGCGGGTTCGATTCCCGTCACTCGCTCCACTTTCTCAAAGGCGCAGGTCCCACAGGTCCTGCGCCTTTGTTCATTTTCTCGTCCTGCCGCACCGCATTGGCGGGAACCCGCCGTAGCCCAAGACCGTAGCCAGAAATCCTCTCGCAGAAACTCGAGCCGCTACGGTCGAGGAATGAGCGCGCCGCACACGATCGAGATGTCGGAACACGCTTCTATGCACATGGGAAAGCGACACCCTCGACCACGTGAGAAGCGGAAGCTGTGACCACCAGGTTCACCTACCCCGATGACGGCGCGACAGCCGCGGCGGATCTTCCCGGCGGTTACCACCACGTCGTGCGAACTCGGACGATCGGCTCCGGCCGCGAGGATTTCGTTCGGGCCGCCGAGCAGCTCGCGGGCTGGGAAATGCACCGTCGCGCCGGGATCATGGTGAGTCGCGCGACCCCGCGAGCCGCCGCAGGGGTCGAGGTCCTGCTCGGCCTCGGCGTCGGCCCCCTGAAGATCGGCGCACCGTGTCGCGTCGTGTACGTCATCGACGACGAGCGCGAGAGAGGTCTCGCCTACGGCACGCTGCCCGGCCATCCCGAGTCGGGCGAGGAGCGATTCTCGGTGGTGTGGCGCCAGGACGACGCAGTCGAAATGCACATTCGCGCGTTCTCACGCCCGGCCACGTGGTGGTCGAGACTCGGCGGGCCGGTGGCGCGAAGGGTTCAACTCGGCATCACGAGGAAGTACCTGCGAGCGTTGGACCGGCGCCGCTGAGGCCGAGCGACTACCTAGAAGTGCGCGTGCATCCGCCACACGAGAAATTCGACCGGCTCCTCGCCTATCGCCTCGACCTGGAACGCGGGAGCGTCGGTGAGCCTCAGCGCATCGCCGGGACGGAGATCGACCGGCGAATCGGCATCGGCGTCGTCAATAAGAACGCGCGCGGAGCCACGGGCGAGGAACACGTGATGAAATGGCGCAGCCTTGACGTCGAGCACCGCTCCGGGACGGGGACGGGCGATATCGAGCGCGGTCCAGCGATTGTGGATGCCGACGCCGGGGTCCTCGCCCGGGATACCGGACAGCGCGGTGACGAGCTCGCCGGAGTCGAGTTGTTCGTTGAGGTCG
>DGYFI06202__coassemble_487_pt1 | contig 29153 bp, 24 predicted proteins | sample DGYFI06202__metabat2_low_PE_038 | metagenome-assembled genome bin DGYFI06202
GAATTATCGGCCGCACCCGCGTGCCCGCTTTCGGTGTTCTCGAAGTACGTCACGTCCTGCCCGGCTGCCTCGAGCGCGGCGACCATCTTCCGCGCGTGCCCCGGGTGCACGCGGTCGTCGCGAGTCGACGTCGTGAGGAACACCGGGGGATAGGTCGGCTCCTTCGCGACCTGCTGATACGGCGAATACCGCGAGATGAACTCCCAATCACCGGGCACATCCGGATCGCCGTACTCAGCCATCCACGACGCCCCCGCGAGGAGCCTGTTGTACCGGCGCATATCGAGCAGCGGCACCGCGCACCCGATCGCCCCGAACAGCTCAGGGTATCGCGTGAGCATCACGCCCATCAGCAGCCCACCGTTCGACCCGCCGTAAGCGCCGAGCTGCTCGGGCGTAGAGAGACCGCGCCGCACGACGTCACGCGCGACGGCCGCGAAGTCCTCGTACGCGCGCGGCCTCTTCTCGCGCAACGCCGCCGCGTGCCAGCCCGGGCCGTACTCGCCGCCGCCCCGGATCCCCGCGACGACATAATGCCCGCCGCGCTCGACCCACAGCTTTCCCCGGAGCGCCGCGTACGACGGCGTCATCGCGATCTCGAATCCCCCATAGCCGTAGAGGACCGTCGGTGCGGGGCCGTCCACGTCGCTGCGCCGCATCACGAAATACGGCACACGCGTACCGTCGTCCGATTCCGCGAAATGCTGCTCGACCACCACGTTCTTCGCGTCAAAGCGCGCCGGCGTCTGCGCCAGCACGTCCCCGTCGATCGTCACCAATGACGGCGGGGTGACCGGGTTACTCAGGGCCAGCACCGCCACGTCGGAAGTGAAACGATCGGTCGCGGTGACCGTGACCTCCGCGTTCTCGGCAAGCCCCTCTACAGGCGTATGGGTCCAGCCGTTCGCGCCCGGCCGCAGCCAGAACAGGCTCGACTGGACGTCGTCGAGCACCGTACACAGCAGCCCGCCGCGCGTGACCGAGATGTCCTCGAGCGCCTGGCTCGCGGAAGGCTCCCACAGCACCTCCGCGCGCGGCGACCCGTCGATGACGTCGGACCAACGAAGCGCTCCGATGCCGCCCGCGGGAATCCGAGTGCCTGCGCTCTCCGCGGCCTCGCGCGGCAGCAGAATGAGATGGTCGGCCGTCTGCACGAGGCGGCAGTCGGTCGGGATGTCGAGCGGGCTCCAGTCCTCCTCCGGGCCCGAACGCACGGCGTATGCGGCGTTGTGGAAGTCGAGCGCGCGCGTGGCCACCTCGCGCCCGGTCTCCGGATCCTTGGAAAAGCCCACGGCGACGTCGTCGACCTCTCCCTCCCAGATCGCCTCGGCCGACAGGCCCTCGCCGCGGCGCCACAGCTGCACGCGCCGACCGTATCCGGACGACGTCGCAGCCTCGGCCGCAGAGACCACTGCGACCGTGTCCTCGTCGACCCAGGACACGTCCTGCTTGGCCTCGTCCAGCCAGAGGCCGTCGGGGACGAAGTCGGCCGTCGCCAGGTCGAACTCACGCACGACGACGGCGTCCGCCCCGCCCTTCGAGAGCAAACAGAGCGCCCGGTCGTCCGCGGGCCTGCGCACCACGGTGCCCGCGTAGACCCAGTTGACGCCCTCTGCCGCCGCGAGCGCGTCGACATCAAGCAGGAGCTCCCAGTGCGACGAGGCGGGATCCGGGCCGCCCGACGTCATAAATTGCGAAAGAGGCATGCGCCGCCAGATGCCGCGGGGGTGGGAGGCGTCGCGCCAGAAGTTGTACGCCCAGTCGCCGCGAATCTGCGACCACGGGATGCGGTCCGAGGCATCGAGGATCGAGCGGGCGTCGCGCTCGAGGGCGAGGTACTCCGGGTCGGCCTCCGCTGTGGCGAGGGTGGCGTCCGAGCGGGTCCGCGCGAAGTCGAGCGCGTCGGCGCCTTCCACCTCTTCGAGCCAGAGGTGCGGGTCGGAGGTGTCGTTGGGGTTCGCGTTGTCGGTCATATGTCCATAGTGCCTGTCCCGCGGCGGGGGTGAGCCGGTGACATTTACCTGAATATCGGAGAAATATGCTGGCACAGCTCTTGAGCTAAGCAAGAATTATTTATAACCTGGGCGAGTACGTTTTGTTATGTGCCTGCACCTTCGTGCAGGCACCTTTGGAAGGATCTTCATACATGAGCCTCGACCTCACCGGCAGCCTCACCTCCGGCTCCGACAACCTGACCGACGACATCGCCGACTCCATCGGCGACGCGGTCGCTTCGCTCGTCAAGACCGCGTTCAAGAGCTTCCTCGGCAGCTAATACGCGTCTCGGCTCAGACCGCCCCACCGCTCGGTGGGGCGGTTTGTCTATTTCGGCTCGGCGCTATCAGGCGAAGTCGCATATTGTGGGAAATATGGCTGACAACAAATTCGATCTCATCGTCCTCGGCGCCGGACCCGGCGGCTACGTATCCGCGATTCGCGCGGCACAACTCGGCCTCAAAGTGGCTGTTGTGGAGCAGAAGTACTGGGGCGGCGTGTGCCTCAACGTGGGCTGCATCCCCGCGAAATCCCTGATCAAGAACGCTGAGGTCGCCCACACCTTTAAGCACCAGGCCGAGGAATTCGGCATCTCCGGCGACGTCACCTTCGACTACGGAAAGGCCGTCGACCGGAGCCGCAAGGTGTCCGCCGGCATCGTCAAGGGCGTCCACTTCCTCATGAAGAAGAACAAGATCACCGAGCTCGACGGGCGCGGCACCTTTGTCGACGCGCACACGATCGAGGTCGACGGTGAGAAGTACACCTTCGACAACGCGATCATCGCCACCGGCTCGGTTGTCAAGACCCTCCCGGGCGTCGAGCTTTCCGAAAATGTCGTGTCCTACGAAGAGCTCATCGTCGACCGCGACCTGCCCGATTCCATGGTGGTTATCGGCGCCGGCGCCATCGGCATGGAGTTCGCCTACGTGCTCGCCAACTACGGCGTCGAGGTCACGGTCGTCGAGTTCCTCGACCGCGTCCTGCCGAACGAGGACGCGGACGTTTCCAAGGAGATCACCAAGGCGTACAAGAAACTCGGGATCACCTTCAAGACCGCGCACAAGACCACCGAGGTCCGCGATAAGGGCGACTCGGTCGAGGTCGACATCGAATCCGCCGACGGCAAGAAGAACGACACCCTCGTCGTCGACAAGGTCCTCGTCGCCGTCGGCTTCGCCCCGCGTGTCGAGGGCATCGGCCTCGAGGCCGCCGGCGTCGAACTCACCGATCGCGGCGCCATCGCGATCGACGAGCAGATGCGCACCAACGTCGACGGCATCTACGCCATCGGCGACGTCACGGCCAAGCTCCAGCTCGCCCACGTCGCCGAGGCGCAGGGCGTCGTCGCCGCCGAGACCATGGCCGGTGCCGAGACCCAGACGCTCGGCGACTACCGGATGATGCCGCGCGCAACCTTCTCCGAGCCGCAGGTCGCGTCCTTCGGGCTCACCGAGGCACAGGCCAAGGACGAGGGCTTCGACGTCAAGGTGTCGAAGTTCCCGTACTCCGCGAACGGCAAGGCGCTCGGCCAGGGTGACCCCACCGGCTTCGTCAAGCTCGTCGCCGACGGCACGCACGGCGAGCTCCTCGGCGCGCACCTCGTCGGCGCCAACGTCTCCGAGCTCCTCCCGGAGCTGACGCTCGCGCAGATGTGGGACCTCACCGCCGCCGAGATCGCGCGCAACGTGCACACGCACCCGACGCTGTCCGAGGCGATCAAGGAAACCGCCGAGGGCATCGAAGGCCACATGATCAACCTCTAGCGCGGCCACACGTACAAAGAAGGCGGGTATCTCCTCCACCAGGGAAGATACCCGCCTTCGCCGTCATAGACGGGAGGTTTCCGACTAGGCGTCCTGGAGCTTCTTCGCCTGTGCGGAAAGGATCTCGTTGAGACGCTCGTTGTCGACCGCCGTGATCGGGTTCGTGTCCGGACCGTCGCTGTTCGCGCTGTAGGAGATCTCGATCGTGGTATCCCCGGCGTAAGCGTGGATGATGACGTTGCGGCTGAGCGCTGTCTCGCCGGCGTCGTTGCTCTTGACAATGTCGCGCACTTCGCGGAAGCCCTCGACCCCGTCGATGCCGGTGAGGCCCTCGACGGCGATTCCGAGCGTGACGGTGAACGGCTCGTTGCCTGCCTCGACGCCGGGAACCTCGGTCGACGGCGCCTGCGCGCCCTGGCAGCCGGTGTAGTTCGAGCGGTCGAGGAAGCCGTCGAGCTTGCCCGGCTTGAGCGCGACCGTGGTGGCGCCGGCGGAGTCCTTCGGCGCCTCGCCCTCTCCCTCGGGGAAGGACACGCGATTGATGACGGCGTCGTCGAGGAGGCTGTCGACGACGACATCGGTCTCGAGGGCGCTGTCGCACGTGCCGCCGAAGATCTCGGAGGCGTCCTTGATCGCCTCGCGTCCCTCTACGTACTTGACGATCGTCTCGGAATCGAGCTCCGAGACCTTCGCGTTGGGGTCGAAATCCTGCAGGTCCTCGGCCGTGATGAGCTTCTCGGCGAGCGCGGTGTTGGTGCCGATACGCGGATCGCGTTCCGGGTCGGCGGCCTCGCCGTCGGCGGGGTGGGCGCCGTCGACGACCTCCTCGGCGGTGGAGACGCTTTCCTCCTCGCCGCCGCCGGAGCAGCCGGCCAGAAGTGCCGTGGCCGTCGCCGATGCGGCAAGCGCGGCGAACAGTTTTCGAGCTCTCAAAGTACGTCCCCTTAACGTGCAAGCAAATATCAAGAAACTATTCTGCCAAAGCTGCTGCGCATCGGCGCGGTGTTCTACCGATACAACTACTGTGTCACCTAACTATCGATTCGACGTAAATGGGGGCGGAAATGGGACTGACGGGCGATAAGCTCTTCGGCGCCGGCGCGGTGTTGTTCGATCTCGACGGGGTCATCACCCCCACCGCGGACCTCCACATGCAGGCATGGGCCGGACTATTCCAGCCGCTCTTCGCCTCCGCGGGCGTCGCCGACTACGGCGACAGTGACTACTTCACCTTCCTCGACGGCAAGCCGCGTACCGCCGGCATCGGCTCCCTGCTCGACGATCGCGGGTTGGATCACGACGACGCCTACGTCGACGAACTCGGCGAACGCAAGAACGCGCTGTTCCTCGAGCTCCTCGCCGCCGGCATCGAGCCGTACCCGGGTTCCGTGCGGTTCATCGATGCGCTCGACGAGGCAGGCATCGCCAAGGCGGTCGTGTCGAGCTCGAAGAACGCGTCCCAGGTGCTCACCTCCGCAGGGCTCCGCGACCGCTTCACCGTTGTGGTTGACGGCGCAGTCTCCGCAGCCCAGGGGCTGCCTGGCAAACCGGCCCCCGATACGTATCTCTATGGCGCCGAGCTCCTCGGCGTCCCCTCGTCCACCGCGCTGGTGATCGAGGACGCGATCTCCGGAGTTCAGGCGGGCGCGGCCGGGGACTTCGCGGGCGTCGTCGGCGTCGACCGCGGCGCCGGCGCCGGCGCGCTGAGCGAAGCGGGGGCCACCGTCGTCGTGCGTGAACTCGACGAATTGTTGTAAGTTCTAGCCCGGCTCCACCCCCTTCTTCGAAAGTCGGTCCGTGATGAATTCTTATCTTCCGTCCGCCGGACTCAACCGCACGACGCACGGCGTCAATCTCCGCAGCCACCTCGAGGTCCCGGAGATCGACCGCTCGATGCATCCGGTTGACCCGTGGCGGTGGAGCGAGACGAGCCCGAAGGCCGGGCCGCTCGGCGTCTCCGAGACCGTCTTCGCCGTGGGGAACGGCTTCCTCGGGCTCCGCGGTAATCCGGACGAGGGGCGCGACAGCGCGCAGCATGGAACCTTCGTCAATGGCTTCCACGAGACCTGGCAGATCGAGCACGCCGAGGATGCGTTCGGCCTGGCCCGCGACGGCCAGACCATCGTCAACGCGCCCGACTCGAAGACCATCCGTATCTACGTCGACGACGAGCCCCTTCGCCTCCAGGTCGCCGATCTCGAGGACTACGACCGCTCGATCGATTTCCGCGAGGGCATCCTGCGGCGCAGCGTCAACTGGCGTACGCCGTCAGGAAAAATGGTGCAGATCAACTCGACGCGCATGGTGTCGATGGAGGAGAAGCACCTCGTGGTCTACACGTACGAGGTCGTGCTCCCCGACGATTCCGCGCCGGTCGTGATCTCCTCGCAGCTGCTCAACCGGCAGGACGGGGAGGACGAGTATCACCTCGCTTCGCAGGCCGGCGGCGAGTTCGACCCGCGCAAGGCCGAGTCGTTCAGCCACCGCGTGCTCGAGCCGCGCCTGCGCCGCAGCGAGGGTGAGCACCAGATCCTCGGCTACCGGTGCGCCAATTCCGGTATGACCATCGCCGTGGCCACCGACCACCAGCTCATCACCGATAACGACTACGACCTGCGCACCTTCATCGACGACGACTCCGCCAAGTCCGTCTACCACGTACACGCCAAGCCCGGCCGCGTCATCCGCCTCGTCAAAATGGCGTCGTATCACACCTCCGTAGGCACCCCGGTGCGCGAACTCGGCTACCGCTGCTCCCGCACGCTTCGCCGCGCCCGCGAGGCCGGCGTCGAGGTGCTCGAGCAGTACCAGCGCGACTGGTTCGAGGATTTTTGGGCCAGGTCTGACGTCGAAGTCGAGGGTGCCCCCGAGACCCAGCAGGCGATCCGCTGGAACCTCTTCCAGCTCGCGCAGGTTTCCGCCCGCGCAGAGCAGAACGGCATCGCGGCGAAGGGCGTGACCGGGTCCGGATACAACGGCCACTATTTCTGGGACACCGAAACCTACGTGCTCCCGTTCCTCACCTATACCTCCCCGCAGGCGGCGCGCAACGCGCTGCGCTTCCGGTATTCGCTCCTTCCGGAGGCGCGCGACCGCGCAAAGGAACTGTCCGTCGAGGGCGCCCTGTACCCGTGGCGCACCATCAACGGCCGCGAGTCGTCCGCCTACTACGAGGCCGGTACGGCGCAGTATCACATCAACGCCGACATCGCGCACGCCCTCGTGAAGTACACGCTCGCCACCGGCGACCTCCGTTTCATGGCGCGCGAGGGCGTCGACATCCTCGTCGAGACCGCGCGCATGTGGGTGTCGCTCGGCTTCTTCAACTCGCGCTCGGAGTTCCACATCCACGGCGTGACCGGGCCCGACGAGTACACCACCGTCGTCGATAACAACCTGTTCACCAACGTCATGGCGCGCGCCAACCTCCACGCTGCGGTGACGGTTGTGCTCGAGATGGCGCGCCGCGTGCCCGACGAATACGAGACGATGGTCAACCGGCTCCGCCTCCGCGAGCACGAGATCGACGATTGGCAGCGCGCGGCCGAGCAGATGTTCATCGCCTACGACGACAAGCTCGAGGTGCATCCGCAGGACGAGTACTTCCTCGACAAAGAGGTGTGGGACAAGGACATCGACAGCCCCCACAGGCCGCTGCTGCTGCACTACCATCCGCTTGTCATCTACCGGCACCAAGTGCTCAAGCAGGCTGACGTCGTGCTCGCGCTTTTCCTCCGGGGAGAGGACTTCACCCACGACGAAAAACGCGCGGACTTCGAGTACTACGATCCGCTCACCACGGGCGACTCGACGCTGTCCGCGGTCGTGCAATCGATCATCGCCGCCGAGATCGGTTACGCGAAGGAAGCCTTCGAGCACTTCTCCAAGGCGCTCGTCGTCGACCTCGCCGACGTGCACGGCAATGCCGCGGACGGGGTGCACATAGCCTCGACGGGCGGTGTGTGGTCGGCGCTCGTGTGCGGCTTCGGCGGCATGCGCGACCCGGGCGGGGACGTCACGTTCGACCCGCGCCTCCCCGAGGAGTGGGAGAGGCTCACCTACCGCCTCACCATCCGAGGGCAGCGGGTGCGCGTCGAGGTGACCGCCGACGAGATCGCGTTCGAGCTCGAGGTCGGCGAGCGTCCACTCGACATCTTCGTCCAGGGAACCGGGTACACGGCCGTCCCGGGCGAGAGGCTCGTCGCGCCGCTCGCGAAACCGGAGAAGAAGACCGATTAACTCTTGTTGTCGAGCTGCACACGCAGGGTGTGCAGTGTCGTCGCGAGCCCGTCGTATTGGGTGACGAGCATGACCAGCCCAATGAGCTCCCGCTCATTGAGGTGACGTGAGATCTCGGACCATGTCGCGTCCGAGACGTCCTTTGTGCCTACGAGTTCGTCGGCGACCCGCAGCATCGCGGCGGTTCTCTCGGGCCACCCCGCTTCGCGCGGGCCCTCCTTCGTGCGGGTGATTTCCTCCGACGTCAGCCCGATACGTGCACCGAGGTGCTCGTGGTGGTTTCGCTCGTAAGCGCTGCCGCGAAGGTGCGAGACCCGCAGGATGACTAGTTCGGTCTCCTTTCGGGAGAGCACGCCGAAGGGCATCATCATGCCCGAATACAGCAGCCAGGCCGGGAAGAGACGGCGGACTCGGCCGAGAGTGGAGAAGAGGCGAACATCGTCGGTGCCGGTGACCTTCGAGCCGACCTTGGAAGCGAGGAGGGCCAGCGGGCTGAGCTCGAGCCCCTTCCCCGGAACGACGCGGGCGCGGGAATCGTCTGATCGGTTCTCGGATTCAGTCATGGCTTCACCATAAAGGCGTCCATTCGCCGGCGGGTGGGTTGAGAGGAAGTCCGCGCATCGGGTTCGCCTAGAACTCGATTGTGTTGAGGTCTATTGCGGTTGAACCGTGGATTCCGTCGTTCCACCTTGATTGAGCGACCCGTTCCCGGAAGCGTCGTGCCTTCTTCTCTCTGAGCGCAGAGCGAAGCTCGATGACGTCGGATTTCGTCGCCTTCCTGGCGGGCGCCTTCTCGCCGTTCCGTCCCGAAGAGACGCTACCGACCAACAGTTCGTCGAGGTGGGCAGCAAGCTCCCAGGCCGCCTGGGCGAGCTGGGCGGTTTCCTCGAGAATTTCGGCCCGCGGCCCCTCGTATTCCGCGCCGATATCGCCGCGCAGCAAGCCACGATGGCCCTGCGGTGAGCTCGACCCGATGCAGTCGTCGCCAATCCGTGCGTACACCGTGCCGTCCGCATCGAGGCGGTACGAGCAATTGCCGTGCGTCTTGAACCTGTGATGATGGCGGCAGAGGGAGATGAGGTTGTCCTCGCGTGTGAGCCCGCCGGTGAGCGGCCTGTTCTTGTTGAAGGGGGTGACGTGGTCGAGGTCGCACCGTTGGGCAGGGTGGGTGCACCCGGGGTGGCGGCAGGTGCCGTCCCGTTCGACGACAAGTCGGCGGACGGTGTCGGTCGGGACGTAGGTGGTCTGTTCCTTGAAGTCGGAATCGATGCGCTCTAGGAGAGCGGAGAGGCCTTTGAGGTCGCTAAGTCCGACGTCATGCCTGGTGGGTACTACTTGCAGGTGAGCGCGGGACGCCTCTGCGAGAAGTTCGTCCAGCTTCTGCTTTGCCACCGATGCGTTGCCGGCCCAGGCGCGGGTGCGTGCGTGGGCGGGGTCGACATCGGCGACCAGCGTGATTCGTGGCTGGATGACTGGCGGCTCGGAGTGAGAGGGGGTACGGGCGGGGGCTTCCTCGCCTTCCGGCATCTTGCTCAGTCCAGTGACCAGCTGGACGAGGGCGTCCGCTCGGAGCTCGTCCGCGCAGCGATCGTCGCCGTCGGTATCGATCCATTCGTTGGCGATGGAATCGAGCCTTTCGGCGATTGTCGCGCACTCCAGAGCAGGGAGCTTCGCGCTGAGTGTGGCCATTCCGGACTTGCTCGCTCGAGTGGAGACCTTGCGATTTTTCGTTTCTTCGTTCTCGCGATCGACAACGCCCTCAGGGTCGATTTCTGCGATCACTCGGTCCAACTGCTTGGACAGGTGGGGGTTCCAAAACGCTGGTGACTTGTCTCTGTCCATTCGGTTGAGGAATACCGCCTCGATGGTCGAGCGCTTTTCTGGATCGACCACGTTGCGGAGTTGAAAGGCGATTTTCCTGGCGGCATACGCAGGTAGTTTGCCGTCGACGACGCGATTCCAGAGGCGCGGAAACTTGGAATGCAATTCGACGGCGCCGGCGACCATGTCCGATGCGGCGCGGTGATGCTGGCGATGCTCGATAGCCACGATGTCCGCCGCCACCCGTTCCGGATCGACCCGCGCAAACTTGGGGCGAGACTTCTCGGCGGCGTGCGATTGCGCCTCACGCGCCCGGTCGACCGCTTCAACGCAAAGCACCATCTGGGCGCCGTCCAACGTATTGCGCAAGTTGACGAGAAGCGCGGCTGATTCGGAAGGGGAATCGGCGTTGAGAATGACCGCGACGAGTTGCTTGGCAAGCAGTTGAAGCTCGTGTCCCATGGCGGTGACAGGGCTCGGTTGGCGGCGGGGATGCCCGGGCGACATTACGGCACGTTCCAGATATTCCGGCAACGGCGGAGCTGCTGGTGGGCCGAAAGGTTCATTGGTGTCGAACGGAATATCTATAAATCTGTCATGTTCGAATGCGTTGCGTATTGTGGTGGCGGTGCTAATGGTGGAATCAAGTAGCGTACCCCGGCCGTGCGCGAGATCGCGTAGACTCTTTGGGCGCTCTAAAATCGCACATGAACCGGTGGTAGGAGGTTTGTAGTCGGCGTCAAGCGGCTGGTTCATATCGGGCCTCGGTTTCCGTTTGTGAATGGATCTCGGTGACTCGTTTTGAGTGTAGATCAGTAGTTCGACAAATGCAATGATTTTCGATATTGTTGTTCGCGGATGCCGAGTGTGTTGAGGGTGGTGGCGAAAAAGGCCGAGGAAGGCGGATGAAAGCTGGGTTTTGGTGAGGCGTGATGCTGCGCTTCCTGTCGAGAGGGCAGCGAAGATGAGGCCAGGGTGGCTTCGTTGAATTGACCGGCTGTCGGGTGCGCGGGTGTGCGTCGTCCCGGAGTCGGTGAGTTAGCGGGAGTCGCCGAGAAAGTAGGGCGACAGTGAAGAGCGGTGAGCGTTGATCTTGAGGTCAACACTGACCGGAGGGAATGCGCGTTGTGGGCAGTTGGTGCGTTCGCACAGTCGGCAGCCGATGCCGATAGGTGTGGCAGCGTCCTCGTCCTCTAGGTCCAGCCCCTGCGCGTAGACCGTGCGGTGCGCATGCCGCGCTTCGCAGCCCAGTCCGATGGCAAAGGTCTTGCGCGCTTGCCCGAAACGGACGCTGCGCGTTGAGACCGTGCGGGAAATCCAGAGGTAACGCCGGCCATCCGGCATTTCCGCCACCTGTCGATTGATCTCGCCGGGAGAGGAGAACGACTCGTACACGTTCCACAGCGGGCACGTGCCGCCAGAGGTGGCGAAGTGGAAACCCGATGCAGACTGTCGTTTCGACATGTTTCCGGCGCGATCGACGCGGACGAACGAAAACGGAACCCCAGGCGAGCCCGGTCGCTGGAGGGTGGAAAGGCGGTGGCACACCGATTCGTACCCGGTCCCGTAGAAGGCTGCGAGGCGTTCGATGTCGTAGCGAAAGTCCTCGGCGGATTCTAGGAATCGTCCATAGGGCATCAGCACGGCTGCGGCGAAATAGTTCGCGAGGCCACGTAAGGCCAGATTTCGGGCGGCAGGGGAGGAGAACGATGCCTCGTCGACGAGTTGGTTGAGAAGTTCGCGATGTTCAAGGAAGGCGAGCTCGGTGGCGATGCGGAACGACTGCTGACCCCGATTGAGCTGAGCAGAAAGTTCGAGCCGTCTGGTCCGCGGGTCGAACTCGTGCCACACGCCGTCCGGGAGGTCGACGCGTCGGACGACGCGAACGTCATGTTCTGTTTCTATCCGGCGCCCGATCACGGTGCGGGTGTCACCGCGATTCATCCGGATCCGCGTGCTCAGGTCCTCGGCGGCGACGTCGAGCGAGCCGATGTAGTTCTGTCGCTGAGCGAAATAATCGCGCACCTCTTCGTGGGGCATAGCGGTCGATGCCAGCTGGTTGGTGCGCGAGGTCTGCGAGGCGTGTAGGTCCGATTCGGCTACCGACCCGGGTTTGGGTAGTGCGTTTCGAGTCTCCGCGACGATCGAAAGAAGTTGCCGCGTGTTGCCAAGTTGTTGGTATAGCGCGAGGAAGGCTTTCGCCATGTTGGGGTTCTCGCGAACCATCTCGACGATCTCGGAGGTGGGGACGCCGTCGCTCTGGCCGGTCTCGGTGAGCGCGTCGGTGAGCTGCGCGATGAGGCGGGTGTCCGAATCCGACGACATCGTCGCCAGGTCGACCCCGTACCTTTCGGCGATCAGCGTAAGTACACGCGACGACAGCGACCGCACGTTGTTCTCGAGCTGGTTCAGATAACTCGAGGAGATGCCCAATTGCGCGGCGAAAGCCGCTTGGGTGAGGCCTTGATCTTGGCGAAGCTCCCGAAGGCTCGCGCCGGCAAAGGACTTGGGCATGAACCCGACGATAGTGCCGCACAACGCGATTCGGAAACGCCCGACAGCCACCCGTAACCACACCTGAGGGGAAAGACAAAAATTCGCAAACTTTGCAAAGTTGACCAAAATCCTCGCGACATTTACAGAAAAGCCTGGTAGACGCCTCCGGATAAATGTGGCAAGCTCTGCTGTACGCCGCAAAGTCATTGGCAATAATGCGAAGCATCTGGGCCTGGCAAGGTCCAAGGGAATGCCTCGACACGATTGCCGATGCTGCGGGAGACGCACCGCAACGGTGCATCGTATTACTCAAGTAATTGGGACAACGGAAAGCGAGACTTACGAATGTCTAACGTCGGTCAGGCACGTACCGCGCAGGAGATCCAGAAGGACTGGGACGAGAACCCCCGCTGGAAGGGCATCACGCGCAACTACACCGCTGAGCAGGTTGCCGAGCTCCAGGGCACCGTCGTCGAGGAGCACACTCTCGCTCGCCGTGGCGCGGAGATCCTCTGGGACAAGGTCAACAACAAGGACTTCGTGAACTCCCTCGGTGCCCTCACCGGTAACCAGGCCGTTCAGCAGATCCGCGCGGGCCTCGAGGCTGTTTACCTGTCCGGCTGGCAGGTTGCCGGCGACGCCAACCTCTCGGGCCACACCTACCCGGACCAGTCGCTGTACCCGGCCAACTCGGTGCCGAACGTTGTTCGCCGCATCAACAACGCGCTTCTCCGCGCCGACGAGATTTCCCGCGTCGAGGGTGACACTTCCGTGGAGAACTGGCTCGCCCCGATCGTTGCCGACGCCGAGGCCGGCTTCGGTGGCGCTCTCAACGCCTACGAGCTCCAGAAGGCCATGATCGCCGCGGGCGCCGCCGGCGTCCACTGGGAGGACCAGCTCGCTTCGGAGAAGAAGTGTGGCCACCTCGGCGGCAAGGTGCTCATCCCGACCCAGCAGCACATCCGCACGCTGACCTCGGCTCGCCTCGCTTCCGACGTTGCCAACGTCCCGTCGGTCATCATTGCCCGTACGGACGCCGAGGCCGCTACCCTCATCACCTCCGATGTGGACGAGCGCGACCAGGAGTTCATCACCGGTGAGCGCACCGCTGAGGGCTTCTACAACGTCAAGAACGGCATCGAGCCCTGCATCGCCCGTGCGAAGGCCTACGCTCCGTTCGCCGACATGATCTGGATGGAGACCGGCACCCCGGATCTCGAGTACGCCAAGAAGTTCGCCGAGGGCGTCAAGGCCGAGTTCCCGGACCAGCTCCTCGCCTACAACTGCTCCCCGTCCTTTAACTGGAAGGCGAACCTCGACGACGAGACCATCGCCAAGTTCCAGAAGGAGCTCGGCGCGATGGGCTTCAAGTTCCAGTTCATCACCCTGGCCGGCTTCCACTCGCTCAACTACGGCATGTTCGATCTGGCCTACGGCTACGCCCGCAACCAGATGACCTCGTTCGTCGAGCTGCAGCAGCGCGAGTTCAAGGCCGCCGAGGAGCGTGGCTTCACCGCCGTCAAGCACCAGCGCGAGGTTGGCGCCGGCTACTTCGACCGCATCGCCACCACCGTCGACCCGGAGAGCTCCACCACCGCTCTCAAGGGCTCCACCGAAGAGGGCCAGTTCCACTAGGAACTCCCTCCGGCTAGACAGCCCTTAGCTACATATAGGTACCGGGGCCGCACTGTTTCACGACACAACTTCGTTCGTGTCGGGTGCGGCCCCGAGTGCTACCGGGGCCGGAATGTGTCCCGGCTCACGCGCCAGCAAGACCCGCCAGCACAAACCCTTTCGTCCTAGGAGCTGAATCCTTCCCATGACAGAGAACACCGCCGCGCAGAACGCGGACAATGCTGCAGATCGTGCCGCAGAGACGGCAAACAAAATCACGCGCGTCGGTGTCATCGGCGCAGGCCAGATGGGCGCCGGCATCGCCGAGGTGTGCGCCCGTGCCCAGGTCGACGTCCTCGTGTGGGAAAAGACCCGCGAGGCCACCGCCGCAGGCCGTGCGCGCATCCTCAAGTCGCTCGACCGCGGCGTGTCCAGCGGAAAGATCACCGAGCGCGAGCGCGAGCAGGCCGCCCTGCGCCTCCGCTTCACCACGGAGATCGCGGACTTCGCCGACCGTCAGCTCGTCACCGAGGCCGTCGTCGAGGACGAGGCAGTGAAGACCGAGCTGTTCCGCGAGCTCGACGAGGTCGTCACCGACCCGAACGCCGTGCTCGCCTCGAACACCTCCTCCATCCCGATCATGAAGCTCGGCATGGTCACGCAGAACCCGCAGCGCGTTATCGGCCTCCACTTCTTCAACCCGGTGCCGGTGCTCCCGCTTGTCGAGCTCATCACCACGCTCGAGACGTCGTCGAAGGTCACCGAGCGCGCCGAGAAGTTCGCCGCGGAGATCCTCGGCAAGCAGGTCGTGCGCTCCGCGGACCGTTCCGGCTTCGTCGTCAACGCGCTGCTCGTGCCGTACCTGCTCAGCGCCATCCGCATGGCCGAGTCCGGCTTCGCCACGGTCGAGGACATCGACCAGGCGATGGTGCTCGGCTGCGCCCACCCGATGGGTCCGCTCACCCTCACCGACCTCGTGGGGCTCGACACCGTCAAGGCCATCGCCGACTCGATGTACGGCGAGTTCAAGGAGCCGATGTACTCGCCGCCGCCGATGCTGCTGCGCATGGTCGAGGCCGGACGTATCGGCAAGAAGGCCGGCCACGGCTTCTACCGGTACGACACCGACGGGCGCGTCACGAAGTCCGGCGCATAAGGCGCCTGCCGCCACCCGTACAAACATTCACGTGTGACGGCGGAGTCGGTGAAATCTCCCCGCCTCCGCCGTCATAGGTGATCGAATCGAAACCACAAGCGGTACGTTCGTCGAAAAGTAAAGGGTAAAGAATATGCCGGGGCACTCTGATTCCATCGCGCACCTCGATCGCACCCGTGCTTCCAGCGTCCTGGGTTATCCGAGGATCGGGCCACATCGCGAGCTCAAGCGCGCGCTCGAGAGCTACTGGCACGGCGATTCGCCGGCCGCCGAGCTGCTCGCGACGGGACGCCAGATCCAGGAGTCCACGTGGCTCGAGCTCAAGGCGATGGGGCTGACCCAGATTCCGGGCAAGACCTTCTCGTTCTACGACCACATCCTCGACGACGCGCTGCTTTTCGGCGCCGTCCCGCACCGGTTCAAGCCGCTGCAGGAGGAGCTCGACCCGCTCGATTTCTACTTCGCGATCGCTCGCGGCAAGCCCGAGTACCCGCCGCTGGAGCTCGCGAAGCTACAGGGGACGACGTACCACTACCGCCAGCCGGAGTTCGAGGACACCTCGCACTTCGAGCTCGACGCGCAATCGGTGCTCGACGAGATCGACCGCGCCCACGCGCTCGGTATCGAGGTGCGTCCGGTGATCACCGGTCCGCTGTCGCTGCTGCTGCTGGGCAAGTCGGCGGAGACGGCCGCGAACAACTTCAAGCCGATCATTCTGCTCGACCGGCTGCTCGCCGAGTACGTCAAGCTGCTCGAGGCGCTCGCCAAGCGGGGCGTGGTGTGCGTGCAGTTCGACGAGCCGGCGATGACGATGGAGCGCACGGACTTCGAGATCAAGCGCTTCCGCGAGGCCTACCAGGCTCTCGCCGATTCGGCGCTGCGCCCGCGCATCCTCGTCACCGGACCGTATGGGGATTTCGGCGCCGCGCTCGAGGCGATCGCCGCGACAAATGTGGAGGCCATCGCGCTCGATCTCGTGCACGGGCGCAACGATGTCGAGGAGCTCGCCGCTATTCCCGGCCTGCGCCGCAAGCGCATCTACGCCGGCGTCATCGACGGGCAGAACATCTGGCGCAACGACAAGTTCGCGACGCTCGATTACCTGAAGAAGCTGCGCGAGAAGTTCCCGGATCTCGTGGTCTCGACGTCGTCGACGCTGCTGCACGTGCCGCTCGACGTGCTCACGGAGACCGATCTGGACCCGGCGCTCGACGACACGCTCGCGTTCGCCAAGCAGAAGGTGGCCGAGGTCGTCTCGCTGGCGAACGCGCTCGAGGACGGGCCGACGAAGCGGTGGCGCCCGCTGCCGGAGCGCGAGGGCGCGTTCCGTGAGGACGTGCGCAAGGTGGTCGAGGCCGCGCGCGCCTCGCGCTCGGATCGCATGCCGTATGCCGAGCGCAGCGTGCTGCAGGCCGAGCGACTGCAGCTTCCGGTGCTGCCGACCTCGACGCTCGGTTCCTTCCCGCAGACCCCGCAGATCCAGCGTGCGCGCAAGGACCTCGGCGAGGGGCGCGTCAACTACGAGGAGTACTCGCAGTACCTGCGCGAGGAGATCGAGAAGGTCATCCGCCTGCAGGAGGACATCGGCCTCGACGTGCTCGTGCACGGCGAAGTCGAGCGCAACGACATGGTGCAGTACTTCGCTGAGCTGATGGAGGGCTTCGCCGTCACCCAGAACGGTTGGGTCCAGTCCTATGGCTCGCGCTGCGTGCGCCCGCCGATCCTGCACGGCGACGTCAAGCGCCCGCGGCCGATGACTCTCGAGTGGAATGCGTACGCGCAGACGCTCACCGAGAAGCCGGTGCGCGCGACGCTCACGGGCCCGGTGACGATGCTCGCGCGTTCGTTCTGGCGCGAGGACCTCGCGCCGGAGGAAGTCGCCTACCAGGTGGCGTACGCGGTGCGCGAGGAAATCGCCGACCTCGAGTCGGAGGGCATGGCGATCATTCAGGTCGACGAACCGTCGATCCGCGAGCTGCTGCCGCGCCGCGGCGCGGACCGGGCGCAGTACCTCGATTGGGCGGTGGACACGTTCCGCTTCGCGACCGAGGACGCGAAGCCGGAGACGCAGATCCACACGCACATGTCGTACTCGTCGCTGCAGGTGATGACGGAGGCGATCGAGGATCTCGACGCGGACGTCACGTGCATCGTCGCGACGCGCTCGATCGACTGGGTGCTCGAGGCGCTCGACGACCACACCCTCACCCGCGAGGTCGCGCCCGGCGTGTACGAGTCGCGCTCGGCCTTCGTGCCCGACATCGATCTGCTGCATCGCCGCCTGCGCAAGGCGGTCGATACGCTTGGCATCGAGCGTGTGTGGGCCGTTCCTGACGGCGGACTCAAGACGCGCCACATGTGGCAGCTGGAACCGGCGCTTCGCAACATGGTCGCCGCGGCGCACCGGCTTCGTCGGGCGGCCGCCAAGGACGCGCAGGGGTGATTGTGTGCACGCGGCCGCGGTCCGTCTAAGATATTGCTGAACAAGGTTAAGTAAAGGGGTCCGAGAATGGAACACGCCGCAGAGCTCGAGCACCGCGGTCCGCAGATCGAGAAGGCGTACTACCCGGAGTACTTCGACGAGGCGCCGACGACGTTCCCGCTGTACAGCTGGGAGGTCCTCCTCGGCAGCTCGGTCATGCTTGCCGGAATGGGAGCACTTGGGTTCCCCATCACCGCCGCCGCGTACATGAACGAGAACGGCGATGTGTCGATGAGCCTGGTCATCGGGGCCGCCATCTTCTTCGTCCTCGTCGAGACGCTCGGGCTGCTCATGGTGGTCACCGGGTTCAAGCGCCACACACGTGAAGACGACCACCATTTGCGCGACAACCACCACGTGGATTCTCACTAGGTGGCCGGAACCGGCCTCGTCGCGCCCACCGCGGCGGATATCACGAACGCACGTGCGCTGCGGCGCATGAAAATCGTGGCGACAAGCTTTCTGCTTGTCGCCGCGATTTGTTATGTGCTCTCTCAGATCGCGTTGTCTCGCGATGCGGGGGCGTGGGCCGGGTACCTTCGCGCCGCGTCGGAGGCCGGAATGGTCGGCGGTCTGGCGGACTGGTTCGCGGTGACGGCGCTCTTCCGTCACCCCCTCGGCATCCCGATCCCGCACACCGCCTTGATCCCGCGGCGCAAGGATCAGCTCGGCGAATCGCTCGGCGGGTTCGTGGGGGACAACTTCCTCGACCCGGATCTCGTGGGGGAGAAGGTTGCGAGCGCGCACATCCCCGAGCGCGCGGGGCAGTGGTTGCTGGAGCCGGATAACCGCCGGCGAGCGTCCGGCCAGGCGGCGAAAGCGATCCGCGCGGCGCTCGAGGTGCTGCGCGACGAGGACGCGGTCGGTCTCATCGAGCGGACCCTCGTGGCCCGGATCTCCGAGCCCGAATGGGGACCGCCGATGGGCAAGGTGCTCGGCGAGATGGTCGCCGAGGGCAGGCAGGAGCCTGTCGTCCAGCTGCTCGCCGACCGCACTCTCGAATGGGTCGAGCGCAACCCCGAGACGATCGAGTACTGGGTCACCGAGAAGGCGCCGACGTGGGCGCCGCAGCTGGTCAACGAGATCGTCGCCGAGCGCGCCTACTCGGAGGTGCTGCATTGGGCGCGGGCGATCAAGGAAGATCCGCACCACAGCGTGCGGGTCGCGCTCACCAACTTCCTCACCCAACTCTCGCGGGATCTGCAATACGATCCGGACACCATCTCCCGGCTCGAGCGGTTCAAGGGCGACCTGCTGTCGCGGCCCGCGACGCGCGATGCCATCGCCTCGGCGTGGATCTCGGCGAAGAACGCCTTTATCACCGCGACGGAAGACTCGAGCTCCGAGCTGCGCGGCAAACTCGACGAGCTCACCGAGCGGCTCGCGAACAACCTGGTCTCGGACTCGAAGATGCGCGCGTCCGTGGACGACTACCTCGTGCGCACCGCCTCGTTCGTCGCGTCGAACTACGCGGGCGAGATCACCTCGATCATCTCCGAGACCGTCGAGCGCTGGGATGCGCACGAGGCGAGCCGCAAGATCGAGCTCCTCGCGGGCAAGGACCTCCAGTTCATCCGCATCAACGGCACGGTCGTGGGTGCGCTCGCCGGCATCGTGATCCACGTGTTTACCGAGCTGCTCTTCTAGCGCCTAAATCGCTGTTACGTCTACAAAAATAGAGCCTCCGCCGTCATCGGTTGGGGCTCTATTTGTGGGATGGGTCACGTTTGCTAGCAAAGTGCTTGCAATTGCTAGCAAGGGCCTTTAACTTAGGAATCGCAGGTCCGAAGAGTTCGGGGCTGGGAATCGACAGATTCGCTCTGAACCGAACAGGGGAAAGGCGGTGTCGACCGTGGTAACTTCACGCAAGACCTCCGCCAAGCCCGCCAGCAAGCAGCCGGGTAAGCAGACCAGCAAGCCCTCGGCTCCCGTAGCTGCGTCGAAGGAAGTCGCCGTCGCGGGGGGCGAGGATGCCTCGGCGATCGAGCGGATGGTCGGCCACGCCGCCCAGGACATCGGCTCGTTTATCCGCGCCCAGCGCGAATCGGCGGAGGTGTCGCTCCGGCAGCTCGCCGAGCGCACCGGGGTGTCGAATCCGTACTTGAGTCAGATCGAGCGCGGTTTGCGTAAGCCTTCGGCCGAGGTTCTCGCGCAGATCGCCAACGGTCTCCGGGTCTCTGCCGAGGTGCTGTACATGCGTGCGGGAATCCTCGAGGAACGCACCGGCGGTTCGACTCGCGACGCGCTCGTCATGGCGATGGAGCTCACCGAGAAACAGCGGTCCGCGCTGCTCGAGGTGTACGACGCGTTCGTATCCGCGAACTGCGCGAGCGCACCGCCCGAGGAACCGAAGCCGGACGGCACGAAGAAGCCGACCGCGAGTACCGCGAAGGTGCCGCCGCCGAGCGGCGATTAGCTTTCGGACCACAACAAACTTTGCCACTTTTCCCACGAAACGTTCTGAACCACAAAGGAGTAATCATGGCTACGAAGAAGAGCAAGAAGGCCGATAAGGCATTCGAGGGCCCGCTGGGTCAGGCGCTCGGCGTCGTACGCACCCCGGTTTACGCTTACATCGGCGCGAACGACCTCGCGATCGAGGCCGCTACCGGCATCGTGAGCGACCTGCGCCGCCGCGCCAGCGAGACCGCTGCCGAGCTGCAGGAGAAGGCCGCCAACTTCCAGGGCCGTGCGGCCGAGGTTCCGGACCGCGTGCAGGCCGTTCCGGCCGACGTTCAGGCGCTGCTCGACAAGTACAACCCGGAGGAGCTCCGCAAGGTTGCCGAGGCTTACGTTCAGGTTGCCGCCGGCATCTACTCCGGCCTCGCCACCCGCGGTGAGGACGTCGTGACCCGCCTGCGCAACGACAACCCGCAGCTTGACGCCGGACTGAACCGCGCCGGCGAGGCGGTCTCCAGCGCCGACGAGCGCATCAACGACGGCATCGAGGCCGGCGAGGAGACCCTCGGCACCGTCTCGCGCCAGACCCGTTCGCTCGGTGTCCGCGGCGCCAACAAGGTGTCGAAGGCCGCGCACGAGGCCGCCGACGACGTCAGCGATGCCGCGTTCGAGGCTTCGGACAACATCCAGTCCGTCGCCGGCAAGGCCGAGGCGAAGACGTCGGCCGCCGCGAAGAAGGCTCCGGCCAAGAAGGCGCCCGCGAAGAAGGCTCCGGCCAAGAAGGCGCCCGCAAAGAAGGCTGCCTCGACCGCCACGAAGTCGACTGCCTCCAAGTCGACCACCACCAAGTCGACCACCACCGCGAAGAAGGCTCCGGCAAAAAAGTCGACCGCCCCGAAGACGAACAACTAAGTCTTTTCTCCGGTCTCGGCGAATAGTCGAGGCGAAGGGGCCACTCTCAAGACCATATCGAGCGGCGCGTACTCCGATGAGGGGGTACGCGCCGCTTCTTTGTGTCCGTTAGACTACGTCGTGTGAATGAGCTGCTTTCTGGCGGAATGAACACTTTTATGACGATCGCCCAGGTCGCCTTCGTGATCTGGGCTCTCGTCGGCGCCGTGCTGTGTGCACGCGCGAGCGCCGGGGCGTTCGTGGCCGAGGGCAAGTGGAACAAATGGGGCTGGTTCGCGGTGTGTGCCGCGGCGGCGGTCATCTTCGTGGTCATCGGACCGTTCTCGATTTTCGGCATCGTCGGCATTGTCGCCGTCGGCGTGTTCTTCGCCGACGTGCGCCCGTCGGTGGCGAACGCCGGAAGGTAGCGGCTGGTAACGCCGATGCCCCGGGATCCCGCACCGCGCGAGCTGCGGATAGAGGAGCTCGCGGAGCTCGCGCAGACGAGCGTGCGCAACATCCGGGTGTATCAGGAAAAGGGCCTCATCCGGCCGCCGGCCCGGCGCGGCCGTACCGCGTGGTACGGGCCGGAGCATCTGTCCCGGCTGCGGCGCATCACCTCTCTGCTCGAGCGCGGATACACCTTCGCCACCATGGAGGAGATATTCACCGCCGAAAGTCTCGGGCTCTCGGTCTCGGAAATGATCGCGGCCGGCTCGGCCGAGGACATGCGGCGGCTGCCGGGCGCGCGCAAGACCATCCCGATCGACGAGCTCAGCCGGGCGTTCAGCATCGATCTCTCTCCCGAGTTCTTCAGGCTCTGTCAGGAGAGTGGGCTGCTTCGCCTCGACGAGTCGGAAGGCGTTGTAGATATCGACGTCGCGTCGGTACGGATGCTCTCGGTTCTCGCGGAGCTCGGCCTCGATATGGACGATCACGGTTCGCTGCTCGAGCGCATGCAGGACTTGTCGCGCGACGTCGCCGCGGCATCGGGGGAGCTCGTCGACCGCGTGATCGAGGTGCGCGCCGACTCTCCGCCGTACACCCGCACGCGCGAGGACATGGAGGTCATCGCCGTCGTCGGGACGAAGCTTCTGCGCCGGATGTGCGTCCATCTGGTCTCCGAAATGCTCGATGCGCGCCTGCACGAGTAAATTTGGAGCCCATGACGTCGAACATGCCGATCACCCGAGCCGAACTCGCCGACAGGATCGATCACACATTGCTGCGTCCGGAGGCCACCCGCGAGGACGTGGCCGCGCACGTCGCGGAGGCGACGGAACTCGGTGTGCGGACGGTGTGCATTTCGCCGTCGATGCTTCCCGTGCGCGCGGGCTCGATGCCCGTCGGCACCGTGATCGGGTTCCCGTCGGGTAAGCACCACTCGCTCATCAAGGCGATGGAGGCGCGCATCGCCGTGGATATGGGCGCCACCGAACTGGACATGGTGCTCGACTACAGCGCGATCATCTCCGGCCGCCCCGAGGAGATCCTCGGCGAGCTGAGCCCGGTACGCGACGCGGCACCACATCCTGTGGTGCTCAAGGTGATCCTGGAGACTGCGGCCATCTATGCGGAGTTCGGGGCCGAGCGGGTCGAGGAGGCCGACGCGGCGATCGCGAACGCCTGCGAGCTCGCCGCGAAAGGCGGGGCGAACGTGGTGAAGACGTCGACGGGATTCCACCCGGCGGGCGGCGCGAGCGCGCACGCCGTGCGCGTGATGGCGCGGGCGGTGGACCCGTTGGGCTCGGTGCTCGTGAAGGCCTCGGGCGGCATCTCCACGGCCGCGCAGGCCGTGGAGATGCTCGAGGCGGGCGCGACGCTCATCGGTACGAGCCGCTCGGCGCAGATGCTGGCCGAGCTGGGGTAACTATCCGAGCTTGACGTTCTCGCCCTGCAGCTCGATGACGAGACCTTCGTCGGTGACCTTCGCCCCGGACACCGTGACGCCCTCGGGGAGGCGGTCGACGGTTTCCTGCACGAGGGAGATCGTGCCGCCAAGGAGGTTCTCCGGCAGCTCCATGCCCATGACCTCGGCGTTCTGCGGCTTGAGCGAGAGCGAGCCGTCCGAGACCTCGGGGATGAGCTGCGCGGTGGCGAAATCGCCGATCTCGACGTCGAGCGCGCCGGCCTCGGGGTTCGGATTGATCGCCTTCACCGACGCGAGCTGGCTGAGCAGATCGTCGCCCTGGGATTCGGTGGCGACGGCGAGCATCGCCTCGGAGCTGAGGGTCGCGGTGCCGCTGAGCGACTTCGCGGTGGAGCTGCCGTCGTCGCCGGTGTTGACGTCGTCGAGCTGGATATCGATCGCGGGCGCAGGGTCGCCCGTGTCCGTTGTTCCCCCATCCGAGGTGAGCGTGACGCCGTCCGCGGTGCGCTTGATCGCCGTCACAATCGCCAGACCGTTGAGGCTGGCATCGGTCGGCGCGCCGATGCTGGAGGTCGCGGAATCGGCGATATCCGTCTCGATGCGGTTACGCAGGAAGAACTCGGCCGCGACGACCGCGACGACCAGGAGAACGATGACGACGAGGCTGCCGATGAGGAGGCCCGCTCCGCGGCGGCGCCGTTGTGGGTACGCGTTGCTCATTGCACCCATTGTTCCGGATGAGAGCTGAAAGTTGGGCAGCCGGATCCCATAAATCCCTGTAAAACCCTGAGGATTTCTCGTTCTAGCTGTTCAGGTAGGTCTGCACGGTGTCGAATTCGCGCTGGTGCGCCTCGGCGAGGAATTCGATGACCATCTTCTCGATCTTCTTGCCGATGAGAGGAACGGACGCACTGGCCGTGCCCTTGACCGTCTCGATGGTGACGTTCCCCTCGCGCGTCGAGGTCAGTGTGCCGGAGACGCGCAGGATGCTGCCCAGGGCCTCGCCGCTGGAGACGGCGTTGATGGTGTCGCCCTCGGGCGCGTTGTAGGTGGCCTTGCGCGAGATCGGTAGGTCGCCCGTGTGGATCTTGGACACGAACGACGGGATGTGGGTGCTGTCGACTACCTGCTGGAACTCGATCTCGACGCCGGAGTCCGTGGCCTCGAAGGACGTGAGCTTGTCGTGCTCGGAACCGGCGGCGGACATGCGCATCTCCCAGAACGCGGCGTCCTGGTAGCACTGCCACAGTTCATCGATGGTGGCGGGGGTGGATGCGGAAAACTCGAATGGGGTAGCCATGGAAAAACCTTAACGCGACGGCGGCCCTCGCGCGTTGCGTCGGGTGTGATCTGCTCCCGGCGGGCGCAGGCATTACCGTTGTGGGGGTGACTACCGGTTCCGGCACCCAGATTCTTGCAGAGCTCGCCGCGCGCGAGGACGTGCGGCTGCTCGCGAATGAGCCGCTCAGCGCGCATACGACGTTGCGCCTCGGCGGAACCCCGCGCGCGTACCTGCGCGCCGAGACGACCGAGGCAGTTGTGGAGTGCGTGCGCGCGCTCGACGCGGCCGGAGTGCCGGTTCTCGTGCTCGGCGGCGGCTCGAACCTCGTGGTCGCCGATGGTTCGGTGGGGGAACCGGGGGATGACGGCGGGCTCGGGTTCGTCGTCGTGGCCGTCCGCTGCGCGGCGATCGATATCTCGCCAGGCGGGGTGGTGCGCGCGGAGGCCGGCGTGACATGGGACGAGCTCGTGGCGCGGACCGTCGAGGCTGGGATGGGCGGACTCGAGTGCCTGTCCGGGATCCCGGGGTCGGTGGGCGCGACGCCGGTGCAGAACGTCGGCGCGTACGGGGTCGAGGTCGCGCAGGTGCTGCGGCGCGTGCGCGTGCTGGACCGCGTGAGCGGGGAGGACGCGTGGCTGGAACCTTCCGAGCTGGGGCTCGCGTACCGGACGTCGAAGCTCAAGGGCAACGATTCTGGCGTGGTGCTCGAGGTCGAGTTCACGTTGCGCCCCGATGGGCTCAGCGAGCCGATCGCTTACCGGGAGCTTGCCGCGCGGCTGGGCGCGGAGCAGGGCGAGCGCGTGCCCGCTGCGAAGGCGCGCGAGGTCGTCCTCGAGCTTCGCGGCGGCAAGGGGATGGTGCTCGACGCCGAGGACCACGACACGTGGAGCGCCGGCTCGTTCTTCACGAACCCCGTGGTGCCGGCGGCCGAGTTCGGCGCGGTGCGCGCGAAGGTGGCGAAGGCGCTCGGCGACGAGGCGGCGGAGAAAATGCCGGCGTTCGACGTCATGGGCGGGGGTTCTGGTTCTGGCGTGAAGCTATCGGCGGGGTGGCTGATCGAGCGGGCCGGTTTTGCCAAGGGGTACCCGGGCGAGGCGGCGCCGATGCGGCTGTCGACGAAGCACACGCTCGCGCTGACGAACCGGGGGAGCGCGCGGACGAAGGACCTGATCGCGCTGGCCCGCGAGGTGCGCGCGGGCGTCGAGGACGCGTTCGGCGTGACGCTGCACCCGGAGCCGGTGTGGGTCGGCTGCACACTTTCCGGCGAATCCTGACACACTTGTGTGATGCACGCGAAGGCATTTAAGGACGGTACATGTTAGACGCTCTGGCCTACCCGGTCTCGTTGTTGATGAAGTTCTGGCACTGGCTGCTGTCGCTGGTCGTGCCGGGCGACTCGGGGATCGCGTGGGTCGGGTCGATCCTGCTGCTCGTCGTCACGGTGCGGCTGATCCTGCTGAGGCCCATGTGGGTGCAGATGTACTCGATGCGCAAGATGGCGACGCTGACGCCGGAGATCAAGCGCATCCAGAAGGAGTACAAGGACGACCGGCCGAAGCAGGCCGAGGAGATGCAGCGCGTTTACAACGATGCGCAGGTCAACCCGCTGTCGGGCTGCCTGCCGATGCTCGTGCAGATCCCGGTGTTCCTCGGGCTCTACCACACGCTGATCGGGTTTACCCCGCGCGGAATGTCGATCCAGGAGGCCGCCGCGCAGTCGAACGGTGCGTTCGGTCCGGAGCAGGTCTCGCAGTTCCTCTCGGCGCAGTTCTTCGGTGTGCCTCTGGCCGCGTATATCCGGATGCCGCGCGAGCAGCTCGAATCGCTCGCGCAGGGCACGTCTACGTCGACGGTGCTGATCATGTGCGTGACGCTGTTCCTGCTCGCGGGCATCGCGACGTGGATCAATATGCGCAATTCGATGAAGCGCCAGGAGCGCGCGCGGGAGCAGGCGAAGGAAGAAGAGAAGCTCATCGAGGAGGCCGAGCGCGCTGGCGGGCCCGTGGTCGACGGCGAGGTCGTCGCGATCGATGGGAACTCCGATGCCGCCGACGAGGCGAAGAAGGAGTCCGCCAAGAAGGAGGCGGCGAAGAAGGACGAACCCGAGGTGCCGGACTTCGCGCAGGCCCTGCAGGATTCGATGGGCCAGTCGATGAAGATCATGATGTACGTGTTCCCGATCTTCCCGCTGGTCGGCGCGTTCATGTTCAACTTCCCGCTCGCGATCGGCATCTACTTCCTGCTCAATAACGTGTGGACCGCGGTGCAGTCGCATCTGCTGCTCAACCGGTTGGAGAAGCTGCTGCCCACTGGCGGCGCGGCGGGGCTGCCGCCGAGCGCCTACATGTAGGTCGCTGTCAGTCACCCCCAGCGGGATTGGCCGCCGTCCAACGGGATGGTGGCTCCGGTGAGGTAACCCGCCTCGGCCGAGCACAGCCACGCCACCGGACGCCCGACGTCGATTCGCGGGTCGCCGATCCGCCCGGCGGGAATCGAGGCGATGAACTCCTCCGCCTCCTCCGGGTGGTTGTCCACCCACCAGTCGAGCCCCGGGGAGTGCGCGTGTGGGGCGACGTTGAGCGCCCGGATTGCCTCCTCCGCCCACTCGTGTGCGGCCGCTCTGGTGAGTGCCCGGATCGCTTCCTTCACCGCGGCGTAGACGCCGTAGTTCGCCGCGTCCCAGCGCACCGCAGCAGAGGACGCGAGGTTGATGATCGTCCCGCCGCCGCGGGCAGCCATATGCGGACGAGCCGCCTTCATGAGGGAGAGCGTGGCGCGTGGGCCGGCGTTGAACGCGGCGAGAAAGTCCTCGTCGGAATAGGCCTCGAGCGGCGCCGGTATCGCCAGATTGGCGTTGTTGACGAGGATGTCCACGCCGCCGAGGAGGCTGGTGGCGGCATCGACGATGCGCGACGCGGCGTCGTCTGCGGTGATGTCGAGCTCGAGCGTCGCGGCCTCGCCGCCCTCGGCGCGGATCTCGTCCGCGACGCTGTCGAGTTTTCGTGCGGTGCGACCGACGAGCAGGATATCGGCTCCGGATTCGGCGAGCGCCAGGGCGATGCCGCGGCCGACACCCTGCCCCGCACCCGTGACGATGGCGGTCTTGTCCGCGAGGCGTTCGACTGAGGTGGCCATGCCGTTAGGTTAGCGGCGAGACCTTGACGGCCGAGCCCGAATTGTTCTAACGTTCCGAACGTCAAGTCGCCGAGCACTTCGTGGCGCGCTTAGCTGCGCGCGCCGAGGGGCAACGGCGTTCGGTCTGCCCGAGGAGTTCGATACATAGTGCATGGCTAGGTGATGAGTCCTTCGCCCGTTAGCGGCGACCCTTCTCTTCACCCTGGAGTGTGCCATGCCCTCTATTTCCTGTATCGACGTCTCTTACGAACACCCCGACCGCACATCTGTTTTCGATGGCCTGAGCCTGACTCTCGGCCCCGGGCTTTCCTCTCTCGTCGGGCGCAATGGCGCCGGCAAAACCACCCTGCTGCGCCTCGTGGCGGGCGAGCTCATCCCCGGTTCCGGGACGGTGCTGGTTGACGGCGTGCTCGCCTATGTCCCCCAGGACCTGCTTACTTCGGTGCGCGGGGTAGGCGGCGCCCCTAGGATGGCGGATTTGCTGGGCGTGCGCTCTCGACTCGCGGCGCTGGCGCGGATTGAGGAGGGGTCGGTGGACGAGGCCGATTTTGCCGCGCTCGGCGACGAGTGGGACGTGGCGGAGCGGACGTCCGCCGTCATCGCGAAGATGGGTTTGCCCGCGGGACCGGGCGACCTCGAACGGCCCGTGGCGCAGCTGAGCGGCGGGGAGCGGACGCTGGCCGCGGTGGCCGGGGCGCTGCTCGCGCACGCCGACGTGCTGCTGCTTGACGAGCCGACGAACAATCTCGACGCGGGCGCGCGGCGGCGCCTATTTGATGCGATGGCGGAATTTACCGGTGGCGGGCGGTGCGCCGTGGTCGTCTCGCACGACCTTGAACTTTTGGAGCGCGCGGATGTGACATGCGAGCTGCATGACGGCGAGGTGCGTTCGTTCGCGGGGCCGTATTCGGCGATGCGCGAGGCGATCGAGGGCGAGCAGGCCGCGGCGGCGCAGGCGGCGACGAGTGCGCGCGAGGATCTGCGCGCGGCGCGGCGGCAGCGCGACCAGGCGCAGCAGATGAACGCGACGCGTGCGCGGATCGCGAAGAAGGCCGAGCGCGAGAAGCGGGTGCCGAAGATCATTTCGGGGATGCGAGCCGATGCGGCGGAGAAGGCGGCGGGCAAACTCACCGACCGGCATGCGGAGAAGGTTTCGGGTGCGGCGGAGGCTGCGCGCGAGGCAAACGACGCTGTGCGCCGGGCGCGGCTGTTGCGGATTTCGCTGCCGGATCCCGAGCTGCCGCGGTCGCGGGAGGTGGTGGTTTCGGATGCGGTGCGGCTGCTCGGCCCGGAGCGCGTGCGCCTGACCGGCGCGAACGGGAGCGGGAAGACGACGTTGTTGCGTTCGCTGGTCGGCGGGGATGCTGCGATCGCGGTGCCTTTTGCGTACCTCGCGCAGGATCTGCCGGTGCCGGCGGCGGAGCGGGATGTGACCGTGGTGGAGCTCATCGCGTCGCGGAGGCCGGACGCGGAGCCCTCTTCGCCGCACGCGCACGCCGCGCGGTTCCTGTTCACGGGGGATTCGGGGGCGAAGCGGCTCGGCGAGCTGTCCGGCGGGGAGCGGCTGCGCGCGTTTCTTGCGGCGGCGCTGTTCGCGCGGCCGATGCCGCAGCTGCTGGTGCTCGACGAGCCCACGAACAACCTCGATATTTCGGGAGTGGAGCAGCTCGCCGGTGCGCTTGCCGAGTGGAAAGGCGCGCTGCTCTTGGTCACGCACGACGACGGGTTCGCCGGGCACGTCGGGATCGAGCGGGAGGTCGCTGTCGACGGGTAGCGGGGCTCGGGGGCGCCGCTCCCCGCCCCGCAAACACCACGTACCGGTAAGAATCGCGCATCGAACGCCATCAAATGTGGCAACTACGTGGTGTTTACTAGATGGGCGACTGCAATCGCGTTCGGATTTCGCTCTTGAGTAACGCTGGATCGGCCAGGTCCTTGGCCGTCACGTGCATAACGCGATATCCGCGCGCTGCGAGACCACGATCCCGCGACGCTTGGCGTTCGAA